>Ga0299913_10002642_pt1 | contig 14261 bp, 14 predicted proteins | sample RVTome_9_FD_201360 | JGI IMG/M metagenome (GOLD analysis project Ga0299913, IMG submission 201360) | Soil microbial communities from uranium-contaminated site in the Upper Colorado River Basin, Wyoming, United States - RVT155D38 (version 2) ... | reverse complement strand
GATTCCCGCGGGAGCGTCCGACCATCCGCTGGGCGGCCTCGGGTGCGCCTCGTGGGCGCGCGAGGTCGAGGCCCAGGAGGCCGAGCTCGGCGTGTTCTTCGACACGATCATCGTCTGCTCGGTCACGGGCTCCACCCAGGCGGGCATGATCGCGGGCTTCGCCGACCGGCCGAGGGCAGGGGAGCGGCGGGTGTACGGCATCGATGCCTCCGCCAAGCCCGCCGACACCCGGGCGCAGGTCCTCCGGATCGCGCGGTTCACGGCCGACGCGATCGGGCTCGGGCGCGAGATCCGCGATGACGAGGTCATCCTCGACGACCGCTACCACGCCGGTATCTACGGCATCCCGGACGCCCAGACGCTCGATGCGATGCAGCTCGCCGCCCGCCTCGAGGCGATGATCACCGACCCGGTCTACGAGGGAAAGTCGATGGCCGGGATGATCGATCTCGTCAGCCGCGGCGAGATCGAGCGGTCATCGAACGTGCTCTATGCGCACCTCGGTGGGCAGCCCGCGATCAATGGGTACGCAAGCCTGTTTGGCTGATCCGTGGAGCCCTTGACGCGCAGGAGCACCATCACGCCGTGAGTCCGGTTGCGCGAGCCTTCCTCGTTGGGTCCGGCGTCTTCGTGTTGTTCATCGTCTGGAAGATCCTGGAAGGAGTCGCGCAGGGTGACCCGAACCCCTACGAGATCGACCCGCTAGTGGTGCTGACCGTGCTTGGCATCGGGGGCTCGATCGTCGGTTGGCTCTGGATCGTCAAGATCGGACGCGACGCGGGGAAGGTCTAGCCGCTGAGCTGGGGCCTCAAGGTGGCGATCCTCTCCGCGGCCCTCGTCCAGGCCTGAGAGCGCGGCGGCAGTCGAAACTAGAACAGGAACATCGCTCCGAGGATTGCAGCGAGGTAGAGCACCGCGACGAGAACGACGCCCACAAACGCGATCGTCCCGGCAATCCGTAACGGCAAGGGTAGCCACGACCAGAACGCCGGGGGCCAATGCGGCGATAGGAGCCCAAGTGCAGCCAGCGACACTGCTCCTGCGCTGATCACGAACAGAATCCGGGTCGTGCCGCCGCCCCGGTCACCAATCAGCATGATCGGAAAGACGGCGCAGAACAGCCCGACCAACACGAGCAGCAGCACGAGCCACCGGGACATCCGCCGAGTCTCGGGCTGCGACCGCCAGCTCACGTCAGCATTCTCAGCGCGGCGTCAACCGGTCCACTGGCCGCGATCAACGGGTACGCGAGCCTGTTCCACTCGTCGTTGCGGAACAGGTCTTTGGTCGTCAAGTGCCTCTGTAGCCATGAGCGTGAGCCGCCGCATGCCGATGCAGTCGTGGCGGTTGTGCTCCACGAGCCGGCGCCAGCGCTCCACCTGCAACGCGGTGAGGGCGTTGCCGCGCGGCGATGTGGCGCGTAGCTTGCGGATCGTCTCGCCCACGTCTCCCGGCGCGCCTTCCGCCGGAACTTCGTAGCGGACGTGCGCCAGGTACGAGGCGAGCCTGCCGTCTGTGGGCTTGTCGCCACCGTGGAGCCGGTTCCGCCAGCGCTCGGCGAGGCGCTTGGCATTTGCGAACCTGGCTTCGAACCGACGGACGAGCTCTGGATCCTCATCCAAGTAGGTCCGAACGATCTTCAGCTCGTGCTCGGTCCAGGCGACGATCCGGCGGTCGCCCTTCTCCGCGCGCATGACGACGTTGAGGACCGCGTCGTGCAGCGACGTCACGTTGGCGCCCCACGCGAACGCAGCGTCCATGACGTGGCTGTGGACGTGTGGGCGATCACTCCCGCCGCGTCGATGCACGCCGAGGAGGACTGGCGTCTTGTCCTTCTCGCCCTCGAAGTCGACGTAGAGGGCACGCAACGCCTCGGCATTCGTCATCCGCTCGAACGACGACCGTTCAGTCATGGTGCACCATCGACATTCGCTGATCGCGCTCCCATTCCTCCGCGGTCGATCGACACGTCGGGCATCGAGCGGGTGCGTCGTACCGGAAGCTGCCGCCGCATTCGCAGGGCTCGAGCGTCGCCTCTGCAGCGGCGTGATACGCCTCTCGGTCGAGCGGAGTGCCCGTGAAGGTCGACTTGATGTGGTTGTCAATCGCGATGCGACTGACCGCGTACGGACCGGGAAGGCCCTTGACGAACGCCAGGTGGATGTCACCCAGGTCCCTGTGCGCGACGCTCTGATCGCGACCGCACGCGTCGATGCGGGAGGGCCTTGTGGGCGAGGACGAGCGCGAGAAACTCGTTGACAATGCGCTCGCGACCGACGCGCTGATCGGCTGGGAAGGTACCCGTGAGCGTGCCCGGAATGCGACTATCCGAGATTTCGCGACGGAGCTGACCCAAAGCGCTGTGCCCCATGCCGCGAGGGCGACCATTGGGTTGCGGAACCCGGCCATCGGAATCGGCACATGATCTCGACAGTCGGGCTGGAGCGGGACGGCGAGGCGAGGGCTTGATGAGTGGCGGCGGTCTCCTGATCCAGAGTCAGGTGCCTTACCGCTTGGCCACTCGGCAGTGGTCGGCCCGATTTCACGTTCACGGGCCGCGTCTTCGACCTCAGATCGGACGCATCGCGCCGTCTGAATCCGGGGGTGTCAGGCGAACATCCCCAGAAGAGTTATGCGAACCAAGATCGCTCGACCATGAGTCAAGCGAACCAGACGCCAGGCAATCTTACCCCGGGCGTGCGGAGGGCAGCCAGTCGTCGCCTCAGCATGCGCCCAGGGCCGTGACGCGAGGGCCGCGGGCGGCTGGTTGGCTGTCTCTGCGGTGTGGATCGGGAGGTCGGTCGGGCCGGTCCCTCTGCCACTCTTGATAAGTGCTCTTTCAGTTGTGTGCGTAGGCTGACGCCGCGACGACGTTGCCGCAAACGCGGCACGGTCGGAACGCTCGACGGTCAGCCGTTCGCGACCGACGTGGACTTCTGGGCCAGGGACACCTGACCAGGCGTCTCAAGACCTTTGCTGAGGATGACCCAGGCGGTTCAGTGGGCGCTCCTCAGCCGGCGAGGCGGGATGTAACGCGGCCATCCGCGGCAACGGCGACGGCCGTCGGTACGAGGCTGACGCCGTACTTCCGGGCGAGATGACGCTGCGTCTGGACGTTGACGGTGACAAGCCTCTTGCCGGACGCGCGGACCTCCGCCTCGAGCGATTGGCAGTCCGTGCACAACGGGTGGCTGAAGCTGAGGACGAAGTCCCCGGCGTTTGACTCGCCGAGGCCGACGTCGGCGAGCTCGATGCGATCCAGCGCACGACCTCGGATGCCGCGGAGGCGAGCGCCGAGCCGGTACATCTGGCAGCCGGCGCAGAAGCCCGTCGTTGCCGCGAGCAGCGCCAGCGCTGCCACCAACCCGCCGAGCGCGGCGCCGACCGCCGGCAGCCCGACAGCGTACGCCAGCGATGCGGCCGCCAGCACGGTGAAGCCGATCTGGTTCGCAAATCGCGGTGGACGAGCGTCCTCGATCGAGCCCTCGCCGAGGCGGGGCTGCACGAGCTCGAAGTACGCGACGCAGGGGAGGCAGTATCGGCGGCCGAAACGGAGGCCGATACCGAGCTGAAGGGCTAAGGCGGCCAGGATTGGCCACCAGCCGGCCACCACGGCGATGAGCGAGCCAAGGCCGATGACGGTCTGGTTGAATCGCGGCGCGCGGCTGTCGATGACGTCGAGATCACGGTACGGGTCGGCGGTGCGAACCGGGGAGAACACGGGACGGCTCCTCGAACGGGCAACTGCACATGGGACTCGCCGGCGAGAGAAGCCGAGCACCGAGGCGGCGCGGTCACGCAGCCGTCCGCCGGGCGGGGGATGGCTCCTCCCGCCTAGCAACAGAGGCAGCTGGTCCAGCGTCGCTCGGCCACGGCCAGCAGTGTACGCGCATGCATCTTTATGCGTCAAAGACGCTCAAGCTCCATGGTCGCGCGCGCGAGTCTGTTCTCGATGCGGCTGGGAGTTTGGAGTCGGCTAGCCGCTGATTGAGTCGGTCAGCGCCGGCTTCCAGTCACTGCCTGGCTGGGTGCGGGGGCGGCCTGAAGCTGCAGCAGGCGTCGGCGCCACTGTTCCAGACCGTGCTCCTCGGCAAAGAGGACGAGCACCGTGTTGTCGCCGGCGACCGTTCCGACCTGCTCTTTGAACGTGGAGCGGTCGATCGCCTCGGCGACGATCGACGCGGTCCCCGGCGCAGAAATGAGCAGCAGGATCAGGCCCGAGCGGCGGATCTCGATCTGGACGTCGCCGAGGACCCGCTGAAGCATCATGTCGTCGGCGGGCGGGGGCGCGGTTAGTTCCGTCGGGGAGGCGTAGACATGGCGATCGCCACGGACCACCTTGACCAGCCCGAGATCGGCGATGTCGCGGCTCACCGTCGCCTGGGTGACTTCGAAGCCCCGCTCCGCGAGGCGGTCGGCGAGCTGCTGCTGGCTGCCGATCTGGTCCATGCCGATGAGGTCGCGTATCTCCTGCTGCCGCGCTCGCCGAGCGGCGCGCCCGTTCGACGAGCCGCGGCGGCCATCGCCAGGTCGCTCCATTGCGCCGACTATACCGCCTGGCGTCTTCCGCGCCGGCGGCGGCCGATCAGCCCAGGCCGAGACGACGAGCGGCGGCCTCCAGCTCGACCGCGACCCGCCGCGGGGCCGTGCCGCCAACGACGTCCGGGCGGCGCAGTGCCGCGTCGACGGTTGCGCTCGCGAGGAGATCGGCGATGGCGCCCGGATCCTCTGCCAGCCGGCGCGCGATTGAGTCGTCGCTTGCCGCGAGGGCGGCCGCGACCTCTCCGCCGCCGAGGTCCTCGAGCGACATGCCACTCGCCTCGGCTCGGCGCACGAGGACGCCGACGATATGGTGGGCCGCGCGGAAAGCCACGCCGAGATCCACGAATCGATCCGCCACCGTGACCGCTGGTCCGAACCCCTCGGCTGCCGCCGCCCGCATCCGGCCCTCGTCGACCCGCAGGTCTCCAACGAGCCCGGTCAGGACCCTCAGAGATGCCCGCAGGATCTGGCAACTCTCGAACAGCGGCGGCTTGTCCTCCTGGAGGTCGCGCTGGTAGCCAAGCGGCAGGCCCTTGAGCACCGCAAGAAAGCCCGACAGGTGGCCGATCACCCGTCCAGCCCGAGCGCGCACCAGCTCGGCCGGGTCGGGGTTGCGTTTGTTGGGCAGCATCGACGAGCCAGTCGAGAACGCGTCCGAGGGCCGAACGAACCCGAACCGGGGGTTCGACCACCACACGAGCTCCTCGGCGAACCGTGACAGGTGGACCATCGCCAAGGCAACCGCGGCCAGCGTCTCGGCCACGAAGTCACGGTCGCCCGAGGCGTCGATCGAGTTGCGGGTCACGCCGTCGAAGCCCAGCTCCGTCGCTACCGCCTCGCGATCGAGTGGGAAGCCTGCCCCGGCGACTGCGCCCGAGCCAAGAGGCGAGACGTTGGCTCGCTGCTGCGCATCCGCCAGCCGGTCGCGGTCCCGCTCGAGCATCTCGACGTACGCCAGCAGGTGGTGGGCGAAGAGCACCGGCTGGGCGGGTTGGACGTGGGTGTGGGCGGGCATCACGGCGCGTTGGTGGCGGCGCGCGAGCCCCACGATCGCGCGCTCGAGGTCGACGACGGCCGCGTCGAGCTCGTCGATCGTGCGGCGCAGCCAGAGGCGCAGGTCCGTGGAAACCTGGTCGTTGCGCGAACGGCCCGTGTGAAGCTTCCCCGCGAGCGCGCCTATCCTGGCCTCGAGCGCGAACTCGAGATTCATGTGGACGTCCTCGAGCTCGGGATCCCAGCGCAGCGCGCCGGCAGCGAGGTCGCCCCGGAGGCTCGCCAGGCCGTCCCGGATCGTTGCGGCCTCGGCCGGCGACAGGATGCCCGCCCGCTCGAGGGCGTTGGCATGCGCGACCGAGCCGTCGAGGTCGTCGAAGGCGAGCTCGACGTCGACCTCGAGCGACCGCCCGAAGTCCGCGGCGGTGGCGTCGGGCGGCTCCTCGAACCTGCCGCCCCAGGCCTTCACCGGGCGTCAGGTGGGCGCAGCGACCGGTTCGACCTCGGCGTCGAACACCTGCACCGGTAGCTGATCGAACGCCACCTCGGGAACGCCGGATGCGCGACTGCGCGCCGCCTCGGTCCGCAGCGGCAGGCCGAAGATCGAGATGAAACCAACGGCGCTCGCATGATCGAACGCGTCTCCCTCGTCGTACGTCGCGAGGGCGCGATCGTAGAGCGACGCGCCGCTGCGGCGCCCGACCACCGCGGCGGTCCCGTGGTCGAGACGGAGCCGGACCTCGCCGCTGACGACCTGCTGCGCGGAGCGGACGTACTCGCGGAGGCCGAGTTGGAGGCGCGTGAACCATAGCCCGTCGTAGGTCGCCTGGGCGATCTCGTCGGCGACGAACCGGCCGAAGCGGAGCTGGTCCTTGGAGAGCGTCAGGCCCTCGAGGGCGCGATGGGCCGCATGGAGCACGACGGCGGCCGGTGCCTCGTAGACCTCGCGGCTCTTGATGCCCACGAGACGATCCTCCACGTGGTCGATGCGGCCCACGCCGTGGCCGCCCGCCAGGCCGTTGAGCCCCTCAACGAGCTCCACCGGGTCGAGCTGGCGCCCGTCCATGCTGATCGGGACGCCCGCTTCGAAGCCGATCGTCAGCTCGACCGGTTCCGGGGCGCCGGCGGCCGCAACCGTCCAGGCATAGGCATCGGTGGGCGGCGTGATCCACGGATCCTCGAGCACGCCGGTCTCGACCGAGCGGCCCCACAGGTTGACGTCGACGGAGTAGGGCGAGGCGTGCGTCACCGGAATCTCGATGCCTCGCTCAAGTGCGTACTCGATCTCCTGGTCGCGCGACATGCCCATGCCGACCCGCATCGGGGCGACGACCTCGAGGCGACCGTCGAGGGCTTTGACGGCCACGTCGAAGCGGACCTGGTCGTTGCCCTTGCCGGTGCAGCCATGAGCCACGGCGTCGGCTCCCTCGGCGTGGGCGACCTCGACGAGCAGCTGCGCGATCAGCGGCCGGGCCAGGGCCGTCGCGAGCGGGTACGCGCCCTGATACATCGCACCTGCCCGGAGCGCCGGCCAGACGAAAGCCTCGACGAACCGTTTCCGTGCATCGACGACGTATGACCGGCTGGCGCCGGCGCTGAGTGCGCGTTGCGGGGCCCCGGGCCGGAGCGAGCCGCCACCCACGTCGACCGTGAGCGTCACGACCTCGACGTCGTAGCGCTCGCGCAGCCACGCGACTGCAACGGAGGTGTCGAGGCCGCCGGAGTAGGCGAGGACGACCTTCTTCAACGGGTCCTTCTCCAGAGTGCGGAACGGGGGTCGCGGCGCGTGTGGCGGCTCGCTGTCCTGCATTAACATGCGCCGACACGCGCAGTATTGCATAGTCATGCAGGCCTGTCTATGATCCGCCGATGAGATCGCTCGCCCCCGTCAGCGCCCCTCGCGCAAATCACCTGCTGTCCATCGCCGATCTTGGCCCGGCCGGCATCGCCGAGGTCGTCGACCATGCCCTGGTGCTCAAGTCTGGCTCGGGAGGCTCGCTCGAGCGGAGTCAGCCACTTGCGGGCCGCCAGGTCGCCCTGCTGTTCGACAAGCCGAGCCTCAGAACACGAGTCTCATTCGAGGTCGGCATCCGGCGACTCGGCGGCGGGACGACGACCCTGGCTGGAAGCGACGTGGGCCTCGGTAGCCGCGAGCCGCTGGGCGATATCGCGCAGACGCTGTCGCGTTACGTCGACGCGATCGTCGTCCGGATCCACGAGCACCAGCAGCTCGCGCAGCTGGCGGGGGCGGCCGACGTGCCGGTCGTCAACGCGCTCACGAATCGAGAGCACCCATGCCAGGCGCTGGCCGACCTGCTGACGGTGCGCGAGCGTCTCGGCGGGTTCGGCGGCCGGCGCCTCGCCTACGTCGGCGACGGCAACAACGTCTGCCACTCTCTGCTTCTCGGCGCCGCGGCGGTCGGCTTGGACGTCAGCGTGGCGTGTCCACCCGGCTACGAGCCCGACGCCGAGATCCTCGCGGAGGCTCGGCTGCTCGCGCGGGAGAGCGGGGCGCACGTGGAGGTGCTGCACGATGCCGTGGCCGCCGTCGGCGGCGCCGACGCCGTCTACACCGATGTCTGGACGTCGATGGGCTTCGAAGGCGAGGCCGACGAGCGCGAGCGGGCGTTCGGGCCATTCCGGGTCACGGCGGCGCTGATGCGGACGGCGCCGGACGCCTTCGTGATGCACTGCCTGCCAGCCCACCGCGGCCAGGAGATCGACGCCGAGGTCATCGATGGACCGGCGAGCGTCGTGTTCGATCAGGCCGAGAATCGGCTCCACGCCCAACAGGCCGTGATGATTCGGCTGCTGCGGCATACCTGGCGGCGGGTCGGCGAGCCAGCCCCGGCCGGACGGGCAGCGGTCAGACCTGCCTACCGAGCCTGAGCGGCGGGCGCTGGACGCGGCGACCTTGAGCCGCGCTGGACGAGCCTCGTCCCGGACTCCTCGTCCTCGAGGGCTCGCGACACCGCGTCGGGGCTGCGGCCGTCGGCGATGACCACCTCGGGGCCGCCGGCCTCGAGGACCGCGAGGGCGCCTCGGACCTTGGGGATCATGCCGCCGGAAATCGTGCCGTCCCCGATCAGCGCCTCCGCGCGCCGGCGGTCCAGCCGTGGGATGGTTCGACCGGTACCGTCGAGCACGCCATCGGTGTCGCTGAGCAGGACGAGCCGCGCGTGCATGGCGGCGGCGAGGCCGGCCGCGACCTCGTCGGCATTCACGTTGCAGATGACGCCGGCCTCGTCGAGGGCGAGCGGCGCGACGACCGGCACGAGCCCCGCCTCGATGACAGGCTCGAGGACGCTTGGCCGCGCCCCGGCGACGCGGGCAACTCGGCCGAGCTGCGGGATCCGCTCCGCGATCAGCAGCCCGGCGTCGATGCCGCTGAGCCCGACGGCGCGGACGCCGAGCCGAACGAGCGCGGCCACCAGCTCGGCGTTGACCAGGCCACCGAGGACGGCGACGGCGACCTCCAGGGCAGTGTCGTCCGTGACCCGGCGGCCAGCCTCCCACCGGCTATTCACACCCAACCGGTTGAGCCACAACGAGAGACGCTTGCCGCCACCGTGAACGACGACAGGTCGATACCGCCGCATGACCGTCGCCACGCCGCGCAGCGCGTCGTACTGGTCCGCCAGCGTCTCGCCGCCGAGCTTCACGACGACGAGCTCGAGCCCGGAGCCGCTGCCGCCCGCGAGGGAAGCTGTGGCGGTTCGGGAAGCCCCTGGCCCCGTGTCGGGAATCACGTCGTGTACGTCGAGTTTTCCACGACATATTGCTCCGTGAGGTCGCAGCCGAACGCCTCGGCCGCCGCCTCGCCCTGGCCGAGGTCCACGCGGATGACGACCTCCGGGGCGTCCATCCGGGCGGCGAGCACATCGCGATCGAAGGGCAGAGGCTCGCCGGCGTAGACGCTCACGCCGGCGATCGCGATAGTCAACCGGTCGGGATCGACGGGCACCGGGCCGGCGCCAGTGTGGGCGTTGCCGAGCGCGGCGGCGATCCGACCCCAATTGGGGTCGCGGCCGTGGATGGCCGCCTTGACGAGGCTGCTGGCCACCACCGCCCGGGCCGCGGCGCGCGCCTCGACCGTGTCCCGGCCGCCGCTGACCTGGCAGGTGACCAGCGTCGTCGCGCCCTCGCCGTCGGCCGCCTGCTGGCGGGCCAGCGAGCGCGCGACGGCCTCGAGCGCGCGGGCCAGCGCCTGGCCGGCAGGGCTGCCCGCCTCGACCGGCGCCGTGCCCGCGGAGCCCGAAGCCAGCAGGAAGACCGTGTCATTCGTGCTCGTGTCGCCGTCGACGGTCAGCTGATTCCAGGTCCGCTCCACGATCGGCCCGAGAATCGTCCGCAGGACCGCGGGTTCCACCGTTGCATCGGTCAGGAGAAGAGCCAGCATGGTTGCCATTCGCGGGTGGATCATGCCGACGCCCTTGGCGACGCCGCACACGATCACGCCGCGGTGGCGACCGTCCCGTCCGGGAAGCTTGATCCGGAGGCTTGCCGCCTTCGACCGGGTGTCGGTCGTCCGGAGCTGCTCGGCGAGGGCGGCCAAGCCGGTGTCGCCGGGCATCAACCGATCCGGGACTAGGCGGTCGAGCCACGGTCGCATGGCATCGACAGGGAGGCGACTGCCGATCAGGCCGGTCGCGAGCGCGAGCGTGAGCTCGGGCCCCACCCCGAGCCGATCGGCCAGCGCATCGGCGAGCGCGGCCTGATCGCGATCGCCGGCCGGGCCCGTCGCCGCGTTCGCACAGCCGCTCGTCGAGAGGACCGCGCAGGTCCGGCCACCCGATCTCTCGAGGTTGGCGCGGCTCAGCTGGACCGAGGCCGCGGGTAGGCGGTTCGTCGTGAACGTCGCGGCCGCGCTCGCCGCCCCGCCCGTCGTGGCAAGCACGCCGAGGTCGAGGCCGCCGGACGACTTGATCCCGGTGGCCACCGCGACCGCGCGGAAGCCGGCCGGCATCCGCGGCCGCGCCTCGACCGCCGGCAGGTCGACGACGAACGGCGCGAGGGCAACCGTCATGGCGCCAGCGGCAGCTGTCCGAGGCCGCTCGCCTCGGGCAGGCCGAACGCGATGTTGAATGCCTGGACGGCCTGGCCGGCGGCGCCCTTCACGAGGTTGTCCAGAACGCCGAGCGCGAGGATCCGGCCGGATCGCTCGTCGTGATGGACCTGCACCCGGAAGGTATTGCTGCCGAGGACGTGCTTCGTGGCCGGCGGGCTTGACACGACCTCGACAAACGGCTCGCCCCCGTACGCGTCGCGGTACAGGTCGTCGAGCTCGGGTTGCGTCACCGGCCGGGTCGGCCGGACGTGGCACGCCGCGAGGATGCCGCGCGTCATGGGGATGAGGTGCGGCAGGAAGTCCACCGGCGCCAGTCCGTTCGCGGCGAGGACGCCCAGCTCCTGCTCCATCTCCGCGACGTGCCGGTGGCCGCCGACGCCGTAGGCCTTGACGCTCTCGTTGACCTCGCTGAAGTGCATCTCCGGGCGAGGCTCCCGGCCGGCTCCGGAGACGCCGCTCTTGGCGTCGACGACCACGTCCTCGATGAGTCCCGCGCGAGCGAGTGGCGCGAGCGAGAGGATCGCGGCCGTCGCGTAGCACCCGGGCGAGGCGACGATCCGGACGGGAGCGTCGCGGAGCGCGGCGATCTCCTCCCGGTGGAGCTCGGGCAGCCCGTAGACCGCACGCTCGAGCAAGTCCGGGCGGGGGTGGTCGAAACCGTACCAGCGGGGATAGTCGGCGGGTTGGTGAAGGCGAAAGTCCGGGCCAAGGTCGATGATCGCGACCCCTCGATCGAGCAGTTCCGGGACCAGCGTCGCCGCGGCGCCGTGCGGCAGTCCCAGGAAGACCGCGTCAAGGCCATCGGGGAGGGCATCGCCGATCCGTTGGCCGGTCGAGGCGAGATGTGGATGACTGACGTCGATCGGCTCGTCGGTGCGGCCGCGGGCCTGGAGTGCGACCACTCTGGCCGCGGGGTGGCGCGACAACAGCCGGACGACCTCGCCGCCGCCGTAGCCGGTGGCGCCGACGACGCCGACCCGGATGTCACGAGGCGCGCCCGCATCGTCATTCATCGCCGGTGAATATATATTGACTTCGTGAAAGACCGCATCCCGCCCGAACTCCCGGATCTCCAGCTCCCGGAGCCCGGCACGCGACTCGGAGCGGTGAGCGTCCGGGTCTCGGCAGAGGCCGATCTCGTCGAGCTCATCACCACCCTCCGCGAGGCGGGCGCCGAGATCGTGGCGATCAACACCTTTCCACCGACCCGGGGTGAGCCCGACGTCGTCCGTGTCTTCGACCTCGAGACCCGCAACTTCGACAGCGCCGCGGCGGCGGCCCTGCTCCGCGGCGTGCGCGGCGTCGTCAAGGCCGAGCCACGCAAGACACTCGGCCAGATCTTCGGCAAGCGGGTCATCGTCATCGGCGGCGGCGCGCAAGTCGCACAGGTCAACCTCGGCGCGGTCACCGAGGCGGACCGGCACAACCTGCGCGGCGAGCGAATCAGCGTCGACACGATCGCGCTCGTCGGCGAGCGGGCGATTGCCGACGCCGTGCGGGCAGTGGCAGACCTGCCGCGGGCCCACATCCTCGTCCTGGCCGGGTCGCTCATGGGCGGCGAGATCACCAAGGCTGTTCGCGAGCTGCGCGAGGTCGGCATCCCGGTCATCGCGCTGAACATGGCCGGCTCGGTCCCAGAGGCGGCGGACCTGGTCGTGTCCGATCCCGTCCAAGCTGGCACGATGGCGGTCATGGCGATCGCGGACACGGCCCGGTTCTCCCTGGACCGCCAACGCAGCCGGCGGTACTGAACGCGATGTCGACGACGGCTCGGGGTTTCGATGCCCGCGAGGTCGGCCAGCGTCATCTCTCGCCGGTCATGGCCCGCTACTTCGAGCGGAGCTGGAGCCACGGCGCCGGGCACCGCCTGTACGACGTCGACGGCCGGGCCTACCTCGACTTCGCGACCGGCATCGCGACGACGATCCTGGGCCACCACCATCCGCGCGTCGATGCCGCGATCCATGCCCAGGTGGATCAGCTGCTTCACCTGATGAACGGTCTCGGCTACGCGGCGCCGGTCTCCGAGTTCGCCCAGCGGCTCGCGTCGACCCTGCCGGGCCCGCTCGACGCGGTTTTCTTCGGCAACTCGGGGGCCGAGGCGATCGAGGGCGCCCTGAAGCTCGCCCGCCGCGCCACCGGCCGAACCGCGATCGTCGCCTTCGAGGGCGGTTTTCACGGCCGGACGTACGGCGCCATGAGCGTCACGAGCTCGAACCCGAACTACCGGGCCGGCCATGGGCCCCTGCTGCCGGACGTCCACCTCGTTCCCTACCCGGAGGCGTATCGCGCCCACCGCGGCGACGAGGCCGCGGCGACGGCGGCCTCGCTTGCGGCCCTGGACCGGCTCCTCGCCGAGGACATCGCCCCGGAAAACGTGGCCGCCATCCTGATCGAGCCGGAGCTCGGCGAGGGAGGCTACGTTCCGGCGCCGCTGGAGTTCGTGGCGGCGCTCCGGGAGCGCTGCGATCTCCACGGCATTCTGCTGATCTCTGACGAGATCCAGACGGGCTACGGCCGGACCGGGCGGATGTGGGGATTCGAGCACGCCGGGATCGTGCCGGACGTCATATGCGCGGCGAAGGGCATGGCCAACGGCCTGCCGCTCAGCGCCTTCGTGGCTCGCCGCGAGCTCCACGAGCGCTGGGGCAAGGGCGCCCACGGTTCGACGTTCGGCGGCAACCCCGTCGCCTGCGCCGCCGGACTTGCCGTGCTCGACGCGATCGAAGCCGATGAACTCGTCGCCAACGCCGGGGCGCGTGGCGAACAGCTCCTCTCCGGGCTGCGCGCGGTCGCGGGCCGGGACGCCAGGATTGGCGACGTCCGGGGCCGCGGGCTGATGCTCGGCGTGGAGCTGGTCAGCGACCGCGAGACTCGCCAGCCTGACGGCGCGCTCGGCGACGCGGTGATCGCCCGCTGCGCGGATCAGGGCCTGCTGCTCCTGACCTGCGGCCCGGCCCACAACGTGGTCCGCTGGCTGGCGCCGCTCGATGTGACGCCCGAGGAGATCACGGAGGGGCTGGGCACATTCGCAGAGGTTCTGGCGGGGACCTGACGTTCGGTCGCCGGCGCCGCGGCGGGACCAGAGGAACGCGGGAACCAGGGTTCGGACCGCTTGCGTCATCGGGCGGGGGCTCGCTCGCTGCGAGCGTGGAGCTCCCGGATAACCGTGGCGGGCTCGGCGCCGCGCTCGGCCAGCAGCACGAGCAGGTGGTAGACGAGATCGGAGGCCTCGTGCACGAGCGCCGCGCCTGTGGCCGTGCGGGAGTGCCTGGCGGCTTCGGCCGCCGCGTCGTCCTTGGCGGCGAGCAGGACCTCGGTCGCCTCCTCGACGACCTTTCGCGCCGTCGCATCCACGCCGCCGTCGAGGAGCGAGGCCGTGTACGAGCCCGCCGGCCGGTCATCGGCGCGACCCTTGATCGTCGTCCAGAGCCGCTCCAGCCAGCCGAAGCCCTGGGGTGGGGGACCGGCGGCCCCCGGGTCGAAGCAGCTTCGCGTCCCGGTGTGGCAGGCCGGCCCTGCCGGCTCGGCAGTCGCCAGGACGGCGTCCGCGTCGCAGTCGAACGCGAGCTCGACGAGGTGCAGGACGTTGCCCGACGCTTCGCCCTTGCGCCACAGCCGGTCGCGGGAGCGAGAGTGGAAATGGATCTCTCCGCTC
>Ga0299913_10002640_pt1 | contig 14263 bp, 9 predicted proteins | sample RVTome_9_FD_201360 | JGI IMG/M metagenome (GOLD analysis project Ga0299913, IMG submission 201360) | Soil microbial communities from uranium-contaminated site in the Upper Colorado River Basin, Wyoming, United States - RVT155D38 (version 2) ... | reverse complement strand
GGGCGTTCACGGTGAGCAGCCCCAGCGTCGGCGGGCAGTCGATCAGGATCAGCTCCTTCTGGCGCTTCAGGTCCATCAGCGCCCGGCGCAGCGTCACCTCGCGCCCGATCTTCCCCGCCAGCGACAGCTCGGCCTCCGACAGCGCCAGGTTGGCGGGGATCACCGCGCCGTGGATCGCATCCGCAGCCCGCGCCTGGCCCTGGAGCACGTCCCCGAGCGTGGGCGAGGCGTCGTGGTCGGTGTCGAAGTAGTCGGAGAGGTTCCCCTGCGGATCGGCATCCACCGCGAGCACGTCGATGCCGAGCCGCTCGAACACGTCGGAGAGCGACCGGACCATCGTCGTCTTCCCGGTTCCCCCCTTCTGGGAGAGGACTGCGATCGTCGTCGACATCGGGCGGACTATAAGCCCGCGCGGCCGGGGAGCGCCGCTCCCGCGGGAGGCCGGGGGATCCAGCGCGCCCGGTACCCGACTTCCGGGCTTCGTATACTTCCGGCTCCCGTCTGTCCCCGTCGCGCGCCCGCTCGAAGAAGGCGCGGAACCGGAGGTGCAACGTGCCCAGGACCCCCTCCCAGCCCGCGAACGCGCGCGAGCGCGCCGCCGCGGAACCGAAGCGCTACTCGCCCGAGCTCCCCTGGCGCCCCCTGGCGCCGCCGCCATCGGCCGAGGATCGCGACGCCTGCGCGATCTACGCTTCCGTGCGCAAGGACGGCACGGCCAGCCACGTCCCGGTGTCGCTGGCGCTGGAGAACCTGCGGAAGATGCTCCACCGCGCCGGCAACGTCGACGGCGAGGGCGACGGCTGCGGTGTCCTCGTCGACATCCCGCGCAAGATCTGGGCCGAGGAGGTCCGGGCAGGAGGGCACAACCCCGCGCTCGTCCTCGACGACGGCTTCTGCGTCGCCCACGTGTTCGTCGAGCGCTCGCAGGATCTCGAGAAGGCGCAGCATGACGCCCGCGAGGTGCTGGCCGCCGGCGGCTTTCGCATCCTCGCCGAGCGGGTCGCGCAGGTCAACTCGCAGGCGCTGGGGGCCACCGCCCGCGAGGAGGAGCCGCACTTCTGGCAGATCGGTGGCCTCGTCGCCGACTCGGCGCACTCCGATCGGGTCTTCGACCTGATGATCGAGCTGGAGCGCGAGCTGGGGTTCCACGTCCCCTCGTTCTCGTCGGACACCTGCGTCTACAAGGTGATGGGGGCCCCGAGCGTGCTCGGCGAGTACTACCCCGACCTGCGGGACGAGCGGTTCGAGACGGTCGGCTGCTTCGGCCACAACCGCTACTCGACCAACACCTGGCCCTCGTTCAAGCGGGTGCAGCCGTTCTCGGTCCTGGGCCACAACGGCGAGATCAACACGATCGCGCAGCTTCGCCAGGAGGCACGGATGCTGGGCGTGCCGATCCAGCCAGGCTCCTCGGACTCTCAGGACCTGAACCGCGTGATCGACACGCTGATCCGCCGCGAGGGGCTCTCGCTCGCCGAGGCGATGGAGATGATCGTCCCGCCGATCGTCGACGAGGTGCGCGCGCTGCCCGAGGACCTCCACCCCTTCTTCATGTACCTGCGGCAGGCGATGGGCCCGTTCGCCCAGGGCCCGGTGGCCTTGATCGCCCGCCACCGCGACGAGTGCGTGTTCTCGGCCGACGCGATGGGCCTGCGGCCCCTGTGGAAGATCGAGACCGCCGACGACTACATCTTCTCCTCCGAGCCCGGGGTGGTGAGCGTCCACGACATGGTCTCCGAGCCGCTCCCGCTCGGCCCCGGCGAGAAGTCCCTGGTCACGATTGACCGCGAGAACCGCTCCGCGAGGCTGCACTCCCACGCCGAGATGCAGCGGCTGGTGGCGGAGCGCTGGCTCGAGCGAACCGGAGCCGGCGAGGTCGCCTCCTACCACCGCGCCCTGATCACGGGTGGCCCGGCCGAGGGCCCGGAGATCCCCGGCTACACCTCCGCCGGGCCCAGCGAGCCGGTGAAGGCGGAGGCGCGCGTCCTCGCGGGCTTCGGCTGGCAGCGCGACGATGTGAAGCTCTGCCAGCAGATGGCGTCCAACGGGGCCGAGCCGATCGGCTCGCTCGGGTACGACGGGGCGCTGGCCGCGCTCAGCCCCGAGCGCCAGAACCTGGCCGACTATTTCAAGGAGACGGTGGCGGTCGTCACCAACCCGGCGATCGACCGCGAGCGCGAGATCGAGCACTTCTCGACCCGGGCCGTGTTCGGCCGCCGCCCGTTGATCCACGACCCCGCGACGGATACCCGCACGATCATGACGTCGTTCCCGGTGATCCTGGGCGGCCACCACGACCTCGCTCCGCTCTCGGACAAGGCCTACCGGGCGATCGCCCGCGAGCATCAGACCTACCTGCTCGAGGACCTGTGGGAGGAGTTCCGCGATCGAACGGCCGCGCTGGACGTGGCCCTGCTCGAGTCCGAGACCACCCGCGGCGCCATCGACCGCATGCGCCAGGAGGCGGTGCGGGCGGTCGAGGGCGGCGCCGAGCTCCTGGTGCTCACCGACCGCGTCGTCCACGACGGCGGGCGCCGCTACCTCGATCCCCACCTGGCGGTGTCGGCGGTGGACCAGGCGCTGAAGCAGTTCCGCGTCGGGCCGGGCGAGGAGAACCTCAGGCGGCGCTGCTCGATCGTGCTGAGGTCGGCCGCGGTACGAAACGTCCACGACCTCGTGCTGGCGCTGGGCATGGGCGCCAACGGCGTCTGCCCGTACGTGATGACCGAGGTGATCTGCGTCGACGACTACGAGGAGGACATCTCCAACCTGTGCTCGGCGCTCCGCAAGGGAATCGAGAAGGTGATCTCGACGATCGGCATCCACGAGGTGCGCGGCTACGCCCGCCAGTTCTCCTCGATCGGCCTGCGTCCGGAGCTGGCCGAGATCTTCCAGACCGAGGCGTTCGGCGGCTCCGAGCGCGGCGGGGTCGGCTTCGGCAACCTCGACTCGGACACCGACGAGCGCCACCGCATCCTCTCGGGGGAGCAGGAGGCGAAGCCCGCGAAGACGTTCCGCTTCTACCCGAAGGTCTACAAGGCGGCGATCGCCGCGGCCAACGGCACCGCCGACTACTCCGAGTACTCGCAGAAGGTGCGCGACCTCGAGTCGCAGAGCCCGATCTCGATGCGCCACATCATGAGGCTGCGCGCCGACCGCGATCCGGTCGATCCGGGCACCGTGGACGCGGGCGCGGGGATCCACGACTACCCGATCGTGATCTCCTCGATGAGCTTCGGCTCGCAGTCCGAGCCCGCGTTCCGCGCCTACGCCGAGGCGGCCAAGGCCGCCAACATCCTCTGCGTCAATGGCGAGGGCGGCGAGATCCCGGACATGTACGGCCGCTACCGTAAGTGGCGCGGCCAGCAGGTCGCCTCCGGGCGCTTCGGCGTCTCGGCCGAGATGCTGAACGCCTCGTATCTGGCCGAGATCAAGATCGGCCAGGGGGCGAAGCCCGGCGAGGGCGGGCACCTGCCGGGCAAGAAGGTCTCGGAGAAGGTCGCCGCGGCGCGCAACGCCTCGCCCGGCACCGACCTGATCTCACCCTCGAACAACCACGACCTGTACTCGATCGAGGACCTCGCCGAGCTGATCGACGAGCTGAAGACCGTGAACCCCGACGTGCGCGTCTCGGTCAAGGTTCCGGTCGTGCCCAACATCGGCACCATCGGCCTGGGGATCGCGAAGGCGGGCGCCGACATCATCACCCTGTCGGGCTTCGAGGGGGGCACCGGCGCCGCGCGCCAGCACGCGCTGCGCCACGTCGGGCTCCCGTCGGACATCGGCACGCGCCTCGTGCATCAGGCACTGATGGAGGCCGGCATCCGCAACCGGGTCGAGATCTGGGCCGACGGCGGCTACCGCCACGCCCACGACATCGTGAAGCTCCTGTGCATGGGCGCGAACCGGATCGGGTTCGGCACCCTGGCGATGGTCTCGCTTGGCTGCACGATCTGCCGTGGCTGCCAGCTCGACACCTGCCACGTCGGCATCGCGACGCAGATCGAGACCACCGAGCAGGCCCAGGAGCACGGCCTGAAGAAGTTCACGCCACAGGCGGTCGATACCGCGGCCGAGAGCTGCGCTCGCTTCTTCAGCTCGATGGGCGAGGAGGTAAAGGAGGTCGTGGCCTCGCTCGGCTACGAGCGCGCTCAGGACCTGGTCGGCCGCTATGACCTCCTCGAGCAGGCGTCGCACGCCGAGGCGCTCGACCTCGCCGACCTGATCACCCCGCTCGAGGAGTACCTCGAGCTGGCCCCGGTCGACCTGCCGGCGGCCGAGGACGAGCTGGTTGCCGCCGAGGCCAGGGCCGAGGCCGGGCTGGTCCGGGCCCGGCCGATCCGGATGGCACGCTCCGACGCCTCGGCTCAGATCGCGGCGCTCGCCGGTGACGTATGCGGCGGCACGGTGGTGCATCAGGAGTTCCCGCGGTCGACGGACGCCCACGACCGCGTGCTCGGCGCCGAGCTTGCGGGCGCGATCTCACGCGCGCGCATCTACGACGGAATCCCCGAGGGCAGCGAGGACGTCCTCGCCGAGCTTTCCTTCAACGGCGGCTCGGTCGCGGGCCAGGGCTTCGGCGCCTTCAACGCCTGGGGCCTGGTGGTCCGCGTCGAGGGCGGCGCCCAGGACGGCGTCGGCAAGACGATGCTGGGCGGCACCGTCTCGATCATGAAGGGACGCGGCGCTTCGGGCGAGCGCGTCAACGGCTCCGTCGGCAAGTCGTTCGCGTACGGCGCCCAGCGCGGCCGCCTGTTCGTGCAGGGCTCGGCCGACTCGCGTTTCTGCATCCGCCTCTCGGGAGCCGACGTCGTCCTCGGCGGCGAGCCCCCGGAGCCCCTCGACGATGCGCGGGGGGGCCTGGCCGACCGCGCCAACGCAAAGGGCTTCGCCTTCGAGTACATGACCTCGGGCCGAGCCGTGGTGCTCGGTGACATCGGCCCGTGGGCGTGCGCCGGGATGACCGGTGGGCGCGTCTACGTCCGTGTCAATCCCGAGTGGAACCTCGACCGAGAGGCGATCGAGAGCCGCCTGGGCGAGGGCGCCAAGGTCGGCATCGAGGACCTGGACGCCGAGGGCATGCTCGACATCGAGGACCTGCTCGGACACTACGCCGAGGAGTTGCGGGCGACCGACCAGCCCGAGGAGGCCGAGCGCGTCGTCGCGCTGGCCGCCGGCGCTCGCGACAACTTCCTCATGATCATCCCCGAGAAGGTCCAGGCCGACCCGAACATCTCGACCGAGTAACGCGCCGGGGGAGAGGGCCGGCGTCGCGCGCTGGCGTCCCTAGGGCACCAGCACGAACAGCCGGTAGCGCCCGACCTCGAGCTCGTCACCGTCGCTGAGGCGGGCCCACTCGACCCGCTCGCCGTTGACGAAGAGCCCGTTGAGGCTGCGGTCGTCGAGCGCCCGCAAGCCCTCGTCGGGCGTGCGGACGATGAGCGCGTGGCGTCGCGAGACGGTCGGGTCGTCCAGCCGCACGTCGGCGACGGCGCTGCGCCCGATCCGGGTCCAGCCCACCGGCAGCTCCTTGACCAGGTGCTCGCCGCCGTCCTCGAAGGCGATGCTGGGCGCCGCTGCGGTCTGCAGGCGCGCGTCGGCGAGCCAGGCCGGCTGCGCGGTGACGGGGGAGACTGCGGCGACGTTCACGGTGGGTCGCTCGAAGATGGAGCGGCGGCGAAAGCTGGTGCCCCCGCAGGCGGGGCATGCGGGAAGGTCCTCGAGCACCGCGGCGGCCGCCACGGCGTACCCGCACTCCACGCACGACAGAGAGCCGACCGTGGCGAAAGTGGAAACCGTCTCGCCAGTCTCGTGAAGCTCCGATGAGCTATTTGTGAGCAAGGCCATGCGTCTACCCAGACACGATCGAGGATAACCGGATTCGGATAGATGTCCAGCCCGATTCTCACCCCCCCGGCGCGGAATGCCGGAAATTGCGATCGTCGCCCCACGAATAGAATCGCGGCGCCATGGGTCCGGTCTCAGCCTCGATCCCGATAGACGTCCCCCGCGAGCGGGCGTTCGAATTCGTCGGCGATCTCGCCAACAGGCCCGCCTTCATGGGCCGCTTTCTGAGCGGCTTTCACCTCCAGCGGCTGGACTCGACCGGGACCGGCGCCGCCGCACGGTTTCGCATCCGGGAGCGCCGCATGTGGATGGAGACGGTGATCGTCGAGGTCGAGGCGCCGTACCGGATCATCGAGCGCGGCAAGGGCTCGCGCCTGGGGCGGATGCCGGTTCATACCGCGTGGGAGCTGACCGAGGCGGGGCCGGGCGCATGCGAGGTCAAGGTCGTCTATTGGACGGAGCCGTCGCATCCGCTCGACCGACTGGCCGAGCTTCAGCCCGGCATCGAGCGCTGGCACCGCCGGGCGCTGGCCGGCTGCCTCGCCCAGCTTCGCGAGCTGCTCGAGGCCGGCGTGGCCTCCGGGCGGGTCGGCGTGGCCGGGGGCGATCGCGTTCCGGGCGCCGGATAGACTGCCGCGCCAGATGGCAAGGCGGATCCCAATCGCCCTCCTCGCCCTCGCCGCGCTCGCCGTGCCGCTGGCCGGCTGCGGTGCCGAAGAGGAGGAGTTGGACGTGATCGAGGGCGAGCCGATCGAATCGGACGAGGTCTCCTACAACGTCGTCATCTCCCGCTTCCTCAACCCTGCCGACACCGAGGACGAGGCCTATCTCGTGGGACAACCGGCCCCGCCCCCCGACGAGCAGTACTTCGGCGTCTTCATGCAGGTCGCCAACGAGGGCTCGCACGACACCACGCTTCCCGACCAGATGACCGTCATCGACACCCTGGGCAACGAGTACGAGCCGCTGGAGACGGAGAGCCCATTCGCTCTGCCCCTCGGTGCACCGCTCCGCGCCGAGGCGGGCTTTCCGCGGCCCAACTCGGTGGCCGCCGACGGTCCCACAGGCGGCAACCTCATCCCCTTTCTGATCGAGGAGGCGTCCACCGAGAACCGGCCGCTCGAGCTGGAGATCCCGCTCCCCTCCGGCAAGGTCGGGACGATCGAACTGGATATTTGAGCGCCCTCGGCGACCGCGCGCTCGGTGACCGCACGCTCCAGCTCGTCCTTGGCGCGGCGGCGTTGGCCGCGCTCGCGATCCTGGTCAGCCTGTTCGGCGATGCCGTGACGGCTGGGTGCCTGGCTCTGATCGCGCTGGCGACCGTGCTGACCGCCCCGGCACGGCATGAGGTGGGGGGCGGCTGGTGGTCGCTTCTGGCGATCGGGGCGCTGGCGTCCATTGGAGGAGCCGGCCTCGCCCAGCTCACCGAAACCGTGGGAGGCCTGGTGGCCGTCGTCGGCGGCGTCCTCGTCGTCGTCGGTGCGACGATCGGCTTTCCGCTTCGCGAGTACGAGTAGCTAGTGGGCCACTAGAACGCCGCGTCCAGCACCTGGCGCACGATCGGGGCGGCGATCGTGCCGCCGTCGCCGTCGGCGTTGACGACCATCGCCGCGGCCGCCAGGCGCGGATTCGCGGCCGGCGCAAACGCGGTGAACCACGCATCGACCTCCTGCTCCGGCTCCTCATCCGGAGCCAGCTGCTCACCGGGCGCCAACGCCTTCGCACCAAGCTCAGCGGTACCGGTCTTGGCCGCGACCTGGACGTTTGGCAGGGCCGCGGCGCTGCCCGTGCCGCCGGTGACGACTCCGATCATCAGCTCGGTGAGCGTCCTCGCGGTCCGGCTGTCCATGACCCTCACGGGCTTCGCCTGCGGCCGGAGCTCCGGATCCCTGGTGATCGCCGTCGGGTGCCGCATCCCGTCGGCGGCCACGACCTGCGCCACCGTGGCGAGTTGGAGCGGCGTGGCCAGCACCTCCCCCTGGCCGATCGCGCTGACGCCGACGTCGAGGTCGCCGCCGATCTCATCGGCGGCGGGAATCGTGCTGGCGGGCGGGTCGACCGCCCGCGTGGCCTCATCGTTGTAGAGGGCGGGCTTGGAGTTAAAGCCGAACTCCTCCGCTTCGGCGACCAGCCGCTTTGCGCCCACCTCGACTCCCAGGGGAGCGAAGACGCTGTTGCAGGACTTCGCGAACGATTGTGCGAAGGTGCCGCCGCAGGGCTCATCGTGCGCGTTGGCCACCTCCCGGCCCTCGATCACGGCCGCTGTCTCGACCGGGAACTCGTCGGCCGGGGTGACGATGCCCTCCTCGAGCGCCACCGAGGTCGTGATCACCTTGAACGTGGAGCCCGGCGGCTGCGGAGCCGAGAACGCGATGCCCGCCAGCGCCTTCACCGAGCCGTTGCGGGCGTCGAGGACAGCGACGCCACCGAACAGGTCCCCAAGCGCGGTCACCGCCGCCTCCTGCAGGCTGGGCTCGAGCGTGGTTCTCACGGGCTTCCCGCGGGTCGGCTTCCCGGTCGCGAGGGATCGCCCGGCCGCCGGATCGTCCTCGCCCGACGGCAGCGCCAGGAGCCGGCCGCTGGGCTGGCCGCTGAGGCGGGCATTGAACGCCAGCTCGAGCCCGCTGGAGCCCGTCAGCGATCGCGGCGGAAAGCCCTCGGCCTCAAGCCTGGCCGCCGTGTCTCCCCGGGCCGTGTCCACCGTCCCGGCGACGGCGGCCGCCGCCAGCCCCAGCGGCGATGAGCGAGCAGCCGCGGGGCCCTCGGCCAGCGGTGTCCCGTCGGCCGCCAGGATGTTCGCCCGCTCCGGGGCCCGGGTACGCCGGCCGAGCGATTCCCCCTCCGCAAGCCCCGGGAAGACGAGATGCGGCTGCCAGGCGATCAGTCCATCAGCGAGCGGCAGCGCGACCTCACCGCCGATCCTCCCCCAGGCATGCGTGGTGGCCGTGACCGGAACGATCCCGGCCTCCCGGCCGGATGCGGTCTGGCCGTCCTCCGGTTCGCCCGCATCGAGAGCGGCGATCGTCGCCGTCGTCCTCGCCTCCTCGTAGGCGGCCTCGAACTCCGCCGCCGGCGTGGCCGCGGCCGCCTCCGGGGTGAGCTCGGCGTGCATCGCCTCATAATCGCCGCGCTCCCAGGCGACCGCGAAACGCTCGACGGCCTCAAGCTCGCTGCGGACGCCCACAACGATGCCGCCGACGAAGGCGCCGGTGGCCAGGACGGAGATCGGCAGCGTGCGGGTCACCAGGCGGCGCCGGCGCTCGGCTTCCTGGGTGATCGGCATGCGGAAGAATCTAGATGCCAGGGTCCCCGTACCCCGCCAGATGACAGTCATCGACGTCCTCATCGCCGTCTTCGTGCTCGCGCTGGCCGCGATCGGGTACGAGCGGGGCCTGATCCGAAGCGCCCTGCCGCTAGCGGGCTTCGTCGGGGGAGCAGCCCTCGGTGGCCGGCTGGCGCCGGCGCTCCTAGCCGACGGCTCCGAGTCGGCGTACGCGCCGGTGATCACGGTCGTCTGCGGGGTCATGCTCGGCGCCGTGTTCGCGATCGCCCTCGAGGGAATCGGCGACGTCCTTCGCGAGCGGGTGCGGCTGGGAGTGAGGGCGGGCCTGGTGGACGGTGCCGGCGGCGCCCTGCTCCTCGGGGCGCTGGGGCTGCTCGTCTCCTGGGCGTTCGGTGCCGTCGCGCTGCACGCTCCGGGATCGAGAACGGTGGAGCTGCGCGAGGCGGTTCAGCGCTCGGCGATCATGCGCGTCCTCAACGACGCGCTCCCGCCCTCGGGACCGCTGCTGAACGTGCTGCGGCGGATCGATCCCACCCCCTCGCTCGAGGGCCCCGAGGCCGACGTCGGTCCTCCCGACTCGGCGGTGGCGAATGACCCCGACGTCCAGCGGGCCGGGGCCTCCGTGGTGCGGGTGCTCGGGACCGCTTGCGGGCTCGGGATCGCGGGCTCCGGATGGGTGATCGGCCCTGACCTGGTCGCCACCAACGCGCACGTGGTTGCCGGCACCGACGACACCACGGTGACGCCGCAGGCGGGCGCACCCGCCCTCGACGCTGCCGCCGTCCACTACGAGCCCCGAAACGACTTCGCGATCCTGAGCGTGCCGGGCTTGGGCCTGCCGGCGATCCCGCTGGTCGCGCGTCCCGAGCGCGAGTCCCCCGGCGCGGTCCTGGGCTATCCGGAGAACGGCCCGTTCGCCTTGGCACCTGCCCGCCTGGGAACGACCGCGGAGGTGACCAGCCAGGACGCCTACGGCCGCGGCCCGATCCGGCGCGAGATGACCGCTTTTCGCGGCGAGGTGCGGAGCGGCAACTCGGGCGGCCCGGTTGTGGATCGGGACGGCCGCGTGCTGACCACCGTCTTCGGCGCCGAGCAGCGAAGCGGCCCCCCGGGCGGCCTTGGCGTGCCCAACGACGTGGTCGCCGAGGCGCTTCGGGGCGACCTCCAGCCGACGGGCACCGGCCCCTGCGCGGCATAGGACCTGTGGCCCGGCCCGGGAGTGCCCTCCGTTACCCTCGTCGGGAGGTGGAGAGGGCGTCGCAAGCCACGAGCGTTGAGCCGCGCCCGGGCGGAAAGCCCGCCCGTGTCTGCCCCGACTTCCACGCTGCGGTCGAGATGGTCGGTCGCCGCTGGACCGGGGCGATCCTCTACTGCCTCGCCCAGGAGCCGCACTACTTCGCCGATCTCACCGCCGCCATCCCCGGCCTCTCCGACCGGCTGCTCTCGGCCCGCCTTCGCGAGCTCGAGAAGGAGGGCCTGGTGGAGCGCTCGGTCCACCCCGGCGCCCCGGCTCGCGTCTCCTATGCTCTCAGCGAGAAGGGCCGCGCCCTCGAGCCCGCCCTGAGCGAGTTGCGCGAGTGGGCACGGGAGTGGAGGGACGCCTGAGCCCTGTCGCGCCCCGCGCGAAGCGCCCCGCCTACCACCGACGCGGATTGCCCTCGGGGATGCGATCGGCGACCAGCGTCGCCTCCGAGGGCTCGACCGGCGGCGGGTCGGTGGTCCGCTGAAAGAGCTCGAGCTGGCCGGGGCCGAGGGCGGCGAACGCCGCCTCGACCGTGCGCACGTACTCGGCGATCACGATTGCGCCCGGGGGCGCCTCCACCATGCGGTGGACGGCCTTCGCCGTGTACATGATCACCTCGTCGAACCCGGGCCGCCCGGCGCCCTGCGCCACCACGTCGGCGCTCACCTCGACCCGGTCGTAGCGCAGCTCGCGCAGGTCGAGCCGCTCGACCTCGGCCTCGGTGACCTCGATCAGCACCCCGTTGGCGCCCTCGCACGCCGCGTCGCGCTCGATGTTGAGCCCGACGACGTAGGGCGGGACGGTGCCGTCGCCGAGGGCGAAGGTCTTCTCGACCGCGGCGTTGTCGCGGTAGGCGTTCCAGCGCCGCCGCCATCCGCGCATGCGCACGACCGTCTCGGGCTCGACCGGACGACCGAGGCTGAGCGCGGCGCTCTCCGGGCTCGCCAGTGATCCGTAGCCGAAGATGGCCAGCCGGCTCACTCGAACAACGCCCCCTGGGCCAGGGCCGGCTCGGGCTCCGGCGACGGCCCACGGGGCGCCGGCGGGCGCCATGCCGGGTGCGGGCACAAGCGGGCCGCCGCGGGGCACCCGAAGCAGACGGCGGCGCTCGGCGTGTCCGTGGGTGCGAACTCGCCGCCACGGGCCCGTGCGATCAGCGCCTCGAGGCGCTCGCGTGCCGCCGCCAGCTCGTTCGCGCCGAAGTCCTGCACCACCGGCTCGTCCGCCGCCTCGAGGAAGAGGTGGATCGCACGTACCCCGGGTCCGCCGGCCCCCGCCGCCGCCAGCGCGTACACCTCCCGCTGGGCCGCGTAGCGTCCGGCCAGACCGGCCGGGGCCCGTCCTCGCAGAGCGTCGGTCTTGAAGTCCACGACCACCCGCCCGCCACCGGGGCGCTCGGCCAGCAGATCGATCTGCCCCCGGATCACCGTGCCGCCCACCGGCAGCACGAACGGCACCTCCGCCCGCAGGCCTGGAGCTTCCAGCTCGGTGCGAAGGGCTGAGCGGAGCCACGCGCGCACGCCCGCGAGCACCCGGTCTCGTGCCTCGCGGTCATCGCTCAGGCCCTCGCGGGCGAGGAGCGCATCGATCGCGGCCTCGTCCGGCTCGTCCCATCCCTCGCGGATCGAGCGCTCCAGCGCGGCGTGGGCGGCGTTTCCCAGCGCCAGCGCCCGCACGCGCCAGGGCTCGCCGGCCTCCTCCGGCTCGACCAGCTCGTCGGCGCGCCCGGCGTCCACCCCCTCGCCCGGGTCGGCGCCGTCCTCTCCCGTGCCGGAGGGGACGGCAGCGCCTGGCCGGACCCCCAACAGCCGCTCGACGTAGAAGCGATAGCCGCAGCGCTCGTACTCGGCCAGCGCCGAGTAGGAGAGGTGCCCGACCGGCACCTCGCGCGGGCGCTCGCCCAGGAGCGGGGGCGGGCCGCCCCCGTCCCCCACGGCGGCCGGCGCGGGCCACGGCAGCACCTCCCGCAGGAGCTCGGCGCGTTCGGGGCTGGGCCTGCTGATGGAGATGGTGAGCGGCAGCGTCGTTTCCGCGGGCTCGGCCGGGCCCATCCCCTCGGCGCGGTCGGGCGCCGGCAGCTCAACATCGCCGTCGCCACCGTCCCACCCTTGCTCGGCAAGCCGGGGCAGGATCCGCGCCAGCGCCGAGTCCGAGGCCGCGGGCTCGCAGGCTTCGAGATCGGCCTCGCGGTATGTGCCCGAGAGGATCAGCCGGTCCTGGGCGCGGGTGGCGGCCACGTGCACGAGCCGGCATCCCTCCTCGGCCTCCGCGTCGGCCTCCTCGCGGCTCAGCTCCGCCAGCTCCCACAGCCCGAACGATTCGGCCGAGGGGAAGGCGAGGCGCATGCCGAAGCGCTGGTGGCCGCCTTCGTCGGGCACCGGGCCGATCACGATGTCGCTCCACGTGTGCCCCCCGCTCAGCTTGCGCCCCAGGTCGGGCACGGCCACCACTCCGAACTCGAGCCCCTTGGCGGCGTGGACCGTCATCACCCGCACGCCGTCGTGGTCCTCGGCGCGCACGGGCGCCATCCCCTCGCGCTCGTCGCGGCGCGCGCTCTCGGCCGCCGCGAGCAGGAAGCCGGCCAGATCCCGGCCTTCGTGGCGCTCGAACTCGCGTGCGAGGCGCATCAGCTTGCGGACGTTCGCCATCCGCCCGGCGCCGCCGGCTCGCGCGAGCAGCGCCAGGTCGTAGCCGAACGCGTTCATGGCGCGCTCCACCAGCGACTCGAGTCCCAGCAGCGGCGCCTCCGCGCGGAGCGGCGCCAGCGTGGCGCAGAAGCGCTCGAGCCGCTCGGCATCCGCCTCCGGGACATGGTCGAGCCACTCAAGCGCGGGCTCGAACGGCTCGCGTTCCTCGGCGCCGAAGCGCCAGTCGACCAGGGGCCAGATGTGGCGCTTGGCCCCGGCGGCCTGGCGCAGGAGCCAGAGCGCGTCGGGGCTGACGCTCGCGGCCGGTGAGGCCAGCGCCCCGAACAGCAGCTCGTCGTCGAGCGGGTTCGAGACGCAGCCCAGCAGCCGCACCAGATCTTCGACCTGCTGCTGGGACCAGTACCCGCGGCCCCCGACGACGTAGGGGTCGAGTCCCGCCCGGGCGAGTGCCTCCTCGAAGGCGTCGACGTGGGTGAAGGCCCGCAGCAGCACCACGATGTCGCCCCGTTCCGCCTCGCCGCCGTCCGCCAGCTCCCGCAGACGGCGGGCGAGAAAGCGTGCTTCGGCCACGATTTGGGGCGAGCCCTCGGACGGCGGTGGCTCGAGCTCGATCCCGTCGTCCTTCCAGCGCGCCGCATCCCCCGAGCGCTCGTGCCGGGTGAGCAACAGCTCGACCGAGCCTGCGATTTCTCCCGAGCCCGGCTGCGGGCGGCCCCAGGTCAGGCCGGGGAAGCCGTCGAGCAGCGCCGCGCCTGCCTCGTTCACCGCGGCGAGGGGCGCAGGAAGCGAGCGGAAGTTCCCCCGCAGCGCGAGGAGGTCGGTGGCGGCGTCGTCGCGGGCCTGCTCGCGGCGGGCGCGAAAGACCTGGAGGTCGGCGTTGCGGAACCGGTAGATGGACTGGTGCTCGTCGCCGACGCAGAAGAGGCGGGTGTCGGGACCGTGGAGCCGCTCGATCAGGTCGAGCTGGACGCGGTTCGTGTCCTGGAACTCGTCGACGAGGACGTGGGCGAAGCGCTCACCCCACGCCGCCTGCACCGCCGCCGAGGAGCGAAGCAGATCGAGCGCTCGCAGCTCGAGGTCGGCGAAGTCAAGCCCGGAGCGCTCGGCCTTGAGGCGCTCGTAGCGCGTATGGAAGCCCTCGAGCAGCGCCTCGAGCGCCGCCCTCGCCGCCCCCGCCGCCTCGATCTGCGCCGGGGTCAGCGGCTCGGGGTCCTCTCCGTCCTTCGGCGAGCGCACCGCGCC
>Ga0299913_10002639_pt1 | contig 14266 bp, 15 predicted proteins | sample RVTome_9_FD_201360 | JGI IMG/M metagenome (GOLD analysis project Ga0299913, IMG submission 201360) | Soil microbial communities from uranium-contaminated site in the Upper Colorado River Basin, Wyoming, United States - RVT155D38 (version 2) ... | reverse complement strand
GAGCCATGGGCGACGACGGCGCGGTGGTCGAGTGGCGGATTCGGCTGGGCGACTGATGACGAAGCAGCGAAGATAGGGGAGTCATGGCAGGCGATTCATCCTTCGACGTGGTGAGCGACTTCGACCAGCAGGAGCTGGTGAACGCGCTCGACCAGGCGCGGCGCGAGATCGCGACGCGTTACGACTTCAAGGGCAGCAAGGTGGCATACGAGCTCGGCAAGGAGGCGATCGTCCTCACCGCCGACGACGAGTACCGCGCCGGTGCGGCCAAGGACCTCCTCGAGTCGAAGGCGGTCCGCCGCAACCTCAGCCTGAAGATCTTCGAGTGGGGCAAGATCGAGCCCGCCGGGGGCGGCACGGTTCGACAGGAGATCAAGCTGAAGCGCGGCCTCACCAGCGAGCAGGCCAAGGAGCTCGCGAAGAAGATCCGGGACGCCTTCCCGAAGACGAAGCCGGTCATCCAGGGAGATGCGGTGCGCGTCTCGGCGAAGTCGAAGGACGACCTGCAGGCGGTGATCGCCGACCTGCGCGCGCTCGACTACCCGGTCGCGCTCCAGTTCACGAACTACCGCTGAGCCGATGCCGGCGTCGCGTCCGCCCACTGACGAGGAGCTCGACGCCGCCGCGCGCCGGCTGGGACGCGTGCTCGTCGGCCGCTCCTGGCAGATGGCGGCCGCCGAGTCGTGCACCGGCGGCATGCTCGGCCACGTGATCACCCAGGTGCCGAAGTCGAGCGACCACTTCCTCGGCGGCATCGTCAGCTACTCGAACCTGGCGAAGCAGCAGCTGCTCGACGTGCCGGAAGACCTGATCGAGCGGGTCGGCGCCGTCTCGGCGGAGGTCGCCGAGGCGATGACCACCGGCACCCTCGCCCGCTTCCCGGCCGCGCACCTCGCCGTGGCGGTCACCGGCATCGCCGGACCCGATGGCGGCAGCGGGGACAAGCCGGTCGGTCTGACCTACGTGGCCGCCGCGCTCCGCGACGGCCCGGCCACCGTGGAGCGGCACACCTGGCCTCACGATCGCGACGGGAACAAGCGGGCGTCGGTGCTCGCGGCACTCGAGCTCGCCGGACGCCTGGGCCGCGAGGCGCCGTAGTGGTCACGGTCGGCGAGCGGATCCACGTCATCGGTATCGCCGGTTCCGGCGCGGCGGGGGCCGCTCTCCTCCTCCAGCGAGCCGGGGCGCTCGTGGACGGCTGCGACGTCGAGGCTGCGTCGCCGTATACGCCGCCGCTCGAGGCTGCCGGAATCCGCGTGGTCGAGGGCCACGACCCGGGGCACCTGGCGGGAGTCGACCGGGTGGCCATCTCGCCGGCCCTGCGAGCGGTTCCCGGCCACGCCGAGCTCGCCGCCGCCGCCGCCTCCGGCCTGCCGATCGTGACCTGGCAGGCGCTGCTCGGCGAGCTGATGGCCGCACCCGGCCGCATCGGCGTGGGGGTGACCGGCACCCACGGCAAGTCGACGACGACCGCCCTGCTCGGCCACCTGCTGATCGCGGCCGGCCTGGATCCGACAGTGGAGGTCGGCGCGTTTATCGAGGGCTGGGGCGCATCGGTCCATGCCGGGGAGGGGGCGCCGTTCCTCGTCGAGGCCGACGAGTTCGGCGACAACTTCCTCAACTACCACCCCGCGGCGGCGATCGTGACGAACGTCGAAATGGACCACCCCGACTACTTCGCCGACGCCTCCGCGGTCATGGCCTCGTTCGAGCGCTTCGTGCGCGGCATGGCGGGGCACGACGTGCTCGGAGGGCGACTGCTGGTCATCGCGGCCGACGATCCCGGGGCCGCCGAGCTCGCCGGACGTCTGCAGGATTGGGACGGCCGCGTCGTCGCCTACGGTCGGGGCGGGGACGTGGAAGCCACCGAGATCGTCCTCGACCGGGCGGGCAGCGCGTTCGACGCGCTCGGCCGGCGCTGGCACACGTCGCTGGCCGGCCGCCACAACGTGGCCAACGCGACGGCCGCGCTCGTCGTCGCCCAGGAGCTCGGCGCCGATCTCGAGCGCCTCGACGAGGGGCTGCGATCGTTCGCCGGAGCCGGGCGCCGCATGCAGCTGATCGTCGATACTCCGCGCGTGACGATCTACGACGACTACGGGCACCATCCGACCGAGGTCCGTGCCGCCCTGGCCGCGGCGCGCCAGAAGGTCGGTCCCGAACGGCGCCTGTGGGCCGTCTTCGAGCCGCACATGTACTCGCGCACCGCGCTGCTGCTGGATGCCTTCTCGACCGCCTTCGCCGATGCGAACGAGGTCGTGGTCGCCGACATCTTCGCCAGCCGCGATACGCCGGAGGCAATGCGCGCCACGTCGGCCGAGGACCTGGCCGATGCGATCGAGCGAGCGTCCGGCATCCCGGCCATGGCCACCGGTGACGTCGACACGACGACCGAGTACGTGGCCGACCACCTTGGTGACGGCGACGCCGTGCTCGTCATGGGGGCCGGAAAGTCGTACCGGATCGCCGCCGGCCTCGCCGCGCGTCTCGGCGGTGGAGCGACCTCGTGATCGGCGCCAGATCGGCGTTCCTCGGCGCGCTCCTCGCGCTGGCGGTGACGGTGGCGTACCAGCTGATCGTGCGCCTGGTCGAGGCCTCCGGCGCGCAGGACCAACCGGCCGTCGTGCTGATCCTGCTGCTGTCGGCCTTCCTCGGCGTGCTCACCGCTGTCGCCACCCGCATGCTCCGCCTGCCCGGCGCAACGGCCCCCACGGTGCTGGTGCTGGGTTGGACGCTCGTGCCGGTGCTGCTCGCGACGATTCCCAGCGCGGCCACCGCCCTGTTCGCCGGCGACGCCGCGCTCTCCTCGGGCCAGGCGATGGCCCTGGCGACCGCCACGGTGGCGGCGGCGATCACGCTCGGGGTCCCCGCGGAGCGCCGGTGAGCGACCCGGTCCGAGGCATCATCGACGAGCAGATCGCGTACTACCGCGCGCGCGCCGAGGAGTACGACCGCACCTCGACCCCGGACGACGACCCGTTCGCACCGCACGCCGACCGCATCCGCACCGAGCTCCGATCGCTCTCACTCCGCGGCCGCATCCTCGAGATCGCCGCTGGGACCGGCCAATGGACCGGACTCCTGGCCGAGACGGCCGACCGGCTGACCGCGATCGACAGCGCTCCCGAGATGCTGGCCATCAACGCGGAGCGGACCGCTCGGCCGCATATCCGATACCTGGTCGAGGACGCGTTCGAGCTGCGGGCCACCCATGCCCATGACGTCGTCTTCTTCGGTTTCTTCCTGTCACACGTCCCCCCGGAGCGCTTCGATGCCTTCTGGGCCCTCCTGGAGGGCCTGCTGGCACCGAGTGGACGCGTGGTGTTCGTCGACGAGGGCCGGCACGACGCGTGGCGCGAGGACTGGGTCGATCGGACGCGAGCCGTGGTGCGCAGAACGCTGCTCGACGGCACGGTCCATCGCGCGGTGAAAGTCGTGTGGGATCCCGCCGATCTGGGGGATCGCCTCAACGATCTGGGCTGGACAGCATCGGTCACGGCTGCCGGCCCGTTCTACTGGGGCGTGGCAGCTAGATAGTTGCATCTGCAACTATCATCGGCTATCCTGTCGTCATGCCTGCCATCACCGTCGACGACATCAGCGTCCTGCCCCGCGTACGGGGTGCGGATCCCTCGATCGGGCGTGAAAGGCCCGTCCTGAGCGTCACGCGGGCTCCCAGGGGATTCGAAGGGGAGGGGTTTCCGGTGCGGCGCGCATTCCACGGGGTCGACCTCGGGGCGCTGGATCCGTTCATCCACATGGACCAGATGGGGGAGGTCGAATACGCGCCCGGCGAGCCGAAGGGCACGCCATGGCACCCGCACCGCGGGTTCGAGACCGTCACGTACATCATGGACGGGACCTTCGAGCATGCCGATTCGAACGGCGGCGGGGGAGTGATCACGAACGGGGACACCCAGTGGATGACCGCCGGCGCGGGCATCCTCCACATCGAGAAGCCGCCGGAGGCGCTGGTGGTCAGTGGCGGCCTGTTCCACGGCATCCAGCTGTGGGTGAACCTGCCGAGCGCCCAGAAATGGTCGGCGCCGCGCTACCAGGACATCCGGGCCGGCGAGGTGGGCCTGCTGGCCTCGGCGGACGGCGGTGCGCTGGTCCGCGTCATCGCCGGCGAGCTGGCGGGCCATCGCGGCCCCGGCGTCACCTGGACGCCGATGACCCTCGTGCACGCCACGCTGTCGCCGGAAGCTGAGCTCTCGCTACCCTGGCGCGCGGACTACAACGCGCTGGTCTACGTCCTGGCGGGGGAGGGGACCGTCGGGAGCGAGCGCATCGGCATCACCACCGGCCAGCTGGTGGTGCTGGGAGCCGGGAACACGCTCCGCGTGGCCGCCTCGCGTGTGCAGGAGAGCCGCAGCCCGAACCTCGACGTGCTGATCCTCGGCGGCCGGCCGATCCGGGAGCCGGTCGCGTGGGCCGGGCCCTTCGTCATGAACACGCGCGACGAGGTGATGCAGGCCTTCGAGGACTACCAGGCCGGACGGCTGGGCTCGATTCCCGCGGTGCACGGAGCGCCGACCACGCTCACCGAGACGACCCCCGACGCCACCGCCTGACCGATGACGGCCCATCGTCACCAATGGCGCGGCGCCGACTTCTACGTCGCCGACGATCGACCGATGATGCGCCAGGCCTGTGCGTGCGGAACGACGCGCGAGATTCGAGCCTTCGACGTGACCTGGACCCCGCCGATCAACCACGGCCAGGGAGAGGAACGGCGGGGCCCGACCGTGTCGCGCCCCGCCGACCACCGGAGCTAGCGGACGAGGTCGTCGTCCGGATCTCCGTCGAGGTCGCCGCGCTCGGCGCCCTCCTCGAGCTTGTCACCGGCACCGGCTCCCGCGCCGGCACCGACGGCCCCGCCGACGATCGCACCCGGAGGACCGGCCACCGCGCCGCCGATCACGCCGCCGGCCACCGCACCACCGGCGCCACCGACGCCGGAGCCGGCCTCGTCGCCGCCATCCTCGGCAGCCTCACCGGCCATGGCGCCGCCCGCGGCGCCGATCGCTCCACCGACGGCCGCTCCGACCGGCCCGCCGACGACTGCGCCGGCCACGGCGCCCGTGACGGCGCCGGCCGCGCCGCCGATCGCCTCGCCGCCGTGCTCGTCGTGGTCGTCACCGTCGACATGGGTGTGGTCGATGTCGGTCTCGGACCGAAGATCTCGATCATCCATGAGGGTTCTCCTTGCACATCTCCCCCGACGCCAACGACATCGGGCATCGTCGGTGGGAATGGCAAGCGCGGTGCCAGATCGCGCGACTCAGGCCCCGGCGGGGGATGCGGCCTCGGCGACCGGGACTTCCCGGGTTCGCCACAGGGCCTGAAGGACGACGACGAGGGGGACGGCCAGGATCACGAGGAGCACGATCGCCAACGGGCTCTCGAACTGCGCGCCCCCCGTCATCCGACCGATCAACGCCCCGGCGACGAATGGCACCAGCGCCAGCCACAGCGTCAGCTGGTACGCCATGCGCCACAGGGCGGCCAGCGAAGGCTCGGTTGCACGGAACGCCTCGGCCAGCAGCCGCGCCAGCACGATCGTGCCGATGAGCTGGCTGAGGCCGAGGAGCGCAAGCTCGCCCGTCGCCGGTGTCAGCGTCTCCATCAGCGTCACCGGCAGCGCGATCACCGCCAGCACCACCAGCGCCATGCGCAGACCATCGGCCCCGCGGACCGCACCGTGCACGCGAAGCACACCGGCGAGCACCAGGAGGCCGCCGATGGCATCCGGCACGACGTCCAGGGTCGGCACGCGCACGTCGACCACGATGATCAGCGTGGCAACGAACAGCAGTGCGGCCGCACTGCCGATGGCAGCTCGGGAGACGATCACCGGCACGATGGGGCGCAGCATACTTCAGCCGTCACAGCGGTCCGGTCGCTCTGCTACATCACATAACATACATTTGGGGAAGTGCGATCCGAGCCCGCACTGAGTACTCGAGCCGCTGAAGGTCAGCCGTTCCTGACCGGATGGTCCTATCCGGTGCTCCTCGACCCGGACGTAGTCTGGCGCCATGCGACAGTCACTGTGGTCCGTGGCGCTGGCCGGCCTGGGTCTTGGCAGCCTGTCGATGGTCGGCGGCACGGCCATCGGCGGCGACGTCGGCCCGCTGGCCGTCGGCTATGGCCTGCTGGTCGTCCTGGCGGCGCTGTATATGATCGCCGGGCTGGCGATCCGCGAGCGCGTCTGGCGCCGCGTGTCGCGCCCGAGCGCCATCCCGCCGACGGTCGACCGTCTCGCCGGCCGCCGCGTCTTCTAGGAGCTCGCCGCGCGCCGCTGGCGGAGCGCTTCGAAGCCGATGATCGCGGCCGAGGTGGCCGCGCCGAGCTCCGGCGCCCGCTCGCGCCCATAGCCGATCCGGATCCGCTGGTCCGCCTGCTCGACGAACGATCGCGTCACCCCGCGCCGTTCGCCGCCGATCAACAGGAACAGGCCGCCGGTGAGGTCCGACGCTGCCAGGTCGTCGGCGTCGTCGTCCGCGACGGCGCAGGCCACCCGCAGGCCGGCCATGCGACAGGCCGCCACTGCGTCCTCGGCCGAGTCGGCCCGTGCGGTTGGCAGCAGCTCGGTGGCGCCCGCCGACGCGCGGGTCACGATGGCGGCGGCCGTCTCCCAGCTGCGCCGCACGACGAGGCCATCCACGCCGGCCGCGTAGAGCGCGCGAACCGCCTGGCCGTGATTGAACGGGTCCTCGATGCCGTCGAGCATGACGATCAGCGGCCCCTCCCCCACCTCGCGCAGCAGCGCGCCGATGCCGCGCTCGCGGCGCGGCCCCACGAGCGCGACGACGCCGCCGTGCGTACGACCGCTGGCCAGCTCCTCGATCAGCCCGGGCTCCACCTGCTCGATGACGACATCGCGCTCGCGGGCGAGCGCTCGGAGGCGTCCCAGCCGGCGGTCGCCCGGCCGGACCGCCCACACGCGATGGACGTGGCGGGCGCCGCCCTCCAGGGCGGCCTCCACCGAGACGTGCCCCTCGAGGACGATCGGCCACTGGAGGACCGGCACGTCCCGGCGATCCGGACCGTACGGGACGAGATCGCCCTCGGCGAGGAACGGTGCGTCGTCGGCCACGGACGGCAGGCCGATCGAGGCTCGGCGCGCCTCGAGGGCGCCGGCATCGGCGACCGGCAGCGGGAACTCGACCTCGCCGTCCTCGGCCAGGAGGGCGATCGTGCCGTAAACCTGGCGCTCGCCCGCCACCGCGGCCACCCGGTCGGTCAGCGTGGCCAGGTGCCGGGGGTCCGCATCGCCCGCAACGACCGCATCGGCCAGCGGCGACAGCCACCGACGACGGACATCGTTGGCGCCGTCTGCCTGCTGGGCGAGCATCCAGGCGGCATCGGCTCCGTCGGCGCCGGCCCGGCGGATGCCGGGCCAGCCGTGCTCCTCGACGATCGCGGCGAGCCGGTCCGCGTTCGCGGCGTTCACCGCCACCAGCTCGCTGCCCTCGTCCGGCACGGCCTCCCAGGAGGTCAGCGCCGGGATGAGCGGGGTGCCCGGGCCTTCGAGCCGCGCCTCGAGCTCATTGCCGAGCACCTCGTCGGCGTCGATGGCCGCGAAGAAGGCATCGGCGGCGGCCAGCTCGCGGTCGAGCAGCTCGAGCAGCTCGTCGCGGAGCCCAAGGCCCGTCGGCACCGTCCGGGCGGTCAGTGTGGCGCGTCGGCGCGTCGGCGACCGCGCCCGGCGTTGGTGAGCTCCGACGCGATCGACGGCGGCAGGTGGCCGCTCACGCGCACCCCGCGCTCCTCGTAGCGCTCCTCGACGTCACCCGAGGTCCGCGCCCGGGCGACGAGCTCTCCGCGCTCGTAGGGCACCACCGCGTCGACCGCCACCATCTCGCTGCGCAGGACGTCGCCGATCCGCTCACGGAGGCGATCGAGCCCAGCCCCGGTGACGGAGCTGACGAAGACGGCTCGCTCGCTGTCCGGCGGCGGACCGCCGTCGTCGGGCAGCAGGTCGAGCTTGTTGTAGACGGTGATCCGTGGCTTCGTGCCGGCCCCCAGCTCATCGAGCACGATCTGCACGGCCGCCTGCTGTCCGACGAAGTCCGGGTCGGCGGCGTCGACCACCTCGAGCAGCAGGTCGGCACGCATGACCTCCTCGAGCGTGGCGCGGAAGGCGTCGACCAGGTCGTGCGGCAGCTTGTTGATGAAGCCCACGGTGTCGGTGGCCACCACCCGCTGGCCGGTCGGCAGGTCGACCTGGCGGCTGGTGGGGTCGAGAGTGGCGAACAGCATGTCCGCGGCGTACACGTCGCTGTCGGCCAGGGCGTTGAGCAGGGTGCTCTTGCCGGCGTTGGTGTAGCCCACCAGCGCCACGCTGGCCACCTCGTGACGGTCGCGGCGGCGCGCGGTGGTCGCCCGATGGCGTCGCACCGCGTCGAGGTCGGCCCGCACCTTCTTGATCTTCTCGCGGATCAGGCGCCGGTCGGTCTCGAGCTGGCTCTCGCCGGGACCCCGGGTGCCGATCCCGCCGCCGGTGCGCGAGAGGTGGGTCCACAGCCGGGTCAGGCGCGGCAGGTGGTACTCGAGCGCCGCCAGCTCGACCTGGAGGCGACCCTCCTTCGTCTTCGCGTGGCGGGCGAAGATGTCGATGATCAGCGCCGATCGGTCCAGCACCTTGCAGTCGAGCAGCTTCTCGAGGCTGCGCTGCTGGTTGGGCTCGAGCTCGTCGTCGACGATCAGCAGGTTGAAATCGCTCGCCGCCTTCTCGTCCACCAGCTCCGCGGCGCGGCCCTTGCCGAAGTACCAGACCGGGTCCGGGGCTGCGCGGCGCTGGGACGTGGAGCCCACCACGGTCGCCCCGGCCGTTTCAGCCAGGGCGGCAAGCTCCGCCAGCGAGCGCTGCACCGGCCAGCCACGGTCGTCAGGATCGTCGAGGCCGATGAGGAAGGCGCGCTCGACCGGGGTGGTGAGGTCGATCATGCGGGCGCGTTCGGACATCTGTTCCATTCATGGTAGCCGATCCCCCAGGCACCCGGCGAATTCGAGCCGACCGGTACGAAGGTCCTGCTGCGGTGCCGGACCGCATCTGCCATACCTCACCTCACCAAACCGACGGGGGGCACCGACGGAGGCCCGCGCTGGATCCACAGGCCCAGACCACCGCGATCCGCGGCCTCAGCACCGGCGCGCTGACGCGCCGCATGCTGATGGGTGGCGTGCTCGCGGTGCTCGCCTTCGCGGTCACCTACCAGGTCGCCGTCAGCGTCTCTGATGCCGGTGAGGCGCTCGCCATCGTGCTCGGCAGCGGCGCCGCGCTGGTGGTCGGAGCGGCGGTGATGTCACGCACCATCTCCCCGATCGTCGCCAGCCAGACCGAGCTCCAGGTTCGCTACGAGGCGGCGCTGGCCGATGCGCTCCGCGACCAGCTCACCGGCCTGGGCAACCATCGCGCGTTCCACGAGGAGCTCGACCGCCAGGTCGAGGCGGCACTGCGCTACGGCACGCCGCTCTCCCTCATGCTCATCGACCTGGACGAGTTCAAGTCGGTCAACGACAGCCGTGGCCACGCCGGCGGCGACCGGATCCTGCGCGGCTTCGGCGAGCTGCTGTCGTCCACGCTGCGCCGACCGGACCGCGCATACCGCGTCGGCGGCGACGAGTTCGCGGTCATCCTGCCGCACACCGATCTCGAGGGCGGCAAGGTCGTCGCCCGACGCGTTCTGGCCCAGGCCCTCCAGCCGGCGCTGCGCGTGGAGGACCTGGAGCCCGTCTCATTCTCGGCCGGGCTCTCGGCGCTTCCCGAGCTCGCCGACAGCCGCGCGAAGCTGTACTCCCAGGCCGATGCCGCGCTGTACGCCGCCAAACGCGGCGGCCGCACCGACGTGGTGGCCTACGACCCGAGCGTCGAGGCGGTTGACGAGGCCGAGCCCGGAACCGCGTCGGCCGCCATCGCCGAGGTCATCGCTCGCGGCCTGCTGAGCCCGGTGTACCAGCCGATCGTGTCGCTGGCCAGTGGCGTGGTCATCGGCGTCGAGGGGCTGATCCGGCCGGTGCCGCCCGCACCGTTTGCCGATCCCGGTGCCCTGTTCGCCGCAGCCGAGGCCGGTGGCCGGTTGACGGCGCTCGACCTTGCCTGCGTCGAAACGATCGTTGCCGGCGCCAGCGCGCTCCCCGAGGACCAGTTCCTCAGCCTCAACCTGTCGCCGCCGACCGTCGAGGCGCCCGAGTTCACGAGCGCGGCGCTACTCGCCATCCTCGCCCGCCACCAGTTCCCGCGCCATCGGCTCGTCGTCGAGCTGACCGAGCGCCAGGCGATCCACGACGTGGAGCGCGTCCGGAGCCGGCTCGAACAGCTCCGTGAGGCGGGCGTGCGCATCGCGGCGGACGACATCGGTGCCGGCAATTCCGGCCTTCGGCTCCTCGCCGAGATCAGCTTCGACGTGCTCAAGGTCGACCTCGGCCTCGTCCAGCGCAGCGCGTCCGGTGGCCCGTCGTCGGCCGTCCTCGGCTCGGTCGTGGCCCTCGCCTCGCGCATGGGCGCGCTCGTCATCGCGGAGGGCATCGAGCATCCCTCCCAGCTGGCGCAGCTCAGCGAGCTCGGCATCGAGGCCGGCCAGGGCTATCACCTCGGCCGGCCGGGTCCGATCGAGGTGGCGGCGCCGATCCTCGAGCCCGTCGAGATCGGCATGTCGGCCTGGCGCGAGTCGCTGGGGCTGCCGACCGCTAGCTGAGCGCAGCGCGCACGAGTCGCTCAGCCTCGTTCACCAGCGACGGATCGTCGGCCGGGCGGCTCCCGGCGCCGAGCCACAGAATGCGCGGCTCCCGACGGAACCAGGTGCGCTGCCGTTTCGCGTACTGCCGGGTGCGGCGAGCCGTGACATCGATCGCCTGCTCCAGGCTCCACTCCCCCGCCAGGTGTCGGGCCGCCTCCCGGTAGCCGTGGCCGGTCATCGGGCGCAGCTCGGGCCCATAGCCGGCGGCCATCAGCCGGCGCACCTCGTCGAGCAGGCCTCCACGCTCGAACAGGTCACGGGCCCGTCGCTCGATCCGTTCCGCGAGGACTGATGGTGGCCGGCTAAGCCCGAGGAGCGCGACCCGCCCGGCGTACGGCTCCCCCATCGGCAGACGTCCGTCGCCTTCCGACCGCTCGAGAGCGCGGAGCACGCGGCGCGGGTTGCGGAGGTCGGTTCGCCTGGCGACTTCGGGTGTCCGTCGGACGAGCTCCGCGGCCAGGGACTCCAGGCCCTCGGCCTCCAGCCGCTCGACGAGGGCCGCGCGTCGCTCGGGCGACCACGGCTGCGCCTCGTAGTCATGTCCGGCCAGCAGCGCCTCGAGGTACAGGCCCGTGCCGCCCACCACCATGGCGAGGCGGCCGCGAGCCGCGATCTCGCCGATCAGCCGCCGGGCCTCGCTGATCCATTGCGCGACGGTGAACGGCTCATCGGGAGCGACCAGGTCCAGCAGGTGGTGCGGCACGGCCGCCCGGGCTGCGGCATCCGGCTTCGCCGTGCCGATGTCCATGCCCCGGAAGACCTGCCGGGAGTCCGCCACGAGGATCTCGATCGGGAGCCGTCGGGCAAGGGCCAGCGCGAGGTCGGTCTTGCCGGACGCCGTAGGCCCGACGACGCCGAGCAGTGCCGGGACCGGGTGCTCCGGCGGAGTATATACCGTATATACTCCGGTCGACACCCTACACCTCGATGAGGCGCTGCACCTGTTCGATCGTCGAGGCCCGGCCGGTCGCACGGTCCGCGGTGATCACGACGGCGTTGAACGAGACCGGCCCATCGGCCACGTTGAAGCGGGTCGGGAGGTGCCGCGTAAAGCGCGGCAGCACGGTCTCGAGGCTGAAGCCGATGACCGAGTCGCGCGGGCCGGTCATGCCGATGTCGCTGATGTAGGCGGTCCCCTTCGGCAGCACCCGCGCGTCCGCGGTCGGCACGTGGGTATGCGTGCCGACCACCGCGCTGACGCGGCCGTCGAGGTACCAGCCCATCGCGTTCTTCTCCGAGGTGATCTCGCAGTGGAAGTCGAGGATGCGGATCGGAGGGAGCGGGACCGCACCGCCCTCGAGGAGCTCGTCCAGCTTCGTGAACGGCGAGTCGAGCTGGTTCATGAACACGCGCCCCATGGCATTGATCACCGCGACCTCGTCGCCGTCATCGGTGTGGTGGATGAGCCAGCCACGCCCGGGCGCCTCGTCCGGGTAGTTGATGGGCCGCAGCACCGGCCGATCAGTGTCCAGGTAGTCGTAGATCTCGCGCTTGTCCCAGATGTGGTTGCCCGAGGTGATGACGTCCACGCCGCCGCCGAGGAGCTCCTCGGCCAGGCTGGGCGTGAGGCCGGCCCCCGCCGCCGTGTTCTCCCCGTTGGCGATGATCACGTCGATCGCCATCTCCTCCCGCAGGGCGGGCAGTACGTGCATGACGGCCAGGCGTCCCGGCTTGCCGATGATGTCGCCGATGACGCAGATGCGCAGATCACTCACCGCGCGTAGTCGACCGCCCGCGTCTCCCGGATCACGGTGACCTTGATCTGGCCCGGGTACTGCAGCTGCTCCTCGATCTTCTTCACCACGTCGCGCGCGAGCCGGCTGGACGCCAGGTCGTCGATGTCCTCCGGCCGCACCAGGATGCGGATCTCGCGACCGGCCTGGATGGCGAAGCAGCGCTCCACGCCCGGGAAGCTGAGCGCGATCTGCTGGAGGTCGTCGAGGCGCTTCACGTAGTTGTCAAGGCTCTCGCCGCGGGCGCCCGGTCGCGAAGCGCTGATGGCATCGGCGATCTGGACCACCGTCGCCTCGGTCGACTCCTGCTCCACCTCCTGGTGGTGCGCCGCGATCGCGTTGCACACCACCGGGTTCACGCCGTAGCGGGCCGCGATCTCACCACCGATGGCGGCGTGCGGCCCCTCGACCTCGTGGTCGACCGCCTTGCCGATATCGTGGAGCAGCCCGCCCTTCTTCGCCTCCCCGACGTTCGCGCCGATCTCGGCCGCCAGCAGCCCCGACAGCCGCGCGGTCTCGATGCAGTGGTTCAGCACGTTCTGGCCGTAGCTTGTCCGGTACTTCAGCCGGCCGAGCAGCTTGATGAGCTCCGGATGCAGCCCCGGCACGCCGGCGTCGTAGGCGGCCTGCTCGCCGGCCTGGCGCATGACGACCTCGATCTCGGAGCGGCACTTCGCGACCGTCTCCTCGATCCGGCCGGGGTGGATGCGGCCATCGCTGATGAGCTTGTTCAGCGCCAGGCGCGCGACCTCGCGACGGACGGGATCGAAGCCGGAGAGCACCACCGCCTCGGGTGTGTCGTCGATGATGAGGTCGACGCCGGTGGCCTGCTCGAGTGCGCGGATGTTGCGTCCCTCGCGGCCGATGATCCGGCCCTTCATCTCCTCGTTCGGCAGCGGGACGACGGTGATCGTCGCCTCCGAGGTGTGATCGGCGGCGATGCGCTGCATGACGGTGGTCAGGATTCGCCGCGCGCGGTCGTCCCCCTCCTCCTGGGCGTGGCGCTCGATCTCCCGGACACGGTGCTGCGCCTCAGCCTGCGCCTCGTCCACGATCTGGCCGATGAGCGACTGCCTCGCCTCGGCGACGCTGAGCCCGCTGACCCGCTCGAGCTCGACGAGCTGCCGCTGCTGGAGCTCGGCGAGCCGCGCTCGTTCCTGGTCGAGCTCGGCCTGGCGGCTGGTCAGGCCCGTTTCACGCTCCTCGAGTGCCGCCACCTTACGGTCGAGCGCCTCCTCCCGGTCGAGGAGGCGGCGCTCGGAACGCTGCACGGTCGCGCGGGCTTCGCGCGCCTCTTCCTCGGCGGCGCGACGGAGGTGGAGTGCCTCGTCCTTACCCTCGAGGACGATCTCCTTCTGCTTGCCGCGCGCTTCGGCCACGAGCCGCTCGGCGTACTGCTCCGCGTGCTTCACCGCATTGGCGGCAACGACGCGGCGCGCCACGAAGCCGATGGCGATCCCGATGACGGCCGCGACGGCGGCCACGATGATGATGACGAGTTCAGGCATATCGGCTCCCCCGTTCTGTGGAGCCCGAAAATGGGCGGTATCGCGTCCGGGATCCCGGACGCATCGGACGATCGATTCGCGGCGGGCTGCTGCCCAGAGGGGCGAGTGTAGCGCAAGCGCCGCGAGGGAACCCGGCCGCGGTCAGGCCGTAGCGAACAACCGCCCGAGGAGCCGAACGTGTTCGAGATCGCGTGGCAGGAAGTCCTGGAGCATCACCCGCTGCGTGCCCATCGCCTCGAGCGCCCGCACGCGCTCCATGGCCTCGTCCGGGGTGCCG
>Ga0299913_10002638_pt1 | contig 14272 bp, 16 predicted proteins | sample RVTome_9_FD_201360 | JGI IMG/M metagenome (GOLD analysis project Ga0299913, IMG submission 201360) | Soil microbial communities from uranium-contaminated site in the Upper Colorado River Basin, Wyoming, United States - RVT155D38 (version 2) ... | reverse complement strand
AGGGATATCTGCGAGAGCTGCCGCTGGCGAGCGCCGTGCGGGCGGATCTCATGACGATGACCGAGCTGCAGCCGATCCACGACCGGATCGACGCCTATGCGTCCGAGCTGGGCGTCACGGCGGCCGCCTATTGATTCCAGACGAAAGGGAGCCGAATCGATGGCCAAAGGAAAGCGCCCCGCCGAACAGCCGTCCACGCCCTGGAGCCGATGGGCGATGGTGCTCGGCGGCCTCGCCCTCGTCGCGCTCGTCGGTTGGCTGCTGGCTCGCCCCTCCGGGGACGAGAGCGACGCCGGAGCCTCCGTCGACGCGACGGCGCCGCAGCCGCTTGGCGGAGAGGGGCCGACGGTAGAGGCGGCCGCCACGCTCGAGAACGTCCCGCCCGACAGCCTGGCCTCGGCCGGTCCCGACGCGCCGAGCGGGGTCGACATCTCCAACGACCCGCGACGCGGCGGCGCCGACGCGGTGGTGACGATCGTCGAGTTCAGCGACTTCCAGTGCCCGCACTGCAAGACGTTCCACGAGCAGATCTTCCCGGCACTTCAGAGCCTGTATGGCGATCAGGTGCGGTGGGTCTTCGTCAACCGGTTCTTCCCGGGCGGCCACCCCCAGGCGGAGAAGGCGGCCATCGGCGGGGAATGCGCCGCCAAACAGGGAAAGTTCTGGGAGTACGCCGACTACATCTTCGCGAATCAGGAGCGCCTCGGTGACGGGGTCGTCGACGACGCGGCCTCCGAGGTCGGGCTGGACGAGGCGACCTACGGGCAATGTCTCTCGGGGAGGGAGACGGCCAGCGAGGTGGCCGCCGATCAGGCCGAAGCAGCGCGGATCGGCGTCGGCGGGACCCCGTACTTTCTCGTCAACGGCCACGAGGTCCTCGGCGCTCAGCCGGTGGGCGTGTTCAACGAGGTCATCGCGCCGTATTTCGAGCGGCAATAAGGAAGGGCGACGCCGGATGGCGTCGCCCTTCGAGCGCCTCCGCGCCCGGTCAGGCCAATGCCGCTACCGTCCGCCGGCCGCCCCTGCCTGGTCGCGCATGTCGGTGTTCGGACCCATCGTGTAAAACCCATCGCGGTGATGCGGACAGGCGGAGCCGATCGCGGACTCCGTGTCTTCCCCGACCTGCGCCTCGATCCGCTCTCCGGCTTCTTCCTCGGCGTCGATGATCGCCTGGAGGCTCGGAGCGATCGTGTAGATCCCGAGGTTCCACTCGTCCGCCCACCAGTGGAAGACGTATCCGTAGGACTCGACCCTTCCTTCGTCTACGAGCGCGTTCCAGACCGGCATGACGAGGGTTTCGATCTCCTCCTGGATCGCGTCCCCGTTTCCGCCGCTGAAGTCGCACATGAAGAAGGAGAGTCTGAGAACCGGCGGATCCGGTTCCGCTTCCTGAGACAGCGCTGTCCCGGGAACGACGATTGCCGCGAGCGCCACAAGGGCGAAGACGGCTCCGGAAAGTCGTGACACGTGTCCTCCTGCGTTGGGGGGTTCCCAGCGGCGCAGCGTGACCCGGCGTTACCGCTGGTAACTCTGTAGGGAGTAAGAGTAGGATATCGCTCCGCGGCGACGGAAGCGCAAGCCCGATGGGAATCAGGGCTCCTGGAAGCCGATCACCCGTGCGGTGGGTTGAGTGCCGACGAGTCCGACCGCGTAGAAGCGACGCCGCTCTCCACCGGCCAGGAAGTCGACGACCGTGCGCTTGACGAGCGGTTCCGAGCCGGGGATCTCGAACCGCGTCTCCACCTCGATCTGGGCGGCGGTTCGTCCGCCCGTGTTCCGGACGTCGATCGGCACATATGCCGACTCTCCCTCCGACCAGCCCTCTCCCGCGGCGATCTCCAGCGCGATGACGGCTGGAGAGCCGTCCCGGAATGCTTCCAGCGTGAGATAACCCACCAGAACGGCGATGGCGATTCCGCTGCCGAGCGCGACCAAGCGGCTCAGATCGGACGGACGCTCGCTCTTCGGCTGCGAGGCGGGGCTCACGGAGACGACCTCCGCGCCCTCATCCCGCCACCAGCACGCGGCCGGCCGAGCCGCCGATCGTCGTCACGTAGCCCATCATGACGGTCGCGGCGATCTGGGCCGGTATCGGCGTGTCGGGATTCACGTGCCCGAACCCCACCAGGAACGCGTAGGAGACTCCCAGCGATAGGAGATACGTGACTAGCGTCTCCGCCAGAGGCGTTCCCAGCGCGCCGGTCGTGTAGCCGGAAGGCCGCTCGGCGAAATCGGCCTCGAAGACGATGACGTACGAGACGACCAGGGAGAACAGGACGATCAAGGGGAAGTACACGGGCTCGGCCTCCATCGTCATCATGCGCAGCTCATCGGTCGGGGCAACGTTGAAGGCGAAGAAGACCGCGCCGACCAGCGTGGCCAGGACCTTCTGCCGATCCTGAGAAAGGCGTTTGATGCGCCTGTCGATGTTCTTCGTGTCGCCGTCGCGCGGGCGGAACTGGGTCATCGCCAGCGCCGCGCCGATGGCGCAGGGAATCGCCTCGAGCGCGACCATGCGAGCGGCAGCGCTCAACGGGACGACTCCGGGATGGATCCGGCCGACGATGGCCAGCGTCACGGCGGCGGCCGCGATCCCGATGCCGAAGGCGATCAGGGTGTCGATCCCGAGATGGCTGACGCGGCCGCGGCGGAACCCACCGAACAGGATCGACAGCACGACGACCCCACCGGCCACCGCCATCATGCCCAGAAGGATGGGCTCCGATACGATGCGCGCGTACCACCACATCTCCATCGTGTAGAGCAGCGGCAGAGCGCCGAGCAGGGCGCCAGCGCAGGCCCGCAGAATCGGATCGAGATCTCCGTTGCCGCCGGCGTTTCGGGGTTTTCCAGGTGTCATGGAAAGCCAAGATACGGGGCGCTCGTTCGATTGACGATGCCAGAGGCCGGTTCTAACTTCTGCGTTCTTGGCCTGGGTAGCTCAGTTGGTAGAGCAGGGGACTGAAAATCCCCGTGTCGGCGGTTCGATTCCGTCCCCAGGCACCACACCTGAAGGCTCCGCAACGATCGCTTCCGGGGGCCACCGTAGCTCAGCTGGTAGAGCAGCTCACTCGTAATGAGCAGGTCAGCGGTTCGAATCCGCTCGGTGGCTCCATCGTAAGGCAAGGCTGGGTAGGCGGTTATACCGCTTCACGCCATCGAGGACGAAACTGCGCCTCACCTCTTATCAACTCTGGGTTGACCTAGACCCGGCGGGCAAAGGACGATAATGTTAAGGAAATGTCCCGCGTCGAGAAATCCATCCCGATCCAGTGCGACCCCGGCGTGGCGATGGAGTACATCGCCGACGTCACCAATCACCCAGCGTTCATCGGCCCGCTCAAGTCCGTCGCCAATCTGAGCGGGGACAGTCGCGAGCCCGGCACGACATGGGACTGGGTATTTGTAATGGCCGGTGTAGAGTTCTCCGGCCAGGCCGAGACGCTGGAGTACATCCCCGGTCGACGGTTTCGCTACCGCACGACCACCGGAATCCGCAGCGCGTTCGACTACTGGGTGGACCCCGAGGATGGCGCATCGCGCCTCGGCGTGAACGTCGAATACGAAATTCCCGAGGGGCTTCTAGCCCGGGTGCAGAAAACCGTCGTCGAGAAGCTCAACGACGCCGACGGAGTGCGCACCATCGAGAACCTCGGCGTGATCCTCGACGGTTAGCTCTCGCCCCGTGCCCTGGATCGCCGCGTACGTCGCGATCCTCCTAGCGGGATGCCTGCTCGTTGCCTTCCGATCGGAGCCGACGGTCCTCGTCGGAAGCTCGTACCTTCTTTTTTCCACGGCATTCGCTGCGCTGTCCGTTACCGTTCCTCTCCTCGCGGGGCAGGAGCTCGCGCCGGCGCCGGCGGTCTTCTGGACGCTGCTCCTGGTGGGATTCTGGCTGGCACGCTCCTTCTGGCTGATTGCCGGCGCTGGCCGAGATGAGATCCGAGAGGCGATCGAGAAGTGCCTGATTAAGGTCCGGATCGAGCAGGACCTGCGAATCCGCATCCGCGAAGTCCCGGGTGGCGTACTGATTCGCTTTCAGGAGCGCGCGCGCAGCAAGAAACACGAGCTCTTCGAGAGCCTGCTGGCTAAGCAGTTCCGGGGTGTGCTGCCGCGGCTGCGCGTGCGCACCCGGTGACCGATCCGCGTCGCGACCAGATCGCGATCGCGGGCGTGGCCTACTGCCTGCCGTCTTCCGCCTTCACCCTCGAGGAGCTTGGCACCCGGGGAAGTCTGAAGAGCGCGCCGGAGACGCTGGCCGGCTTCGGTTTTCAGCAGGCTCACATCGCCGAGGACGAGAGCCATGTGGAGATGGCGATGCGCGCCGCCCGCGACCTGCTCGAGGAGACGGGCACCGACCCTCGCGACATCGGAATGGTGATCTACGCGGGAGCTCTGACCTCCAGCTCGACCCTCGCCGTCGAGCCCGCTCCCGGCGGGGGCGCGCTCTACCTGCCCGACCTCCTAGACCTCTTTCAGTATCCGGTGTCACGCGTCCAGTCGGAGCTCGGTCTCACGCGGGCTGCGGCGATCGGGGTGGACCAGCAGGCGTGCGCTTCTCTCTTCTCCGCCATCCGGATCGGCCGGGATATGCTCATCGCCGAGGAGGAGCTGAGCGCCGTCCTGTGCATGGGAGCCGACAAGCTCCCGCCGAACGCCCCCCGCGAGATGATCTACAACCTCATCTCGGATGCAGGCTGCGCCACCCTTCTCCGAAAGGGTGGGTCCGACAATCGCATCCTGGCCGTCGGGCACGTCACCAAGGGCGCCTTTTGGGACGCCGCGGAGATGGAGAACGAGATCATCGCTGCCTATTTCCCGACCGCGCGCACGGTCATCCTCGAGACTCTGCGCAAGGGCGGTCTCACGATCGGAGACATCGACTGGATCGTGCCCCACAACGTTTCGCTCAGGAGCTGGGAGATCCTGCTCGGGCTCCTCGAGGTCGGACGCGAGAAACTCTTCGACGAGAACATCGCGCGGGTGGGGCACACGATCGCCAGCGACAATCTCATCAACCTCCGGGATCTCCTCGGCTCCGGCCGTGTGCGCAAGGGGGACCACCTGCTGCTCTTCACGTTCGGCTACGGGCTGAACTGGAGCTGCATCGTGCTGGAGCACTGAGCTCGATGGACCGAATGGTGCTCGTGACGGGTGGTACCGGGGTGCTGGGATGCGAGCTGGTGCGGCGCCTCGTTCGTGATCCCGACCGGCCACGGGTGGTCGTGCTCTCGCGCGTCGCGCGAGAGCCGGAGAACGGTGTGGAGTTCGTGCGGGGCGATCTGCGGGGCGGCGGTGGGCTAAGCCTCGCCCCCACCGTTCACGCGGAGCTGTCGCACGGCGTGACGGACATCCTCCATTGCGCGGCGGCGACCCAGTTCACGCTGCCCCTCGAGGATGCCCGGGCCGCCAACGTCGGCGGTACGCGCTCGGTCTTGGAGTTCGCCGCCGGGTGCCCATCGCTCCGCCGGGTCGGTTGCTTCAGCACGGTTTACGTAGCCGGCCGGCGCACGGGACGGATCACCGAGGAAGACCTCGAGGACGGCGGAGCGGGATTCGTCAACTCGTACGAGCAGTCCAAGAACGAGATGGAGTGGGAGGTCCGTAGCCGGATGGACGACCTTCCGCTCGCCGTCTATCGCGCGAGTACGCTGATCGGCGATTCCGCGACCGGGGCAGTGCCAGCGTTCAATGCCTTCCATCACGCGTTACGGCTCCTCTACCAAGGGCTGGCACCCATGATACCCGGCGACCCGGACCATCCGGTGGACCTGGCGGCGGTAGACTTTGTGGCGGGCGCCGCCGACTGGCTCTTCCAGAACCGGTTCGAGCCCGGACGCACCTACCACCTTTGCTCTGGGCCTGCAGCGTCCTGCCCGCTGGACGAGCTGATCGACGCGGTGGTGGACGCCTTCCACCAGTTCCGGCCGGAATGGCGCCGGCGCAGCATCGAGAAGCCGGCGATCGTGAACCTCCCGACCTACGAGCTCTTCGTTCGCACGGTGGAAGAGGCGGGGAACACGATCCTGTTGGCGGCCACCCGCGCGGTCCAGAGCTTCGCCTATCAGCTCGCCTATCCCAAGACCTTCGACACCACCAGCACCGCGGCCGCGCTCGAGGGGAGCGGGCTACGGACGCCGCCGGTCCTGGAATATCTTCCCGCGGTGGTCCGGACCTGCATCGAAACCGAGTGGAAAGCGAAATCGGGATGAGACGCGGAGATCTCGAGCGCCGGCTTCTCGACTTCGTGAACCGTACGCTGCTCGCGTCCGATCCCGCGCGCACCGCGCATGAGGACACGGGCCTCTTCGAAGAGGGGATCGTCACCTCGCTGAGGATCCTCGACCTCATCGCCTTCGTAGAAAAGGAGACGCGGGTGAAGGTCCCCGACGAAGCGGTCCGCCTCGCCAACTTCCGGTCGGTTCGCGCCATCGCGGCAGCCTTCGGGGAGGACGGGGAAGTAGCCGGGGGCGCGGGTAGGGCGGCGGCGATCGCCTCCTTCGAGCGACGGGCCGAGCGGACCTTCGCGACGCCGATCGCGGAGCTCGAGGCCCGCGGCGAGCTGGAGCTGGTAGCGCCGGGGCGGGCCGTGTTCCGCGGCGCGCCGCTGAGACTCCTGCGCCATTTCGATTCCGTCGCGCTGGGCTGGGCCGAGGATCTCGACGCTTTGGAGCCCTCGTACCCGGAGCACCTCCCGCGCGAGACCTTGAGGCGCGCCGGCTATGCCGGAGACTCGGCCCCGGACGACCCGATCCTGCCACCGGCCGTCTGCTACCATGTCTACGCCGCATGGGAAGGGAAGCGGCTAGGGGATCGTCCCGTTATCCTGACCGCGCGCGGCCGCTGCTTCCGCTCCGAGCCGGGCCAGAGCGTCTCGCTGGAACGCCTGCGAGAGTTCGAGATGCGGGAGATTGTCACGCTCGGCCCCCACGTCGAGGTCGAGCGGTTCCGGCAACTGCTGATGGAGAAGGTCTCGGACCTGGTCCGTGCGCTCGATCTCGACGGCCGCGTCGAGGGGGCGAGTGACCCCTTCTTCCTGGGCACCGCCGAAGCGCCCGTGAGTCTGGTGGGCCCTCCTTACGCCCGCGGGCGAAGACTCATGCAGCAAGTCCTGCCGCTCAAGTACGAGCTTCGCCTGGTACTCGACGAGAGCGGCCGCACGTGCGCGGTGGCCTCCTTCAACCATCACCTGGACTTCTTCGGCCGGCGCTTCGACATACGGCTGGCATCGGAGGACAACGCGCATAGCGGATGCGTCGCGTTCGGACTCGAGCGCTGGGTGTTGGCCTTCCTGAGCCAGCACGGGACCGATGAGCGGAACTGGCCCGATCCGGTCCGCGACCTCGGTGCCCGGAAGGAGGAACACGAGCCCCGCGCCTGATCGGACCCGTGAGCCGACGGTGGTGCGCGCCCTCGTCAACCGGACACGCACCTCGTCCTCGATTGCGAAGCGACTCCTTCGAGAGAGGAAACTTTACCTGCTCCCGCTGTACGCGCTGGCGCGGACCAGCGACCTGGCCCGCGAGGGGATCGAGAACTCGGGGAGCTACCGCTTCGCCGATCATGTCTATAGCGCGCGGCCGAGCGGACGGTACCCGGTTGGGAAGCTCCTGGATCGCATCCTGCTCGGTATGCGCGGGGCACGGTCCATGCGAAGCCGGTTCCTGCACACCAAGGCGGAGACCTTGGCCGCGGCACGGCGCCATCCGGCGGGCAAGCCCTTCCGGGTACTGTCGGTTCCTTGCGGCGTCGCGCGCGAGCTGGTCGAGGTCGCCGCGACGCTGCGCGCGGAGGATCCCGGGCTCCTCGAGCGGGCCACCTTCTTCGGGATGGATCTCGATCCCCGTCCGTTGAAGCTGTCTCACCAGCTGGCGGCGAGAGTGACCGACCTCGAGCTCATCGAGGCAGACGCCTTCGACCCGGCGGCGTATCCTTCGGAGTTGGACGTGGTCCTTTCCACTGGTTTCGGCGAGTTCCTGTCCGACGAGGAGCTAACCCGGTTCTACGCGATCTGCCGTGGCGCGCTGCGCAAGGGCGGGGTCTTCGTCACGTCGGGCATGCAGCGCGAACCCGTGGCCGATTACCTCATGCGCGAGCTAGCCGAGCTCGAGGTCCATTACCGGGAGCCCGCCGCGCTCCTTCGATGGCTCCAAGAAGCAGGCTTCCGCGACGTCTCGGCGCGTCAGGACGACATCGGACTCCAGACCTTGCTGGTTGCGCGGAAGGGGGCGACAACGTGATCTATGAGGAACACCTGGCCGCCGCCGAGCGGAGCGCCTGGCCACTGGATACCACCATCGCGTGGGCGAGGATCGATCGCGAGACGGCACTCTCCCAGCCCGACGTGCTGGGCGCCCTGCGCGATGCGGCACTGATCGAGGGGTATCTCCCGATTTTTATCCCGCGCATCATGCGGCTCTTGTGGGACGACGTGGACGCCACCGCCGTGTTGAGCGTGGAGCTCTTCGACGGGCTCAAGCACTATACCGCGCTGGCCCGCTACCTCGATCGGGTGGGGTACGTAACCATCTCAACTCTGGAGGCGGACCTGATCGAGGCGCGCCGTGGGGCCCTGGATCTGCCCTACGACCGGTCGAACGTGCTCGACTACCTCACGCATTTCATGTGCTCCGAGCTCTTCGCCGCCCACTTCTTCCAGCGCCTCTCGCGGCGCAGCCGGGAGGCGGTGCTGAAGGAACTCCTCGCGACGATGTCGCGCGACGAGCTCCGCCACAGCGCGGGCGCCGGCGACCTTCTGCGCAAGCGCGTGGCGACGGACCCCTCGGCGACCGGCCGCATCCTCGCCGCGGCCGAGAGCTTCCGGCACTACGGCAACGACATCGTGGAGGTGCCCGTCGCTGAGCAGAACGATTTCGAAGCCATCCTTGCCGTGAACCGGAAGGTCCGCCAGGTCTGTGGCGTCGCTCCTACCGATCATCTCAAAGGGGCGATGCGCGATGGAGAGCCGTAAGAAGCCGCGCGAGATGGAGATCAGCGAGAACGACCTGTGGATCCTGAGCTACTACCGGGAGTCGGAGCTGGCTGGCGCGCTCATCTTGGGGCGGCTGGCGCGCGATACGCACGATGACGATCTGCGGATCCACCTCACCGAGCACTGCGCCGAGGAGGCCAATCACGCCTGGCTCTGGACGAAAACGATCCTGGAGGTCGGCGGCACGCCGCGCCGCGTGTCGGAGACGTACCAGTCCCGCTACTACGCCGAGATCGGCCAGCCGGCTACGGAGCTCGAGGTGCTGGCGCTGACCCAGGTCTTCGAGAAACGGGTACTCAGCCATTTCCAGGACCATCTGCGATGGCCCAACACGCATCCCGCCGTCGGCCGGACCCTCGAGCGGATGATCATGGAGGAGGCGGGCCACATCGGCTGGGTCAAGCTCCGCCTCGACCGATACGGCCGCGAGAAAGGGGAAGACGTCGTCGCCGAGACCCTGGGGCGGTTCGCCGAGGTCGATCGCAAGGTGTACACCGCGCTGATCGAGTATCGTGAGCACTTCCGCGAGTTGCTGGATCGGGGACGGCCGGCAGCCGTCGAGGAGGGGAAGGCGTCTCAAGCACCCGGACCGGGGTCGCACCGCTCGCAGGTGGAAGCGCGCGTCAAACGGATCATGGCCCGATCCATGAACATCGCGGAGGCGAGTCTCGACCCGAGCGCGCCCTTGAACTCGCTGGGGATCGACTCGCTGGATCTCGTCATCGCGGTCTCAGCGATCGAGGAGGCCTTCCGGATCGAGCTCTCGCCCACCGACACCGAGAATCTCTATACCCTGGACGACCTGATCGGCATAGTCGCGGAACTGGCGGCAACCTGACCCCGCTGAATCGGGCTGTGGCGACCATGGCCTTGCCCTCGACTCCGTACCCGAACGAGGCCCAGTGCCAACACCATCGTGTGCGAGACAGCGGTATGCTGCCCCGACGCGAAGTTCGGGAGAGGTGCGGCGGAGGCCTCCTCTCGGCCACCTGTCAACTCCGGAGGAGGAGGGAGCTGCCTGAGCGACTCTCGTCGATTGGCCGGATCGCCTCCCGTCGGGAGCCGCAAATCATGCGACTCCGTTCATCCCGGTTCTGTGCTTAAAACGGATTGTGGGGGCCAGGAGACCCTGACCCCCGTTCTCACCGCGGGTCGACTCACTCCACGGAAGCGGGCTCGAGGGCCTCCTGGTTGATTCCGCCCTCGGCGAGCGCGTTCAGCTTCTCGTTGGCGGCGGACTCCTCCTCCAGCGACTGCTCGAGCAGGCCGATGGCGACGTCGTAGCCCAGCAGCTCCGCCCATGCGATCGCCGTGCCGTAGGCCGAAATCTCGTAGTGCTCCACCCGCTGCGCGCTGGAGATGAGCCCCGCATCGAGCACGTTCTCCTCGGGCTCCTCCTCGATCAGGCTCGCCCCCTCTTCCAACAGGCCTTCCATGCCCTTGCACTTCTTTCGTCCCGGCGACCTGTCCAGCTGTTTGAAGACCTTCTCCAGCCGCTTGATTTGATTCTCCGTCTCCTTGAGGTGCTTCGTGAACGCCTTCTCGAGGTCCGGAGATGAGGTCGCCTTCGCCATCTTGGGCAACTCGCGGGTGATCTGCTTCTCCGCGCTGTAGATGTCCTGAAGATGATGGACGAACAGGTCTTCCAAAGATTCGAGCTTCATATCGTTCCTCCCGGGAAATAGAGCGAGCGGACGAGAGCTCTCTCCCGTCCGCCCTGCGTTGACTGGCCGAAGAACCTCTTACCGGCTGCGCTCCTGGCGGCCGCCCTTGCTTCCACCCTGGTTGCTGCCACCCTGCTGTCCGCTCTTGCCACCCTTGTTCTGTTCAGGCATTCGTCCTCCAGGAACGTGCTATGGGGAAAACCTTCCTGTGGGAAAGGATATCCGAGACGGGGCCGGCTCTGCCGTCCGCTGCGTGACAACGACGACCATGCCAGCGAAGCCTCGCCGTCGATGTGTAGCCGATTGGCCGCTCCGGGGTTCATTTTGTCCTGACCCACGCATCGAGGCGCGCGCGCCGAAGAACGATCACACGCACAGGAGGCCCCCAATGATTCCGTCCGGCCGAGCTTCGGGCAGGACCCCGACAGCATGAGAGCGGTAGCCGAGGCCCCGATGATGATCGCGCCGGAGATCGTGGCCGATAGGATCGCCCGCCGGGCGCCGGCGGAAGCCGTCGAGCTCCTCCAGTCCTATCCGCTGGAAGTCGCCACCGCGGCGCTCGGAATGGTGAATCCTGCGATCCGCTGGGCGGTGCTCAAGGGGCTCTCGGAGGAACGGCGCGAGGCGGTCTTCCGCCTCGCCGACGACGATGCTCGCGAGGCCTGGCGCCGGAATCTCGACTATCCGGAGAACACCATCGGCAGCCTAATGGATGCGCCGGTGGGGGTGCTGCATCCGGACACGACCGTGGGTGAGGCCATCGACGAGCTGCGGCTGCTCGTCAAGCGGGCATTCATCACCTACCTCTACGTGACCGACCACAACGGGCGGCTCGTGGGGGTGGTGGTGATGCGGGAGATGATCCTCGGTGACCGAGCCCAGCGTCTCGAGGAGATCATGTTGCGCGACCCGTTCTTCCTCACGCCCGACATGAAGCTCACCGACGCCATGCGAGCGGTGTTGAACCGGCACTACCCGGTGTATCCTGTCTGCGAACCGGATGGACGACTGGTCGGCCTGGTGCGCGGACAGACGATGTTCGAGGTCCAGGCGATCGAGATCAGCGCTCAGGCCGGTAGCATGGTCGGTGTCGAGAAGGAAGAGCGGCTCTCCACACCCTGGTCGCGCAGCTTGAGGTTCCGGCATCCGTGGCTGCAGCTGAATCTGCTGACCGCGTTCGTGGCGGCGGGGGTGGTGGGCGTCTTCCAGGGCACGATCGACGAAATCGTGGTCCTCGCCGTGTTCCTGCCGGTCCTGGCCGGACAATCCGGCAATACCGGTTGTCAGGCCCTGGCGGTCGCCCTCCGCGGCATGACCCTCGGAGAGCTGAGGCCGGGCCGCGAGAAGGTGCTGCTGTTCAAAGAAGGGCTGCTCGGACTGCTGAATGGGGCGCTGGTGGGCGTTACGGCCGGGGTCGGGTTCTTCATCTACACGAGCATGCAGGGCACCTCTCAAGCCTGGCTTCTGGGTCTGATCGTCTTCGTCGCCATGACGGTCAGCTGCGTGATCAGCGGCGTGGCCGGGGCATTGATCCCTCTGGTCCTCAAGAAGCTGGGCGCCGACCCCGCCACCGCCTCCAGCATCTTCCTGACGACCGCCACGGACGTGGCGAGCATGGGCATCTTCCTGGGACTGGCGACGGTCCTGATCGACTGAAGAGTGGTCGCTGCGGGGGATCGAGCGCGTCCTAGGGCTCGATCCGCGCGCCTTCGTCCTGGTAGGGAGCGGCCTGCATCCGGAAGAGGGATGCATACTTGCCGCCCTGTAGCATGAGCTCCTCGTGGGAACCGCTCTCCAGAATCTGTCCCTCATCGACCACGTAGATGCGGTCGGCCATTCGCACCGTCGAGAAGCGGTGGCTGATCAGCACGGTGGAGCGTCCCTTGACGAGGTCGCGAAGGTTGTCGAACAGCTGGGCCTCGGCGATCGCATCCAGCGCGCTGGTGGGCTCATCGACGACCAGCAGCTGCGCCGAATGGAAGAAGGCCCGCGCGATCGCCACCTTCTGCCACTCCCCTATGCTCAGCTCTTCTCCGTCTTTGAACAGGGGCCCGAGAAGCGTTTCGTAGCCGTCCCGCAGCTCGCGCAGGAACGGGTCGGCGCCGGCGGTGGTCGCCGCGTCGATGATGCCGGCATCGTCGCGCGGGCGGGTCACGTCCCCGAACCAGATGTTGTCGCGGGCCGGCAGGAAGAAATGGACGAAGTCCTGGAAGACGACCGAGATCTCCCGCCGTAACTCGACCGGGTCCATGTCCCGGATGTCGATCCCGTCGATCGTGATCCGGCCTTCGTAGGGATCGTACAGGCGGCAGAGAAGCTTGACGAGCGTGGTCTTCCCGGCGCCGTTCGAACCGACCAGGGCGATCACCTCCCCCGGCCGGATCACGAGGTCGACCTTCTCGAGCAGAGGACGGGAGCTGCCGGGATAGCGGAACGACACGCCCTCGAACACGATGCCCTGACGGATCGGGTCCGGAACGGGTTTGGGATCGGGAGGAGCCACCACTTCCGGCTCCACCTCCATGAACTCCTCGAGTGTGCTCAAGAACAGGTTGTCCTCGTAGAGGCTGGCCAGGGCCGCGAACAATCCCTGGGCGGAGCTCTGGCCGCGTTGGACGGCGCCGAAGTACATGACGAGGTCGCCGATGCTGAGCTGGCCCTCGTAGGCACGCCAGGCAATGAAGGCGAAGGCGCCGAAGGCCATGAGAGCGGCGACCGATTGCGCGATGGCGTCGCCCGTGCTCCGCGTCCTCGACAAGGCGAGTGTCTCTCGCCGCAAGCGATCGCGCAGATCCCGGTAGCGGCCGGCAAGCACCTGCCCCAGACCGAACAGGCGCACTTCCTTCGCCGGCGGAGGATACAGCAGCAGGTAGCTCAGGTAGCCGACCTGGCGATCCAGCTGCGCGGTTCGCTTCTGCCACTGGTAGAGCCGATCCGCGTGGCGGATGCGCACCCACAGCGCGGGCAGGACCGCAACGAATATGAGCACGGTGAGCAGCCAGTGGATGGTGGCGAGCAGGCCCGCGATTCCGACGACGGTCAGGCCGGTCTGGGCGACCCGTAGAACATTGTTGAGCACCGCGGTCGGCCTGTAGGGAGCGTCCCGCTGCGCCCGATGCAGCGAGTCGTGGTACGCTGGATCCTCGTAGTAGCGAAGATCCATGGCCACCGATTTCCGGTGGATCGACTCCAATACGCGGTCGGTAACCCGGTGCCCGTGTGCCTCGCTCACCAGGCCGGAAACCACGCCAATCAACGTGCTCAGCAAACCCGCGCCGGCGGCCAGGCCGAGGAGCAGGAGCACATGGGAGAAGGCCACATCGGTGCCCTGGGCGGCGGCCGCGATCGCATCCACAACCAGCTTGGTGAGATAGAGCACCGCGAGCGGCAGGGCGGCGCGCAGCAGGACGAGCACCAGGCTCACGACCGTCATCGCTGGGGACCCCTCCCAGACGAGGCGCAGGGCCCGCCCCAGCCGCAGGGAACCGAGCAGGCGGTCCGGGATGGTGCGCAGGATGGTTGCAGTCAACGCCGGCACTCCGCTGGAAGGATGCGTACGAGGCGGCAGGTGCCGCCTCCGCTCGAACGCAATCTACGTCCCCCGGGACGACACGTG
>Ga0299913_10002637_pt1 | contig 14273 bp, 13 predicted proteins | sample RVTome_9_FD_201360 | JGI IMG/M metagenome (GOLD analysis project Ga0299913, IMG submission 201360) | Soil microbial communities from uranium-contaminated site in the Upper Colorado River Basin, Wyoming, United States - RVT155D38 (version 2) ... | reverse complement strand
ACGCCACACCGCCGCCGGTGTTGGCCGAATTGGCAACGGTCCAGATCCCGAGAAGGGCTGCCAGCCCTCCGGCCACGACCGCCAAGAGGTTGAATCGGGTGCTGGCGGAGACGCCGGCGATGCTCTCGATGGGGAAGTTCGACCGAGACGTCCCGGCGGGAATGAGCCCGAGCAGCGTGTTGGGCCGAGCCGCGTAGAGCCTGCGGTTCGTCAAGACGAGTTGGGCGTGCAGATAGAACACGATGGTGCCCAACATGAAGCGTTCACCGACCAGCGGACGCTCACCGGGAGCGAGTGTCACACCGGCGGGCAGCTCGGGAGCGACAGCACTTACGGGCTGGGCGTTGCTCTCGTCGGCGCGCATGGGTCCCTCCGAAGCGAAGCTGGGCTCGCATGCTTGGGTGCGAGGGTACCATCGGCCCGCGAGTCGTTTAGGCTCCGCTTTCCATACGGCGAGCTACGGAGGGAGTCTGCTGGGGTGTGGTGTGGACAGGTTTGGTCGCCGGCGCCTCACTACGCCGGCACGGGTGGAGCCCTGCGTTCGGCCATTGTAGCCCTTGGCATCGATCAATCATCGCGCGCCTCTTGGCCATCGGCCTGGTTGGCGTATTGGGTGGCTGCCACCTGGAGTATCCGCCGCGCGTGGTCGAACCGACCCAGGTGGGCGTGATCACGGCCATCGAGAACGCCCCGGGCGCCGACGTGGTGTTCTTCGACGGCCACCGCCTGAACCTGCCCACCGATGAGCCTCGTCCTCCACTCGCCACTGACAGACTGATGCTGTATTGGGGCGATGAGGATCCTCCGTACGTCTCCTTCGCTCGCAGCGCGAGAGACGCTCCGGGCTGCGACTTCCATCACCAGCCGGCGGAGACGTTCAACGAACCCGGGGCGATCGTCATGATCATGACGGGAAGTCCTGAGCTCGGCATACGCCTGCCGAAGGCAGCAGGTTACGAGCCGCGGTCATCGGACTACGAGGCCGACACCGGTCGCTTCTTCTCGCCGCCCGACTTCTGCCTGAACGCGGCGGGGCAGGTCACGCTCGGGGGATGAGCCTCGCGCCCTGACTGGCCGAGCAGTCCCACGGCGCACCGAGCAGGAACCGCGTGCCGGCGTTCAGGTCGGTCGCCATCAGCGAGCCGTTCGTGGCCCCCTGACCGTCTGGACCGATGGGTGGAGGACGGCACAGAGCTTCATCGGTCCAGACGTAGCCCTCGGGGACGGGACCGATGAGTTCCATCCCGTAGCGGTCCGCAATCTCGGGGAGGGCGTCGGTGTCCAACTCGCCGCTTGCGATGGCTGCGTTCAGCTCGTCGAAATAGCCGAGCGACGCGGCCGGGGTGTAGATGTTGAGCTTACGGCTGGCTACCCGGCCAACCCGGAAGCCGTGGGGGTGCCGGCCGGAAGTAGGTGAACGATCCGCGCGGGCAGACGAACTCCTCGTCCTCGATGAATCTGACGAACTCGCCGCTGACCACTAGAAGGCCTCGGCGGCATCGCGATGGATGTGCATCGGCGATCCGAAGTTGGGCGGTTTCTCCGCCTCGAGCAGGCTGAACGCGTCGGCTGTGTCCTCGCCGGAGGCCTTGAGCGACATCCGGAAGTTCCCCATTTCGATGTCGCGGCCCTCGCCAGGTCGGAGGACAAGTGCCCGCGGCGTTCGTTCATGCCACCCCTTCGAATGCGCTCGCTGTTGCCGGGGCAGCCTACCATCGAGTCGGCACGGGCCACCCGGTATCCGAGGGCCCTGCCGGCTAGGGGAGCCCGAGCATGCGCGGCGCAGATACGAGCCCAGCGGAGAGCGTGGACTCGCCGGGCGGGGGTGAGAGACCGCATCGCCGCATCAGCTGGGCGGCGGTCACCCTCATCGTCCTGACGCTGGCCGCGGTGGTGGTCATTGGGGGAGTGGCCAACGCCGATCGGCGGGAAGTCGCAGCCAGTCCCGTGGCCAGTGCCACGGATCGTGCGACACCGTCTGCCGCTTCGCCAGAGGTGACGCCGAACGCCGCATCGATCCCGCCCGGCCGGGATGACATCCCGCTTCAGCCGGGAACGGCGACCGAGGTCATCGTCATCGTGGACGCCTCGGAGATCGACGATGCGACGGCGTCGGGCATCCGCGCCGGGCTGGTCGACTTCGTTCAGCAGCTACCCGAGTACGATCGTCTGACGCTGATCGCGGCGGGTGACAATACGCGGACGGTCCACGGGCCCACCGAGCTCGACCGTGCCGGACGGGATGCGGCGATCGATTCGATCGGCAATTTCACGTTCGGCGGGTCGCGGCAGCTCGTCCGGGGCGTCGAGATTGCCCTCGCCGCGGCCCATGACATGGGAGAAGGTCAGTACGAGGCGCTACTCATCGCGACCGGGGACGATGGCAGCACCAGCCGGGAGCTCATCGACGCGGGCCGGTTGAGCGAGGATGGACGTGGCGTCACCTGGCTCGATCTCCACGCGGTTGCGGTCGGTCCGGGCGAGCACGAGGCGGTCCTGGCCGGCCTGCGCGAGACCTACCAGTGGGCCCGCGCCGGCGGCGACGTCGTCCGAGCGCTCACTCCGTATCGGCTTCTCGTCACCGAGGCAAAGCTCCTGCGGATCGGCGTCGCGCCGGGCGATAGCGAGCCGATCGAGGTCGTCGTGGGCGTATCCCGACCAGCGGTCCGCTTCACCGTTCACTCGCCCGATCGCAGCCTGGGCATTGACGCCGAATCGCCATCCGGGCGCCGGTACGACGCGGCGTCGCGAGGCGAGGACATCAGCGTCCAGGAGCTCGGTGGTCGGGTCACGGTGGTCGTCAACGGTGCGGAGGAGGGGACCTGGACGCTCCAGTTGACCGGTGGCGCCGATCTTCCCGACGGGGCGTGGTTCGAAGTTGAGGAGACGTCGACGGTCTACGAGCCGCCGACCACCGCGTACGGCACCGGCGACACGACCGACGACCTGCGCTTCGGCATCGCGATCGGCAGCGCGGTCGACCCGCCGGAGGCGAGCGCCCTCGTCATGGCGCCGGACGGCTCGGAGCGTTCGGTCGAGCTCAGGCCGATGGAGGACGACGAGCTGAGCATCGGCTTCGTGCTCACACTTGGCGCCATCATCGACGACCCGGAGATCGCCGGCTCCTACACCATCATCATCGAGCTTGATGGTCGGAACAGGGGTGGCGGGGTCGACAGCTGGATGCTGGGGGCGTACGTCGCTCCGGAGCGCGACACTGACGGTGACGGCATCCGGGACTCGCTCGAGCTTCGGTACGGTCTCGACCCGAACGATCGTTCCGACGGCGCGGCGGATCACGACTTCGACGGGCTGTCGACGGCGGACGAGCTGACGATCCACGGCACGAACGCCGGCGAGTGGGACACCGACGGCGGACGCGAGTCGGATGGCAGCGAGGTGGCCGCCGGCCGTGACCCGCTGGATCCGAGCGACGATGTTCCCGCCGTCACCTGCCTGGAGCTGGTTCCGACACCGGATCCGGAGGCCAGCCCGTCGCCGACGCCCGCCGCGACCCCCGATCCGGCGCCGGAGCTCGAGGCGCTGCTTCCGGATGAGGTGCTCGGCCACGCGACCGAGAAGTTCTCGATGACCGCACCCGACCGGCTCGACTTCATCTTCGGCCTCTTCGACGCGTTCCTGGCATGCACCAATACCGATCGGTCCGACCTCAGCCTGGCGATCGCCATTGCTCATGGGCTGCAGAACTGGGGCGTCGTCGCGGTGGAGATCGATGGCGTGAGCGGGCACGAGATGGAGGAAATCTGGCTCTTCCGTCTCAGCCCCGGCGGTCCAGCGCGGCGGTTGTCCCGGCACACCGTCGACGGACGCGACTACATCGAGATGGATGGCGGTTGGGCGACCTACTCGACGGACGAGACGTTCTACTGGGTGATGAACTTCACGTTCGGCGACGACTTCAGCGAGCCGGAGGCCACTCCCGAACCCATCCCCGAGCGCGAGGAGATCATCCGGGCCTTCATCCGGTTGCTGCCCGCCGACTGAGAAGCAGAGTTCGCCAAGACCCGGACCGTCCCAGGCCGTCTATCACGAGGGGCGACGCCAGAGCTGCCTGGGAACGAGCTACCCGATGGTGCTGCGGACTGCGCCGCCGTATGACTGCGCCCACCGGACGGGCCGCCGTGATCGGGTTGCGTGTTGACCGGTCGCATGCGGGGGGCGCATTGTGCCGAACGGCGTCACTCGCCCACTGCGACGCACTCAGGGAGGTTCCCCATTGACTGAAGAGACTGTCGGATGGATCGGCACGCCCGACGACGCGGCGCCGGCTCCGGAGGCCACCGAGCTCGCCCAGACCGTGGCCACCGTGGAGAGACACCGCCAGTCGGCCGCTGTCGGGAGGATCGCGACTGCCCTGGTGGTCGCCTGGACCGCGCTGGTGGCCGTTCCCGGCGCCCTTCCCTGGGTCGCGACCGACGACTCGGTGCGCGCGATCGCCTTCGGGATTGCCGTTGCCTCCGCGGGCGCCCTGGTGGGTCTCGTGCTGGCATGGATGCGCGCCGACGACCTGGCCGATCAGGCGGCGTCGATCGGGACGGCGGCTGCCTTCGCGGCGCTCGGACTGGCGGCCCTCCAGGTCGTCAACGTCATGATCCTGCCCGCGGATGCGCCGTATCGGATGCTGGCGATCGGTGTCGGCCTACTGGTGCTGATCGCGGTCGCTCTTGCCGCGGTTGCGGCGGTCCGCGCAACCGTCGGCGATCGGTTGCGGATCTCGCCGCTGGCCCTCATCGGCCTGGTGGTCGGCATTGTCGTTGCCGCGACCTACCTGCTGATGCTGCAGACCATGGTTGGCGGCGCCCCAGGTGCCGACGACGCCGAATGGTCTCGGCTCACGACCCTGCTGGCCAGCATGCAGACGCTGGTGTTCGCAGGACTTGGCGCGCTTCTCGGCGCGGTGCTGCAGGGGCAGGTCACCAGCACGGCGAGGAGCGACCTGCGCAAGGCCGATGCCACCCTCCGTCTGATCGAGGCCGAGGCAGCGGACATCTCTCGTGAGATCCGCAGCCGGATCGCCCAGGGCGACAGCGACACCCAGGCGGCTCTGTTGGAGGCGCTGCGACAGGATCCGGCGAGATTCCGTACCGAGGCCGCGCTTCGGCGATGGATCGCCTCGAACCGACGCGATTCCGCCGTCGGGCTCGCCGAGCTCGCGGACAGCCTGGACCAGGTCCTCGCCAGCGCCCGCCGGATCCACGCCGGCTGAGATGAGCAGCTGGGAAGTCTTCGAAACGGCGGAGCCCGAGATGGCCGCGAAGGGGAGAGCCCTGCTCTACAAGCGGGGCGACGGTGAGGGATTCCTGACTACTGTGGCGGCCGACGGGACGCCGCGGATCCATCCGCTGAACGTCGGCGTGAAAGACGGGCGCCTCCTCGTGTTCGTCCAGGGCCACTCCGCCAAGGCGCGGGACCTACGGGCTAACCCGCACTACGCCCTGCATGCGCACCAGGATCCGGCGACGCCGCACGAGTTCATGGTCCGCGGCGAGGCACGCCTGGTGACCGATGCGGCCACCCGCCAGGCCGCCGCCACTGACTGGTTCTTCACCGTCTCCGACTCGTACCCGCTCTACGAGCTCCTGATCGAGCACGCCTTGCTTGGCGAGCGGGATAGCGCCGACGACTGGCCGCCCCGGTATCGGTCCTGGCGAAGCGCCAGGTCGTAGAACGCTGCGGGTATGGTGGCTCTCCCGAGCACGGCGGACGGCGGCAGCGTCTTCGAGGTCGAGCGGGCGTTGGGGCTGGACGAACGTCACCACGCGTGGTTGGCCAGCCTCAACGACGTGCGGCCTGCGCGCCACGGGGACGTGCTCGCGCACGTTCGCGGCGATGGATGGCGCGCTCTCCGCGGCCTCGGACTGGCGTCGAACGACGTAGCGGCGCTCCTCGCCACGCTCCCAGCCCCCGACGTCCACCCCGCCCGCTGGTGGCTGCTCACGCGCTGCGCGCAGCAACTCATCGACGACATCGGCGGCATCGACTACTTCGAGACGCGGTGGCCGCCGCTGCCCTCCGCGCTCGGCCTGGCCGGCCGGATGTTCTATGCCCACGTCCTGGTCGCGGTCCTGCCCGAAGTCCGACGATGGCACCGGCGGCGAGGCATCGGTGCGGACGTCAGCTGGCGATCCCTGGCGGACCTCGCACGTCGGCTCGCCGACCATCGGCTGCGCCGTGGCATGGCCGGTCTCGACGCCCCAGATTGGCTGACCCTGCACTTTCGCGGTGCCCTGTTCGAGCTGGGGCGGCTGCAGTTCCACCGGTCGCGCATCGTTCCGGGGATCGTCGGCGCCGGTCCGCTGTTCTGGTACGACGCGCCGCATGCTCAGAAGCTCGGACCGGGCTATCGCCACGGCGATGCGGTCCTCGCTCTTCACGTTCCTCCGACCGGACCGCTCGACCCCCACGAAGTAGAGGCATCGCTGCGGTCAGCGCGGGCGTTCTTCGCCCGCCACTTTCCGAAGGAGACCTACCGTGTCGTGGTCTGCACGTCGTGGCTGCTGGACCCGCAGCTGGCGGAGTACCTGCCGGCCACCTCGAACATCATTCAGTTCCAGCGTCGGTTCCACCTCGCTCCGGGCGCGCTCGCGAGCGATAGCACGGTCCTCGAGGCGGTGCGCGCCCGGCGACCGTCGGCGTCCGACGTCACGGCAGCGCAAACGCGACTCGACGACGCCGTCGTGACGCACCTGCGCATCGGCAACCACTGGACGATACGGACCGGCTGGCTCGAGCTGTAACCGTCGGCGGGTCAGGCCAGCGCCGCATCGAGATGTTCGAGGACCGACCGCTGAGGATCACCGGTGCCCGGCTCGTTCTGGCGGCTGAGCCGCTCGGCCTCGCCGAGCTGAATGCCAGGCTCGAGCGTCGAGACCGTGCTCGGCGGCTCGTCGTCCAGCACGTTGCGCCCCGTCGCCCACCACGTTCGAAGGTCGTCGAGGGCGCGCCGGCCCGCCGGTCCTCGACCTGACCAGTCTGCGACCAACGGGCGGAACACTGACCCGCCGGCTCGTCCGACGAGGACCTCATCGAGGAGGAATCGATTGAAGCGGAGGGCGTGGACCAGTGCATCGCGTGCGTCTTGTTGCGCTTGCTTCGGGATGGCACGTCGGGCCGCGTGACCGAGCCCCTCCCACGCCAACCGGCCGCGGGTGAGCAGCAGCGATGCCGCGAGGTCGTTGTAGTCATGCAGCTGGGCGATCTTCAGTGCGTCGGCGATGACATCGGCGCACTCGTCGCGGCGTCCCTGGTCGGCGGTGACGCGAGCCAGGCCCGTGAGCGCCGCGCAGGCGAAGTAGCGACGGCCGATCGCGTCGTCGACGAGCGCGTTCCGGTACGACTGCTCCGCCGTGGTCGCCGACCCCTCCAGCTCCGCGATCTGACCCAGCCAGACGTGCACCTCCGGCATCCCCATCCGGTCACCGACGGCGGTCTTGATCTGCAGTGCCCGCTCGAGATCGCTCCGCGCCGCGGCCAGGCTGCCGTGGCGCAACGCCACCAGGGCGCGGAATCCGAGCGTGGCGCGGATGTATCGGTCCGGATCGGTCCCGTCGCCCGCATCCCGGTTCGCGTAGTAATTGGCGTGGAAGTTCAGCGCATCGCTGAACCGCTCCTCGGCCTCCGGGTAGCGCTCCTGGAGCCCGATCGTCAGCCCCAGCGCCTCGAGCATGGCGATCCGCACCTCGCGCTCGTCGAGCTGGTCCGCGATGGTGAGCGCCTCCTGCACCGATCGTTCGGCCTCGCGCAGCCGACCCATGAAGATCAGTGGCCAGGTCAGGTACAGCGCATGCATCCGCAGGGCCGGGACCTCCCCGAGGGGCTGCAGCGCCTCGAGGAACGCCTTCCGTGCGGCGAGCGAGCCGGGCCAGTCGCCGCGCAGGCCGAGGATCCCTGCCCGCAGCCGGTCCGTCATGACCAGGCCGAAGGCATCGGTCTCGCCCTCGGCAAAGCGGCGCATGGCGCCGACGTGGTCGAGGCTCTCGTCCCACGCCCCGCGGACGTTCGCGAGGTGCATCAGGCTCACCTCGTTTCCGATGAGCTTCGTGTCGGTTGCCGGCGCGAGCCGGATGCTCTGCTCGATGGCCTCACGGGCTCGAGCCTCGCCGCCCGGCCGCGCGAGCCGGTCCATCTCAACGAGCAGCGACCCGAGGTCGCAGAGGGCATAGGCGCGAAGCGCTCGATCGGCGTTCGGCAGCTCTCCGAGGCTCCGATACTCGCCTTCAGCCTCGCCGACGCGTCCCTCGAGGTGATAAAGCCGTGCGGTGTAGTACCTGAGCCAGAGCGATGAGGTTTCGTGCCGGAGGGGATACGTCCCGGCATCGTTCAGGAGGGTCCGCAGGCGGGCGGTGCGTTGATGACGGACGTACCGCTCAGCGGCGGCGCGCCACTCGAGCAGCCCGCCGACTTCGTCCGCGCGTACGCGGTGGTAGAGCATTTCGAGCTCCGCGCGCTCGTCCGACTCCCGGGCGTTCGCCCCCAGCAGCGCGGCGTAGTAGGCGGCCGCCCGATCGTGCAGGGTGCGGTGCTTCACCGGGGAACGCGCGAGCATCGCCTCGCCGATGACGCCGCAGATGGAGTCGTGCACGGCCATGCCGTCGACCCGGGGCCGTGTGAACGGCCATCGCCGCAGCTCTCGATACGCGGCATGCGCGTCCACGCCCTCACCGAGGAGCGCCTGGAGCGAGTCCTCGTTGAAGGTGCGGAGCAGGGCCGCGGCTTCCACTGCGCTGCGCATCTCGTCCGGCACGTCGGCCAGGAGCTTCTCGCCGAGGTCCTGCAGCACCGCGTGGGCCGGCAGCAGCCCGCCGCCGTCACCCGCGACGGCGAGCAGCTCCACGGCCGTGGTCGCCGCCAGCGGGAGTCCGCGCGAGAACGCCACGACCTCGCGCACGCGCTCCGGATCCACCGCGCCTCGCCCGATTGCGGCGTGATAGCGCTCGACGAGGCGCCCGAGATCGTCATCGGTCATCTCCCGAAGCTCGACGATCTCGGCCTGGGCCATCCAAGCCGGCCAGTCGGAAGCCCAGTCCGGGAGCACCCGACCCGCCACCACCACGAGGACGGTCTGTGGCATCCGGCGCACGACCGCGCGCATCCAGTCGCGCAGCGTCGTTAGCGCGTCGAAGGTATCGAGCATCAGGGCGGCGCGGCGGCCGTTCGCCGCATGGGTGATGTCGACGACGAACGCATCGGTGAGCGGCGCGACCGGATCGAGGAACAGCTCGAACTCGTCCCGGTTCAGCTTCGATCGCAGCAGGTTGATCGCCGCGCCGGCCGCCTCTTCACCGACGGCCTCGAGGACGGGTCCGACGACCGGCACCACAATGCCCGCCGCGACCTTGAGCGCCCCCTTGCCAGCCGCCGTCGCGAGTGCGTCGACCGCTCCGGCCTGCTCGGTGGCGATGCCCGCGCGCTGCGCTTCGGCCCGGCCTTTGCGCTCGACCTCGCGATACCTCGTGAGCAGCGCGTCGAAGCGCTCCAGCCGCAGACCGCTCTCGCCCAGCTCGCGGGCCCACGTTCCGAGCAGGTCCGCGACTGACGGCGCGTCGTCGGCCGACACGATCGCGACGGCGATCCCCTCCCTCCGCGATCGCAGCCGAAGCATGCGCAACAGCGTCGTCTTCCCGACCGCGCCGACGCCATGGATGACGAAGACGCGTTTGGAGAGCGTCGTTTCCTGGATCAGCGCTTCGAACCGGCTCCGCGCTTCCTCCGCGTTCGTGAAGTACTGCTCGAGCACGGCGTCGTCCTCCGTCATCCGGGCCGGCGCGATGGCCGGGCGCCCGAACAGGCGGCTCAGCAGTCGGCTCAGCCCAGATTCGCTCACGCGACCCCTCGACCGGCTGTGACCGCCGCTGCGCGGTACACCGCCTCATAGCCGGTGACCATGGCGAGCGGGGAGAAGACGGTTTCGACACGGCGTCGGCAGGCCGCCGGGTCGAGGTCACCGGCGCGCGCGACCGCCTTGACCATCTCGAACGGCTCCCGGCACAGGTAGCCGGTCTCCCCATGGATGACGATCTCGGGGAGGGACCCGCGCGCGAGGGCGACGACCGGGGTTCCGCACGCCATCGCCTCGAGCGTGACCATACCGAAGGGCTCGTCCCACTGGATCGGCATGATGAGGCAGCGAGCGCGCGACAGAAGCTCGTTCCGCTCCACGGGTCCGACCTCCCCGAGCCAGTCGACGTCGTCGCCGAGCTGCGTGGCGACCTCGCGCTCGAAGTAGTCCCGTTCGGCCGGCTCCTCGCACTTGGCGACGATCACCGCGCGCAGGCCCGCCGCTCGGGCCACTCTCGGCACGAGGTGGACTCCCTTCTCGGCCGACATCCGGCCGACGAACAGGACGAAGTCGTCCTTCAGCCGCCTGAAGGGGAACGCGCTCGCGTCCACAGCGTTGGGAACGGTGGCCACCCAGCGGAGATCCGGGGCGGCTCGACGCTGGACCTGTGAGATGGCAGCGAGTGGCACGTCGAGATGGCGATAGAGATCGCCCAGCGGCCCGTCGGTTGGTCCGTGGACGGTGAGCAGACTTGGCATGGGCCGGGCCGCGGCCCCCAGTGGGGCGGCGAGCGAGTGGTCGTGGACGAAGTCGACATCGAGGTCGGACAGGATCCGATTCACGATCGCGCCGTACCGGACCTCCTGGACCGGCTGCTCGACGGTGCCCAGGCCGTGCGGTGGCTCGTCCAGGGCGGCCACGAACTCCGCACGGGTGCGGCTCTGGCCCATGCCGACAAGGGTCACGGCGTGGCCCCGATCGATCAGCCCTTCCACGAGTTCGTAGCAGACTCGCTCGATGCCACCGTAGCCGCGGGGTGGAACCTCGTACCACGGCGGCGCTACCACCGCGATGCGCAGCCGTTCACCGTCAGAGGACCCCTCGCCACTGTCGGCGATGTGTCTCGGGAGGGCTCCCGCCACCTCGGCTCCTCCCTGTGCTCGGGGGTCTGGGCGCCTGACGCTACGCCTGTCGTCGAGCCAGGTCAAGGCACATCTGTCGGCACGTCAAGCGCCATCTGCCGCCCCACGATCATCCGAGTTTGGGTCGAGCGCCCCGACCGGGACGGTCGGTGCTCCCACGTGGCTCCTCGGTTCGGCCGTTGACAGGCGACGAGAATGGATCGATGGGTCGTCCCCTCAAGCTCGGCATTCAGCTTCCCGAGGTCGAGCGTGTCGTTCGCTGGCCGGAGCTGGCCGAGATGGCGCGTACGGCGGAGGCGATCGGCCTCGACTCCATCTGGGTCGGTGACCACCTGCTGTATCGCGACGAGGGACCGCAGCCGGTCGGCCCCTGGGAGGCGTGGAGCACCCTGGCGGCGCTCGCGGCGATCACCAGCCGCGTCGAGCTCGGCCCGCTGGTGGCGGCGACCAGCTTTCACAATCCGGCAATGCTTGCGGCCAAGGCGAACGCGGTCGACGAGATCAGCGGTGGCCGGCTGATCCTGGGACTGGGCGCCGGATGGAACGAGGCGGAGTACCGGGCCTTCGGCTTCCCGTTCGACCATCGGGTGAGCCGGTTCGAGGAGGCCTTCACGATCATCCGCAGCCTCCTCCGCGACGGGCACGCCGACCTTCGTGGTGACTACTACGCCGTCGCCGATCTGCCGCTCGTGCCGCCGCCACGCCGGGCGGGCGGTCCGCCGCTGATGGTCGGCTCCATCGGCCCACGGATGCTCCAGATCACGCTCCCGCATGTCGATGCCTGGAATGCGTGGCACGCCTGGTTCGGCAACTCGGTGGACGGCTACCTCCCGCTCCGGGACCAGGTGGATGCGGCGTGCCGATCCGCCGGCCGCGATCCCGCGCACGTCGAGCGCACCCTCGCGCTCCTCGTCGGCTTCACGGGGGCCCTTGGCCGGCCCTCCGGAGATGTCTCCGAGCCGGAATCACAGCCGATCTCGGGCGACGACCCCGCGGCGCTCGCTGCCACCCTGCACGAGTTCGCCGCAGCCGGTGTCTCGCATGTTCAGCTGGTGCTCGACCCCATCACGGTGGACTCGATCGCTGCGCTGGAGCCGATGCTGGCGGCCATCGAAAGCTGAGCCGAGGGACGACGCGTGAGCGTTTCCCAGCTCAACGACGTCCCGGCGGGCGATCCCCAAGTGCGGGCAGTACCATGCGATTCCCGAGCCGGGGGCTTCGTGGTCGGTGGAGGGATCAGGATGCATCGGATTGCCGGAGCCCTTGTCGTGGCGTTCCTGTTCGCTGGCTGCGGCCTCGGGTCCACCGTGTTGCCCGTGGACCCGGCATGCGAGCGGCATTCTGACCCGATGGATTGCCAGGCAGCGCTCGCCGTGGCCCTGGAAGAGACGCCCTTCGATCCCGAGGTCTTCGAGATCTCGGTCGGGCCGATCACCTGCGCGGACCGGGTCTGCAGCACCTGGGTCAGCGCCGTTCCACGCGGCGACGACTGTCTCCCATCGTACGAAGTCGAGCTCGCGAAAGAAAGCGCCGGTGCCTGGACCGTCGGCATGAACACGCACGGGGATCCGCCCTGTGCCTTCGAGCCCTGAGTGCCCTGGACAGCATGCGCGACGAGCTGATCGCCGAGCGGCGGGCGGAGGCGGAACGCGAGTCGGCCTCGGACGCGTGACCACCGTCGTCGATGCCTCGGTCGTGCTTGCCTGGCTCCTGGACCGCGATCGAGGACGGCCCGGAGGGATCCTGGTTCGCTGACGGCCGATCGTGCGCCGCGAACCGGCCTCGACCCGCCTCGGGGTGTGGCGGTGGTCCACAATCGATTGCCAATGCCATGAAGGGGATGCAAGCCATGCTCGCGAACAGCCCGGTCCATCCGGTCCTGCTGTCGAAGGACCTCGCGCAAACGCGGGATTTCTACCACGATAAGCTCGGACTCGAGATCCTCGTGGAGAACGAGGTGCTGATCGAGTTCCGGTGCGGCGGCGGAACGAAGGTCATCGTCACCGCGAGCACCACGGGGACGGCGGACGAGCAGACCCAGATTCGCTGGGAGGTCGAGGACCTTCGCGCCGAACTGGACGAACTGCGCGCCAGGGGCGTGGTCATCGAGGAATACGACCTCCCTGGCGTGAAGACGGAGAACGGCATCGCCGACATGGGCTTCGCGTGGATCGGTTGGGTCACCGATCCGGGCAAGAACGTGCTCGCGATCTTTCAACGGAAGAGCTGAGCCAAGGCATTCGCGGCTCTCTCGGCGCTCTACCGCGAGACCGCCTGCTCGGCGATGAACTCGGTGATGACAGACCGGTAGCGGTCGGGAACGTCCAGCCAGGGGAAGTGGCCGGCGTCGGTGAGCACCGCAAGTCGTGCCGGTACGCGCCGCAGGCCCGCCACGATCTCTTCGGACGCGGAAACCGGTGTCACGGGATCCAGCTCGCCGACGCAGACGAGGGTCGGTGACGTGATGCGCGGAAGCTCGGCGAGCGCGTCGAAGCTGCGGAGCAGCTTGAGGCCGGGCGAGTTCACATCACGGTTGCGGATCATGCGGCGCATGGTCGCCTCGTCGGGGACGTGCGGGCCGAATGCGGCCCACACCCGGGCCCACTCCTCCGCGCTCACATCCTCGCCCCCGTAGTCACGCCTTCCGAGCGCAGCGACCTCGTCACCGGCCACGCGCCGGAAGCCCTCGGTGAGCCGGTCGAGGTCGAACCGTCCGAGGGTGGACTGCAGGATCAGCCCGCCCGCGTGGCCGGGGTGGCGGGCACCGTAGAGCATGGCCACGAATCCGCCCATGGAGTGGCCCAGGACGATCGGTCGACGGATGCCGAGGGCGTCGCAGAAGGCGCGGACGTCATCGGCGCAGACATCGAAGCTCCATGCCTCGGGATCGTGTCGGGCAGATCGACCGTGGTCGCGAAGGTCGACGTAGACAACCTGCGCCACATCGGCCAGTGCGGAGAAGTAGGGCCGCAGGTACGAGTGGTCGAATCCTCCCGGTCCGCCGTGAAGGAGGACGAGGGTCGGGCGTTCGCGCATCCGATCGCCTTCCGGGACGTGTCCTGCCCCGTCGATGTCGAACCACAGGCGAGTGCCATTCACCGCGATCTCCACGGTGGCGAGTATGACGGCCGAGTCGCTCGCTGCGGCGATTGCGGACCGCTGACTCGCCTTACATCAGATGGATCAAGTGCACTCCAGCTTCGCGCTCATGCGATCGCTGGGCATCGGCCGCGCGTTCGCCTACGACGACGACTTCACGCGCGAGGGATTCGAACTCGTCGCCTGAGGGCGGGGGAGCGTCGCTTCAGCGGTGCGTCAGCGCGAGGGACGGA
>Ga0299913_10002636_pt1 | contig 14274 bp, 12 predicted proteins | sample RVTome_9_FD_201360 | JGI IMG/M metagenome (GOLD analysis project Ga0299913, IMG submission 201360) | Soil microbial communities from uranium-contaminated site in the Upper Colorado River Basin, Wyoming, United States - RVT155D38 (version 2) ... | reverse complement strand
ACCCGTGACCTTAGCCCGGTCGAGGTAGGTGCCGTTAGTCGACCCGAGATCCTCGACGAACCAGTCGCCGGCCGAGAAGGACAGCCTGGCGTGCCTGGTGGACGCGTAGTCGTCGTCGAGCACGAGGGTCGAGTCGTCGGCGCGTCCGATCAGGATCGGCCGCCCGTCCAGCGATACCCTCGTCCCGGCCAGCGCGCCGTGCGTGACGATCATCTGCCGAGCCGCCCTGTTGCCCCGCCTGTTCCTGGCGTTACTGCGCTGCGGAAGCGCCGCGCGTATCCCGGAAACGGCGTACAGGTCCGAGCGCACCACGCGCAATGCGGCCAGCACGAACAGCCAGAGCAGGGCAAGAAAACCGGCTCTGGTCAGCTGTAGTACCAGCCCCTGCACGTAGTAAGTCTCCCGCGCGCTCGGCGAGCCATCAGCCCTGGGTGCGGAAGATGAGTGAGGAGTGCCCTACCCGGATGACGTCGCCGTCCCCGAGTTGCCAGTTGGACACCGGCTGGCCGTTGACCGTGGTGCCGTTCGTGGAGCCCAGATCGGACAGCATCGCCGAGTGGCCGTCCCAGCTGATCTCCAGGTGGCGGCGGCTGACCCCGGTGTCCGGCAGCCGGAACTGCGCGTCCTGGCCGCGGCCGACGACGTTGCTGCCGTGCACCAGCTGGTAGCTGCGGTTCGAGCCGTCGTCCAGCTGCAGGCTCGCGGCGAGCTGACGCTGCCCGGTCTGCACCGCCGGCGGGGCGTAGCCGGCCGCGTTCGGGTCCGGGTAGCCCTGGCCGTAGCCGGGCTGCGCGTAACCCGGCTGGCCGTAGCCGGGTTGCGGCTGCTGCCCGTACCCCGGCTGCCCGTAGCCGGGCTGGCCGCCGTAGTTGGGGTCGTAGTAGCCGCCGCCCTGCTGCTGGCCGCCGCCGTAGTTGGGGTCATAGTAGCCGCCGCCCTGCTGCTGGCCGCCGCCGTAGTGCTGCCCCTGGTCGTAGCCCTGCTGTTGACCGCCGCCGTGGTTGGGGTCGTAGTAACCCCCCTGCTGCTGACCGCCGTAGCCGGGGTCGTAGCCGCCGTACTGGCCCTGGTCGTAGCCGTACTGGCCCCTCTTGTCGTTCTCGGGGTTCTGGCCGGGTGGCTGGCTCATCGATGGGTCTCCTGCATTGCGGTGTGGGGACGCCTGCCGCACGGACGCGTCAGGGTCTACGGACGAGCTGGTGCGGAACTGTCCGGTGTGCAGCGCCTCGGAGCGCCGCAGTGAGACTACGACGTGACCGTATGTCTCCCAGCCGTGCTCGGCCAGATGCTCCGAGACGCAGTTCGCGAGCAGCCTGGTTATCTCCTGCTCGTCGCTTGCCAATTTCTCGTGATCCGAGGGTCCGAGCGTGACGACGTAGTGGTTGGGCGCCAGCCGCCGGCCGCCGGCCAACTCCTGGATGTGGTCGTCGGCCTGCCGCTGCAGTGCCTGCGCCACCTCCTGCGGCACCACCTGGCCGCCGAACACCCGAGCGAAGGCGTCGCCGACCATGCCCTCCAGGCGACGCTCAAAGCGTTGCACGAGGCCCACGGCTTCCCTCCGTCCCCTGTGCTCTGGTGCTCGCGACCGTGACCTGTGACCCGATCGTATCCGTGTCGAGGTCAGCCGTGCCCTGTGCCACCGGGTGGTGCACTCGTCGGGCGGGGTGACGTGCTAACCTCGCGTCCGCTACTCGGGCGAGTGGCGGAATGGCAGACGCGCACGGTTCAGGTCCGTGTGTCCGTAAGGACGTGAGGGTTCAACTCCCTCCTCGCCCACAAAACCACCACCACGCCGGCGTTCGATGCCCGGTGTTCGGAAATGTTCGGAATTCCTCCGTGGACGCTACCGGCGATGGCACTGTCGTGCTGCCAGCGTGTCCCGTTCTCACGAAGGAGTTGCAGCATGCGATCTGTGCGTCGGATGATCCCGTTTGCCGCCGCAGCGATGTTGGGCACGCTCGGCCTGCTGCCGCTCGCGCCCTCGGCAGCAGCCAGCACCTGGACCACTTACCCGGCAGACTGCACCGAGACGGTCATCGACAATTCCTCGAAGTCCCTGACCTGCACCGACAGGCCGGCGAACCAGACGTGGCGCCTCGTCGTCCTGTGCTACGGCGCCTGGGTCGACCTCGAAGGCCACGGCAACATCGTGACCGGCAACGGCACGTCCACTGTGGTCTGCCCGTACTCGTCGAGGGCCTACCTGGGCTGGTTCGTGTACGACTAGCGGCTCGGCGACCCCGCGGTGTGCTCAGGCCTGCCCGAAGACGGCCGGCCAGCCGGCTCTCGCCGAGGGCACTGCGGGCCGCCACCCGGTGGCGGCCAGGAACTTCTCGCTGCTCACCCGGGTCGACCTGCTCAGCGCCTTGGGCAGCAGCCTGGCCAGCGCCGCCGGCGGCGTCCGCACCCTTCGTCCGGCGGCTTCGGCGAACACCGCGGCCAGCTCGCGGCGGCGCAGCGGCTCGTCGTCGGCCAAGTTGTAGACGCCGGCCGGCAGGCCATCGGTCGTCGCGGCCAGCGCGACCGCCGTGCCCACGTCGTCGGTGTGGATCGCGCTCATCCACGACTCCGGATGCCCGAGCACCGGCGCGAACCCGCGCCTGGCCGCCGCGACCAGCTGCCGGCTGGTGCCGTCCTCCGGCCCGTAGAACATCGCGAACCGCAGCGCGGCGCCCGTGCCACCGGCCGCGGTGAGCCTGGCCAGGTGCCGTTCGCACGCCAGGTTCGCCGCCATGAACCCCGGCGCGTCCACCCGTGCGTCCTCGTCGAGCCACGCGTCGCCGCCGTCCGCATAGACCATCGTCACGGTGTCGTGCACCACGCGCGGGGTGCCGACGTCGATCGCCGCGTCCACCAGCCGGCCGGCCGCCGTGTCCCTGAGCCGGACGTACTCCCGCCACGCGCCCGGCAGCATCGCGCGGCCGGGGCTCGGGATGCGCACCCGCAGGTCGACCGCCGCGTCCACCCCGTCCAGCCAGCGCCGCAGCTGCTGCGGATCGTCCGCGGCACCCGTCAGCGGCTTGGCGCCGAGCTTTTCGACGGCCTGCGCCGCGCTCGCGCTTCGGGCCAGCACCGAGACGTCGTGGTCCTTGAGGTTGCGCAGAGCGGAGCGGCCCGCCACGCCGGTGCCGCCGAGGATCAGCAGTCTCATGGTGCACAGCTCAACTCATGGGTGGAATCCGGCGACACGCGGGTGCTTGGTGGGCGACGAATTGTCGTTCCCGACCTGCCAGCCGTCCCCGACTGGACGTCCCGACCTGCGAGATCGACGTTGACGTTGACGGCAACCCGCTCTGCCGTGGGCGCGTTCAAGCGCCTGGAGGCTATGGCGCTAGCTGCCGTTGGGTCCGTTCAAGCCCGGTAGCAACGGGACCACCGCGACGTGCCCAGCCCTCCACACTCCTGTCGCCAGACAAAGCCGGGACGTCATGTCGGGAACGCTAAGCAGCTTCAGATTCTTGTTTCCGGTGGCAAGGCGACGCCCGGTAGGGCGTCGCCGCGGCAGCACCTACGCACAAGGGGAACGCCGGTCACCGGCACCGAAACACGAGAGGTTCGCTGGCAAGGAACGCGAGCTCCTACCGCACTCGCGCTTGCTATAATCGAACACATGTTCGATGTGGTGGGAGAGGCTGATTGGCGGGCGTTGGCTGCCGCTGATCCGGAACCGTCCGGCTATCGCAGTGCGGAGCTCGTCGAGTACTCGCCGGGTCTGGTCGATGAGCCGTGGTCGGAGCGTGCCGCGTCCGGGTTGTTGATGGACGCATTGGTTGCGGTCGCCGGTGAGTCGTTGACTGCGGATCAGTCGTTGGAGGTGATCGCCGGGTGGGAGAGGTTGGTTGCCTTCGCGCAGGCGGCGCAGTTGCGGGAGATGGCTCGGTTTGGTCGGTTGCGGTCGGGGTGCGGGGCCGGTTCGGGTGATGACTTCGCCGCCGATGAGATCGCGGTGCAGTTGCAGTGGACTCGGATGGCGGCGAACAATCGGCTGGCCTTGGCGCGGGTGCTGACCGATCGGCTGCCGGCGACACTGGCCGCGCTGGCCGGTGGTGAGCTGGACCTGCGTAAGGCGGACGCCGTGGCCGATGCCACCTGGACGCTGGCCGCGGGGCAAGCCCAGCAGGTGCAGGACCGGGTCCTGGCCCGGGCTGCGCAGCGCGATGTGTCGACGATCAGTTGGTGGCGCGCCACCCTGCGCCGCGAGGTCCTGAAGGCCGATCCACACGGTGCGGTCGCCCGGCACGAGCAGGCCAGGACCGAGCGGCAGGTGGTGTTCACCCCGGCCCCGGACGGCATGGCCACCTTGTGGGTGGTGCTGACCGCCACCGACACCCGATCGATCTACGCGCTCCTCGACGCCTATGCCCGCCGGGCAGCGTCCCCCGACGACCAGCGCACCATGGACCAGCGCCGCGCCGACACCCTGGTCGACCTACTCATAGGCACCACCACCCCGACCAGCACCACCGCGCCGGCCAGCACCAGCGCGCCGGGCGCGCCGGGCGGCACCAGCGCGCCGACCAGCACCAGCGCGCCGGGCGGCATGAGGGCGCCGGGCGGCCGGGTGCGCGTGCAGGTGAACGTGACCGTCGCCGCCAGCACCCTGGCCGGGCTCGACGAGCAACCCGCCGACCTGGCCGGCTACGGACCGATCACCGCCCAGACCGCCCGAGACCTCGCCGCCACCGATGCCACCTGGCGACGGATCCTCACCGACCCATCCAGCGGCGTCCTGCTCGACCACGGCCGCACCACCTACCACCCACCCAAGGCACTAGCCGATCACATCCGGGCCCGCGACCGGCATTGCGTCTTCCCCGGCTGCCGACAACCCGCCACCGGATGCGACCTCGACCACAGCACACCGTTCCCACACGGCCCCACCAGCCACACCAACCTCGGCCCCCTCTGCCGCCACCACCACCTCGCCAAAACCCACGGCGGATGGAACGTCAACCAACCCCAACCCGGCACCTTCGACTGGACCAGCCCAACCGGCCGCCACTACCGGGTCAACCCGGAGCCAGCGCTGTAAACCGGGGCGCTCACCGCAGCGCGGCGCCAGCGCGATGAAGCCGGTGCTGTAGACGGGGCGCGCCCATCGCAGCGCGGCACCGAGTGCTCGTCGCAGAACTCACCGCAGCGTCGGCCGCAGCGGGACATGCGGCACCAGCGCGCGGCTACGGTGCCGACGCTCGGCCCGCAAGCAGGGCCGCTCGGTCGCGGCGCCAGCAGGTCCGTTCAGCCGCGGGTCAGCTCCAGGCCGAACCGGGCGCGCTGGTCCTCGGGTACGAGATCCAGGTATGCCGCGGCATTGCGCTCGATGAAGCTGGACACGAAGGGGCAGAACGGCAGCACCGCCAAGCCGTGGGAGCGCGCGAAGTCCAGCACCGAGCGGATCAGCGCGGACGCCAGGCCACGGCCCCGCAGGCGTGGCTCGGTCTCGGTGTGGGTGATCGAGATGCGGTCGCCGCTGATCCGGTAGTCGGCGAACCCGACGAGCTCGTCGTCGGCGTACACCTCGAACCGGCTGCGCGACGGGTTGTCACTCGTCCGGACCTGCACGGCGGGGCCTCCTCAGTACCGGTCGATCGTCGAGTGCATCTCCCACACCAGGATCTCCGCGCCCTCGGCACCGGCCGCCACGCGCTGCCCTCCGTTGCCGGTGATCCGCACCGCGTCGCCGGCCGTCAACGAGCCGGCGCCTTCCAGGGATACCGTGCCCTGCGGCACGAACAGGTGCACGTAGGGCGCGTCGGGCAGGGTCACGCTCGCGCCGGGCGCCAGGCGCGAGGCGTGCAGGGCGGCGTCCCGCTGCTTGATCCGGATGGCGGCCGCGCCGTCGTGCTTGGCCATGCCGGAGGCGACCGGGACCAGCCCGCCGCGCAACTCGGCGTCGGCGATCTCCAGCTGCTCGTACCCGGGGTCGATGCGCGCCTCGTCCGGCACCACCCACATCTGCACGAGGTGTACGGGCTCGTCGTGCTCGCTGCCGCCCGTGAGCCGCCACGAGTCGTTCTTCTCGGAGTGCAGGATGCCGCGACCCGCGCTCATCCGCTGCGCGAGGCCGGGGTAGATCAGGCCGCTGTGGCCCTCGGAGTCCTGGTGCACGAGCTGTCCGCGCAGCACCCAGGTGACGATCTCCATGTCCCGGTGCGGGTGGGTGTCGAAGCCCGTGCCCGGCGCGATCACGTCGTCGTTGTTCACCAGCAGCAACCCGAAGTGGGTGTTGGTCGGGTCCCAGTGGTGGCCGAACGAGAACGAGTGGTGGGAGTCCAACCAGCGCAGCTTGGTGTGCAGCCGGTCCTCGCCGGCTCGGCGGACGTCGAGCGCGGTCGTGCTCATTCAGATCTCCCAATCAGGCGGCGTGTCCACTTGATGCTTGCATAGGCAACAACAATGCGCCCCGCCGGCCGCATTCCCGCCGTCAGGCGTGGAACTCGGCCAGCCGGTCGGCCCCGTCCTGCACGGCCAGGGTTTCCGCCCTGGTGAGCGCGCGAAACGGCTTCAGCTCGACGCGATCCTGGTCGCATCGCCAGGTGCCGGCGACGGCACCGTCGACCAGGAAGGTGCGCTCGGACTGAGGTTTGCGGGTGTGGAAGATCAACGGCCGGTACTGCTCCGGCAGGATGCCCGACCGCCGGGCATGCACCAGCAGCGCGGCCTCCCAGGTTCCGAGGAACCGCACCGGGGCCTCCACGTCCTCCGGCGGGACGGTGAGCTCGGCGAGGTCGACCAGCCGGGTGCCGTCCTCGTCGCGGTAGTCGCGGGTCTCCAGCCGGGCGAGCGCGGCATTCACGTCCTTCACCGGCAGTTGGGCCCAGGTGGCGATGTCCTTCGGTGCGGCCGGGCCGAAGCCGGTCAGGTACCGGCGGACGACCAACTCCTTGGCGTCCTCGACCTCGATGTCCGGCGCGCCGAGCCAGTCCTCGGCGGGCAGGTACAGGTCGGCTCGGCGCCGCTCCCACGTCCCGGACGGCGGCACGCGCACGAGCTCCAGCCAGAGCCCCACCCCGGCCACCAGCCCCTTGCCGACGGCCGCCTCGACCTCCTTGGCGCGCAATGGCTCCCCGCCGAAGATCCGCCGCAGCCTGCCGGCCGCCGCTTCGAGGTCCGCGGCCGGCCACTGCTGCTTCGTCACGCGCAGCCACCATTCGCGGTTGCGCTCCCGGATGGCGACGGCGAACGGCCAGTAGTCCTCGGCCGCGACCAGGTGGATGGTGACGCGCAGCAGCGTCCCCTGCACGACGTGCCTGTCCTGCAGCGCCACCGTCAGGTCCGCCCGTCGGAAGTCGCGCAGCCGCGACCACAGCCCGATGTACATGGTCGGCGCGTACTGCGACTGCAGCCCGCCGACGTGCTGCAGTGCCTGGGGTATCGAAAGCTCCGCCCGCTCCAGCAGCAGCTGCCGCTGGAGTACGGCACGGTTCAGCCGCCGCCGGCTGAGCATGGTTGCACCGGACACGGCGTCGATGATCGCACCGGGACGTTCAGCGGACGCCGGCTCTGGCGCAGTTTGCACCCGGTCATGTTGTGGATGATCGCGCCGGCTCTGTTCACCAGGGCGCGGGCTCTGTTCACCGGACGCCGGCTCTGGCACGCTCTGCGCCAACACAAGTCGATCACCTCGGCCTCGGGGGTCATCCATGAGCGACTCGAGAAGACGGTCGTCAGGGCCAGGGCGGGCCAGGCGCGGTGGCCGGAACGGCGGCCGCGACCCGCGCGACACGGCCACCGAGCAGCCCGAGCAGCCCGAGAAGGCCGCGCCGCCGCCGCCGAAGAACGCCGTCGACAAGTACTTCAAGATCACCGAACGCGGCTCGACGACCGCCCGCGAGATCCGTGGTGGGCTCGTCACGTTCTTCACGATGGCCTACATCATCGTGCTGAACCCGCTGATCATCGGCACCCAGGCGGACGCGGACGGCAACTTCCTCGGCGGCGGCGATGCGCCAAACCTGCCGCTGGTCGCGGCCGCCACCGCGCTGGTGGCCGGCGTCGTGACGATCCTGATGGGCGCGTACGCCAACTTCCCGATAGCGCTGGCCACCGGGCTCGGCCTGAACGCGTTCGTCACCTTCGCCATCGCCAAGCAGATGACCTGGGCCGACGCCATGGGCCTGGTGGTCATCGAGGGCGTGATCATCCTCATCCTGGTGCTGACCGGGCTGCGCAAGGCGGTGTTCAACGCCGTGCCGTCCGAGCTGAAGATCGCGATCAGCGTCGGCATCGGCCTGTTCATCGCGCTCATCGGGCTCGTCGACGCGGGCTTCGTGCGGCGGACGCAGTCGCCGCCGGTGCCGGTCGAGCTGGGCGTCGGCGGGTTCCTCGCCGGCTGGCCGGTGCTGGTGTTCGTGGTCGGCCTGGTGGCGATGGTGATCATGCTGATCCGTCGCGTCAAGGGCGCCATCCTGATCGGCATCGTTGGCGCGACCGTGCTCGCGGTGATCATCGAGGCGATCGCGAACATCGGCCCGTCGTTCCGCGAGGACGGCAGCGTCAACGAGCGCGGCTGGGGGCTGACTGCGCCGGAGCTGGAGGGTGGGGTCGTCGACACCCCGAACCTCTCGCTGCTCGGCGACTTCAACCTGCTCGGCTCGTTCGAGCGCGTCGGGTTCGTCGCCGCGATCCTCTTCGTGTTCACCCTGCTGCTCGCCGACTTCTTCGACACGGTCGGCACGATGACCGCGATCGGCGCCGAGGCCGACCTGCTCGACGACGAAGGCCAGCCGCCGAACGCCCAGCGCATCCTGATCGTCGACTCGGTGGCCGCGGCCGCCGGTGGTGCGGCCTCGGTGTCGTCGAACACCTCGTACATCGAATCCGCGGCCGGTGTCGGCGAGGGCGCGCGCACCGGCCTCGCGTCGATCGTCACCGGTGTGCTGTTCCTGCTGTCCATGTTCCTCGCACCGCTGGTGGCGATCATCCCCTACGAGGCGGCGACGCCCGCGCTGGTCGTCGTCGGCTTCCTGATGATGACCCAGGTGCGCGGCATCGACTGGGAGGACTACGGGATCGCCATCCCGGCGTTCCTCACGATCATCCTGATGCCGTTCACGTACTCCATCACCGCCGGCATCGGTGCCGGCTTCGTGACCTACGTGATCATCAAGGTGGCCAGGGGCAGGGCGCGCGACGTGCACCCGCTCATGTGGGGCGTGGCCGCGATGTTCGTCATCTACTTCGCGCTCGACCCGATCCAGCAGCTGCTCGGCGTCAGGTAGCCACGGGTTGCACTACCCGCCGTCGAGCATGCGGACCAGGGCTTTGGGGGCGATGAGCCGGTACGCGTCCGCCACGATGCCGGCCACCTCGTCCCAGTCGACCTCGACGTCGAGCCGCACGCCGAGCCAGCCGCGGAAGCCGACGTAGGGCGGACGGAAGAACCGGTGCGGCTCGGCGGACACCAGGGCAGCCTGCACGCCGTCCGGCGCGGGGCACCAGATGGCCAGCCGGCCGTCGCCGTGATGGTCGTCCAACAGCGTCACGAGCGTCTTCTTCTCGCGCACGAAGAACGTCGGCGCGCCGTGGCTCGGCCGCTCGGTGACCTCGGGCAGCGCAAGGCAGATGCGCCGCAGCTGCTGCAGTGCCTCGTCGTACACAGTTGCCTCCGGAAGTCGAACTGGTGCTCGGCCCGAGGGAGTGCGGCGGGTGCGGATGTTCGGCCGCTGACAGTGTGCCTTCCTGGGCCGGGCCGGGCCGGGCCGGGCCGGGCCGGGCCGGGCCGGGCCGGGTTCGGCGGGCCGCTGCCGGTCGGCGTCTCGTTCTTCGGCAGCCGGTGGAACGAGTTCGGCCTGGTCCGCATCGCACACGCGTTCGAGCAGACCGTGCAGGCCCGCCGCCCGCCGCAGTACCTACCGTCGATCGGCTAGCGGAGCTGTCTCGACCCCGGTCGTCACAGCGTCCAGCGCTAGGTGCCACGGATAGCGATGGAGTTGCTTCCCACCCTCACCGGGCTCGTGCAGCTCATAGACCTCCGGGCCGTAGAGCACGGTGACCCCCCACGAGCGCAGCTCGGCAATACTGCGTTCAAAGGCCGGGTGTGCCGCTTGAGCCCGGTTGGTGAACGGCAGGGCGACGAGTGGTAGGCCCTTGCCGATGCCTTCGGTGACAAGCCCGAGGGCCAAGGTGTCACTGATGCCGGCCGCCCACTTGTTGATGGTGTTGCATGTCGCGGGCGCGACGATGATGGCGTCCGGAGTCGGCAACACATCCGGCTCGTCCGGGTCCTTGTATTCGCTGCGCACCGGATGTCCGGTGAGCGCTTCCATCGTGTCCAGGTCGATGAACTTGGTGGCTTGCGGAGTGGCGATGAGGCAGACCTGCCAACCGGCCTGCTGAGCCGGCCGGATCAGTCTGTCGACCTCCCGGGCTGGCGGGGCGGCGCACGCCACGACGTACAGCACCCGGCCTTGGTCTTGGGTCATGCCGGCAGGCCGATCTGCTCGACGAGCTGGCGCAGTCCGGCGGATGTGGAACGGCGGGACCGCCACAGGTCGTGGACGAGATCACGCGTGATCGGCCGGCAACGGACTTCCTTCGGGGCGAGGTCGTCGGCTTGGAGCAGGTGGGCTACCGCCTCTTCGGTCTTGGCACCAAGGGCATATGCCCGGGCGACATCGACGCAGTGGTTGGCCCGGCGTTCTTTCGGCAGCAGGTTCAGGCGGTGCTGGTTCATCTGCTCGGCGACCTGTACGGCGCTGGGCCAGTCACGCAACGCGAGGTAGGCCGAGACCCGGTGAATGGCGACGTTCGTCGGGCCGAATGCTGTCCAGTAGTCGTTGCGGTCACCACCGAGTCGGGCGGCCAACCGTTCGGCCTCACCGAGCAAGTCCCGGACGCGATGCGGATCTGACTGGTGTGCGGCCCAGACCGCTCCTTGCAAGTAGAGGTGGCCCAACAGGGACGTGGGTTCGGGCTGCTTCACATCGAGGGCCGGTTGCAACCGATGCGCGCTGGCCGTGGCGGCATCGACGGCGGCCGCGGCGCCATTTGTGGCCCCAAGGGCGTTGACGAGCCGAAAGGCCGCGCCTGCGATGACGATGGCGTTCTCCGTGCGCTCGGCCGCCTGCACCCCGCGCTCGGCTGCCAGCCATTCCAGCTCGTGGTGTCCGAGCTTGCGCAGGGTTGAGGTGATGAGCTGATAGACCTGTGTCAGCAGCACATGGGCGGTCTGCCCGGCCGTGCCGGCCAGGTGGGCGCTGGCGTGTTGCGTCGCGACGAGCAGCTTGCCGAGCAACGGGCCGAGCGTGGAGTAGTGCGACGCCTGAAACGCCAGCCAGGCGTAGTCCACCTGCTGTCTGAGCCGGGGTAGGTCCGGCTCGTCAGATGGTCCGTCTGAGCTGAAGGTCCGCGTGATGACGTCGTAGCGCTGCAACGCATCCCGGATGGTCCGCACCTCGGTGTTGTCAACGCACTCGGCCGTTCGCTGTGCCTGTTGACGGTCGATCAAGGTATAGATGCTGATCTCCAGCACGTCGGCGATCTGCTCCAACACGCTCAACCGATCAAGCCGGCGATCACCGCGCTGGATCATGTCCACCCAGCTCACCGAGCGGCCCATACGGTCAGCGAACAACTTCCGCGTCAGCCCGCGCCGCTTGCGCCAGTAGACGACGCGCTGCGCGATCTCGGTCCGGCTGGCCATCTCCCGCTTCGCCATGAGTCCGTCGTCACCCCCGCGCTGGTGTCCGGCCGCTGTGAGTGCTCGCCCAGGGTAGCCCGCGGCCTCGCCACCGATCGTGACAAAGCCACACAGTCTGTGTGGGCTCGGGTACCTAGCGTTTCCTAGCGTCCAGCGGGTGGCACCGGATGCTCAGACGGGACGCTCGACCCACCTTCCCCGATGCGGGCTTGGTGATTGCCCAAGAGCGTCCGGTGCCACCCCAGGCCTGGCTGGGGTGGTCCTGGTCGCGCCGCCCGGGAAAGTGGCCGTGCTGTCCGGGGCAAGCGTGACGGAGTTGTGCCAAGCGCTGGACGCGGCGCAGGAGGAGGACCAGTGAGTGTGGCGACCGTGGCCGGCCGTGCGGGCCTGGTGTATCGGTGGAGTTTCAAGGACTTCGAGGGGTTCCCGACGGTGGTGGTGGCGGGGCCGGATCGGGAACACATCTGGTTGTACGGGCACGACCCGATGCGGACCATGTTGCGGCTGCACCGGCCGGTGGTGCGGTTCCTGGTGGGCGCGGTGGCCGATGTGGCCGACTGGTTCGCCCAGCCGCGCAAGGCCCGGGGCAGTGTGGTGTGGACGCTGCCGCGGGAGGAAGGCCGCTATCCGGAGTGCGTGCTGATCGCCTCGGACGATCGGGCGTGGTTGCACGTGTACGCCATGGTGCCGTCGGTGCTGCGGTTGAACGAGCGGACTGTGCGGTTCCTGCTGGAGGCGCTGGCGGACCTGCCGGCCGCACCGGTCAACGTTGGGGCACGGTCGGTGAGCGAGCTGGACATCGTGCCGCCGGCGGCGTTGCGGGAGGTCGAGTCGTGGCGACGAGCGCAGTGACCGACCACCACGTGGCCGCTTGATGTTTGTGCAGGTCAGCGCTACCTGAGCTCGGCGCTCGACTTGCCGAGGAGGCGGCGGGCGACGATGAGCTGCTGGATCTGCTGGGTGCCCTCGAAGATGTCGAGGGTCTCGCGTGCCGCCAGCCTGACCTCAGCCGTTCCGTCCCGGCCGGTTCCTGACCTGCTGGTTATCGGTGGTCGTCGGTTGTTGCCGGTCACCGTTCATCGACGTCCAACGGCCTGAGGACGGCCTGACCGGTGATCTTGGGCGTCGTGCGCCGGTCCCTGCACTGCAGCCGTTCCCTCGCACTGGCCGATTCCTTGCGACGCGGTGGTGGTGTCAATGGTCGACCTTGGTCGATCGCGTAGCGACGCCGTCAGGCGCCATTGATGCCGGCGCGGTGGCGTAAGACCCTCGGGGCCATGTGAGGGAGCGGGCATCCCGCCGCTTGTCGATGCTGACTCGACCTCGTGCCGTCCTGGTTGGCGTGTGCACGGCCGGCGGGCCGCCGTGAGCGGAGCGGGAGGCGGGCCGGCCGGTGGCGCAGGGGGTCGGCAAAGTCGCGTAAGTAGGCGCTGACCTGCGCGACACGCGGTCGCGGGTGCCGGTGCGGGCACGGCACGTGTGGTGATCTTGCGGTTCTCACACCAGGTCTGATCATCGGAGTGCCGTGCCCGCGTCTGCATCTTTGTCGATCGCTGCTGTCGCCGACCAGGTGGGTGGGGTCGAGTTACCCGATCCGGTCGGGCTTGCGCTGGGCTTGCGGGAGGCTTTGGCGCAGGTGGTCGATCCACGTAAACGCCGTGGTGTGCGTCATGGGTTGGTGGTGGTGTTGACTGCGGCGGTGTGCGCGGTCGCGGCTGGGGCTCGCTCGTTCGTTGCGGTCGCCGAGTGGGTTGCCGACCTGCCCGCCGATGTCGCGGCCACGTTCGGAACGGATCGTCGTTGCCCGTCGGAGTCGACCATCCGCCGCCTGCTGGGCAGGGTGGATGCCGACCGGTTCGACAACGTGATTGGCGCGTTCTTGCAGCGGTTGTGCGCCCGGACGGCCCCGGCTGGTCGCCGCCGGGTGCTGGCGGTGGACGGCAAGTGTCTGCGCGGCTCGCGACACACCGCCAGCGATGGTGTCGGGGTGGCGCGACGTCAGCTGCTCGCGGTGATCGACCAGCACACCCGGGTGGTGCTCGGGCAGGTCGCCGTCGACGGCAAGGCCAACGAGATCACCGCGTTCGCGCCGCTGATCGACACCCTGGCCGGCATCGACCTGACCGGTGTGGTCGTGACGGCCGACGCATTGCACACCCAGCATGAGCACGTCACCTACCTGCACGAACGCGGCGCGCATTGGGTGCTGACGGTCAAGGGCAACCAGCCCGGGCTGCGCCGCCAGGTGGCCGGGCTCCCGTGGCGGCAGGTCGAGCAAGCCCATCGCAGCGCCGAGACCGGCCACGGCCGCCGCGAGATCCGCACCCTGAAGGTAGTCACGATGGCGGCGGGGATCGCCTTCCCGCACGCCCGCCAGGCCCTCCAGATCACCCGCAAGACCCGACCGGTCTCCGCGCGGACCGGGCGCAAGGGCCGCTGGCACACCGAGACCGTCTACGCGATCACCGACCTCGCCCCACACCAGGCCCGACCCCACGAACTGGCAGCCTGGATCCGCGGGCACTGGCAGATCGAGAACGGCCTGCACTGGGTCCGCGACGTCACCTACGACGAGGACCTATCCCAGATCCGCACCGGGACCGGGCCGCAGGTCATGGCAACCCTGCGCAACC
>Ga0299913_10002635_pt1 | contig 14278 bp, 15 predicted proteins | sample RVTome_9_FD_201360 | JGI IMG/M metagenome (GOLD analysis project Ga0299913, IMG submission 201360) | Soil microbial communities from uranium-contaminated site in the Upper Colorado River Basin, Wyoming, United States - RVT155D38 (version 2) ... | reverse complement strand
AGCAGTAGAAGAACATCGACATCGCCCCGACGTCGAGCGCCGAGGTGCCCAGCCACACCAGGTGCGAGTGGATCCGGTTCAGCTCCAGGTGGATCACCCGCAGGTACTTGGCGCGCTCGGGGATCTCGAGGCCGATCAGCCTCTCGACCGCGCCGCAGAAGGCCTCCATCTGGAAGTAGTAGGAAACGTAGTCCATCCGCTCGACGAACGGGATCACCTTCCAGTAGCTCTTGTCCTCGCAGGACTTCTCGATCCCGGTGTGGACGTAGCCGACGATCGGCTTGAGGTCACGAACGATCTCGCCCTCGAGGCTGACCAGCAGGCGAAGGACCCCGTGCGTCGCCGGGTGGTGCGGCCCCAGGTTGATCGTCATCAGCTCCGAACCACTGCCCGCCGCCTCCTCCGCTTCGCGTCCCGGGGCGGCGGGGTCGGAACCAGGCTCGGCGACCGTCGTGCGCTCGATCGGCGAGGTGCCGATGACCGTGGCCTCGGTATGGGCAACCCGGTCGCGGCCGGGGGCGGGCGCAGTGCCGTGACGAACACCACTGCCCGCCGCCTCCTCTGCTCCCGCCCCGAACACCTTGCCCTCGGCTTGCGCCTCGGGCGTCTTCATGCTGCTCCCGCGTCCGGGGGCGGCGGGGTCGCGGGCGGGATTCACTCGTACCACCGCGGCACTTCGCGCTCGTTGTGGGTGAAGATCACCGGCTCGCCGCCTACCGGGAAGTCGCGCCGTTGCGGCCAGCCGACGTATTCCTCGGGCATCAGGATGCGGCGCAGGTCGGGATGGCCGCGGAAGACGATGCCGAAGAAGTCGTAGGCCTCGCGTTCCTGGAACTCCGCCGTGGGGAACATGTCCACGCACGAATCCAGCTCGGGCAGGTCGTCGCCACCGGGGTCATCGAGAGCGGCCCGCACCCGCAGGCGCTCGACCCGTGCCATGTTGAGCAGCTCGTAGTGGACGCCGAACCGCGGCTCGGCGGGCAGGTAGTCGGCAGCATGCAGGCTGGCGAGGAACCAGTACTCCTGCCCCGACGTGTCGCGCAGCCAACCGAGTACGGCGAGCACCTGCCCGGGATCGACGATGAGACAGGCCTGGCCGCGGTCGTGGTAGGTCTCGAGCACCGAGCCCGGGTGGGCGTCGTTGAGCTCGCCTGCGATCAGCTCGAGGCCTGGCGCGTCAGGCACGGAACATCACCCGCCGCCTCCTCAGCTCCCGCCTGGAACACCTTGCCCTCGGCTGCGCCTCGGGCATTCTCATGCTGCTCCCGCGTCCGGGGGCGGCGGGGGAGCACCCTTGGCCACCCGACGGGCCTCCCTGTACTCGTCGACGCCGCCCGTGGTGATCGCTTCCTCACGGGCCCACTCCTCGGTGCCCGCGGCGTTGTAGCGGCTGCGCCAACCCGGGTCGGGATGGCCGAGGATCATCCGCTGGAGCTTGTTGAAGCCATAGAGCAGCGCCTCGGGCCGGGGCGGGCAGCCCGGCACGTGGATGTCGACGGGCATGAACTTGTCGGCGCCTTGGACCACGGCGTAGTTGGCGAACATCCCCCCCGACGAGGAGCAGGCGCCCATCGAGATCACCCACTTCGGCTCCAGCATCTGGTCGTAGAGCCGGCGCACGACCGGCGCCATCTTGATCGAGACGCGCCCGGAGAGGATGAGGAAGTCGGCCTGGCGCGGCGAGGCCCGCATCGCCTCGGCGCCGAAGCGGGCGATGTCGTATCGGGGCGAGACGATCGACATCATCTCGATCGCGCAGCAGGCGAGCCCGAAGGTGGCCGGGAACATCGCGTTCGCGCGGCCCCAGTTGAGGGCCTTCTCGAGCCTGGTGGCGAGGACCGACTCCTCGACGTGCTTCTGCAGCTCCTCGTCCTCGAGGTCACCGCGGAGGAGGTCGCGGGCGCGAAGCTGGCGGACCCGTAGCTCCTGGTCCGATCGCGGCTGCTCGAGCGGTGCCAGCGCGCGGATCTTCTCGCGCCTCACCTCCAATCGAGCGCGCCCTTCCTCCACACGTAGACGAGCGCCACCAACAGCAGCGCCACGAACACCAGGATCTCGGCGAGGACGAAGACCGAGTCGGCGTCGTTGAGGATGACGCCGACCGGATACAGGAACACCACCTCGATGTCGAAGAGGATGAACAGCATCGCGACGAGGTAGAAGGAGACCCCGAAGCGGAAGCTGCGAGAGATCTCGGTCGGCACGCCCGACTCGTAGGGCTCCGACTTCACCTTGTTCGGCCGCCGCGGGCCGATCAGGTGGTTCAGCGTCACCAGTGCCGCGCCGACGATGACCCCGAGTCCGGCGAAGACGATCACTGGGAGGTAGCTGCGCAGCACGGCCTCATAGGGTACGTCTTTGTGCGGGGATGCCACATAGTGATTTTCCGCATGAACAAGCGCCAAACCCGACCCCCGCACACGGATATCCGAGGATGGACAGCGTCCACCTGATCGCCGGCCTCGCGGTCCTCGCGGCCAACGCCGTCGCCGGCGGTTGGGGTGGCTGGGCCTGGTATCGCAACGAGCCGGCGGTGGGCTTCTGGTACGTGCTGCGCTTCGCCCAGGCGGCCGTGGTGCTCCAGGTGATGCTGGGCGCCTTCCTGCTCCTGCTCGGCCGCGCCGCCGACGACCTCCACTACCTCTACGGCGTGCTGCCCCTGGCCGTTTCGCTCACCGCCGAGGCGATCCGCTCCGGCGCCGCCGAGCGCGAGCTGGAGGGCCTCGACTTCGACTCGCTCCCGAGGTTCCGCCAGCAGGTCATCGCGGCCGCGATCGTCCGCCGCGAGACCGGGATCATGGCCGTCTCGGCGCTGATCATCGTCTTCCTGGCGCTGCGCGCGGCGGGGACGACGACGCTGCTCTAGGTCGAGGCACGGTGAGTGAAGGGTTTAGCACCTATACGGTGCTCAATCCTTCACTCGATCTGGCGGATGGGACGCGCGCGCTCAGGAGCTGCGGTAGGCGCCTCGGTGGAACACCAGCGCCTCGCCGCCGTCGGCGCCGACCTCGACGACGGTTCCGACGAGCACCACGTGGTCGCCGGCGGGCAGGCTCTCGCGCACCTCGCACGCCACCCACAGCGGGATGCCGTCGATGATCGGCACGCCCGCGCGCTCGCTCCAGGCCACGTTCGCCCATTTCTCGTCGTGCGGTGCCTTGGTCGCGAAGGCGCGGGCGAGCTCCTCGTGCCCGCCACCGAGGACGTTCACCCCGAAGCTCCCGGCCTCGCGGACGGCGCCGAGGGTGCGCGAGCCGACGTCGAGCGCCGCGAGCATCAGCGGCGGCTCGAGCGAGAGCGAGCTGACCGCGTTCGCGGTTGCGCCAAGCGGCCCGCCGGGCGCGAGAGCGCTGACCACGGTCACGCCCGTCGGCAGGTGCGCCATCGCGCGGCGGAACTCGTCGGAGGAGGGCCCTGACATCGAGGCGGAAAGTATGATGCCGCGCGCGTGCCCGGCCGCTTCGCACTCATCCCAGCAGCGTTTCTCGCCGCCCTCGCGCTGGGCGCCTGCGGCAGCGAGGGCATCGACGTCGAAGAGGACGACCCGCTGCACGAGGGGGCGGTTCTCTTCGCCGAGCGCTGCGGCGGCTGCCACACGCTGAAGGCGGCCGGCGCCGTCGGCTCGGCCAACCGGGCGCTGCGCAACCAGGGCCCCAATCTGGACGAGCGGGTCGAGTCGGTGGAGGACGTGCTGTTCGCGATCCGAAACGGCGGCTTCTCGGGCGCGATCATGCCGCAGAACATCGTCGTCGGCGAGGAGGCGGATCTCGTCGCCGAGTTCGTGGCCGAGAACGCGGGCAGCGCGGTCGACCGCCCGCCGTCGCCCCAGAGCCTGGACGCCAACACCGCCGCCGAGGCGGCTGAGTAGCCGCGGGAGCGGCCCTCGCTCGACCTTCGCCGCATCCGCGAGGATCCCGGGCCCGTCCGCGAGGCGCTGGGGCGCCGGGGGGCCGCCGAGGACCTCGACGAGCTGCTCCGGCTCGACGAGCGTCGTCGCGACTTGCTGCCGCGCGTCGAGGCGCTGCGCGCGCGCCAGAACGCGGCCTCCGACGAGATCGCCGAGGCCAAGCGCTCGGGGGGCGACGCCGAGGCGCTGATCGCCGAGATGCGCGAGGTCGCGGCCGAGGTGAAGGGCCTCGCGGCCGAGCTCGACGAGGTCGAGTCGGCCCGCGACGAGCTGGCCGCGCGAATCCCGAACATCCCGTCGGTCGAAGCCCCCGATGGCGAGACCGACGAGGACGCCGTGGTCGTGCGGGAGGTCGGCGAGCGCCCGAGCTTCGACTTCGAGCCCGCCGATCACCTCGACCTGGCCCAGCGTCACGGCTGGATCGAGATGGAGAAGGCGGCCGAGGCATCGGGCGCGAGGTTCGCCTACCTGCTTGGCGACCTCGCGATGCTTGAGCTGGCGCTGATCCGGTTCGCCGTCGAGGCGGTGCAGGACGAGGGCTTCAAGCCGGTCGTGCCCCCGGTGCTGGTCCGTGAGGGCCCGCTTCACGGCACCGGGTACTTCCCGGGCGAGCGGGAGATGATCTACGAGGTCGAACGCGACGAGCTGTTCCTGGTCGGGACCTCGGAAGTCTCGCTCGCGGCGCTTCACGCCGACGAGATCCTCGACGCGACGGCTCTCCCGCGGCGCTACGCGGGCATCTCGACCTGCTTTCGCCGCGAGGCAGGCGCCGCCGGCAAGGACACGCGCGGGATCTTCCGCGTCCACCAGTTCGACAAGGTCGAGATGTTCTCGTTCGTGGCTCCTCCCGACTCGGCGGGCGAGCACGAGCGGATCCTCGCGATCCAGGAGCGGATCATGCAGGCGCTCGCGCTTCCCTACCGGGTCGTCGACATCCCCGTGGGCGACCTCGGGGCGCCGGCCGCCCGCAAGTTCGACCTCGAGGCCTGGATCCCGAGCCAGGAGCGCTACCGCGAGCTGACCTCGTGCTCGAACACGACCGACTACCAGGCCCGGCGCCTCGGCGCGCGGTTCCGGCCGGAGGCCGACGCCTCGCCGGAGCCGGTCCACACGCTGAACGGCACCGCCGTGGCCGTCGGCCGCACGCTGATCGCCCTGGTCGAGAACGGCCAGCGCGAGGACGGCTCGGTGGCGCTGCCGAAGGCTCTCGTCGACGCCGGCGCGCCGGGCTCGATCCCGGCCTAGGCCCTTCCTTGACCCACGAACCCGGGGTTTGCCCCCCAGAGCAAGGCCAACTCCGGGTTCGTGCAACCGTGGCAGCCCGGGCTCGTCGAAGACTGGCGCTTTGCATGGAGAGCAGACGCTTGGAGCCCACGGCGAACCCGGCCTTCACCCCCGGATAGGAGGGTCAACCCCGGGTTCGTGCGGCGAATCGGCCTTATGGCGCTTAGAGACGAAGAGCGGGCTGCTCCGCATGGAGAGCAGAGCGATCCTCGGGCGGTACCTGCGACCCATAGCGCGTTTGTCGTCGCATAGGCGACTGAAGCGGCACGATCCGACTAATCCGGGCGTGCCTCGATCACGCGGACGAGGTCGGCGCCGCGGCCGGAGACCTCGATCGAGGAGGAGAAGTCCGCGGGGCGGTGCAGGACCGCGGTGGCGAAACCGGCCTCGGCCAGCGTACCCAGGGCCTCTTCCTCATCGCGGAAGTGAAGCTCCACGCGGCCGCGCACGAACACGGACAGGGCGCGAAGGAAGCCCGCCGACAGCGCGCCCTGATTCTCGTCCGAAAGATGGATGTCGGAGAGGTAGCTGCCGCCCCCGGCCCGGCGAAGCGCCGTCGCGATCCGCCCCCACAGCCCGGTGACCCCGTCGCGGTCGAGATAGCTCAGCAATCCCTCGGTGATCGCGCCCAGCCCGCCGTCGCCCTCGAGCCCGGCGACGACGCCGCCGATGCTGATCTCGCCCTCCTCGGCGAGGGCGTCGATCTCGGCCACGCGGTGATGGTCCGTCAGCGATCCCGCGCGCTCGAGGGCGTCCCGCTTTCGTCGTGCCATCGCCGGCAGGTCGGCCTCGACATAGGTGATGCGCTCACCGAAGCGCCTCGCGAAGCGCCAGCCGCGCGGGGACATGCCACAGGCGACCTCCAGCACCCGAGATACGCGGCCGGCCGCGATCGCCTGCTCCAGCAGATGATCGATCAGGCGGTGGCGGGCGAGCAGGAACTGCTCGAGGGTCGGCCCGCCGAGAGCGCTCGAGATTGCCATCGCCGGGCGCAGCGAGTTGAACGAAAGCCGCCCGGCGGCGGTGGCCAACTCGGGCGGGGAGAGCCCGTTGCGCGCCCACACCTGTCCGGTGTAGTGCGCGGTCGGGCTGATCGAGTCCGAGCCGCGGGGCGCCTCGGTCACCGCGGTGCCGAGGTCACTCGGCCTTGTCGAACTCGAGCGAGCAGGAGTTGACGCAGTAGCGCAGGCCGGTCGGCTCGGGACCGTCGTCGAACACATGCCCGAGGTGGCCGCCGCAGCGTGCGCAGGCCACCTCGGTGCGGCGCATGAACAGCGAGTTGTCCGGGCGGGTCTCGACGGCGTCCGAGTCGGCAGGGTCGAAGAAGCTGGGCCAGCCGGTGCCCGAGTCGAACTTGGTATCGGCGCTGAACAGCTCCTGCCCGCAGCCCCTGCAGCGGTAGATCCCGTCGTCCTTCGTGTCCCAGTAGGCGCCGGTGAACGCGCGCTCGGTGCCGTGGTTTCTCAGGACCTCGTACTCCTCGGGCGTAAGCTCCTCGCGCCACGCCTGCTCTGACTTCTCCACCTTGTCCACTCGGATCCTCCTGTCGAGATCGCAGAGGTTAGTCGCCGGGCGCCTTCTCGGATTACGGCCGCGGCCCTAGTATCCGCGCCCGTGAGCGCGACCCCGGAGGCCTTCTATGTCGCCGAGGGCGACGGCTTGCGCTCGACCGAGCTGACCCGCGGTCCCTGGGATCCCGGTTCCCAGCATGCGGGCCCGCCCGCGGCCCTGCTCGGCCGAGCGATCGAGCGCCTCCCGGCCGGGGACGGGATGCAGGTCGGCCGCGTCACCCTCGAGATCCTGCGGCCGGTGCCGATCGCGCCGGTGGCCGTCTCGGCGGAGATCGTGAGGCCTGGCCGGCGGGTGGAGCTGGTCGAGGCGGCGCTCATGGCCGGCGGCGAAACCCTCGTCCGGGCGCGCGCCTGGCGGTTGCGGGTGGGCGAGGCGGCGCTCCCGCGAGGCGTCTCCGGCACCGAGGTTCCGGCCGTGGAGCCGGCGTCGGAATCGGTGCTCCACCCGGCGCGGACGCCGCCCCCTCCCGAGGACTGCGAGCAGGGCGAGTTCTTCCCCACCGGGGAGAGCGTCGGTTACCACACCGCGATGGAGTACCGCTTCGCGCGGGGAGGCTTTCTCGAGCCGGGGCCGGCGACGGTATGGATGCGAATGCGCCATCCGCTGGTCGCCGGCGAGGAGCCGACCCCCCTTCAGCGCGTGCTCACCGCTGCCGACTCGGGCAACGGGGTGAGCGCGGCGCTCGACTGGCGCCGCTACCTGTTCATCAACGTTGACCTCTCGGTGCACCTGGCTCGGATGCCCGAGGACGAGTGGGTCTGCCTGGACGCGATCACGATCGCCGAGCCGACCGGGGTCGGCCTCACCGACACGGCCCTGCTGGACCTCCGCGGGCCGATCGGGAGGGCCGCGCAGACCCTGCTGGTGGCGCCGAGGGACCCTGCGAGCGAAGCCGCGACTCAGTAGAAAGCCGCAGACCTAATCCGCAGATGTTCCGCTTGTCGGGGGCCGTTACCGGGCATACGCTCAGACAAGTGTGCGCGGACATTGATCTCAGCCCGGCGGACGGTAGCCTCGCAACGGTGAGCGACCGCGTCGAGCCCGACCAGAGTGGCGACGCGATCCGGATCATCCTCGCGGAGGATCACGCGGTCGTGCGCAGCGCGCTGCGAATGCTCCTCGACGCCGAGGACGACCTGGAGGTGATCGCCGAGGCCGGTGACGTCGACTCGACGACCCGGTACGTCCGCGGCCACCAGCCGGACGTGCTCATCCTCGACCTGAACATGCCCGGCGGGCCGAGCCTGCGTGCGGTGCCCGAGATGCTCGAGGCATCCCCCGCCAGCGCGATCGTGGTGCTGACGATGCAGAGCGACCCGGTGTTCGCCCGCGAGGCGATGCAGGCGGGCGTCAAGGGCTACATCCTCAAGGACGCCGCCGACTCGGAGCTTGTGAAGGCCGTGCGCCTCGTCGCCCGGGGGAGCACCTACCTCCAGCCCGAGCTGGGCGCTCGTCTCGCGGCCGAGCCGGAGGGCCCGCCCGACGACCTCTCCGAGCGCGAGGTCGAGATCCTGCGCCTGATCGCGCTGGGCCACACCAACGGGGAGATCGCCGACGAGCTTTACCTCAGCGTCCGCACGGTCGAGTCCCACCGCGCCCACATTCAGCAGAAGCTGCGGATGACCAAGCGCTCCGAGTTGGTGCGCTACGCGCTCGAGCGCAACCTGCTCGAGCCCTCCTGAGGCCGGCGCGCCGGCACCGAGGCGCGGATCTCGGTGCCCTCGCCGGGCTGCGAGCGCACCTCCAGCTCGCCGCCGGCAAGCTGGATTCGCTCGCGCATGCCCAGCAGGCCGAACCCGCTCGTTGGCGTGGCTGTCTGGAATCCGGAGCCGTCGTCGCGGATCAGGACGTCGATGCGCCCGGCGACCTCGCGCAGCACCAGCCTCACCCGCTCGGCCTCGGCGTGCTTGACCACGTTGGTGAGCCCCTCCTGCACGACCCGGTAAAGCGTCGACTCCAGCTCCGCCTCGAGCCGATCGGGCTCAGCCGACCCCTCGGGTCCGATCGCGACCTCGGCGTCGATCTCAAGCTCGCCCGCGTGCTCCTGCTGCTCGATCAGCCCCTCGATCGCGGCGGCCAGGCCCAGCTCGTCCAGCGCCGCAGGCCGTAGCTCGCTGATCAGGCCGCGGAGAGCCGTGATCCCCTCGCCGAGCTGCTCGACGGCCGTCTCAACGGTCGCCCGGAGGTCCTCTGGCGAGCCGATGCGCGCGGCGGATGCGAGGACCACGCGCATCGCGCCGAGCGCCTGGAGGGTGTCGTCGTGAAGCTCGCGCGCCCAGCGCCGGCGCTCGCGCTCGGAGGCGTCGATCGAATGGCGCAGGCGCTCCGATGCGACGAACTTCGCGGTCGATACCGCCGTCGCCGCGCTGGCGGCGAACGCGCCCAGGAGGCGCTCGTCCTCCTCGTCGAACGCCGGCCCCAGCTCGAGGCGGTCGAAGGCGGCGACGACTCCGAGCGCGGTGCCCCGGAAGTTGAGCGGCACGAGGAGCGCGGCTCGCGCCTCGACGCCAAGCTCGCGCGGCGAGATTCCGAGGCGCGCCTGCACGTCGGCGACGCGCTCGGGCCGCAGTCCTCGCAGCACGCCGCCCCAGGTCGTCCACCCGATCGGCAGGCGCTCGCCGCGGACGTCGCGGACGAACTCGCCGGCGGTGGCCGCGACCTCCAGCTCGTTGCCGTCCTCGAGCAGGATCACTACCGAGCGTGCCTCGACCAGCGCCCGCGCCCGCTTCACGATCGTCTCCAGCACGCGCTCGAGGTTGGTTTCCCCTCCCACCGCGTGGGCGATCTCGGTGGTCGCCTCGAGCCGGCCGACGGCCCGCTCGAGCTGGCGCCTGCGCTCCTCCGACTCGCTGAACAAGCGCGCGTTGGCTATGGCGATCCCGGCCCAATCGGCGAGGACGACGGCGGCCTCCTCGTCGGCGCCGCTGAACGGGCCGCCGGCTTTCTCGGTCAGGTACAGGTTGCCCCAGGCCTCATCCGCGATCAGGATCGGCACGCCCAGGAAGGTGCGCATCGGGGGATGCCCCGGGGGGAACCCGAACGAGCGGGGGTGGGTGCCGACGTCGGTCAGGCGCAGCGGCCGCTCCTCGCCGACCAGGACTCCGAGCACGCCGCGCCCCTTGGGCAGCTCGCCGATCGCCTCCCGGGTCTTGTCATCGATCCCCAGCGTGTGGAACTCCTCGAGGCCGCGCCGCTGCTCGTCGAGCACGCCGAGCGCCGCATACCGGGCGCCGGTCAGCTCGCGCGCGACCTGCAGCAGCTCCCTCAGCACCGCCTCCAGGTCAAGCTGGGAGACGAGGGTTCGCCCGACCGCCATCAGGCGGCGCAGTTCGTGCTGGTCGAGGGCGGCCCCGATCTCCCCCGGATGCTCGCGCGTCATCTCCAGCCCTGAATGTACCGGGGTCAAGGGAGTACGGTGGATCGCGGAGGACTGCCAGTCAGTGATCGAGGTGATGGGCGAGTTGGGAGTTCGACCCGCCGCGGCCGAGGAGGCGTTCGGGCGGCAGCCCTCGCCGGGGGCTGAGCGTCAGCCCGCCCGCGCCCTGGCGCGGCGAGGGCGCCTGCGCGGGTTGGCCTCGGCCAGGAGGCGGCGCAACTCGCCGGTAACGACGTCGTCGGCCTCGAGCGGCACCATGTGCCCCGACCCAGGGGCCTCGACCACATCGGGGGAGCGGGGCAGGAGCCCGGCCAGCTTGTGCGCGTGGACCGGCGGAGTCATCCTGTCCTCGCACCCGGCGATCACCGTGGCGGGTACGTCGAGGTGGGCGAGGCCCTCGTGGACCTCCAGCCGCGAGAGCGTGCCGCCGGAGAGCCCGCGCACGCGCCGCGGGCACGCACGGACCATGCGCGCGACGAGCTCCACGTCCTCGGCGCGGGGATCGTCGCCGAACGCGATTCGGCGGGTGCCCGCACGCACGAGCGCCTCCGGCGCGGTGTCGAAGGGCATCTCGGTGGCGAGCAGCGCGTGCTGGGCCCGCTCGCCGACGCCCTTGAGCCGCGCCGGTGCGCGGATCACGAGGCTCTCGCTGGTGAGGTCGCCGAGACCGGTGCCGATCATCGCGACGCCGGCGCAGTGCTCGGGGATCTCCACGGGATGCTCGAGCGCCCAGGCGGCGATCGTCATCGCCCCCATCGAGTGGCCCGCGAGGACGGCGCGCTCGCGGTCGGCGAGGCAGTCGGCGAGAACGGCGCGAAGGTCCTCGGCGAACGCCTCGATCGAGTAGTCGAGGGTGGGGGCGAAGCTCGAGCGACCGTGGCCGCGCAGGTCGAGGGCGACGATGCGCGCCTCGCCGCGGAGCGCCGCGATCTGGCGGTGCCAGAGCTCGATCGAGCACATCCAGGCGTGAACGAGGACCAGGCAAGCGCCGTCCTCGCGCCCGAACTCCCGGACGTGGATCTCGGTGCCGTCGGCGCTGGCGACGGTTCTCTCGCGGGCGTCCGGGAGCACCGGCGGGAGTGGCTCGGCGGCGACGCGGCGCGTTCGCGAGGCGAGCCACGCCGCTCCGCCCGCAGCCGTGGCGGCGGCGGCCACGGTGGCGATCCGGCGCCTCGTGGGTGGGCTCATGCCGAGGAGCTTGGCCGATCGTCGCCGTTCTCGTCGCGCGATCCGAGGCGGTCGCGGGCGACGAGGAAGATCAGGCCGGCGACGATCAAGACCATCGGCACGACGAACGGCAGCGCGCTGAGGACGTCGCCGTGGTCGGCAAGCGGAAGCGGCGCGGCGCTCAAGGCGATTCCCCGATCGGATCGTCGATCCGCGCTCCCGCGGGCCCGGACGCGGTGGGCGCCGGCGACGGCCGCTCCGCCGCGACCGCCAGGCGGTGAAGGCCCCAGGCGATCAGCGCCAGGAACCCCAGCGTGATCGCCGCGACGACGCCATAGGCGGCCGCCCACAGCCAGGGGGCGGCCGTGAGCTGCTCGCGCTGGAGGATCTCGTGATCGGAGATGAACTCGCGGGTGGCCCCGTCGGTGGCCGGTACCTCCTCGACCGGGATCGCCTCGTCCTCGGGCAAGTAGACCTCGAGCCCGGTCAGGGAGCGGCCGCTGTGCAGGCGAACGAGCGTCTTCCAGTCGCCGTGGAGCGGCACCGGCGACTGGATCGCGTACACGCCGGGCTCGCCGGTCGCGCGCATGTCCTCGAGCACGAGGCCGCCGCCCTGCCATGAGATCGCCTGGAACCACTCGGCGTCGTCAGCCGCCGTCGGGGGGTCGAGCGCCACCGTGACGATGCCCTCGCGGCCCTCTGCGGCGACGACCTCGTCGATCGAGATCGTGCCGCGGACGCCCTCGTCGGCCGGTTTCTGAAGCCCGTAGAGGACGAGCACGGCCAGCACCGCCGCGGCGCCGATCGTCGCCAGCCGGAGCGGCCGCGTGCGAGGCAGGCGATCCGACGCCAGGCGTGCCCCCATCCAGGCGCCGAGGACGGCGCCGGCGAGCGCCATCGCAAACCCGAGCAGGGCGCCCTCGGGCAGGAGCTCCGCGGGCCAGGCGATCGGCATCATCACCTGCGACCAGGCCCATTCGGTCGCCAGCCCGACGGTGCCGATCCCGGCGCCGGCGGCGAGCGCGAAGCGAAGCGGGCGCTCGGAGGAGACCCGCAGCGCCACCAGCTCGACGACCGCCGCGGAGGCCAGATACAGGGGGAAGTGTGGGGTCGTCTGACCGAGGACCGGCCCGACGATGAGGGCGATGCCGCCGCGGACGGCGACGAAGAACAGGGCGGCGCCGATCGCTGCCCCGCGCCCGAGCCAGACGCGCGCGGCGACCAGCGAGACGCCGGCGGCGAGCATCACCAGCATCGGCGCGAAGACGAAGCGGAACTGGGGCACGCCGAAGTCGAACTCGGCCTGGAAGGTCGAGAGGCCGAGGAGGAAGGCGCCGGTGAGGGCGACGTTGCGTAGCCAGCGCGCCCAGGCGATGCCGCCCTCCGGGCGCCCCGCGGTGGCGTTGGCGCGCCCGCCCTCGACCAGCAGCACGGCGAGCCCGATCAGGGTCATCGCGGCGCCGCCGATCAGCATCAGGTGGGTCGGTCCCCAGAGCGTCACGTCCTGGCCGAACAGGCGGTGCCAGACGTCGTCGAGGGGGAACCCGGTGAGCGAGAAGGCGCCACAGCCGGCGATCAGGATGCCGCCGACGGGCGCGTACCAGCCTTCCTGGATCCGGATCGCCGTCGGGCCCGGGCGCTCCTTCGGCATCACGATCGCGAGGAAGCCGCCCGCGAAGACGCCGAAGAGCCCGGCGAGGATCGCGTAGTGGGCGGGGTTCGCCAGCGGGCCCTCGTCGCGCCCGTTGTCGATGTGAAGCGAGATGTCCCAGAGCATCCCGAACAGGGCGAGCAGCAGCGAGCCGGTGATCAGCCCGGCGGGGAGCGCGGCCCAGGCGGGAAGGCCCGAGACGCGCTCGGAGAAGCCGCCGAGGCGCTCGAGCAGCCGGGTGCGGCCGGTGCGGTGGCCGTAGCCGAGGGCGAAGAGGCCGCCGGTGACGAGCACGGCGGCGGCCGTGGCGATGATCACCTGGTCGAGCGCGGCGCCGCCGGCCGGTGGGCTGGCCTGGGCGAGGATCGGGAGAAGCTGGATCGGTTCGGTCATGCGTGTTCCTACGCTGCCCAGTACCCGACGTTACATCAAATGATGCGCCATTGAACAGTGATACCGTTCACACAATCCATGGACGGCGACGCCGAGCTGACGATCGACGAGCTGGCGCGGGCGTCGGGGATGTCGGTCCGCAACATCCGCGAGCACCAGGCCCGAGGCTTGCTTCAGCCTCCCGAGGTACGAGCCCGCATCGGCTACTACGGGCCCGAGCACCTCGAGCGCCTGCGGCTGATCACCGAGCTTCAGGCCGAGGGTTTCAACCTGAAGGGAATCAAGCGCCTGATCGAGGACGCCCACGGCGTCACCGACCGGCTTGCGGCCGTGCGCCGGGCGGTGATCGAGCCGTTCGAGACCGAGCAGCCGCAGGTGTTCACCCCGGAGGAGCTCGAGCAGCGCTTCGGTCCCGGCAACGCCGACCAGACCGATCGCGCGGTGAAGCTGGGCGCGCTGGTGCCGCTCGGCGACGGGCGCTACGAGGCCCCGAGCCCGTCGCTGCTCGACGCCGCGGAAGAGGTCGTCTCGCGGGGCGTCTCGCTGCGGACGGCGCTGGCGGTCCTGGGCCAGATCGAGCGTTCCTCGAAGGAGGTGGCGCGCAGCTTCGTGCGGCTGTTCCTCGAGGAGGTGTGGCAGCCGTTCGCCGAGGCCGGCTACCCGGAGGAGCGCTGGCCGGAGGTCCTGGAGTCGATCGAGCGGCTGCGCCCGATAGCCTCGCGGGCGCTGCTGGCAACCTTTCAACTGACGATGACCCGAGAGGTCCAGGACGCGTTCGGCAAGGAGCTGGCGCGCTACTCGAAGCGAAAGTGAGCAACGTGGACGAATCGCAGGGCAAGGACGCCGAGGCCAGGCGCACCGGCTCGGAGCCCGCGCCCGAGGGCAACGGCGGCTCGCTCGCCGACCTCGGCGCCCGCGGCCTCGGGGC
>Ga0299913_10002634_pt1 | contig 14280 bp, 10 predicted proteins | sample RVTome_9_FD_201360 | JGI IMG/M metagenome (GOLD analysis project Ga0299913, IMG submission 201360) | Soil microbial communities from uranium-contaminated site in the Upper Colorado River Basin, Wyoming, United States - RVT155D38 (version 2) ... | reverse complement strand
TCGTTATTCGTTGGATCAGGGAAATGACGTCGATGAAGTCCAGTTCAGCCAGGTCCTGGGAACAGAGTGGCAGTCCGGCAACCTCCTCGTAACCTATGAGTACTATGACAGAAGCAAACTTGATTCCTCTGACAGAGCAGCGACAGCGGATAGCGACTTAAGCCGCTTCGGAGGAACCAACCGAAGCACAAGCGCGAGCAATCCAGGCAATATCACCCGTTACATCCTTGCCGACGGCACTAGTCTTTCTACCCAGCTGGCGATCCCACCTGGCCAGGATGGAACGGCACTGCTGCCGACAGATCTGGTGACTGGCGTAACCAATCTTCAAAACACCAGGGAGAAAACCACAGTATTGCCAATGCAGAGAAGGAACAGCTTCTTTGTTACGGCCTCGCAGCAGCTTTCAAGCGAGATTGACTTGTTTGCCGATGCCCGATACAGCTCGCGAATTTTCGAAAGCTTCCCGTCGCTCAGTGCCTTCACCCAGCTTACAGTGCCAAACACGAATCCTTTCTTTGTTGATCCGTTCGGGGGGTCAACGGCTCTAACTATTGGGTATTCGTATGTCGACGACTATGGTGCGCCGAGAAGTTCCGGCGAGGTCGAATCGCTCAGCGGCACGCTAGGAACTCGCTTTCCGGTTAGCCGTTCATGGGAGATGGAGCTATACGGCTCTTACAGTGTTGAGGACACGGACAGGCGCAACGACAGATTTCCGAATTCCTCTAGGCTTGCGACAGCCTTGGCGGACCCGAACCCTGACACAGCCTTTAATCCTTTCGGTGAGGGGTCCAACACCAATCCGGCAACGCTGGCTGCCATAGAAGGATTCATTCAAATCGACCATGTTTCGAAACTCTCAACCCTGAGCGTCCGTGGTGACGGTGAAGTGTATAGCACACCAGGTGGACCCGCCAAACTGGCAATTGGCACTACCTTTCGAGATGAGTCTTTGCAAAGAGATCAGATAGTCTTCAATAGTGCACCGTCACCCCTGTCCACTGGCTTCTTACTGGAACGCACTTCGCCTGCAATCTTCGCAGAGCTATTTCTACCAATGGTGAGCGAGGCAAACTCTCGCCCAGGCGTCGAGCGCCTTCTAGTCTCACTTGCCGGTCGTTATGAAGACTATAGTGACTTTGGGGATACGTTTGATCCAAAGCTCGGGGCGGTCTGGTCCCCATCAAAAAACATGGCAATTCGAGCTACAATCGGGACCTCGTTCAGGGCTCCATTGCTTGCGGAATTGGATGATCAGAACCGCTCTGTGTCACTGATCTCTGCTCCAGACCCTGAGTCTTCCACAGGGGTCACGAATACTCTATTCATCTTCGGAAATTCTGCAGACCTCGTTCCACAGGATGCCACTACGTGGACGGCCGGATTCGACGTCACGCCCCCCTCCGTCCCTGGTCTCGATATCGGCATGACGTACTTCAATACCGAAGTTGAAAATTTGATAGAGGTGCCGGGCAACAACGTCTTCGAGCCTCTGCAAAACGAGGCTGTATTCGCGCCTATCATCACACGGAACCCTGATACCACTGCCGTAAGCGCGCTTCTCAATGACCCTGCCTTCACCGGTACGCCGATCCCGCCAGCGGAAGTAGGGGCAATAGTCGACTTTCGCCGCCAAAACTTGGCGAAAGCTGAACTATCTGGTGTGGATCTTAGCTTGAACTATGGATTCGAAACGCGCGTAGGATCGTTCGATGTGACGCTGTACGGAAGTCATCTGTTTGAATTCAAGGAGCAACTCGCCAATGGGCCAATGACAGACAACGTGGACACGCTCACCAAGCCAAACTCACTCAAACTGCGGGGGAGCCTCGGCTGGGTTAATGGGAGTTTTAACGCTGTCGTTATAGGAAACCATGTTAGTGATTATGAAGATCGACTGAGTGTACCAGCGCGCCCCGTTAGCTCCTGGACGACGTGGGACTCGCAGATTGGCTATGCTTTCCAGAACCCCGATTCCGCGCAAATGCGCGGCTTGAAGATGTCTTTGAGTGTGCGAAACATCTTCGACAGAGCTCCACCATTCGTGGATGGCTCGAATGGCGTAGGGTTCGATGCTATCAACGCTAATGTACTAGGCCGATTCGCAGCACTCCAGCTGGCCAAAACCTGGTAGTTTCTCGGATGCGCGAAGCGGGCAGTGCTGCCGCTCGAGGCAAATTGGGATACAGACACCTGTCCATAAGACGTGGATCGGCCTGTGCAATAGCACTTTGGTGCCTAGCAACTGCCTGCTCCACCATCCGAGCGGCAGAACAGTTGAGCCCGCGGTTCGATATTCCGGTTGCTGTCGAGGAAACAGTTCGCCTTGTAAGAAGCCAGGACATGGTCACGCTGAGAGAAATCGGGGGCGACCACGGTAGCGGGCTCAGTATGTCCCCAGATGGCGATTATTTGGCCTTCGAACTTCACCAGGCGGACATCAGCGCAAACGATTATCGGGTCGCCTGGTTCATCGTAGCGACAAGGCCTGGGGCGCGTCCGGTCAATGTTGGAGACGGAGGCAATGGAGCGCTGTTCAGATCCAGTGAACCGAACGGTCGCATTAGCGGAGCTTGGCGTTCTCAATATGCACGGTGGTCACCAGACAGTCGTGGCATAGCTTACAGGAGAGCAGCCGACCAAGAGATCCAGATTTGGTGGAGCGGACTGGATGGACAACAGCCAACGCAATTGACTCGTAACGATGCTGATGTTGAGGACTTTCAGTGGAGTCGCGATGGATCCAGACTATTCTTTACAACAGGCTCCGACAGAGAAGAGCTCAAGCGGCTGCGGGAGTCTCGCTATCGCGATGGGCACATATTCGACCAGGAAACGGACTGGTCAGTTGTTGGCGCCAAACCGCTGTATCCGCAGTACACGCTGAGCGGAGGAAAGCGTCGAGTGTGGGTATTAGATCTTGAGACAGGGCGCGAAAGGCGGGCAGTTCAAAGTGAGCTGACAGAGTACGAACGAATGGAAGCAAGTCAAGAACGTAACACCGCAGAGCCACCAGGTGCTAGGAAGGTTGCCAGCACTTCGAGAAAAGATGCGATTGCGTGGCTGGCACCGGCATATGATAACCGAACGGGCCGCAATCCCCCTTTAACTTTGCACGCTTCCTTCACTGGCGATAGCGGTGACGCAATTCCTTGTCCGGCGCCCGAGTGCACCGGTATCTTCGATTTGGCAAGTCCACTTCGCACCGGGTTGCATTGGACATCAACACAGGACGAGATACTGTTTGTGCGAAAAGCGGGTATGGGGTACTCCAAGCGCGAGCTTTACGGTTGGCGAGTAGGTCAGGATCATGTTCGCAGAATTATCAGCACGGATGAGTGGATATCGGATTGCTCCATAAGTCGCGGTAAGGCTTTCTGCTTCCGAGAAACACCAGATTATCCCCGCAGTATTGTTTCGATTGATCTTGCCGATGGTGCCATTTCCACCTTGGTTGATCCCAATCCTGAGTTCGGAAATCTCGTTATTGGCCAAGTCGAGCTGATCGAATGGACAAACGCGCAGGGCCATGCAACCTTCGGATACTTGGTCAAACCGCCGCATATTGAACCTGGTCAACGGTATCCATTGATCATCATCGGCTATCGTGCACGCATGGCCTTACGGGGGGGTGCAGGGAACGAATATCCTGTCCATCCTCTAGCTGTAAATGGCTTTGTCGTTTTGGTCTATGAAAGGCCAACAAATTACGTCGCAGAGGAATTCATTACGGAACCTATCGGCTGGAGTGAAGCGAATTGGGGGCCGGACCTATTTGACTACCGAATGCCATTATCATCTTTCGAATCAGCTATCCGGATGTTTGACGATAGTGGCTTGATTGATCCGGAGCGTGTAGGAGTAACTGGTCTAAGTAATGGCGTCGCCCACGTGAATTATTCTCTCATACACTCTGACCTCTTTACGGCAGCCATAACGAGTAGCAGCGACTACGGCCCAACCAACTACTTCCTGGTAGGATCAGCGGACCCTCTTTTTCGAAAACATCGGAACACAATTGGTCTGGGACGCTATGGCAGCCGGGATGGCTTCTTGTGGCATCATATTTCGTTGACCCTGAACGCCAGGCATATCAATACTCCCCTATTAGTAAACGCCTCTGACAACGAACACCCGTGGGCGTTGGAGGAGGTTATAACACTGATTGAGAACGGCAAGCCCGTCGAAATGGTTGTTTATCCGGACGAGTGGCACATCAAATGGCAGCCTGATCATCGCTTGTCAGTGTATGAGCGAAATATCGACTGGTTTAACTTTTGGCTGCGTGAATTCGAGGATAAACAACCGAGTAAGGCTGATCAGTATCGCCGGTGGAGAGATTTGAAGAATCTCCAGCGAAGCGGCGAAAGCAGAATACTGAAAGCAAATATCGCTAGAGGAAAAAAAGCACAATAGGAAGACGTGAGCTTGAGCCGATGCGGGCCGTGCATCCTAGTCTCCGTGTTTCCACCCGTCGCCAAGATTGCCCTTAGGACGAAGGGACAGTGGTACACCCGCGGCGCCCATTCTGCGTTCGCCACATGTGTGCATACAGGCCGTCCAACCGGAGTAAGCATGAGTGCGTACCGCACTCGGCAACTTTGCCATGGTCAAGGACGACAATTTCATCGGCGTGAACAATTGTTGACAACCGATGGGTGATGGTGAGCGTCGTTGTCCCTTTTGCCACCGAACTAAGATTTGCCCATATAGCACGTTCCGTCGTAGAATCCAGCGACGAGGTAGCCTCATCAAAAACAAGCATCCGGGGCTCCTTAATTATTGCTCGAGCTATCGCGATCCTCTGTCTTTCTCCCCCTGACAGCCTGAGTCCCCGCTCACCGACCACAGTCTCGTAGCCGTCTGGCAAAGCCAAAATGGACTCATGGATATGGGCAATCTCGGCTGCCTTGATTATCCTCTCGTTTGTGCTTGAACGGCTGCCGAAGCCAATGTTAAACGCAATCGTTTCATTGAATAGTACGGTGTCTTGAGGGACCACCGCGATAACGTCTCGTAGCGCGGCCATTGACAGTCGCGACAAAGGCTCGCGATTCAGATATATCTGTCCAGCAGTGGGCTCAACCAGCCGAGCAAGTAGGCGAATCAGTGAGGATTTTCCGGATCCGCTGATTCCGACCACAGCAATCGTCTTACCGGTTGGCACAACGAAACTTAGGTTCTCTAAAATGGGTTGATCTGGGCGATACGCGAACGACACATTGTCAAAGATGAGCTCACATCCAGCGTCTATTGGTGGAACCAGGTAGCCGGTGTCGCATTGGTCTGCGCTTTTGTCGAACAGCTCCCCCATCCTCTTTGTAAATGCTGCTCCCTGAGCAACATCCCTAAATGCAAACCCGATCATCTCAAGCGGTCGGCTAATTTGCAGGGCGTAAGCATTGACCAGTACAAACTCTCCAACGCTCATTCTCCCGTACATTACTTGCCGTGCAGCTGCAAGCAGGCAGGCAACCAAGGTCAACGTGAAGATTCCTGAGACTACAAACCCATATTCCGCTTTGCGCGTGAACAACTTGTTCCAGAGCTGCTCCACCCTAGTCAAGCGTACGTCCAAGCGCCTGTGCACGTCCTCATCGGCTCCGAAGAACTTAATCGTTTCGTAGTTCAATATTGAATCAGTAAGGACTGCGTGGGAATCGATTTGAGCGTCCGAGGCTGCACGTGCGCATCGACCGGTGCGAATGGCACCTTTTATGCATGCCATTCCGTAAAGGAGAATGGACGAACCAATGATACCGAGAAAGAAGACCTGCTCGAGCATTACTAGAACGATACCCATGACGATGAATTCAGCAAAGCCTGGCAGAACGGTCATTAATGAATGGTTGAGAACTAATCGAAAGCCAAAGATTCCGTTGGCCAGGATCTGGTTTAACGCTCCAGTTTTCCGCTCAAGGTGAAAGGCAAGTGGTAAAGACATGATATGCCGAAATGCTATCCGAGTAAGCCGCCTCTGCAGGACAGCATCAACTCGACCGAAAAATAATCCACGTAGCTCCACCAAGGACCGAGCCAGCCAACAACTGAAGACGTAAGTACAAACAAAGAAGTAAGGAGCAGGACTACCGGAACCATCAGGCTGTTGTGACAAGTGATCAACTGCTACCTTCAGTGCGACTGGAGATAACGCCGTCACTATTGCAGACGCGAGAAGCGCGACAAGAGTAAGGATTACGAGCCTGTTGGTGACCCTGTCGGCAACACTTCGCCATAGCTTTAGCGGCGGCCACAAGTTAAGGGTTTCCACGTGTAAAATCCGGGTACGGAACAGACGTGGCTGGTTTCAAGCAGCGACGCTTTGCCTTTTCCCGCTCCAAGCCCTTAGCCAGTCTTCAGCCCGGAACGCATCCAGAATTGGAAACAGTAGGTGCGAGTCACGAAGCAGGACGGATTCTCTCAGACAGGAGCCTAGTTTCAGGCCATCAAGCAGCTTAGCCTCGACGAGTACTCCCCCCAGAAGGAAGTTTCGGAGGAAGGAAAGATTATTCAAAAGCAGAGTACTGTAATAAGCGCCTGTGGTGCCTTTACATGTCCGCTGGATAATTTCTGACGGCAGCATTCCACTAAATGCGGCGCGCACAAGTGCTCGATCAGTGCCTCCAAAGGAGAGCACATAAGAAGGTATTTGTAGGCATAGCTCGATTATCGGCTGCGAGATTAACGGATGTACAACCTCGGCATAATCGGGACGATGATGGTAAAAGTTTTGACTGTCTAGGATAGAGAAGATCTGCAGCCGCTTGTTGCTAGGCAAATGAGCTGCACTATCCACCCACGTGTGCCGGATGCTTTTTCGATCAAACGCATCGAAAGTGTCTTTGTTCAATAACCGTGGCGTGACCAACACGTCATAAGGATCATATCGCTTCCGCCGTAGGCCGAACTGGACTACATCCGAAATCACGGACCAGATCGAGGCATGCGTCAAAAGCGCTGTATCCGCAATAATCTTAGCGAGCTCCGGTCGTAAACCGTATCTCCAGGCGTAATCTGCCGCGATGAGACGGCTCTTCCTTTGTTGAAAAAAGTGGTCTCCCCCCTGGCCGGAGAAAACCGCCTGAATCTTCCTCTCATCGATAAAGACCGTTCTTGCCGATTCAGACGGCGGGACAAGGGTTGCCATCGCAGGGCTAGTGACCGTTGCCGAGTCAAGCAGTCGGGTCATCCTCTCGTCAGAGGCAACTAAGAGTGTCTCAACTAGTTCCCGGTTCCCAGCCTTCGCTGCTTGTCGAGCGAATCTGCGCTCGTCCCCCGTAGTCGATTTCGTAAAGTAGTTCTCGCACACCACCATGGGTTGGCTCGGGACCTTCGATAGGCACGCCAGTACCACGGCCGAGTCAAGTCCCCCCGATAGTTCGTGCAAAATCCCATCGTAGCAACTGGCCCATGCCCCTACGCAATATCGAATGACCGCGCGTAGTTCGCGCATCGCCTGCTGAGGGTCTTCGACGAGTCTGGCGTCGTGAACTTGAGTTGGACTCCAGAAAAATGTAGCTGCCTGGCGAGCCGTACCAAGTGCCACACATTCGCCTGCCTGCACCTGCCAAACATTTTGCAGTGCCGTATCCTTTCCGATAAGTCGATCATGCCAAAGGTACGCGGCAATATGGGCCCAGTTTATACCGGGAGCGATGACATTAAGCTTCAAGCAATCCTTCACATCGGAAAAGACGATGTGAACGCCGCGTACCTTCGTTACAAAGCAAGACAAAGCGCCAGTCGGATCCCGCAGAACCCAGACGCCCGGCCCTCTTTCGTCACGAACGAACGCAACATAGCGTCCCCAGAAGTGGTCAACGAGATGTTTACCCTTGGTCGCCCGAATCCTCTGAACGTCTTCGGTGGTGAGGGAAAGGCCCGTCGTAGCGGCGGCGTTGTTCGTATTCCGGCGAAAGAGTAGCCCTAAAGCTACCCCACCAGTTGGATTGAGCAGGTAGGCGCGAGAGGATCTCGCGGTTTCGCCGACTTGATAAACTTCCAGTCCAGTCGTAGCAAGGGGACAATTCCAATCTGGAAGCGACGTCCTTGCTCGCTGCATGAGCACTTCAGCGAAGGTGTTGCTCTCGTTCTTCGTATGGTCCCATGCTAATGCGATGTAACGATGCATCGGCGACAGTTCTATGCCTAAACAGTCATGATTGGTGTAAAGCGTCTAACATATTCGAGAGAGTCATTTAATACCCGGTCCCCGTCCTGGATCCAGCAATGTGCAGCGAACGGTTGGACTTTCACCCCGAACACCCATTGTGGGAATAAGCGGAAGCTACTAAGAAATTCAACAAGAGCCAACGAATCAAAGAGGCAACGGTATTCCCCGCCATACCAGGGGGCAAGGGATCGGTAAACGAAGACCAGCTGGCGGAGAGCATGGTAGTTGGGCAAGCGTTTGTTTGCGATCCGCTCTTTTCTTTCACGGACGTCATGTACCGTACGATGTATTGAATGCCATCGCAGCGCCCATGACGCCCTGAGCGATGCGCCGAGGAAGGCCGCGCGATGAGATATCCTGATCTTGCTGGGGTTCGACTCTTCCGTTGATAAAGAGGCTGTGGGCAGTTGGATGCTGCTCCAAGTTAGCGAACCCAGTCCGGTGATGTCCTCTTCGAGTAAGCCGTTACCTACTAACGCTTGCACCACACGCAGCGAGTCCGCACTAACGGCCATCGATCTTAAGGTCGTCAAGTCGGGACTCTGAAAACATGAGCCAGTGAAGATATGAGCGACCAGCTGCGTGTTCTGACGATTCAGGCAAATGTATTTATCGCGCCGTAGGTCTAGGAAGACGAGGTGGCTGTCTGAATGACATGAGTACACATCATCCGGCAAACGATGAGAATTAGTCATAATAGACCGGTAATCTGGGGAGGAGGTACACAGCAGGCGCCGTGCACCTCCAGGCTTGACTCAGATTGGCAAGAGAAGTTGATCTACTGCCGCACCAGATTCATTAAGCGAATACCCGATTCAGAATACCTCCTTCTGCATCGGGACCACCGTCGCCTTTTGTCTCCTCAGAAACATCTCCCAGTTCGATCAGGATTTCGTCATTCATGTCCTTCTCCTTGTGCCTTAGGTTATTTACAATGCCACTTAGCGCGGCAAGGTCACGGTAGAGGAGGATCTTGACCGCTGTCAAAAGTATCTATTCTTCCGGTGGGTGCATGAGTTATCGAAGTGAACAAGGCTCTTGGATAACTCATGACAAAACGTGCTCTACTTCCGTCTGGTGCGTCGTGTAGCCTTGGCCTACCCCATAACACGTCGTTCGGCTCCCTCAATTAGTGCCGTAATTCTGCTATGAGTGTTGGCAGCAACGTAACACGACGATCATGATACGCGTTAAGGGCAGCAGTCAACGGATCACGGCGGTTTGCGAGAAGACACTCGCAGAAGTAAATGAGGTCAGATCTCACATTGCCAATGTAACGGCATTCAACGGTCCGGATGAAGTACAAGTGATCGTTCGCCGCCTCGATGGCCAGTGCAGCGCTTGAACTTTGCCGCAGGCAGCTTATCGCCGCGAAAATCTCACCCGTATAACGGGCAAGCGCGGTCGCATCTGCGTGCGGGCGGCGTTGCAGGCGGTTTAAGCAGACAGCAATCGGTTCGTAGCTGGAGAGGCGCCCGTGCGCTTCCGGTCCAAGCGCTCTCAGTTCATGTTCCAGGAGCAGCCTGGTCAGCTCGTAGTGCCCAAGCAGGTTTTCCTCCGACAGGGTCATCGCGAAGAACCCCTTCTGCGGCGCCTTGATGACCAGGTTTCTCTCCGCGAGTCGGTTCATCGCTTCCCGGACAGGCGTGGTACTGACCCCTAGCGATTCGGCAACCGGCTCCAGATAGATCCGCTCGCCCTGAGGAAAGTCGTAGGCAACGAGGCGGGCCTTTATAGCTTGATAGACGCGGTCGCCGGACGCTCTGTATGGGGGTCTGAGTTGCATCGGTGTGCAGTGCGTATCGCTACGTTTCTCGTTGGCGGCAAGTTTGGTAACCGGGCGGCATGAGACGCCGCTGAGTTTGTGGCAAAGACTGAGTCTAGGAAACCGGATTCGGGTGCGCGCCTACCAGGTCAGGTAGGGTCAACCAGCCCAGCGCGGCGAAATAGGGATTAGATTTATTTGCTCTGCATTTCCCTCGCATACATGATCAAGCGCAACACGATCTGTGCGTGGTGGATGTCTGCCAGACTTTGGGCCGGTGGGAGATGGAGCATTTCCCGACATAACCACCAGATTTGGTAGGTGTGGGGTGCTTGGATTTCTGCTATAGCCTAGTCAGGGCGGAAAAGATCGGGGAGCTTGTCAGGACGGGAATAACAATCAGGGAATTCGGATGCCCGGCTCGCAAGATCCGTCCTGCCGCAGAGTCACTCACTTACGGCCGGATGCGGTGCGGCGTTTCGGTCGACAGGGTGCGGTCCCGGGAGGGGGTATGCGCATTTCCGACTTCATCGAACAAACCAATCGGACAACTTTGCCGGAAGTCGTGCTGTCGCTGATGGCGCGCGCCGCCGGCGATCTCGGCTTCAACCGGTACGCATACTGTGCCCTCACCGATCACGATCGCTACATCCCCGGAGACAATCCGGCTCCAGCCATAGCGCTCAACTTTCCGACGTCCTGGACGGACTATTACTTCGAGCGCGGCTACCAGGCGATCGACCCGGTTGTGGTGTATGCCCCGGAAATCGAAAGGCCGTTTCTCTGGGAATCCTTGAGTCCTCCGTTCCGCCTGACGCGAGCGCAATCGCTTGTCATGCAGCAGGCTCGAGAGGCCGGGCTACTCGACGGTATCGGCGTTCCGCTTCACGGGCCCTTCGGCAATGTCTGTCTTCTTACATTTGCCTCCTGCGACGGTCATCCGAATCCGCGGTCCGCGCTCGGAAGTCTCGGTGTGCTTTCTGCACAGTTCCACCTGGTCTACAGCGACATCGGGCGCGCCGCGGTCGGTCCGCGCAGCATTCCAGTTCTCTCGGAGCGAGAACGTGAGTGCCTGCACTGGATTGCTAACGGCAAGTCGTCCTGGGACGTGGGCACCATCCTGAACATCAGCGAACACACGGTGAACTTCCACATCAAGAACGCGTTCATAAAGCTCGAGACGAACAGCCGCGTCGTCGCCGTCGTCAAGGCAATCCGTTACGGCTTCATCGCCCCTTAACACGTCAAAACTACCTGATCTGATAGCTGCGCACGACGGCCTATCGTGATTTATTGATGCCGACCTCCCTTGCTGCTGGTGTATCGGCGTGTCGGTTCTGTGTCTCAACTGGGAAACGGCTCATTTGCACGGCGAGACATGGATCTCGCACCACCGCCTGCGACACCGCCTTTTCGTCGAACGCCAGGGGTGGGACGTACCGACAGTGCGCGGCCTCGAGCACGACGAGTTCGACACGCCGGCCGCGCAATATCTGGTCTGGACCGACGAGAGCGGAGAAGCACGCGGTGTGGCGCGGCTGCTGCCGACGGTGCGTCCCTACATGGTACAGAAGCTCTGGCCCGATCTCGTTCGGGGGGACTTGCCGAACAGCGATTCCGTCTGGGAAGCCACTCGCTTCGGCTGCGACCAATCCCTCGGCCCGTCGATGCGCCGCAAAGCGGTCGCCGAGATGCTATGCGCCATGCAGGAATTCGGCATGATGCAGGGCATCAAGCTTTATCTCGCCGTGATGCCGCTGCGGCTGCTGAAGTGCGTCGTCGTGAAAGCAGGTTGCGAGGTGGTCGTCCTTGGTGCGGCGCGGATGGTCGGGCGTTTTCCGACGGTCGCGGCGTACCTGACGGTTTCACCCGACGTGCTCGGCGAGCTGCGCCGACGCGCGGCTCTGCCTGGACCTGTACTCCGTAACGACGTATCCATCGCCGCCTGATGGAATACGACGACCGGGATGCCGATGCCACCTTCCTTCGAGAGACCCCTGAGGAAGCGGCGCATGCAATCGCGAAAGCGCTCGAGTTTCTGCGCGACGAGGCCGCGGCAATCGGCATGCACGACGTCGTCTTGCTCATAGCACTCGCGCGCGTCAGAATGCGCGAGTACCGGCCGCTCGCAACCACGATCCGCAAACACTGATTCGCAGGCTACCGGCGGACCGCGAACGGGGATTGCGTATGACTATTCGCAGGTGCCCGGTGCCGATAACCCGCGATCGTTGTCATTCGTCATCCACTTCCTGCATTTGCCCCCGGATTTCGCCCGCCGGGAAGACATCGCTGTGAACGTTTGCATAGATCAGGCCGTCCCGCATGGCAAACGCCAGGGCAGCGATATTGTTGACCGGTCTGCCGACCACTGCCAGGCAATCCGCGCCCGTGAAGTCGGCGTTCGTCAGCGTGCCGCGTATCCTGCTCCCGTCGAACGTCAGTGGGCCGGGATTCACCAGTCCGAATGCCACAGGGCCGTTCTCGCCCGGTCGGCCACAATGGAAGTGAGCTGCGGCGAAGGTGCCTGTCAGCCCGCTGACCCTCAGATGTACCCTGACTGACGCGAAGGCCTTGGTGAACTGGACGTGGATCCTGCCCGTTGCGGCGGTATCCGTTCCACCGGGCACCAGGTTGCCCTCTGCATCGAGCACAACCTCCTGGGCGCCGGACAGCGTTGCGTCAAACAGCCGCTCGTCGGCGTGCGCCGCACCCGCCACGGCCAGTGCCGGGAGAAAAATCAGGCTTATAACGATTCGTGATATGCATACCTCTTTCATGGCTTACCTCCTGCCGCGGCGGCTGTAGTTGCTCGTCGTTACTCAACTAAGCGTAGTACAAGTTTCGCGAGCCCGCCCGCGGCAGATCCGACGGCTGTCATACCCGGCTTCGACGCTTCCGTTTCGCCGCCTTTCCGCGTGACTGCCTCATGTTGTACGCTGCCCCTGAACCGATGTCGCGACGTTCTGCCGACGACGTATTGGAGGAAAATGCCCATGCCGTTCACACTGACCATCAATGGTGAATCGCACGAAGTCGATGTCGAACCCGAAACACCGCTGCTGTGGGTCCTGCGTGACAACATCGGCCTGACCGGCACGAAGTTCGGATGCGGTATCGCCCAATGCGGCGTTTGCACCGTGCACATCGACGGCCGGCCCGCCCGCGCCTGCACGACGACGGCTGCCAGCGCCGTCGGCCGCGAAATCACGACCATCGAAGGCCTCTCGCCCGACGGCAGTCACCCCGTGCAACGCGCGTGGGTCGAGCACACCGTGCCGCAGTGCGGCTATTGCCAGTCCGGCCAGATCATGGCGGCGGCAGCGTTGCTCGAGCGAACGCCCGATCCGTCCGACAGCGACATCGACACGGCAATGGCGGGGCACCTTTGCCGCTGCGGTACTTACCCGCGCATCCGCAAGGCCATTCACCACGCCGCCAGGCTCGCGAAGGCTTGAAGGAGGCCGCTATGACGCACACACCCATGATGCTGTCGCGACGCAGGATGATCCGGACCATGGCCGGCGTCGGCGGCGGGATGATCCTCGGTTTTCACATTCCCGGTGCCGTTGCCGCGGTGGTCGCGCCGAAGCCGTGGACGACACCGACCGACGGTGTCGAGATCAACGCCTGGCTCGCGATCGACCGCGACGGCACCGTCACCATCCGCGTGCCGCACACCGAACAGGGCCAGGGCGCGCTGACCTCCGTCGCGATGATGATCGCGGAGGAACTCGACGTGCCGTGGGAGAGCATCCAGGCCGTGTTCGCCGACATGAACCGTCACGTCAACGACGGTGAGGAATACATCGTCACCACGACACACGGCTCGCAGCTCGTGCGCCAGCAGCACCCGCACATCATGCAGGCCGGCGCTTCCGCGCGCGAGCGTCTCAGGCAAGCCGCGGCGCAGGCGTGGGGAGTCGACCGCCGCGATGTCACCGCCCGCCAAAGCACACTGACTTACGCCGACAGGACCGCGTCCTACGCGGAGTTCGCAACGGCAGCGGCAGAAATCACGCTGGATCGGGAGCCGGCTATCAAACGGCCGGATCAATGGTGGTTGCTCGGCCAGTCCATTCCGCGTCTGGACGTCGCCGTCAAGGTCGACGGCAGCGCGCACTATGCAATCGACACGCGCCTGGACGGCATGGTCTACGCCGCCGTCAAGTGCTGTCCAGTGCCCTGGGGCAAACTCGTGAGCTACGATTTCGATCGCGTGCGCGATGGTCCCGGCGTCATCGCCGCCGTCGAACTCAAAGCCGTTCCGGGCCGTACCGACGCTTCCGACATGCAGAACGGTGTCGCCATCGTTGCGGATTCCTGGTACCGGGCGAAA
>Ga0299913_10002633_pt1 | contig 14286 bp, 12 predicted proteins | sample RVTome_9_FD_201360 | JGI IMG/M metagenome (GOLD analysis project Ga0299913, IMG submission 201360) | Soil microbial communities from uranium-contaminated site in the Upper Colorado River Basin, Wyoming, United States - RVT155D38 (version 2) ... | reverse complement strand
ATTCTGCCTGGCTAAGCGGCCGCGACCTCCATCGTGCACTGCGCGCAGCGCCGGGCGGCGACGGGGATCGTGGACAGGCACTGGGGGCACTCCTTCGTATTCGTCTCGGCGGGTTCCTCTGCACGCCACCGGTTGATCATCTTGACCATGAGAAAGACCGCGAACGCGATGATCAGGAACGTGATAATCGTGTTGACGAACACGCCGTAGTTGACGGTTACGGCCCCTGCTGCCTTTGCCGCCTCGAGGGAGGCATAGGGCGCATTCGGCGATCCCTCGCGCACGACGGCGAACAGGTTGGTGAAGTCAACGCCGCCGAGGAGCAGCCCGATGGGAGGCATGATCACGTCGTCGACGAGCGACTTGACGATCGGTGCGAAGGCGGCGCCGATGATGATCCCGATCGCCATGTCCATCACGCTCCCCTTGAGCGCGAACTCCTTGAACTCCTTCCACATAGTCCCCTCCCTGCGATGGGTGAGAGAACGCGACGATCCGATTGCCGCCAGTATAGCGGATTCGCACATCGTTGCGGCCGCTGCTCAGCGTCCCTAGCTTGGCCGCCGCACACCCTGCATTCGACGGCTCGGAGGGAATCGCGTTGATCCGGATCGCCGTTCTGGCCTCCGGCCGGGGGTCCAACCTGGAAGCCCTGTTCGAGGCGCTCGCGGCCCGCGGTGACGCGGAGATCATTCTGGTGGCCAGCGATCGGGCGGAGGCCCAGGCGCTCGATCGCGCGCGCGCCCGCGGGGTCGAGGCAGCGGTGATCGCCCCGGGGGACGAGAACGGCCTCCTCGAGCTCCTCGAGCGCGCGCGGATCGACTGGCTGGTGCTGGCGGGCTACCTGCGGCGGATTCCGTCTGGCCTGGTGCGGCGCTATCGCAACCGGATCCTCAACATCCATCCCGCGCTCCTTCCGGCGCACGGAGGCAAGGGCATGTACGGGGAGCGGGTGCACCGGGCGGTGCTGGAGGCGGGGGAGAGGACGTCGGGCGCGAGCGTCCACCTGGTCGACGAGGAGTACGACCGCGGGCCGGTGCTCGCGCAGGCGGAGGTGCCGGTGGAGCCGGGAGACACGCCCGCCACGCTGGCGGCTCGTGTGCTCGAGGCCGAGCACCGGCTCCTCCCCGCGGTGGTGATCGCCGCGGTGGAGGGGCGAATCCGCGTGGCGGGGGAGCGCGCATGGATCGAGCCGCAGGAGGAGCGGTGAAGATCGAGCGGGCGCTGCTGTCGGTCTGGGACAAGCACGGGCTGGCCGAGCTCGGCGGCGCGCTCGCCGCGCATGGCGTCGCGCTGGTCGCCAGCGGCGGGACTGCGCGCGACCTGGCCGCAGCGGGCCTGGCGGTCGAGACGGTGGAGCAGGTCACGGGCGCGGCCGAGATCCTGGGCGGCCGGGTCAAGACCCTCCACCCCGCGATCCACGCCGCCATCCTGGCCCGGCGCGACCGCGCGGAGGACGTCTCCGATCTCGAGGCGCGGTCGATCCGGCCGATCGATCTGGTGGTCGTCAACCTCTATCCGTTCCAGGACGCCGAGGCTTTGGACGCCGACGACGAGGCTGGCCGGACCGAGCTGATCGACATCGGTGGCGTGGCGCTCCTGCGCGCGGCGGCCAAGAACTGGCGGCACGTGGCGGTTATCTGCGAACCGGCTGATTACGACCGGGTCATCGAGGAGCTGGCCGCTACCGGGGGGTCGCTGTCCACGGAAACCCGCAGGCAGCTGGCGGCCAAGGCGTTTCGGGGTACGGCCAACTACGACGCGGCGATCGCGGGCTGGGTTTCGCGGGAGGAGCCCGGCTGGCCCGAGCGATGGACGTGGAGCGGAGAGCTCGCCGGCGAGCTCCGCTACGGGGAGAACCCGCACCAGTCGGCCGCTCTGTATCGGGATGGTGCGGCGCGGCCGGACGATCTGGTCGCGGTGGAGATCCTCCAGGGCAAGGAGCTCTCGTACAACAACTACCTCGACGTGGAGGCGGCGCGGCGGGTGACGCGCGACCTCCACGCGCTCGATCCCGCAGCGGCCCACTGCGCGATCGTCAAGCACACGATCCCCTGCGGCGCGGCTGTGGCGGACGACCCGCTCGAGGCGTACGAGCGGGCGCTCGCCGCGGATCCCGTCTCGGCGTTCGGCGGCGTCGTCGCGCTGGACCGGCCCGTGGACGGCGCCCTCGGCGCGCGGCTCGCCGAGCACTTCCTGGAGGTCGTCTACGCGCCGGCCTTCGACGAGGAGGCGCGCGCGGCGCTGGCGGGGAAGAAGGGCCTGCGACTCCTCGCGGGTCCATTTCCCGGTTCGGATCCTGCCGCGCTCGAGCTCCGGCGCGTGGGCGGCGGCCTGCTCATACAGCAGCCGAACCTCGCGTGGCTCCCCGGTGGCGATCCGCGCCGCTCGTGCGAGATCGCGACCTCGATCGAGCCCACGGACGAGCAGTGGGGCGACCTCCTGTTCGCGTGGACGGTCTGCCGGCAAGTCGCCTCCAACGCGGTCGTGCTGGCGAAGGGAGGCGCGACGATCGGCGTCGGGGGCGGGCAGACGAACCGGGTGGGGGCCGTCGAGCTGGCGCTAAGGTACGCGCGCGCGCTCGGACACGACCCGGCCGGGGCCGCGCTCGCGTCGGACGGGTTCTTCCCGTTCGCCGACGGGGTCGAGCGGGCCGCCGAGGCGGGGATCGGAGCGATCATCCAGCCGGGGGGATCGCGTCGCGACGGCGAAGTCATCGCGGCCGCCGAGCATGCGCGTATCCCCATGGTGCTCACGCGGATGCGCCAGTTCCGCCATTGACGATCCGGGGGTCGGGCCCTACATTGCGCTGCCTCATGGCCACGAAAACTCCAAAGACCGTCGCCCCCGCGGGTCGGCCGACCCTCGCGTTCTCGCGCGCGAATGGCATCTGGCTGGGCGCCGCCGTGATCGCGATCGCGATCGGCTACTTCCTGCTGTCGACGGGCAGCATGATCCTCGCCCCGATCCTCCTCGTCCTCGGCTACTGCGTCCTCCTGCCGATCGGGATCATCAAGAAATAGATCCAGGGGGAAGGCCCCGGCTGCGCGATTGTGCGCTGCGTAGATTGATGTTCGTGGGCGCATAGCGCAGCGGTGTAGAGCACCTGCCTTACGAGCATTTGCGCTATCTCTGAGGGGGTGAATTCAGGGAGTGTCGCCGGCCACCTCCGTTTCCCGTGGCCTCAGCTCGATGACATTCGCCCGCGAGTCGCCGATGGTGGCCGTCGTCGTCGCCGTTCGTTCGCTCACGTTCCCGCCGGGGGACCATCACGAGAAGAGGAGGCTCTCGATATGACGATGAGGATCGTCCTGGCGCTCACTCTGTTCATGCCCTCGGTGACCGCACGGGCCCAGGAGAACGCCGATCTCCCGCCGTGCGGAAGGTCGGTCGCCGCCGACGTGAACGACGCGGGATGGATCGTGGGGAGCACGTGGATCTCCGGCGTCGGCGACCGGGCGGTTGCCTGGGTCGGCGACTCGGTGATCCGCCTCGGTGCGCTCGCATCCGACGGGCGGAGCGAGGCTCTGGCGGTGGACGAGCGCGGGCGCGTGGTGGGGGTGAGTCAGGGGTCGGACCGGAAGGAGCACGGGTTCCTCTGGGAGAACGGGCGGATGATCGACCTCGCGCCGATCGCGCGAGCCGTCGGGATCGGCGCCTCGGGGACGATTCTCGGCCAGTTGCAGTCCGCCGGGCCGGAGAAGGAGGCGGTCTTGTGGGATGACGGCGAGGTGCGGGCTCTTGAGTCCCTCGGGGTCAAACACGTGGAACCCCGCGCTTACAACACGCGTGGTCAGGCGGTCGGGGGCGCGCTGGTCCGCGTGAGCGGGACAGCCCTGCTCCACGCGTTCCTGTGGGAAGAGGGCCGGATGCGGGATCTCACGCCCGGTCGCCTGAACTCGGTCGCGCTCGACGTCTCCGACGGCGGACGGGTGGTCGGCACGGTGCAAGCGGGCCCGGTGAAATACCACGCCTTCCTCTGGGAGGACGGCGAGCTCCACGACCTCGGAGATTTCGGGGGTCGGAGCGCGAGCGCCGTCGCCGTCGACGACCACGGCCGGATCCTGGTCAACGTTGACGTCCGGGAGGGGGAGCCGCCCGTGGTGAAGCGCGCCCTTCTCGTCGACGGCGAGGAGGTCGTGGACCTCGGAAGGCTCCGTGAGGACTACGCGGGGACCGATGCCCGGGCGATGAACGGTGTGGGCGTCGTGGTCGGCGAGAGCGGCGGGCGAGCCTTCGTTTGGCGGGACGGCGCGATGCGCGCGCTCCCCTGGCCGGTGGCCTGTCGCGAGGCGGAGCCGGGCCCCACACGGGGTCAGCCGGTCGTGCCGAAGCTGCCCGGTGACACCGACGGGGACGGGGTGGGGGACCCGGACGACCTCTGTCCGTATACTCCGGAGGGGGCGACGGCCGACACGAACGGATGTCCCCTGGACACCGACAACGATGGCGTCTGGGATGGCCTGGACCGTTGCCCGGCGACGGCCAGGGGCGACGTCGTGGGGAGAGACGGATGCGCTGGAAGCCGGTAGGGGTGCCGGCGATCGCTGAAGAGAGGAGGTCCTCGATGCCAGCTCTCCCGTCCGCATTCCGGATCCTCTTCCTCTCCGCTTTCGTCGTTCTCCCGATGCCGACCACGCCTCCGGTCGTCGCCCAGGAGCCGGACGCACAGCGGATCGCCTCGCGCCTCGGCATCGCACTCGTCGGGATCGCGCTCGGCCCCCAGGTCAACCGGTTCCACTCCCTCCCCTGCCCGGCGCGCGGAGTCATCCATTACGTCCGTTCCGGTGAGGGAGGCCTCCTCACGCGGTTCGCCGGCTGCGATCTCGGGGATGGAGTCGAGGTCCATGGGCAGGGACGCCTCTGGTGGCCGGATCCGGGGCCCGAATACGGGGCCGAAGACCGGTTCTGCGGGTTCATGACGGGACCCGGGCTCCCGACCTGCCCGAGGGAGCTCCGCTGGGAGGGTGACCTCGAGGTCCACCTCGACGGGTCCTCCATCCCACGCCTTCCGGGGGTCCGGATCGACGACCTCGTCATCGCCGACGAGGGAGGAAGCTTTCCGGACGATCTCGATTTTCGCAGCGGCGTGATGGGATTCGTGTCGATGACCGTGACGCTCCGGGACTCCGTCTTTTCCATCACCGATGACACTCTGCCGATGATGGTTTTCGCGCCGGCCGGGCTCACGACCTCATCGATCCCGAACCCGGAGGGCAGCCTCGACGCGCTCACCGAGGCCGATCTCGCCCGCCTGACCTGGGACGCTTTCGACCTCATGGAACGATGGCTCCTCAACGAGACGCTCGAGACCCAGCGGGGTCCGCACTCCCATGACCTCGACTGCGGGACCCTGGAGGTCGGCGTGAAGGAGAACCTGGCGATCCTCCACGCCGACTGGTGGAGCTGCGAGTACCGAGGACTCCTGTGGAGCGGCGACTTTCACATGCGATGGAACGAGTTCAGTGAACAGGTCTTCGACTTCTCTCTGGAAGGGGAGCTCGAGATCGGGGGCGCGGTACCCCGTACGTTGATCGAGCGGGTGCATTGGAGGTCGGAGCAGGACGACGTACGATCGCGTAGCCTCAGCGGGGCGATCGAGGGGGGCGGTCAGCGGCGCCCCTTCCAGTACCTGCTGGGAGCGGAGGAATGAAGCCTTTCGGCGCACTGCGGCGGGCCGACCCGGGGATCGCCGTTCTTCTCGTCGGTGCGATGCTAGCGTGCGGAGGCGGCCTTCCGGCGGTGGGTCTCCACTACGAGGGGTCGGAAGGATATGTTGGGCGGTACATGGCCGCGGAGCTGGAGAACGACGACGACGTCTGCCCCCTCCCCTGGCTCGCGACCCCCGGCGGGATCGAGGGAGATCTGCCACCCGGGCTTTCGTTCGACTCCACGGACGGGACCCTCGAGGGGACCCCGGAAGAATCCGGCACGTGGAAGGTCAACGTGATCCTCGAGGACGTCCGCTGCGCGGGCCGGGGAATGGGGACCCTCACGCTGCCCGTTTCGATCACGATCCACGAGGCGCCTTAGCCGGCTGTGCTCTACCGATCCCGATTCGAGCGCCCGGTCGGAGGAGCCGGCGCGCTCGGACGCAAAGACGACTCGGCTCCCGTCCGGGGACCACGTCGGCCAGCGTCGATCCCCTCGTGCTTCGAGATGTTCGCGAGCTCGTTCCCCTCCAGGTCCACGACGACGACCTCCCAGTCGTCGTTCGCGAGGATCCGCCGGCACGCGATCCGCATCCCCTCGGGGGAGAGCGCGGAAGAAAGCGAGCATCAGCCCTCCGGCTCCGGGCGTCGGACCTCTACCTGGACACCATGCCCCCGCGCATCCGCTGGCGAGCCACCAACGACAAGATCGGTCGGGAGGCCGTGGTCCCCATCGGCCCCGAGCTTCGCCGTCATCTCGCCCGGATCGTCAGGAGCCGCAAGGTCACGGGGACGTGTTGATCTTCCCAACCCTGCAGGACACCGACAAACCGCTCGACCGCCACCGAGCGTCCAAGTGGCTCAGGAAGGCCCGAGAAGGTACCCGCGCTGGCCCCAAAGGACGGGACACTCTGGCACGCCTACCGTAGACTATGTGCAACGGAACGGAAGCATCTATCGCGGAAGGACGTGGCCCACTATGGCGGCTGGAAATCGACTCAGACGCTCGACCTCTACCAGCAGCCGGACGATGCCACGCTCCTTGAGATCGCCACGGGCCACCGTGAGTCTTCGCACTGATTCGGGCACCCGAAAACGGAAGCGATCTAGATCCGGCGACTAGATCCAGGTCTCGTAAGTCATTGTGGGCGCATAGCTCAGCGGTGTAGAGCACCTGCCTTACAAGCAGGGGGTCGGAGGTTCGAATCCTCCTGCGCCCACCACCCCGATCACACGCGCGGTGTTCCCTCAGCGACAGCACGGTGGTAGCTCTGTTTCATGGGCACTGCTGATCCGGTTCTCATTCTCCGGAGCGAGGGAATGCGGGGCCCGGACGCCGGGTCGCGGCTACGAGGGCTCCTGATGATCGGCGACGCGCTGTGACAGGCGGCGCAGGCGCCCGGCCAGGGTGACGAGCAAGGGCTGCGCGACGCGCGGCCGGTGGAGCAGGCGGCTGCGGAACATGTGCCCGGGAATGCGCAGGACCCGCAGCGGGCCTTCCTTCGGCCGCACGGTGGCGATCCGCGGGCTGCCGTCGAGCAGCGACAGCTCTCCGACGACCTCGCCGGCGCCGAGCACCGCCACCTCCCGCTCGGTCTCCTCGCCGGAGGCAGTTCGCGCGCCCAGGACGACCGACGCCAGACCGTCCACGATGATGAACACCGCGTCAGCGTCGACGTCGCCTTCCTGGCAGAGGACCTCCGGCGCCGTGATCGTCTCGTCTTCGGTTAACCGGCCCAGCTCTTCCAGGTCCTCGGGGTCGAGCTGCGAGAACAGCGGGACTTCGCGCAGGAACTGCATCTTTTCGATGGTGGCGAGGCTGGAGAAGCGCTCCCTCGGGCTCTCCGGCGTATCGCCGGCGCGCTTCCCGCAGAGTACGGCTGTCTCCCGAACCAGGGGGTGCGGATCCTCGAGTCCCCGCTGGACGATCGCGCCCGTAACCTGCCGATCCGTCCCGGCGACCCACACGGCCGCCGCGCGGATGTAGGGGTCCGTCGCGCCTGCCAGGCGCTCGAGCGTGCTTGCTCGAGCCGCGGGAATCGCATCCGCCTCCGTCGGTGAGCGGTCGAGGATCAAGGGCTCCAGCTCGGCGACCAGCGCCTCGGACCCCGGGCAGGCATCCGCGAGCTGCCGCAGAGCCGCCTTGCGGGGAACCATCTCCGCGGCGAAAAGCCCCGGTCGCAACGCCTGCACCCGCTCGCCGTCGCCGGCGATCTCCAGGAACTCCAGCACCCGGCTGATGGCGGCCTCGAGCTCGCGACTCAGCAGGTAGGCCAGGAGCCCGCTCGCGCCGGACTGTTCCCCCGGCCCGAGCGCTGCCAGATCGCCGCGGACCGCCAGCGCGTGCTCCAGCTGCCCCCGGGCGCGGACGAGCAGCGCGCCGGACTCCCCTCGCATCTGCTCGAGCACGGCGGCGTGGGCCTCCGGTCCCACACCGAACGCGCGCTGGAGCTCGGTCACTTCGCTCGCCGAGGCCCGCCTCAGCAACGCCTCCGCCAGGGCGGTACGGTACCCCTCCAGCTGTGCCCGCTCCTCGACACCGCCGACACTGCCTCTCTCGAACAGCCGGCGCTCCTCCTCCGAGAGGCGTTCGATCACCTTCTCGTGCTCCCGCGGTGAGATGCCGAGCTGGTTTCGGATCTCGTCCAGGAAGCGGAACTCGCCGTGACCGACCAGCCCGTCGGCGATGATCTCGCGAACGGTGTTGGTGTAGGCCGTCAGGTACTGCTCCCGCGCGTGCTCGCCGGCCTTGATCCAGGCATAGACCTCGCCCGCATCCTGCGGCGGCGGGTCATCGAACGGCCAGTTGCGCAGCAGCTTGATGGCCCCCTTTTCCTGGATGTACCGCTCGCGCGTGCGCCGGGATCGCTTGATCGCGAACACGGTCGCGATCAAGGGCGCCGCGAACGCGACCGTTCGGGTTCCGCCGGGCAGCCTGCGGAGCGACGGCGCGCCCGCGAAGAAGTAGAAGGTGCTGAAGGCGGCGAACGCGGCGATCGTCAGCGTCAGATGGCGCCGTCGCTCCACGTCGGCCACGTGGCGACCGACGATGGCCTCGATGCCGAGGAACACCGCATAGCTGGCCGCCGCGAAGACGAGCAGCGTCGCCAGTGCGGCCCCGACGGCTGGGACCTGCGGCGCGAAGAAGAAGCCGGCGCCCGCGACAAGCTCGGTGGTGACGGGGAGCTGGGTCCAGCGGCCGTCGAAATACGCCTCCCAGTCCCCGTGACGCAGCCAGTAGTAGGTGTAGAAGGCGAGGACGAGCCCGGGAAAGGCAAAGATGGTGATCCGCCGTCCGGTGGCGGTCACGTCCTGCCAGTAGGCATTCTCCTGATCGATGTCCGGACAGTGTTTCTTGCACGCCGTGCAGCGAACGCACTGGGAGTTGGAGACCTTGGGGAGAGAGTTTGGCTCGGTGTAGATGCGCTCTACCAGGCCGACCGGGCAGACGAAATTGCACCATGTCTTTCCAGTGAAGATCCGGTTGGTGACGGCCGCCGCCACGGCCAGCCCGATGAGCAGGCCGGCGAGCCAGACACCGTCGCCGTTCGTGGCGACCAGCCGCAGCACGAGCATCGCCAGCAGGAACCCGAAGGTGACGAGGAAGAACCAGCGCTCCATCCACCTGGGCACGCGCCGCTGCGTGCCCCGGTTGAGCCCTCGCCCGAGCTCGCCGAAGAACGCCAACGGACAGACCCGCCGCCAGTTGGGAAACCCCATGAGCACGATCGAGACCGGCAACAGGGGGAGGAGCATTGTCCAGAAGTAGCGCGGCAGCGCCGTCGTCGTCAGGCCGAGAACGATCGCGGCGCCGTATCCCACGACGAGCGCGACGCGGATTCGTCGCTGCCAGCGAGTGGGTCCGACCGCTTTGGCGGCCAAGCCGCTTTACCTCGGGTCCTTCAATCGTCCTCGGGGGAGAAGGTGAGGAGGCTGAGCAGGAAGGTCACCAGCGCCGACCGCTGCTCCTCCGGAAGAGCCGCGAACGCGTCGCGCGACTCCTGCGCCTCGCTGCGTCCCGGATCACCCGGCGCGCGCGGGTCGTCTTCGCCATGGAGCAGGATCGCCTCCTCCAGCGTTCCGGCGCGGCCGTCGTGCAGCCAGGGCCCGGTGTTCCCGACGCCCCAGAGCTCCGGCGTCAGGAACGCCGTGGTGGCGACCAGCGAAGGCTCACCGTTCGCCAGGACCGGCACGAAGTCGGCGGTGAAGGAGGGCTCCGCACCGGCCGGATCCGCCAGTTGCCGTCCCATGTGGTGACGCCGGAGGTCCCCGTACATCCGGATGATGGCGCCGCCGTCGGGGTGGGCTTCCGCCTGGGGCGGCTCGGCGTCCAGCAGGATGTCGAAGCGAACCGGACGGGCGGGATCGTACCCCGGATCCCTTTCCGCCAGCCGCTGATTGTAGTAGTTGCCGTTGCCGCGCAGCGTGGGCTCCTCGAACACCGTGTCGTCGAGCTTGAGCTCCGGCACGTGGCACTCGGCGCAGCCGACTTCCTCGAACGCGGCCCGTCCATCGGCGATCGCCGCGCGCGTGCGCTCGTCCGGGGCGGCGACCATGCCGAGCTCCGCCAGCCGCTGCAGGGACTGGGGCGTTTCCTGGGCGGCGGTGTAGATCGTCATGGCCGTGACGTCTCCGACGGACAGCTCGCGAGTCACGCCGTCGCCGTCGGGATCAGGCGCGTACTCCCGCCCGGGGGGCGGGAACCAGAGCAGCTCCTCGGCCAGCATGCCCATCAGGCCGGCCGATGCGCCCACGACGGGACCGCGTACGGTGGTCACGTCCCCCTTCCAGCCGATCGGTCGCACGACCAGGTCCGGATCGACGCCCCGGACACCGGCCAGGTCGAACGTCACGGCTCCGCCGCCATCCGCGGTCGCGACGATCGTCCCGTAGGTGATACCCTTGGCGATCAGCTCACGCTGGACCGGTGTGCCCGGCGTGGCCTGCGCTTCCCGTTCCGTGTCGGCACGGATCGAATGCAGCGCTTCGGTGATCTCCTGCGCCATGAGCTGTACGATCCCGTCCCCGAACAGCGAGGTCGTCGACCGGGTGTTGAACGGGGGAAGGCCGTCATTGTCCGGATCCCCGGCTCGATTGGTGGACGCGAGCCCGGCGGCGGCGCCGAACGGCATGGTGTGGCACTCGCCGCACGACTGGGAAGAGATCACGCCCCCCGTCCCACCGCCAGCGGGCACCGCGCTGAAGCGTGGAATGGCGGAGCCGTCGGGCAGACGTGCGATCCCCACGCCGTCCCGGCCGTTGAAGGGAGTGTGAAAGAGCATCGCCCCGGCTTCGAAGACCTGCTCGAAGCTCATCCCGCCCGCGGCGATCGTGCTGGACTCCAGGTGTCCACCCTCGATCGGAAAGGCTGGTCCATCCGACAGTTCGAACACCGGAAGCTCCGCCACGGGCGTCTCCGCTCGGGACGCGCACCGCGCCATGGCGAAAATCCCTAGCAAAAGCGAAATACCAGCCAAAGTGGCCGGGCGCTGCGCAGCGATCACAGGCGCTTCCTTCCGTGAGTATGGCGAGGGACGTAGGCGCGGGGTCGCGCCGTTCCGGCATGTCTACGGTAGGACGATTACAGCAGCGGTGTCAACCGCGGTCCGCTAGCCGGATCGCGCGTTTCGCGCGGCCGGCCGGCCGAGAGGGAGTTCCAGCTTCAAAAAGACCTCCACGATGCGCGGGTCGAAGTCCGTGCCCGCGCTCTCGCGGATGATCTGGCGGGCGCGTTCCTCGGAGACCTTGCTACGGTACGGGCGGTTCGAGGTCAGCGCATCCCACGTGTCGACCACGGAGAACACCCGGGCCAGCAGAGGAATCTCCTCCCCCTTCAGACCCCGGGGATACCCGGTCCCGTCCCAGCGCTCGTGGTGGTAGTGGGGGATGTCCAGCGCGGGACGGAGATACGCGATGGGAGACAGAAGCTCGTAGGCGTAGACTGGGTGCCGACGCATTACCTCCCACTCCTTCTCGGTGAGAGGACCAGGCTTGTACAGGATCGCGTCGGGGATCGCCATCTTTCCGATGTCGTGAAGCAGAGCGCCACGGCGGAGGTGAAGCATCTCCTCCGCGTCCATCCCGAGTGCCTGGCCGAGAAGAACGGTCAGGCCGGCTACGCGCGCGGTGTGACCCTGGGTGTGATGATCCCGCAGATCGAGGGCCCGCGACCATCCCTCGAGGGTCGTCTCGTAGGCCAGGCGCAGTTCGGTATTCGTCTTGGTCAACGCGGTGAGCAACTGGGCGCTGTCGATCGCGATCGCCGCCTGCCCCGCCAGCGTAGCGGCGAAGCCGCACCATTCGTCGTCGGATTCCAAGGCCGTTCGACAGAACGTCTCGAGGACCCCTTTGATCTGATTTTTCGCGATCAGCGGCAGGGCATAGTACGAGAAGAACCCCGCGGGCATACACATGTCATGGGATCCTTCGGTGGCTGCGCGGCGAAGATCGGAAACGTGGAACGGCTGCCGCGAAAGGGCGACCCTGCCCGCATACCCTTCCCCTACCCGCAAGGCCACGGTACGCAGCTCGCTGCCGAAGAACCCCCGGCCGGCCACGAGCTCCAGCTTCTGCGTCAGCGGATCGAGCAGCAGAACTCTGGCGGCGTCGACTCCCAGCTGAAGCGTAACCTGATCCAGCACGACATCGAGGGTGAGCTTCAAATCGAGGCTGTTCGCGATCGCATGATCGATCGTGCGGAGTGCATTGAGGTGCGCCATCTGGCGACGCAGATTGGCCCGGGCCTCGACGCGCTTGATCGCGGCCCCCATTGTGTCGGCCGCGATCTTGAGCGCCTCGATCTCCACCTGCGACCAGTTCCGCGGCGCGTGACAGACATCGAAGCCGATCGTCCCCCAGAGCTTCCCGTCGACCATGATCGGCATTACGGCCAGCGAGGCCACGTCCCAGCTCTCGAGCTGCGACCGGACGACAGGTAGAAAATCCGCGGGTGAACCTTCCAGGTGGCGCCCTTCGCCAAGCGTTTCGAGCCATGCGTCGAATCCCCTTGCAACGAGGTCGAAATCTTCGAAGTCGGGATGACCGGAGCGCGGCACGATGCCGGGAGCCACCCATTCCGCCTCCTGGGTCGCCCTCGCCCGCTCGCTCCCGCGGAAGGAATACAGATAGACTCTGCTGACGCCGGCCGCCTTCCCCAGCTGTGCGACCACCTCCTGGATCTCGATGCGCCAGTCTTCGGCCGCCAGAAGCCGCTTGGCTGCCAGGCCTACCGCCAGCAGAATCGCGTCGCGATGGCGGACTGTCTCCTCGGCGCGCTTTCTCTGCTCTCTCTCCCGACACCCCTGGATCGCCCGCCCCACCGCGCCGGGCAGACGCTTGAGGTTGTCCTTCATGAGGTAGTCGTCGATCCCTTGGCGCATGGCATCGACTACGGTCTCTTCACCGACGGCGCCCGAGACGAGTATGAATGGGAGATAGGTCTTCTCCTGCCTCGCGATGACGAAGGCCTCAGGACCGCTGAACGACGGCAGGGTGTAATCCGCGATCACCACGTCCCACGGCTCGCCCGTAACCGCCTGGTGCAGCTGGGCGGCGGTCTCGACGCGAGCGTGCTCAACGTCGAAGCCCCCTGCACGCAGGGCGCGCAGGACGAGCTCGGCGTCGTTCGGATTGTCCTCAACGAGGAGGGCTCGGAGGGGGATCATATCAGACGGCACGTAGCGGCGGCTCGTTGAGAATCAGCCAGTAGAGGCCGAGCTGTCGCACGGCTTCGGTGAACTGGTCGAAGTCCACCGGTTTGCGGATGTAGCTGTTGGCACCATTGGTGTAGCCATCGACCACGTCCCGCTCTTCCCTCGAAGAGGTGAGGATGATGATCGGGATCAATCGGGTTCGGGGATCGGACTTCAACCGCCGCAGGACCTCCAGCCCTCCGATCTTCGGTAGCTGGAGGTCGAGGAGGATGATGGCGGGTAGTTCTTCGTCGCCGAACAAGTAGTCCAGCGCCTCCTGGCCGTCTCGGGCCACGACCAGCGGATTGGTCAGCCGGTTCTTCTTGAGCGCGCGTTTTGTGAGCTCGATGTCGTCTTCCGTGTCTTCAACGAGCAGGATGGCACCCATCATGTTGCCTCCATGGTTTCAGACCGTGAAGAAGAAGGTGGCCCCGCGGGAAACCTCGCTCTGGGCCCAGACCTTCCCTCCGTGGCGCCGCACGACTCGCTGCACGGTGGCCAGCCCCACGCCGGTGCCGGGGAATTCGGCCTCGCGATGGAGCCGTTGAAATGGTGTGAACAGCAAACCCGCGTGCTCCATTTTGAATCCGGCTCCGTTGTCGCGCACGAAGAATACGCGCTCACCGTTTTTGCTGGGGAGGACTCCGAACTCGATGCGCGGGGACGTCTCGAAGGACGTGAACTTCCAGGCGTTGCCGATCAAGTTGCTGAGCATTATCCGCAGCAGCTTCGGATCACCCTCCGTTACCAGCCCGGATTGGATCGAGATCTCGACATTCCGTTCCGGTTCGCCCTGCGCCAGCTCGCCCATGATATCCTCGGCCGTGGCGCTCAGATCGACTTGTTCGCGACCCATGTCGGCGCGGGAGATGCGAGACAGGACCAGCATGTCCTCGATCAAATCAGCCATCCGTTTGCCCGCCCGCACGACCCGTTCGAGGTAT
>Ga0299913_10002632_pt1 | contig 14287 bp, 13 predicted proteins | sample RVTome_9_FD_201360 | JGI IMG/M metagenome (GOLD analysis project Ga0299913, IMG submission 201360) | Soil microbial communities from uranium-contaminated site in the Upper Colorado River Basin, Wyoming, United States - RVT155D38 (version 2) ... | reverse complement strand
GGGGTGCGCGTTCCGGCGGCCGGGTCGAGATCCTCACACACTGCAACGCCGGGGCCCTCGCGACTGCCGGCCTCGGAACTGCGACGTCTCCCATGTACCGTGCCGCCCGGGCCGGCATCGACCTGCACGTCTGGGTCGACGAGACCCGGCCGCGCAACCAGGGGTCGGCGCTCACGGCCTGGGAACTCGGCCGCGCCGGGATCCCGCACACCGTCGTCGTCGACAACGCAGGGGGACATCTCATGCAGCGCGGCCTTGTCGATATCTGCCTGGTGGGGACCGATCGCACGCTGGCCAGCGGTGACGTGTGCAACAAGATCGGCACCTACCTGAAGGCGCTCGCCGCGCGCGACAACGGCGTTCCGTTCTACGTCGCCCTGCCCGGGCCCTCGATCGACTGGGAGACCCCTGACCCGAACGAGATTCCGATCGAGGAACGTGACGGACGCGAGGTGGCGGAGCTCGCCGGCATCCGGCTGATTCCACCGGACACACCGACGGCCAACTTCGGATTCGACGTAACGCCGGCGCGGCTGGTGACCGGCCTGATCACCGAGCGCGGGCTGTGCCCGGCAACCCCCGACGGCTTGCTCGCCCTGTACCCGGAACGGGCGGCGAGCCCGCGATCGAGCACCGACGGCGCCGGCGCGTTTGACCGATGAGTACCGTCGAGCTGCGCCTCGAGGTCGTGTTCGCCGCGCGGCGCCTAGAACCGCTCCGTTTGTCGCAGGGGACGTCCGGAAACCTGTCGGTGCGAGCGCGGGAAGGGATGCTGATCACTCCGTCGGCCATCCCGTACGAGGCGATGGATCCTGATGACCTGGTTCTGATGGAGCTCGAAGGAGTGGTGCGCTCGGCACCGGCCGGCCGGCTGCCGTCGACCGAGTGGCGCATGCACGCGGGAATCCTGCGCAAACGGTCGGATGTCGTGGCGATCGTGCACGCGCATCCGCCGTGGGCGACGGCGCTTTCATGCCTCAGGCGTGACATTCCGCCGTTTCACTACATGGTGGCGATGTGCGGAGGGAGCCTGATCCGCTGCGCGGAGTACGCTACGTTCGGCACCCAGGAACTGGCCGAGGCGGCCCTGGACGCCCTCGACGAGCGCAATGCCTGCCTGCTCGCCAACCACGGCATCGTAACGTGCGGCGACTCGGTCGACGCGGCGCTCGAGCTGGCCGTCGAAGTCGAAGCGCTGGCGGGCCAGTACGGCCGCGCATTGTCGATCGGCGAACCTGTCCTCCTCACCGAAGACGAGATGACGGTCGTCACGGAGCGTTTCGCGAATTATCGACAACTGTCCGCCGACAGCCGCGATTCCACGAAAGAGTCCTGATGTTCGACCACATCATCGTTCCCGTCGACCTGTCCGAGCAGAATACGATCGCGGTCAGGACGGCCATCGACCTGGCGCGCGACGGCGGCTTCGTCACGCTGCTGCACGTGGTCGAGACCCTCGACCTCCCGTACGAAGAAGTGGCCGAGTTCTACGACCGACTCGAGGCCAGGGCAGGCGCCAGGCTCGAGGAGATCGCCAGGCCTCTCACGGAAGCCGGCGTCGAGTTCGAGCAACTCGTGCTGTTCGGCGACCCGGCCGCCGAGATCATCGAGTTCGCCGCGTCATCGTCGGACTCACTGATCGTCCTCCGCTCCCACCGCATCGAACCCGACCAGCCGACCGGCGGATGGGCCACGCTGAGCTACAAGCTGGCGATACTTTCCGAGACGCCGATCCTCCTCGTGAAGCAGGGAGACCAGTGATGCTGACCATCCAGACGATACTCTGCCCGACGGACCTGTCGGAGGCCTCCGTGCGCTCGGTTCCCCTGGCCACGCACTTCGCACGGCTTCACGGCGCCGACCTGCATCTGCTGCACGTCCACCTCCTGCACGCGGGGTCACCGGCCGAAGGCGACGTCCCGTTCCCGGGGGAGGAGGAGGCTCGTGCCGCCCTCGAGGAGTCGGCCGGTGGCATTCCGTGGTCGCAGGTCGTCCACCGGATCGAACGGGGGATCAACGCGGCACCGACGATCATCGACTACGCGGACGCGAACGACGTCGACCTGATCGCCATCGGCTCCCACGGTCGCCGTGGATTCCGGCGCCTGATGCTCGGCAGTGTCACGGCCGAAGTGGTCCGGTATGCCCGGCGGCCCGTTCTCGTCGTGCGGCACGAAGACGACGCCGCGCCGCCGAGTGATGTCGACCGCCTCATCGTCCCGGTGGATTTCTCGCCGGCGACCGACGCTGCCCTGGCGGTGGCCGGCGAGCTCGCGGCGACGTTCGACGTGCCCATCGAATTGTTGCACGCCATCGAACCAATTCCGTACGTCCAGATGGCCTATCCGATCTCGGTGGACGACGGCGAGTTCAGGCTGCACGCACAACGGCGGCTCGATGATATGGCCGCTGGACTCGATGCCGCGCGTGACGTCAGCACGACGATCGCCGTCTCTACGGCCGAGCAGGCGGTGACGGATGCCGCATATCGCACGGCTTCGCCTCTCGTCGTCATGGCGAGCCACGGCCATTCGGGGCTCGCGCGCGTCTTGCTGGGCAGCACGACGGAGCGGCTGCTGCGCAATGCACCGTGCCCGGTGCTCGTGGTGCCGGCCGGCGAACGGGAGGAGGAACGATGAACGGTCCGCGAACAGTGCTCGTCGGCATCGATTTCGGCGGCGCGGGCGCCGATGCCGCCACCTGGGCGGCGATGCACCTGGGCCCCGATCGAGTCATCCTCGGCCACGTCGTCAACTTCCCTCCGCTATCGTCGTTTCTCGCCGTGCAGTCGGGAATGGAGGATCTGATCAGGACCAGGCTGATGGAGGACGCCCAGACCCGGATCGAGGCCCTCGCCCGCGAGTTGACGGCGGACGTCGGCGTGCCTTTCGAAGGAGACGTCCGGCTCGGGGTCGACATCGCGGCGACGCTCGGCGACATGGCGAACGAGCACGACGCCGACCTGATCGCGCTCGGGCCGCACGATCGACGCAAGGGTGGATGGAACCTGCTGGGGACGATCCCGTCGCGTGTGCTCCGTTCGACGAAACGACCGACCCTCATCGTGCGGGGGGCGTACGGTGACGCCCCGCGGCGCGTGCTCGCCGCCATCGATGACAGCGAAGTATCGGCGCACGTGCTCGACTGGCTGGCCTGGACGACCGATACGCTGGGCGCCGAGGGAGCGGCGCTTCACGTCGTCGACTATCCGCTGCGCGACTTCATCCCCCAGCCGGCCGACCACGATGCGAGCCGGTTCGAAGAACAGGCGGACGAGTGGCTCCGGCAGAGGCTGACCGAGGCCGGCCTGGGCGATTCCTGCGAAGCGCGGGTCGCCGTGGGAGAGCCGGAGGTCGAGATCCTCGCCTTCGCCCGTCGGCTCCGCATAGACCTGTTGATCATGGGCACCAGGGGCGCCGGAGCGCTCGGGCGATTCCTTCTGGGAACCGTCGCCCAGTCCGTGGCGCGCAAGGCCAGCTGCCCGGTGCTGCTCGTGCCGGCGAAGGGGGCCGAGCCGAGCTGAGCAGGCGGACACCCCTGTTCATGACGTCAGGCCGGCTCGTAGTCGTGCGTCCGCTGGACCGCCCCGTCCCCTTTGTGGATCACGAGGCGACTGGGGGCGGTCGCGTGCGCGATGTCGCGCGCGGCGCCCACCGCCTGTTTCTTCGTCGTATGCCGACTGACGGCCTGCTTCGCGCCGGCGGCCCGAACGATCCACGCGTCGCCGTCGGCCGCTACGTGGTAGACGGGCTCGGGCGCCGCCCTCTTCTTCACCGCCAGGGCGGCGAGGCCGGTGGTCGCGGCGGCTGCCGCGACGCCCGCAATGATCTTCTTCCTGTTCGCCATCGTCGTTTCCTTGGTTGTCAGCCCGCCTTTGCCACCGCCGCGGATGCCCGTGCCTCGCGCAGCGCCCGCCACACACGATCGGGGGTGAACGGCAGGCGGTCGATGCGCACCCCAATAGCGTCGTAGATCGCGTTGGCGATGGCGGGGAGCGACGGATGGAGCGGCCCCTCGCCCGCCTCCTTGGCGCCATATGGTCCGTCGGGATCGTTCGCCTCGACGATCAACGAGATGAACTCCGGGCAATCGAGCGAGGTCGGGATCCGGTAGTCGAGAAGGGACGGCGCATTGTGCAGGCCCCCCTCGGGCGTGCCCCGTTTGACGAGCTGTTCCTCCATGAGCGCCTCGGCGAATCCCATGTAGGCCGACCCCTCCATCTGTCCCTCGACCAGCATCGGGTTGAGCGCCCTGCCGCAGTCGTGAGCGACCCAGATTCGTTTGACGTCGACGAAGCCCGTGTCCTCGTGCACCTCGACCTCGGCCACGTGCGCCGTGAAGCTGTAGGCGGGCGAGGCTCCGATCGTCCCGCCCCGGTAGTCGCCGTGCACGCCTTCCTTGGGGGTGTTGTAGTGCCCGACGGCGCCCAGCGTCCCGTGCTCGGCCTCGGCCAGCATGAACGCCTCGGCGATCGGCATTTGCTCGCGGGCGCCCTGCGCGCCGCGCCCGAAGAACGCCCAGCCGTCGGCCAGACGCACGTCGGCCGGAGCCACTCCTGCCTGCTTCGCCACCGCGCCGACCACTTTCGCCTTGAGCTCGCGGCACGCCATCAGCACGGCGTTGCCGACCATCAGGGTCTCGCGCGACGAGTAGGCCCCGAGGTCGACTGGCGTCAGGTCGGTGTCGGCGCTGAACACCCGCACGTAGCCGAGCGGTACGCCGAGCTCCTCACAGGCGATGTAGGCCATCGTGGAATCCGAGCCCTGGCCGATCTCCGAGGCCCCGTGCAGCACGGTCACGCGGCCCGAGCGCTCGATCTGCACCTGCGCCGAGGCCTGGGGCATGTCGTTCGGATAAATCGGATAGTTCGTGCCCGAGATGTAGCACGAGCCGGCGACGCCGAGACCCTGCCCGCGCGGCAACTTCCCGTAGCGGTTCTTCCAGTCGCTCGCCTCCTCGACCCGGTCGAGGCACTCGAGGAAGCCGTTCGACTGCACCCGGAACTCGTTCACCGTGCGGCCGAGCCCCATGAAGTTGCGGCGGCGCAATTCGATCGGGTCGATGCCCAGCTTCGTCGCCAACTTGTCGAGCGAGATCTCGAATCCGAACCGCGGCTGTACGGAGCCGTGCCCGCGTTTCGGCCCGCAGGGCGGCTTGTTCGTGTACACCCGCGTCGCGTCGAACCGGTAGGTCGCCACGTCGTAGGGGGCCATGAGAAGCTGGCCGCTGTAGTACGTCGTCACCAGCCCGAACGAGGCGTAGGCGCCCCCGTCCAGCAGCAGCTTCCCGTCCACCGCCCGTATCGCGCCGTCCTTCGAGGCACCCACACGGTAGGTCATGTCCATAGGGTGGCGGCCGCGGTGCGAGTAGAACACCTCCTCGCGAGTGTAGAGGATCTTCACCGGACGGCCCGTGCGGATCGCGAGAAGCGCGACGGCGAATTCGAGGTCGAACGGTTCCGACTTGCCCCCGAACGCTCCCCCCACGGCCGGCTGCACGACGCGGATCTCCGCCACGTCGAGGTCGAGCACGCGGGCCAGCTCACGGTGCAGGTAATGGGGCACCTGGGTGGACGACCAGACCTCGAGCAGGCCGTTCACGCCCTGCCGGGCGATCGCGCAGTGCGGCTCGATCGGGGTGTGCGTGGTCCCGTGGAAGTAGTAATCGCCCTCGACGGTCACGTCACACGCGTTCATCGCCCCGTCCACGTCACCGAACTCGAGCCGGACGTGCTTGGTGACGTTGCCGTTGAGCCCTTCCTTCCGGGGCTCGTGGATCGGGTTGTCGGCCCGCTCGAGGGCCTCCTCGGGCTCGAAGATCGGTGGCAGGACCTCGTACTCGACGCGTATCGCCAGCAGCGCCTCGTTGGCCGTGTCCTCGTCGATCGCGGCCACCGCGGCCACGGCGTCGCCCACGAACCGCACCTTGTACAGCGCCAGGGCGTGCTCGTCGCGCGTCCACGGGATGATGCCGTAGTCGGTCGGCAGATCGCGGCCGGTGATCACGCCGTGCACACCTTCCATCGCCTCGGCGGCGCTCGTGTCGATCGACACGATGCGCGCGTGTGGATGCGGGCTGCGGAGAATCTTCCCGTGCAGCATGCCCGGGAGGACGATGTCGTCCGTGTAGATCTCCGACCCGGTCGACATGCGGTGGCCGTCGACGCGCCGGCTGCGCCGGCCGACGCGCGACAGTGCGTCGGGCGCCAGCGCCGCGAGGCGCTCGGGGTCCGGGGCTTGCTCCGCCTGTTTCTTCAGCAGTTCTTCCGGATGCATGTGCGAAATCTAATGAATCGTGTATGCTGATGTCATGAACCCGGAGCACGAGGGTGTCTACGAGATCACATCCATCGGCCGGCCGCTCGACCCCGCCTACCCGACGAACCGCGCCGTTCTCGGGCTTCTTCCGCTCGCCGCCGTCGTCGCCGGCGGGCTCGCGGCCGCCGGCGGCGCGGGGGTGGTCGGCGTGCTTGCCCGGGCGGCGGGCGGAGCGCTGGCGGTGTTCGGCTCGTGGGCCCTCGCCCGCGAGATCGCGCCCGACGACGAGATCGCCGGCGCCTTCCTCGCGCCGGCGCTCGGGTTCGTCGCCTACCTGACGCTCGAGGCGGCCCTCGTACCCCTGTTCGCGGCCCTGTTCTTCGCCCGTGTCGTGGCGCGCACGACGGGCCTCGCAGCCACCGGGCTCGATTCGCTGTTCGTCACGGCGCTTGCGCTGTTCGCCGCGTGGCGTGCCGGAAGTCCGTGGCCGGCAAGTGTGGGGGCCGTGGCGTTCGCGCTCGACGCCGTGTTCGCGTCGGGCGGGGCCCGCCAGTGGCTGTTCGCCGGCCTGTGCGCCGCGGGGGCCGTAGCGCTGACCTCGGCCGGGCTGGCGCCCGACATCGTGCCCGTTCAGCCGGCCCTGGTGCCGAGAATCGCGGGCACGGTCGTCGTCGTGGGCGTGATCGCGTTGATCGCCGCGACGCACAGCGTATCGGCTCGCGGTGACGCGACCGGCCAGCCGCTGTCTGCCGCCCGGGTGCGCGGCGCCCAGGCCGTCACCCTGCTCACCGCGCTCGCGACAGCCGCGTCGGGCTCGGCCGGGGTCGAAGCGGGCGCGCTCGTCTGGGCGACCCTGGCTGCCGTTATCGTGACGACAGCATGGCGCGGATTGACGCCCGGAACCGCGGGATCGAGATCGGGCTAGTTGACGACGATGCGGCCATCTGACATGAGATCGGGGTGGAACCGGCAAATGTAATCCCACACGCCCGCCACCCTGGGCTCGAACACGAACTCACCGCCGTCGGCCCTGGCGGCGAGGTGCCCGTCGAACGGTTTCCCGCCGTCCGGAAGGGCCACCGTCGTGACGGTATGGGGCGTCGCATCGTAGTTGACCCAGCGGACTTTCTGCCCCAGTCCGATGCTGACGGTCGCGTCGACGGAGCCCGGTGGGAGGAACCTCCTGTTCCGGATGTCGATCGTCACCGTGGTCTGCCCGGGGAGCTTCTGCTCGTCTCCCGCGTCCGGCGCACCTCCGCCACCTCCCGATCCACCCCAAGCTCGGTTTCGGACATACGACGGGCAAGCCGGCCGGCGGAGGGAACTTCCGAAACACAGCCCCGCGCCCCATACTCCAGTCCTGCAACCATTACCCCAGGGACCGACCGCAGAGGAAAGTATGAAACGGACCGAGATTCTCACCGCCCTCGCGTCGCTGGCCGTCGCGGCGGCTCCGGCGTGGGCGCAGAGCTCCGTCGATGCTCGCCAGCAGGCCGCCGCCGGCTTCGGCGCCACCGTCGCGTTGAGCGGCCAGCAGGTTCTCGTGGGCGAACCCGGAAACGTGTTCCGGCCCGGCATGGTCTACGTGTACGAGCGTGACGGCTCGGGCGCCTGGAGCGAGACAGCCGTGCTGACCGATGCGGCCGGCGCGGACGCCGACAGGTTCGGCGGCGTGATCGCCACGGCCGGCAACAGCATGCTCGTCTCGACGAACCCGCGCGGCGACGCGCCGGCCGGGGTGGCCGTGTTCGAGCGCGCCGGGAACGGCGCCTGGACCTTGGCGGGTGAGCTGCCGCACGAGGCCGTCGAGGGCGAGAACTTCGGTGCCGCCCTGGCGATCGAGGGAAGGCAGGCGTTCGTCGGCGCGCCGGGCGAAGAGGAGTCCGCCGGACGCGTCTATGTCTACGATCGGACGGGCGATTCGTGGACCGAGTCCGCCGTGCTCGAGCTGGAGAACGGAGTCGGCACCGGGTTCGGCAACGCGCTCGCCGTCGGGGGCGGCGAGCTGATGGTCGGCGCTCCGGGCAGAGGCGCCCGGTCCGCCGACGCGGACGGCGATTCTCTTCCCGCCGTGGACGGCAACGTCCACCACTACGTGCTGGACGGCGGCGCCTGGACGAAGGCCGGCGACCTTGGGATCAACGTCGTGGGCGAAAACCCCGGCGCGGGCTCCGTGCTCGTCATGCAGGGCGACATGCTGCTCATCGGCGCCCCGCGGTTTGCCGGCGGCAACGGTGCCGTGCTGGTGTTCGAGCGTGACGAAGAGGGGGCGTGGAATCAGCAGAGCGCCCTGCTGCCGTTCGAAGGCGCGACCAACCTCGAGGGCCGTCGCGCGTTCTTCGGCCCGCGCTTCGGCTCGGCCATCGCCGTGGACGGCCAGACCGTATGGGTGGGGGCTCCCGGTCGCGGCATCGTGTATACGTTCACGCGCTCCGAAGACGGGAGCTGGACGGGAGCGACGCAGGTGAGCCCCGAGGACGAGGAGTCCCGCGGCTTCGGCGGCGCGATCGCCATGGCGGGCGACCTCGGAGTCGTGGGCGCGGGTGGCGCCAGTCGCGGCCTCGGTTCCGCCATCATCATGGAGCGGACGGACGGCGTCTGGACGACCGCCGCGACCGTCACGTCGGAGCCCGAGTCGCTCGACCCGATCGTCGGCGCCGAGGTCCGCTGCGAGGACGGGGCGGCCAGCGACTGGGGCTGCGACGGCGTCGACCTCGTCTCCTTCCTGCCGGTGATGGACATCGGTGGCGCCCCGGGCATCTCGCTCAACGACATGTGGGGCTGGTACGACGAGGAGACCGGGCGCGAGTACGCGATCGTCGGCCGGAACGACGGCACGTCGTTCGTCGACGTTACCGACCCGGGCAATCCGCGCTACCTGGGAGACCTCCCCAAGACCGAGGAGGCCCGGATCAGCGTGTGGCGCGACATGAAGGTGTTCAACGACTACGTATACATCGTGGCCGACGGGGCCGGAGAGCACGGCGTGCAGGTGTTCGACCTCGCCCGCCTGCGCGACGTCGACGAACCACAGGTGTTCGAACCCGACTTTCTGTACGACGGCATCGCCAGCGCACACAACATCGTGATGAACGAGGAGACCGGGTTCGCCTACGTGGTGGGCGCGAGCGGCGGGGGCGAGACCTGCGGCGGCGGGCTGCACATGCTCGACGTCCGCACGCCGCCGGAGCCCGAGTTCGCCGGCTGCTTCTCGGACGGAGTGACCGGCCGGCGCGGTACCGGCTACAGCCACGATGCGCAGTGCGTCAGCTACGTCGGGCCCGACCCCGATTACCAGGGTCGCGAGGTCTGCATCGGCGCCAACGAGACGGCGCTCAGCTTCTCGGACGTGACGGACAAGGAGAACCCGATCTCGATCTCGACGGTCAGCTACCCGAACGTCGCCTACGCGCACCAGGGCTGGCTGACGCCCGATCAGACGCTGTTCTTCGCCAACGATGAGGGCGACGAGCCGCAGGGCCTGGTCGAAACCACCCGCACGCTCGTGTGGGACGTGCGGGATCTCGACGACCCCGTGCTGCTCACCGAGTACTTCGCCACGACCACCGAGACCGACCACAACCTGTACATCAAGGACGACCTGATGTACCAGTCGAACTACGGGGCGGGTCTGAGGATCATCGACATCTCCGATCCGGACGACATCCGCGAGGTCGGGCACTTCGATACGGATCCGGATCTCGGCTGCTGCGGGAGCTGGAGCAACTATCCGTACTTCAGGAGCGGCGCCATCGGTGTGACCGGCGGACGGGCCGGCTTCTTCATGGTGAAGCGCCAGGAAGACATGGTGATGTAGACGACGGGTGGCCGACGGGGCTCTGATGAATCGCCCTCGAGTATGCGTGCCCTGTCAGCGGGCCGATCCGCCAACGCGCGGGTCGGCCCGCGTTCTCTTGCCGGCAGGTGGCCGGCCCGCAATATTGACTACATTATAATCAATAGTACGGCTAACATCGCATCTGCGTGGAGGACGGCGTCATGGGGGAGTCTCAGAGCTGGGTGCGCTCGTCAGTCGTCGGCGTCGTGATCGGCGTGCTGGCCGGCGGTCTGACCGTTTTCCTGATCGAGGCGCTCGGACACACCCTGCTCGGCACGGGCGACCCGACCGATCTCACGGCGATCACGACGCCCATGTGGGCTTCGGTGCTCGTGGCATGGATTCTCGGCTCGGCCGTCGGCGGGGCAGTCGCCACGTACTGGGGCCGCAACCCCACGGCACGCGCCGGCGGAATCGTGGGCGTCGTCCTGCTCGCCGGCGCGGTCGCCAACATGTTCGCCTTTCCGCACCCGGTCTGGATGGTCGTGGGCGCGGTGGTGCTGATGCCGCTGGCGGCACTCGGCGCGGCACGCGGCGTCGCCTCGACCGAGGAGGCCTGACCCGATGGGCTCGCCGGGCCTCGGAGACCTCGAGCAGCTCGTGCTCCTGGCCGTAATGCGCCTCGGCGATGGCGCCTACGCCGTGTCGGTCCGCGACGAAATCCGCGGGCGCACGGGCCGGTCGGTGTCGCGGGGCGCCGTCTACGTGACGCTCGACCGGCTGGAGCGGAAGGGGATGCTCGTGTCCGGGCTCGGCGAGCCGACGCCGGAACGGGGCGGCAAGGCCAGGCGACTGTTCTCCCTCGAGCCGGACGGCGTCGCGGCCCTGCGTGCCTCGCTGAGGGAGATCCACAGCATGACGGCGGGCCTGGCCGACCGCCTCGACGGGGAACCCGCGTGATCCATCGCCTCCTCCTCGCCCTCGTTCCGGCGCACGATCGGGACGCCGTCCTCGGCGACCTGAACGAGGAACTGCCTCCCGGCGGCGCCCGCATGGCTGCGCGCCGCCTGCTCGCCCTGAGCGGGATTGGCCTGCGCTACGAGATCGAACCGTACGTCGGGGGCGACGGCGCCCGCGATGTGCCGGGACTCCTGGCCACGGGCCTCGGGCTCATGTGGGGGGCCGGCGTGGCCGGCGGCGCGTGGGCGGGCGCCGGGATCCCCGCGGGATACGATCCGGTTTCGAACGCGCTGCTCGAGCTGTGGGCTTCGCCGCACGCGCTCGGCATGCTGTCGGCGCTGATGGCCGGCCTGCTGGCTGGTCGCGCCGGCAGCGGCACGGCTCGCCGCCACGTGGTGATCGCGCTGTCGGCGCTCGCCCTGCTGTCAGCCCCCGGGTTCGTCGCGGGCGCGGCGGCCGCCGGCCTCTGCCTGGCAGGCGCCTGTCTCGGCGAGGCGGCGAGGCGTGAGCCCGAGCCGGACCGCGTCGGCGCAACAGGCTTCTAGTCCGGCCCCCCTGTTTCGCGGGCAGCCTCCCCGGACTCGCGCAGCTCCTCGGACAGCCTGACGCCGCCCAGGATTCCGAAATCGAGCGTGCGGATCGGGAACGGGATCGAGATCTCGTTCTCGTCGAACGAACGCTTCAGAGCGATGATGGCGGCGGTCTGCGCCTGCTTGTACTCGGCGTGCCGGTTCGTGAACGGGATCCAGAAGCGCACGACGAAGTCGATCGAGCTCTCCCCGAACTCCTCGTAGTAGAACTCGACGTCCTTTCCCGGAATGCGCTGCTCCACTCCCTCGATCGCATCGATCGCGACCTGTCGGACCACCTCCAGGTCGTCGGCGTAGCTGACCCCGCAGGTCAGGTCGACCCGGCGCTCTCCGAGCTTCGAGTAATTGGTCAGCTTGTTGCGAAACAACTCTCCGTTGGGCACGTATACGAGTTGGCCCGTCGGCGTGAGGAGAATGGTCGTGCGCAGGTTGATCTCCTGCACCCTTCCGAACACGTCGTGCGCCTCCACCAGGTCTCCCTCGCGGATCGGCCCGTGCACCGAGATCAGGATGCCCGCGATCACGTTCTCGACCGTGTTCTGCGCCGCGAAACCGATCGCCAGGCCGAGGATTCCCGCCGCCCCGAGAATCGATGCCACGGCGGTTCCGAGGTTGAGCACGGTGAGCGCGATCGTCGCGCCGACCGCCAGCAGTGCCACGAAGGTGAGCGTGGAAAGGAGCCGGTTCACGGCGCGGTATTCCGTCACGCGGCCGAGCAGCCGGTACGACCAGTCGCGGGAGAACCGGGCGACGAATACGAACACCACGAGGATGATCACGGCGACGACGAGGTTCGGCAGCGCCTGGATCGCTCCGGCCAGCCAGCTGCCGATCTTGTCCCAGGTCGCCTGGATCGCCTCGTTCAGGTCCATCCGATTGCTCCTCGTCGTGGCGCACGGGGTGGTCGAGCTGACCCTCAACATGCCGCGGACCGGGAGGGCACGCCAACCCGGGAATCCGATACGTCGCCGCTTGCCTCGGCGCGGCTCGCTCGCGCAGTTTGAGCCCGAAGCGGGCATCCGACCCACCCGCACACTCCGATTCGAGGCGGCTGCAGGTGAAGCTCGTCAGTGAACTGAAGGAACGTCGCTTCGTACCCCTCCTCACCGGCTATCTCGCCGCGGGGTGGGTCGTACTCGAAGTGACCGACCAGCTCACGGGAAACGAGATCCTGCCGGCGCTGTTCTATCCGGTCGCGCTGACCCTGCTGATCTGTGGCATTCCGGCCGTTGCCGTCGTGGCCTGGTTCCACGGCGCAAGGGGCGATCAGAAGCCGCCGCCGCGGGAGGTCGCAATACTGGCGGCGCTCGGCGTCGTCGCGCTCGTCGCCACCGGCTACGTGGCGAGACAACAGCTCACGGCGCCCCCGCCCGCCTCGGCCCTGGATCGTCTCGACCCGACGGAGGATCCGCGCAGGATCGCGGTGATGTACTTCGACGCCGTCGGCGACGCCGAAGAGGCCGAGCTTCTGGCTGCGGGCCTGACGGAATCCCTGATCGACGTGCTGTCGAGCATCCCGGCGATCCACGTCGTGTCCCGCAACGGCGTGGCGCCCCTGAAGGGCCGCTCGACGTTCCCCGCCGACAGCGTCGCGCAGGCGCTTCAGGTAGGCACGTTCGTTCGCGGCACCGTCGCGGAGAGCGACACGATGGTTCGGGTCCGGGTGCAGGTCGTACGCGCGAAGGACGACCAGAACGTCGGGAGCGAACTGTTCGAGCGGCCTCGCTCGGAGCTGTTCGAGCTCCAGGACCAGATCGCGGAGCAGGTGGCGCTGTTCCTCCGTACGACGGTCGGCGACGAGGTGCAGCTCGTGGCGGAAGCCCCCCGGACCGAGAACGTCGACGCCTGGGTGCTCGTCCAGAAGGCCGCCGAGACGGAGACCGAGGCCGGGAGGCTGATGGCCCTGAACGATCCCGAGGGCGCCGCCGAGCGCATGGACCGGGCCGACTCCCTGCTCGCCGAGGCGGGGCGTCTCGCCCCGGAATGGTCGGTGCCACCGACCCGCCGTGGCTGGCTCGACTACCTGCGCGCCCGCTGGGGCGGCTTCGATCGCAGCGGCATCCCGGAGCTCCTGGCGGAGGGCCTCGTGCACGCCAACCGCGCACTCGGCATCGATCCTTCCGACGCCGACGCCCTCGAGCTCCGGGGGACGATCAAGTACTGGAAGTATCTGCTCAACCTGACCTCGGAGCCGGGCGAGGCGCAGCGGCTGCTCGAGGAGGCGGAGGCCGACTTCCACGCGTCCACGACCGCCGACGCCACACAGGCCTCGGCCTACGGCTCCCTCAGCCACCTGTTGATGAACCAGGGGCGGACGGCGCAGGCGAAGCTCACGGCGGAGAAGTCGTACGAGCAGGATCCCTGGCTGCTCAACGCGAACCTCACCCTGCTGAGACTGTTCCAGGCGTCCCTCGACCTGCAGGACGAGCAGGAGGCCCGGAAGTGGTGCGATGCCGGCGCCGCCCGCTTCCCCCAGGATCCCTACTTCGTCGAATGCCGCCTCTGGATGCTCACGCTGCCGGGGCGCGAGCAGGCCGAGGTGGCGGCTCGGATCGACGACGCCTGGACACAGTGCGAGGCGGTGGCCCAGCTTAGCTCGCCGGCACGGCGCGAGTTCGGCCGCAGGCGCTGCGAGATGATCCTCGCCATGGGGCTGGTGCGCGCCGGTCTGCCCGACAGCGCCGCCGCCGTGGCCGGGCGGG
>Ga0299913_10002631_pt1 | contig 14287 bp, 12 predicted proteins | sample RVTome_9_FD_201360 | JGI IMG/M metagenome (GOLD analysis project Ga0299913, IMG submission 201360) | Soil microbial communities from uranium-contaminated site in the Upper Colorado River Basin, Wyoming, United States - RVT155D38 (version 2) ... | reverse complement strand
TGAAACTGACAGCCTCAGGCCCAGCGCTGGGCGGCGGGGGTGAAGTCGAGGGTCCGGTCGCCGGTGTAGATCTGCTTGGGGCGGGCGATCTTCTGCTCCTTGTCCTGGACCAGCTCGAGCCACTGGGCCAGCCAGCCCGGCGTTCGTCCGATCGCGAACAGCACCGTGAACATCTCCGGCGGGAACTGGAAGGCCTCGTAGATCAGGCCGGAGTAGAAGTCGACGTTCGGGTAGAGCTTGCGCTTGACGAAGTACTCGTCCTCCAGCGCGATCTTCTCCAGCTCCTGGGCGATCTCCAGCAGCGGGTTGACGCCGGTGACCTCGAAGACGTCGTCGCAGGCCTTCTTGATGATGGTCGCGCGCGGGTCGTAGTTCTTGTAGACCCGGTGGCCGAAGCCCATGAGGCGCTCGTTGCCCTCCTTCACACCGGTGATGAAGTCGGGGATGTTCTCGCGTCTGCCGATCCGGCGCAGCATCCGCAGCACCGCCTCGTTGGCACCGCCGTGCAGCGGACCGTAGAGCGCCCCGACCCCGGCGGCCACGGCGGAGTACGGGTCGACCTGGCTCGACCCGACCGACCGGACCGCGTTCGTCGAGCAGTTCTGCTCGTGGTCGGCGTGCAGGATGAACAGCACGTCCAGCGCCTTCACCAGCCGCTCGTCGGCCTCGAACCGCTTCTCGCTCATCTTGAACAGCATCGAGAGGAAGTTCGCGGTGTAGCCGAGGTCGTTGTCGGGGTAGATGTACGGCTTGCCCTGCGCGTGCCGGAACGACCAGGCGCCCAGCGTCGGCATCTTCGCGATCATCCGCACGATCTGCATGTGCCGGTTGGCCGGGTCGTCGATGTTGCGGGCGTCCGGGTAGAACGTGGACAGGGCCCCCACCGACGCCATGAGCATCCCCATCGGGTGGGCGTCGTACCGGAAGCCCTGCATGAAGGTCTTGACGTTCTCGTGCACGAACGTGTGGTAGGTGATCTCGTGCACCCAGGCGTCGTACTCCGCCTTGCTGGGGAGAGAGCCGTGGATCAGGAGGTAGGCCACCTCGAGGAAGTTCGAGTGCTCGGCCAGCTGCTCGATGGGGTAGCCGCGGTACTCGAGGATGCCGGCCTCGCCGTCGATGAAGGTCACCGCGCTCCGGCAGGAGGCGGTGTTGACGAAGCCGGGATCGTAGACCGCGAGGCCGGGCTGTTCGTCGTCCACGCGGATGTTCCCGACGTCGGCCGCCCTGATGGTGCCGTCGACGATCGGAACGTCGTACTCGTTGCCGGTCCGGTTGTCGCGGACGGTCAAGGAGTTCTTGTCGGAAGCTTCGGCCGGTACGTCGGTCACGTCGGCTCCTGTCTTGAGTGGGATGCTGACTCTCGCCAGGTCAGACTGGTCCGTTCAGATCCCTAACCTATTGCGTCGGACGAGATCGCGCGAACGCCGGTTCCGTTTTGACCCGCGGAGGGGGCGCAACCTATCCTTGAACGTCGCGTCCCCTGCCGCGTCGTGTTCTGCCTGCCGAGCGCAGGCGGTCCCCGATGCAGATCCGGACACCCGCCGCGGAGCGGGGAAGCCGGGCCGTGTTCGTCAGAGGGCGCAGCTCCACCACCCGGCTGGGTCCTCCTGCCGGGCCCGACGAACAGATGAGGCACAAGACCCCGTGCGCACGTACAGCCCGAAGCCCGCTGACATCCAGCGCGAATGGCACGTCATCGACGCCACCGACGTGGTGCTCGGCCGACTCGCCGTCCAGACCGCCAACCTCCTGCGCGGCAAGCACAAGCCGATCTTCGCCCCCCACGTCGACACCGGTGACTTCGTCATCATCGTCAACGCGGAGAAGGTCGCGCTGACCGGCGACAAGAAGACCAAGAAGCTGGCCTACCGCCACTCCGGCTACCCGGGCGGCCTCACGGCCACCCCGATCGGCGAGATCCTCGAGAAGGACGCCCGCAAGGCCGTCGAGCGCGCGGTGTGGGGCATGCTCCCCAAGAACCGCCTCGGCCGGCAGATCATCAAGAAGCTGAAGGTCTACTCCGGCCCCGACCACCCGCACGCGGCCCAGAAGGCCACGCCGTTCGAGATCACCAAGATCTCCCAGTGATTGCAGACAAGGACATCAACGTGACTGAGAACGTGACGGGGAACCCGAGCAACGAGGTCGAGGAGACCTACCAGGCCGACGAGCAGGGTGTTGCCTACAGCTCCGAGAGCGCGCCGTCCGCCGACGCGCCGCTCCGGGCTGCCACCATCGCTCCCGCCGCCGCCACCGGCCGCCGCAAGGAGGCCGTCGCCCGGGTCCGCATCGTCCCCGGCACCGGCCAGTGGACCGTCAACGGCCGAGCGCTCGACTCCTACTTCCCCAACAAGCTGCACCAGCAGGTCGTCAACGAGCCGTTCGTGACCACCCAGCTGGAGGGACGGTTCGACGTCGTCGCCCGCATCCACGGCGGTGGCATCACCGGCCAGGCAGGCGCGCTGCGCCTGGGCGTGGCCCGGGCCCTGAACGCCGTGGACGTCGAGGCGAACCGCGCCCTGCTCAAGTCGGCCGGGCTGCTCACGCGCGACGCCCGCGTCATCGAGCGCAAGAAGGCCGGTCTCAAGAAGGCCCGCAAGGCGCCCCAGTTCAGCAAGCGCTGATTCCCGTCTGGGACTGCGCCGCATGACGCAGAGGCTGTTCGGTACGGACGGGGTCCGGGGCCAGGCCAACGGTCAGTTGACCGCGGAGCTGGCCCTGGATCTCTCCGTCGCCGCAGCCCACGTGCTGGCCGACCGCGGCGAGTTCGCCGGACACCGGCCACTCGCCGTGGTCGGTCGGGACACCCGCATCTCCGGTCACTTCCTGGAGGCCGCGGTGGTCGCCGGGCTGGCGTCGGCCGGGGTCGACGTACTCCTGCTCGGCGTGCTGCCCACCCCGGGGGTCGCCTACCTCACCGACTTCCTCGGGGCCGATCTGGGCGTGATGCTCAGCGCTTCGCACAACCCGATGCCGGACAACGGCGTCAAGTTCCTGGCCCGGGGTGGCCGCAAGCTCGACGACGCCGTCGAGGCCGCCATCGAGGAGCAGCTGCACGCCGAGTGGAGCCGCCCCACGGGCGCCGAGGTGGGGCGGGTGTCGGCGTACCCGCGTGCGGTGCCTGCCTACGCCGCCCACCTCGTGCGTACGACGACCAGGCCGCTCGCCGGCCTGCGCGTGGTGCTCGACTGTGCCGAGGGCGCCGCGTCCGACGTCGGGCCGCGGTCGCTGGCCGACGCCGGGGCGTTCGTGACGGCGATCCACGCCCAGCCGGACGGGCTCAACATCAACGACGGCTGCGGCTCCACCCATCTGGCCTCGCTGCAGGAGGCCGTGGTCAAGGACGGCGCGGACGTCGGGTTCGCTCTCGACGGCGACGCCGACCGGTGCCTGGCGGTCGACCACGAGGGCAACGTGGTCGACGGGGACCAGATCCTGGCGGTGCTGGCGCGCTCGCTGAAGGAGCAGGGTCGGCTCAAGGACGACACCGTGGTCGCCACGGTGATGAGCAACGTCGGGTTCGTCCACGCCATGGCGGAGGCCGGGATCACCGTCCACCGGGCCAAGGTCGGTGACCGCTACGTGCTGGAGGCGATGAACGGCGCCGGCTACACGCTCGGTGGTGAGCAGTCCGGGCACGTCATCATGAGCGAGTTCGCGACCACCGGCGACGGCATCCTCACCGCCCTGCACCTGCTCGAGCGGATGGCCGCCACCGGGCAGAGCCTGCAGCGGCTGGCTTCGGTGATGACCCGGTTGCCCCAGGTGCTGGTGAACGTGCCCGACGTGGACAAGGGCCGCACCGACGACTCCGTGGTGGCGGCGGCCGTCGCGGCGGCGGAGGCCGAGCTGGGCCAGCAGGGGCGGGTGCTGCTGCGGGCGTCCGGCACCGAGCCGCTGGTGCGGGTGATGGTCGAGGCGACGACCGAGCAGCAGGCGAACGAGATCGCCGAACGGCTCGCCAGCGTGGTCCGCGACCGGCTCGCCCTCTGACCGTCGGCCGGGAACCGACGTCCCTCAGAGCTTGCGCAACCGGACGTAGCGCACCGAGTGGTCGGCGTCCTTGCGCAGCACCAGCGTGGCCCGGGACCGGGTCGGCAGCACGTTCTGGACCAGGTTGGGACCGTTGATCGTGTCCCAGATGTGCTCGGCCTGCGCCGTCGCCTCCTCCGGGGTCAGGCTGGCATAGCGCGCGAAATAGGAGTGCGGGTCGCGGAAGGCCGTCTCCCTCAGCCGCAGGAACCGGTCGACGTACCAGCGCCGGATGTCCGGGGTCGCGGCGTCGACATACACGCTGAAGTCGAAGAAGTCGCTGACCGCCAGGCCGGTGCGTCCGTCGTCGCGGACCCGTGCGGGTTGCAGGACGTTGAGCCCCTCGATGATCACGATGTCCGGGCTCTTGATCACCAGCGGTTCGTCGGGCACCACGTCGTAGGTCAGGTGGGAGTACGTCGGCGCCTCGACCTCCTCCTTGCCGGACTTGATGTCGATGACGAACCGCAGCAGGGCCTTCCGGTCGTAGGACTCCGGGAAGCCCTTCCGCTGCAGGAGCCCCCGGCGTTCCAGCTCGGCGTTGGGGAGCAGGAAGCCGTCGGTGGTCACCAGTGCGACGGACGGGTGCTCCGGCCAGTGCGCGAGCAGGTGCTGGAGCACCCGGGCGGTGGTGGACTTGCCGACCGCCACTGAGCCGGCCAGCCCGATCACGAACGGCGTGCGGGGCGGGATGGGCAGGTCGAGGAACTCCTCCTGGGCCCGGTGCAGCGACCCGGCGGCGGCGACGTACATGCTCAGCAGCCGGGACACCGGGAGGTAGACCTGCTCGATCTCGGCCATGTCGAGCTCGTCACCGAGCCCCCGGACCCGCTCGACCTCCTCCGCCGACAGCGGCTGCTCGGCGGGCCCGGTGAGGGCCGCCCAGGCGTCCCGCTCGAGCTCGACGTACGGCGAGGTCTCGCGTGCCTGGTCGCGCTCGCCGGCCGGTGAGGACATGACCGGCATTGTTGCAGCAGCGCGGCGGATAGACTCCGCCGCATGTGTGGAATCGTGGGCTACGTCGGCGGCCAGCAGGCGCAGGGTGTCGTGATCGACGGCCTCAGGCGGCTGGAGTACCGCGGCTACGACTCCGCCGGGATCGCCGTGGTCCATGGGGACCGCGGGGCCGGCCGGATCGCGGCGGAGAAGCGCGCCGGCAAGCTCGCGAACCTGGAGAAGGCCGTCGACGAGCACGACCTCCCGGAGGCCACCACCGGGATCGGCCACACCCGCTGGGCCACCCACGGCGCACCCAACGACCGCAACGCCCACCCGCACCTCGGCGCCGAGGGCCGGGTCGCGCTGGTCCACAACGGCATCATCGAGAACTTCGCGCCGCTGCGCAGCGAGCTCGAGGCGGCCGGCCACGAGCTGCTCTCGGAGACCGACACCGAGGTGGTCGCTCACCTGCTCGAGCGGGCGCTGGCCGAGGGGGCCGACCTGACCGCCGCCATGCAGGCGGTCTGTCGCCGACTGGACGGGGCGTTCACCCTCGTCGCGGTCGACGCGCAGGACCCGGAGCGAGTGGTGGCCGCCCGCCGCAACAGCCCCCTGGTGGTGGGGCTCGGCGAGGGGGAGAACTTCCTCGGCTCCGACGTCGCCGCGTTCATCGGCCACACCCGCGAGGCGATGGAGCTCGACCAGGACCAGGTCGTCACGATCAGCCGCGACGGCGTGAGCGTCAGCAACTTCGACGGTACGCCGGCCGAGGGCCGCCGCTACCACGTCGACTGGGACCTGTCGGCCGCCGAGAAGGACGGCCACGACTGGTTCATGCGCAAGGAGATCTTCGAGCAGCCGCGTGCGGTCGCCGACGCGCTGCTCGGCCGCCGCGACGCCGCCGGCTTCCTGCAGCTCGACGAGGTCCGGATCTCCGACGAGGACCTGCGCGAGATCGACAAGGTGATCATCATCGCCTGCGGGACGTCGTTCTACGCCGGCATGGTCGCGAAGTACGCCATCGAGCACTGGGTGCGGATCCCCTGCGAGGTCGAGCTGTCCTCCGAGTTCCGCTACCGCGACCCGATCCTGACCCACTCCACGCTGGTGGTCGCGATCTCGCAGTCCGGCGAGACCGCCGACACCCTGCAGGCCATCCGGCACGCCCGCGCGCAGCGCTCCTGGGTGCTGGGCATCTGCAACACCAACGGCTCGACGATCCCGCGTGAGTCCGACGCGGTGATCTACACCCACGCCGGCCCCGAGATCGGCGTCGCCTCCACCAAGGGCTTCCTCACCCAGCTCGTCGCGTGCTACCTGCTCGCGCTCTACCTCGCGCAGGTCAAGGGCACCCGGTACGGCGAGGAGATCGCGGTGGTGCTCGACCAGCTGGAGGAGATGCCGGGCCGGATCCAGCAGATGCTCGACGACCACGAGACGGTCTACGAGCTGGCCCGCGAGCACGTCGGGGCGGGGACGGTGCTGTTCCTCGGGCGGCACGTCGGCTACCCGGTGGCCCTCGAGGGTGCCCTGAAGCTCAAGGAGCTGGCCTACCTCCACGCCGAGGGCTTCGCCGCGGGCGAGCTCAAGCACGGTCCGATCGCGCTGGTGGAGGATCGGCTGCCCGTGCTCTGCGTCGTCCCGCCCAAGGGACGCGACCAGCTGCACGACAAGATGGTCAGCGGGATCCAGGAGGTCCGGGCCCGCGGTGCCCACACGATCTGCCTGGCGGAGGAGGGCGACGACGAGATCACGCCGTACGCCGACGTCCTGATCCGGCTGCCGAAGGTGCCGACCCTGCTCCAGCCAATGGTGGCCACCGTGCCGTTGCAGCTCTTCGCGTGCGAGCTGGCAACCCAGCTCGGGCACGACGTGGACCAGCCGCGCAACCTCGCCAAGTCCGTCACGGTCGAGTGATCCGATGAACACCCCACGAAAACGCGCTCCGCTTGCCTTTCCGCGGGGACCCCGATGATCGTCGGGATCGGGGTCGACGTGGTCGACATCGACCGGTTCGGTGCGACGCTGGAACGGACGCCGGCCCTGGCGGACCGTCTCTTCACCGACGCGGAGGCGTCGCTGCCACTGGCCTCCCGGGCCGCGCGGTTCGCGGCGAAGGAGGCGATCGCCAAGGCACTCGGCGCACCGACGGGGCTGGCGTGGCACGACGTCGAGGTGGTGCGCGCGGACGGTGGCCGTCCGTCGTTCCTGCTGCGCGGAACGGTCCAGCGCGCCGTCGACGCGGCCGGCGCCTCCGCCGTACACCTGTCGCTGTCCCACGACGCGGGAATCGCCTCGGCCTTCGTGGTTCTCGAGGCCTGACCGGGACCTCGGTCAGCGGCGCGGAGGTGCGGCCCGCTGGGCGGGTCCTGCCACGGGCCCCCACCAGCCGGTGACGTCGCCCAGCCGACGCTCGAGAACCGGTGCGAGGGTGCGGCTGAAGGTCGACGTCAGATGGTTGGCGTCCCGGTAGACCAGTACGTTGCCCTCGACCGCCCGGCACTCGGTCGGTCGGCAGATGTGGTCGGTGAGGTCGATCCAGGCCAGGTCGGGCAGGGCGGGAGCGCCTGCGAACGGGTCGGCCGAGAGCAACTCCTCGCGGGGCACCGTGCAGTGGGCGATCACGGCGTCGGCGCCGTCGGCCATTGCCTCCTCCACGCAGGACGGCGCGTCCACGCCGAGCCACGGGGTGTCCCGGAGCATCACCAGCGGGATACCGGCGTCCGCCACCGGCCACCAGGAGGTCGGGTACTCCTGCGGGACGTAGTCGCCGGGTCGGGGCCCGCGGTAGGGGCGGGTGCCGGTCGAGACCACCAGGTCCGGCCGCTCCCCGACCAGCCGCTCCGACACTGCCGCGGACCAGGCCCGGCAGATCGGGTGCTTCGGGTTCTGGGGGCGTAGGGGCTTGAGGCCCCAGGGGCAGCCGAGCCGGAACGTGGTCCGCAGCTCGAGGTCGTTGGCGAGCGCTACCTCCTCGAACGCCGGGAGCAGCGCGATCATGTGGGAGCTGCCGACCAGGTGGACCACCCGCGATCCTCCTTCGACGCCGAACGTGCACGTGACGATGTCCGGGGTGTCGGGGGGTGGCAGGCATGCCTCGATGTCCGGCCGGTCCCCGCGGGCCAGGTGGACCGGCGGGACCAGGGCGGCCGTCGGCACGGCACCGCTCGGGAGGAGTACGGCGGCCGCGCCGGGATGCCGCCCGTCCGCCACCAGCCTGCCCAGCTGTGCGCGGTCCCGCTCGAGATCGACCAGGTAGGTGACCGGGGCGACCACCGAGGCGAGCAGCGCGACCGCGATCGTGGTCGAGGCCGCCAGGGCAGGGAGGCGGCGGACCGGCCGGGAGGGTGCCTGGGTGGCCGGCCGCTCGCGGACGGGGTCCTCGACCAGCCACTTCGTGGCCATGGCGAGCAGCAGCGAGGCCGCCAGGATGCCGGCGCCGGCCGCCGGACCTGCCTCCGTGCGTCCGGTGTGGGCCAGGAAGCCGATGAGCACGGGCCAGTGCCAGAGGTACAGCGCGTAGGCGTGGTCGCCGAGCCAGCGGGGCACCCGTGCGGAGAGCAGGCGGTCGACGCCGACGCGCGTGGGGGTCACCCCGGCCACCACCAGGGCGAGGGTGGCCAGCACCGGCCACGCCGCCCAGGCGCCGGGGAAGAGTCGCCCGCCGTCCACCATCAGTCCGCAGGACGCGACCGCCGCGATACCGGCGTACCCCATGGCCACGCGCAGCCACCCGGGGGCGCGGGCGGTCCCGGACGCGATCCAGGGCAGCAGCAGGGCCGCCAGGGCCCCCGCGAGCGGCTCCCAGGCGCGGGCCAGCGTGTCGTAGTAGGCGACCGGCTGGTTGACGCGGACGGAGGCCAGGGCGTAGCCGAAGGAGGCCAGCGCCCCCGCGCCGAAGAGCGCGAGGAGCACCGGCCGGGCCGACCAGCCGGGCCGCACCAGACGCACGGCCCAGACCGCGAGCAGTCCGGCCAGGGGAACGGCGAGGAAGAGCTGTCCCTGCACGGACAACGACCAGAAGTGCTGGACGGGACTCACGGCGAGACCGGCCGCCTCGTAGTCCTGCTCGTTGCCGGCGAGGTACCAGTTCTGCGCATAGGTGAGGGACGCGAGCACCTGCCGGGCGGTCTCCTCCCACCGGACCCGGGGCAACACCACGAACATCGCCACGGTGACACCCGCGAGCGTGACGACCGCAGCGGGGATCAGCCGCCGCAGGATCCGCCGCCACGCGGCGAGCGTCTGGCGCAGGGCCGAGCGCAGGCGGGGCCGCCCCGGCCCGAGGGCGCGGGCGCGGCCCAGCACGGTCAGCGCGAGGAAGAAGCCCGAGAGGGTGAGGAAGACGTCCACGCCGCCGGAGACCCGCCCGGCCCAGACGTGGTAGACCACGACCAGCAGCACCGCGACCCCGCGCAGCCCCTCGAGGTCGAAGCGCCAGGCGGGTCGCCTCGAGGCTGCGTCGTCCATGGGTCCCCCGTCTGCTCTTCCAGGAGTGGGACGCGCCAGCCTCCCTCCAGGTTGCACGGCGCGCCGCACCAGTTCTCGCCCTCGCTCCACCCTGGGCAGCCCCGTAGCCTGAGGCCGTGCGACACGCCCACTCGATCCGGCAGGTCCGGGAGGCCGAGTCCGCCCTGATGGCCAGGCTCCCCACCGGTGCCCTCATGGCGCGCGCCGCCACTGGGCTGGCCGGTGCGGTGGCCGACCTGCTGGGAGGATCCTACGGCAGCCGGGTGCTGTTGCTGGTCGGATCGGGCGACAACGGAGGGGACGCGCTGCACGCCGGGGCGCTGCTGGCGCGGCGCGGGGCCCGGGTCGAGGCGGTGCTGCTCTCCGACTCCCCGCATGCCGGTGGGCTCGCGGCGTTCCGGCGTGCCGGCGGGCGGGTCGTCACCGCGTCGGACAGTCGCCGTCCCGACGTGGTCGTGGACGGGATCGTCGGCATCGGAGGACGACCCGGCCTGCGGCCCGCCGCGGTCGAGGCGCTGGCCCGCCACCGCGAGGTCCCGGTGGTCGCCGTCGACGCCCCCTCGGGCGTCTCGGTGGACGACGGCCGGATCGAGGGCCCCCACGTCGCCGCCGACCTCACCGTCACCTTCGGGACCCACAAGGTGGCCCACCTCGTGGATCCGGCGGCCCGGGCGTGCGGCGTCGTACACCTCGTGGACATCGGGCTGGACCTGCCCGAGGCCGCGCTCACGGCGCTGCAGCCCGGTGACGTCGCCGGTCGGCTGCCGCGGCCCAGCGGGCCGGACCACAAGTACTCCCGCGGGGTGGTGGGGGTGCGGACCGGGACGGAGTACCCCGGCGCCGGGTTGCTCAGCACGGCCGGCGCCGGGTGCGGGCTGGCCGGGATGGTCCGGTACGCCGGCCCCGCCGAGGTCGCCGCCAGGGTGCAGGCGGCCCATCCCGAGGTGGTGACCGCGGCCGGTCGCGTCCAGGCCTGGGTGGTGGGGTGCGGCTCGGGTGCGGCCGCGGCGGACGACCTGGCCGCCGTCCTGGGCGACGGCGTCCCGGTGGTCGTCGACGCCGACGCGCTGGCGCACCTGCCGACGCCGCTGCCGGTGCCCGCGGTGCTGACCCCGCACGCGGGCGAGCTGGCGCGGATGCTGGGCGTCGAGCGCGAGCAGGTCGAGGACGCCCAGCTGGGGTTCGTCCGGGAGGCGGCCGCGCGGTGGCAGGCCGTGGTGGTGCTCAAGGGGCGGCACACCCTGGTGGCCGAACCCGGCGGCCGGGTCCGGGTCACCACGACCGGCCAGCCCTGGCTGGCGACGGCGGGCGCCGGCGACGTGCTGGCGGGGGTGGTCGGGGCACTGCTGGCCTGCGGCCTCGACCCGTTCGACGCCGCCTCCGTGGGGTCGTGGGTGCACGGCGCCGCGGCCACCCTCGCCTCGGACGGCGGGCCGATCGTGGCCGGCGACGTGGCCCGGGCACTGCCTGGCGCCATCCGGCCGCTGCTCGGCTGACCGGATCCGCCGGCTCGACCGGACATCTCCGCAGGTTCGGCAGAGGGGGCTGACACAATCGACGGCATGGGTCCGGAGCCGGCGCGTGCGGAGATCGTGGTCGACCTGGCGGCGATGCGGCACAACGTACGGCGGCTTCGGGAGCTCGTCGGACCGGGCCCGGCGATGATGACGGTCGTGAAGGCGGACGGCTACGGCCACGGCATGGCCGGTGTCGCCCGCGCCGCGCGGGAAGGGGGCGCGGACTGGCTCGGCGTCGCCACGGTCGACGAGGCGGTGGCGCTGCGGGAGACCGGTGACTCCGGCCCGCTGCTGTGCTGGCTCGGGGTGCCGGGCGAGGACTACGCCTCGGCGATTCGCCGCGACGTCGAGGTGACGGCGTACTCCATCGCCGAGCTGGGCGAGATCGCGGCCGCGGCCGACCAGCTGGGCACCACGGCGCGGGTTCAGCTCAAGGTGGACACCGGTCTCTCGCGCGGCGGCGCCGCGCGCGCCGACTGGGCGGCGCTGTTCGCCGCGGCCGCCGCCGCCGAGGCGGGCGAGCGGATCCGGGTGACCGGGGTGTGGTCCCACTTCGCGTGCAGCGACGAGCCGGAGCATCCCGCCAACGACGCCCAGCAGAAGGTCTTCGACGAGGCACTCGACGTCGCGGCGCAGGCCGGCCTGCGTCCGGCGCTGCGGCACCTCGCGAACAGCGCGGGGGCCCTGCTGCGGCCGTCCGCGCGCTACGACCTGGTCCGGTGCGGGATCGCCAGCTACGGCCTGGACCCGGCGCCGGGACGCACGCGTGACCTGGGGCTGCGCCCGGTGATGACCGTGCGGGCCCGGCTCGCGATGGTCAAGCGGGTCAGGGCGGGTGAGTCGGTCTCCTACGGCCACACCTGGACCGCGGACCGCGACACCACGGTCGGCCTGGTTCCGGTCGGGTACGCCGAGGGGGTGCCCCGGATCGGCTCGAACCGGGTGTCGGTGTGGGCCGCCGGCGCCCCGCGCCCGGTGCGGGGTCGGGTCTGCATGGACCAGTTCGTGATCGACCTGGGTGACGACACCGCCGTTCCGGGCGACGAGGTGGTGCTGTTCGGCGCCGGGCCGGACGGCACCCCCACCGCCACGGACTGGGCGCAGGCCTGCGAGACCATCAACTACGAGATCGTGACCCGCATGGGAGGCCGGCTCACCCGTCGTACGGTCGACCCGGAGAGGGCCACCGCGTGAGCGCCCGGCGTCGGGTCGGTCGCTACGCCGCGGCCGCCGCGGCCGCCGCGGGCGCGGCGGTGGCCGGCACGGCGATCGGCTTCGCCCGCCGCCGCCGGGTGATCGCCCGCCGGGGCGTGGGGGAGCGGACCCCGCTCGGGTCGCTGCGCGCGGAACCCCGGACCGTGGTCGCCGACGACGGAGTGCCCCTCCACGTGGAGGTCGACGAGCCGGCGGAAGACGCCCCCGGCTCACCCACCGTGGTGTTCCTCCACGGCTACGCCCTCAACCTCGACTGCTGGCACTTCCAGCGGGCCGGCTACCGCGGGCTGCTGCGAACGGTCTTCGTCGACCACCGGTCCCACGGCCGATCCGGGCGTTCCGCGGAGGAGAACGCGACCATCGACCGGCTCGGGCTGGACCTCCGCCAGGTGCTGGACCAGGTGGTGCCGGACTCCCCGGTGGTGCTCGTCGGCCACTCGATGGGCGGGATGGCGATCATGGCGCTGGCCGAGCACCATCCGGAGATGTTCGGGGACCGCGTGGTGGGGGTGGCCTTGATCTCCACGACCGCCGGCGGCCTGAGCCCCCACCGGCTGCTGCTGCCCGTGCTCCCCGACGTGGTCGGGGGCGAGGTCGCCCAACGCGTGGTCGCGGGGCTCGCCCGCGCCTCCCGCACCGTCGACGGGGTTCGGCGGCTCGGGCGAGGGGTGGCGGCGGTCCTGACCGATGCGTTCGCGTTCGGTGACGAGGTGCCGGGCCACTACGTCGCGTTCCTGGACGAGATGCTCTCCGCCACGCCGTTCGAGGTGGTCGCGCAGTTCTTCCCGCACTTCGCGTCCCTCGACAAGTTCGCCGTGCTGGAGGCATTCGCGCAGGTCCCGACCGCCATCATCTGCGGTACGGCCGACCGGCTCACCTCGATCGGTCACAGCCGCAAGATGCACGACCTGCTGCCCGACTCCGTCCTCGTCGAGTGCGAGGGCGCCGGCCACATGGTGATCATGGAGCGTCACGAGCAGGTCAACGCCGCCCTGGACCAGCTCATCGCGGCCGCCTCCCACCCGACGGCGGGCCGGGCGTGAGCGAACCGGTCCTCCGCGTCGTGGCGGCCGACGCCGCGGACGACGTGCTCGCGGTGATCCGGGCGTCGTTCGGCGCCCGGCCCCCGCTCGACCCACCGACCGAGGCGCTGGCGGAGACGTCGGAGAGCCTGGCGGCCGAGCTGGGCGAGCACGGGGGGATCCTGGCCACCGTGGACGGGGAGCCCGTGGGCTCCCTCGTCTTCGACCGCACCGGCCCCGGCCTGCTCGTGCGCCGGTTCGGGGTGGTGCCCGGGGCCCAGGGTGCGGGGATCGCGCGCCGGCTGGTCTCGGCTGCGGAGGAGTGGGCCCGTGCCGCCGGCTTCTCCGGGATCCGGGTCAAGGCACGCATGGAGCTCCCCGAGACGCTGCGGTTCTGGGAGCACCACGGCTACGTGCGCTCCGGACGGGTCGGGGTGACCGCCAGGCTGGTGAAGGTCTTCCCGGTGCGCGGTCGGCTCGTGACGCCCGACGACACCCGGGGCCTCGGGCGGCGCGTGGGCCGGCTGCTCCGCGCCGGCGACCTGCTCCTGCTCAGCGGCGACCTCGGGGCCGGCAAGACCACCTTCACGCAGGGGCTCGGGGTCGCGCTCGGGGTCCGGGGCGAGGTGACCTCCCCGACCTTCGTGATCGCGCGGGTCCACCCGTCGCTGGTGGGCGGGCCCGACCTCGTGCACGTCGACGCCTACCGGCTCGGGGGGATCGACGAGCTCGACGACCTCGACCTGGACACCTCGCTGGGGGAAGCCGTCACGGTCGTGGAGTGGGGGGAGGACGTGGCGGAGGGGCTGGCTGACGAGCGCCTGGAGATCCGCCTGGTGCGCCGCCTCGGGACCGACCCGGTCGAGCCGGCCGGTGCGCAGGAGGACCACGACCCGCGCGAGGCCGAGGTCCGGGCGGTCGGCCTGCGCTGGCTCGACACGGGCCTCTCCGGCCTGTTCGACCCCGCCGACTAGCCTCGTCAACGTGCTCCTCGCCCTCGACACCTCCTCGCCGCAGGTCAGCGTCGCGCTGGCCGACGGGGCGACGGTCGTGGCCGAGCACACCGCGGACCGCCCGATGAAGCACGGC
>Ga0299913_10002630_pt1 | contig 14288 bp, 16 predicted proteins | sample RVTome_9_FD_201360 | JGI IMG/M metagenome (GOLD analysis project Ga0299913, IMG submission 201360) | Soil microbial communities from uranium-contaminated site in the Upper Colorado River Basin, Wyoming, United States - RVT155D38 (version 2) ... | reverse complement strand
CTGGAACCAGGGCAGCGTCATCCGGTCTTGGCTCCTGGAGCTGGCCGAGGCTGCATTCGATGAGGATCCGCGCCTCGCCTCTGTAGCTGGATATGTCGAAGATTCCGGTGAAGGAAGGTGGACCGTTCAAGCTGCCATCCACGAAGCGGTCCCCGCGCCCGCCATCGCCACAGCCCTTTTCGCCCGTTTCTATTCGCGCCAGGACGAATCTTTTTCTGCCAAGGTCATTGCCGCCCTTCGCAAGCAGTTCGGAGGCCATGCCGTTAGGGAAGCGGCACCCCAGGAGCCCCCTACCGGCGAGGAAGGCTGATGACTCTCGCCATTCCCGACCCCCATGTGGTGGTCATCTTCGGGGCGTCTGGCGATCTGACAGGGCGCAAGCTGATGCCTGCGCTCTACAACCTGTTCGCGCAGGAGCTGCTTCCGGATCAATTCGCCGTGATCGGATACTCCAGGACCCCTTTGAGCGACGAAGAGTTTCGCAGCAGTTCCAGGAAAAATGTGAAAGAGCACAGCCGAACAGGGCTCGACGAACGAGTCTGGGAGTGGTTCGAGCCTCGTCTTCACTACGTATCCGGCGAGTTCGATTCAGAAGGCGCGATGCACCATCTGGTGGAGCGACTGGACACCTGCGACAAGCTTTTCGGAACTGAGGGGCGCAGGGTGTTCTATTGCGCCACCCCGCCGCAGGCTTTCGTCGACATCGTTCAGCGGCTAGGAGAAGAAAAACTTTACATGGATTCGAGAATCGTGATCGAAAAGCCTTTCGGTGAGGATCTCAAATCTGCCAAGGAGCTAAATCGTACGCTTCATGGAGTCTTCGACGAATCACAGATCTATCGGATCGATCACTATCTCGGCAAGGAAACGGTCCAGAACATCCTGGTGTTTCGATTCTCCAATGGCATGTTCGAGCCGATCTGGAATCGGAGGTTCGTTAGATCGGTCGAGTTGAATGTTGCCGAGGACATTGGCATCGAAGGACGAGGCAAGTTTTACGAGAGCGCCGGCGCCATGAGAGACATAGTTCAGAACCACCTCCTTCAATTGCTCACGGTCCTCGCTATGGAGCCTCCGTCGTCATTCAATGCGGAGTCGATACGCGACGAAAAGATGAAAGTGCTGAACGCGATGCCTGTATTCGAAGCGGCCAATGTGGTGCGGGGCCAGTACACCGCGGGGGAGATCGATGGTGAGCAGGTCCCGGGATACCGGGAGGAGGAAAACGTCGCCCCCGATTCCATCACCGAGACTTTCACCGCGATGAAGGGCTCGGTGGAGAACTGGCGATGGGCCGGAGTCCCGTTCTTTCTCCGGACCGGAAAGCGGCTCACTCGTCGTTCGACAGAAGTGACCGTCACTTTTCACGACGCCCCCCATATGCTTTTCGAGGAGGCAGGCGTCTCTGTACCCGATGCGAACAAGATCACGATCCGGATCCAGCCGGACGAGGGGATATCACTCACGTTCGATGCCAAGGTACCTGGGCCGGACATGCAGGTGACTCCAGTGACTATGGATTTCGATTACGAGGAGTCGTTTATGACCGCTCCCGCTGAGGCATACGAGCGTCTCCTCCACGACGTCATGGATGGCGACCGAACCCTCTTCCCCCGCGGGGACGAGGCCGAACGGGCGTGGCAGCTGCTCGATCCGGTACTGGAGAAGACGCCGCCGGAGGAATATGCCGCCGGAACCTGGGGGCCGAAGAAGGCCGATGAGCTCATCGCTCCCTGGAAGTGGTCTCTCCGCTGAGACGCCTGCCCCGTCTCGAGATATTCGACGATCCGGAGGCAATGGCGCGGCATGCTGCAGAGATATTCCGCGAGATCTCGCCAAAGAAGGTGGTTCTCACGGGAGGCGAGACTCCGAAACGATCGTACGAGCTGATCTCGCAACTGGATATGCCCTGGCATGAGATCGATCTGTTCTTGAGTGACGAGCGTTTCGTGCCGCTTCACGACGACAGGTCGAATGAAAAGATGGTGCGTGAAGCGCTTGGGGGCCGCGTGCACGAGGCCCGGCTGCATGGCTTCTCACGGGAAGCAGGTCCGGAGGAGTCGGCGGAGATGTATGGGAAGGAGGTCACCGGCCACTTGCCGTTCGATCTCACTTTCATGGGACTCGGCGAGGATGGTCATACCGCCTCGCTCTTTCCTTCCGATCAGCAGCACGGCCGAAGGGATGTTATGGCTTTCGCCTACCGTCCCGATCGACAAGGACCATGGAGGACTACTCTCTCGCTGGCTGCACTGGACCGATCGTCTGTGATGGTGTTCCTGGTTGCCGGGCAAGAAAAGGCAGATGCTCTTCGAATCTTGATGGAAGGAGGAGACATCCCCGCGGCCAAGGTGCAGCCGGAAGGGAACTTGCTAATCCTTTCGGATCGAGCTGCCGCCCGGGGTGTCCTCAGCCCGGGTCGCGGACGAGTCTGACCCTGTTGCCGATCGAGATCGATTCTCGCTCCAGTCTTCCCTTTTCGACCTCAACTGCACCTATGTACTCGGCTCCTGGGGAATAGGTCGGACAAGGATCGGCTTCGCATGGCTCCATCTGAAGGATCGCGACGATCGCTCCCTGTTCGTCCCAGAAAGCGATGTCCAAAGCGATCAGAGTGTTTTTCATCCAGAACCCACCGGAACCAGCGCGTTCGAAGAGGAATGCCATCCCGTCGATCTCCGAGAGCTCGGTTCTTCCCATCAGGCCGGTGGCCCGGGTCTGCGAGGTCTCTGCTATCTCAACTGTGAGGCGCACTTCGCCCGAGGGCCCATTTACGATCAGGGTCCCCAACGGAAGGTCTTCATCGGAGACGGTCTTCTCCATCTGAGGCTCGCGGGTGGGCGTAGGCGCTGATTCTCCTGAGTTCTGGCGTGATGTCTGGCGTGAGGTCTCGGCGCATGCGCTGGTGACCAACAAGCAGAAGGCGACCACCAGCATGCCCGAGCGACGCATAAATCCCCTTTCCGGCGTGATTTCGCCTCTATCCTCCTACTTAGGCGCTGAGGAAGTAGGGAGGTGGCCCTTCATGAACATGAAAAAAATACTGATGGTAGCGGTCGCCGCGTTCATCGTCTTCTACATCCTGCGCAGCCCGGATTCCGCAGCCGATGCCTTCAAGGCAGCCGGAAAGGTCACTTTCGAAGGGCTGAGAGACCTCGCGGGGTCGCTCGCAATATTCGTGGACAACCTATTTAGGTGATGTTCGCCGGCCGGCGACCGCGTCTTTCGGGTTTCGACAAGTATCTCGCCAGCGGGGAGAAGGTGCTCTTCTCTTGTCGTCAGCACGCGGTGTTGCTGGTCAAGCCCATGGCTATATGGGTGGTAGCGATTCTGATCGGGAGCCTCGTTGGATTCGCCCTCAGTCCATCGACCTCGGAGGGATTCATCGATCGGCTTGCGGGGTTTGTCGTACTTGGAGCGACTGCATACTCCGCGCTGAAGATCGCCCGATGGTGGTGGGCGCGCTATGTGGTGACCGATCAGAGGGTGCTCTTCGTCGAAGGGATCATCGCTCGCAAGGTTTCAGCGGTTCCTCTGGAGAAAGTCACAGAGACGACCTTCTCGCGTTCGATGTGGGGAAGGCTCATAGGCTACGGCGACCTTTTGCTCGACTCTCCGGGGGAGAGGCCGGGGCTGGATACGTTGTTTCATCTTCCGAATCCAGACGAGGTTTACCGTCTCGTTACGTCTCTTGTGGTCCAGCGTGCCTGGGAGCAACCGAAAAAACCCGATCCCTACCCCTGGCCGAGGTCTCCGGACGAAGAAGACACCGGACCGATCCCAAGGGTGATCTGAAGATGGGGAATCGAGCTGCCACCGAAGACAACGCGACCCTCGGTACACTGAGGAAATGTCTGGTAAACGACGTGTCGGCATCATGGGTGGAACTTTCGATCCGGTGCATTACGGCCACCTCGTGTGCGCAGAAGAGGCTCGATGGCAGTTTGAATTGGACGAAGTGGTTTTCGTGCCGACCGGCCAGCCATGGCAAAAACGCGAAGTCTCGCCTGCCGAGGATCGTTACATGCTGACCATGCTGGCTACCGCCCCCAACACCAAGTTTTCGGTTTCTCGAATCGACATCGATCGCAAGGGCCCTACCTACACCCGGGATACCCTGCAGAAGTTCAAGGAGTTTTACGGGGATGACGTTGACCTCTTCTTCATCACTGGAGCAGACGCAGTTTTGGACATCCTTACTTGGAAAGACCCGGACGAGGTGCTCGAGTTGGCGCAGCTCATCGCAGCTTCCCGGCCCGAATACGACCTCAGCAAGCTCGATCAGATCAAAGTCGCGGGACGCATGAAAACGATGCAGATTCCTGCGTTGTCGATCTCATCCACCGATATCAGGGAAAGGGTCAGGACCGGTCGCCCTATCCGCTATTTGGTGCCGCGAGAGGTTCTTCGATACATCGAAGAGAGAAGTCTCTACGCGTCTTCTTCGAAAGGCTTGAGTTGAGCGACCACAGAGAAGTTCTGGAAAGACCGCCACCTCCGCCATATCGGCGGCGCGGACCTGGAAGCCGAATAGCGCGGCGGCGCGCTATCGCCAAGCAGCGCCGCAAGAAGGCTCTTGGTCTGGTGATCTTCCTCTGGGTGGTCGTCGGCGCTGTGATCGCAGGGGCGATCCTTCTGTTTCAGAACGTACGCGAGGGTCCGTCCTCTGCGGCCCCCCCCGGAGAGGAAACCCTCTCGAGCCAAAGGACATGGCTTGCGATTGGGACCGTTGAGTCGGATCCAGACTTGGGAGCCGCGTGGTTGACGGTCTTCTCCGAAGATCCCGAAGGCAATCAAGGTGTTGTCATCTACATCCCAAGAACGGCATACGTCGAGATCCCAGGTTTCGGACAGGAGATCATCGGCAAAGCACTCTCCTTGGGCCGCGAGCCCCTTCAACTGACGGCGGTCGCAAACATGTTGGGTGTGCAGTTCGATCATTTCCTCAAGATCTCCGATCAGGGAGTGCAAGCGCTCGTGGACAAGATGGGGGGCGTGACCCTGGAGGTATCGGCTCCTCTTACCGTTGAAGAAGCGGGACGGGTAAGGACAATCTTTGCGGAAGGTACTCAAACCCTAAACGGTGAGAGAGCAGCGCAATACCTGGCTTTCGTCGAATCGAACGGAGACGAGATTTCGAGAGCCGCGCGTCATGCTGTCTTTTGGTCTGCATTCTTCGAAAAGTTCAACCAAGGCGACGCTCCACAGGGAGTTTCGGCGCTCATGGAAGGCAGTACGGACCTGTACACCACCAACGGCGAAGGTTCAGGTGTAGCCAACTTGATGAGCAGCTTGGTCGAGATGGGTGACCGAGTGGCATTCGAGACTCTGCCGGTGCAGTCGACCGGGCTTTCGACCGGAACCCAGTTCTACAGTGTCGACCGCGAGGCCGTTGATCGTCTCGTCAAGCGATATCTGGCTGGATCGCAGCCGGCCGGTTCGGGTGTTGCGGGCAGGCGGCTGGAGATCCTAAACGGCAACGGCGTTCCTGGAATCGGCCAAAGGGTGGGCGACCAGCTCGTCCCCAATGGATTCAGGATCATTCTCAATCAGAACGCCAGGCACTTCGATTACGATGTCTCTCAGATTGTCGTCTACTCGAATTCGGATGAAGCCCTCGCGGTAGCCAATGAGGTCAAGGCGATTCTTGGAGTGGGCGAGGTAGTGATATCCAGGCAGAGGCAGAGTCTGGTTGACCTAACTATCGTGGTGGGTAAGGACTACATCGAAAAACACGGAAACTCCTGAGAGGCTGAGAGCTACTGAAAGAACCCATCGATAGAGCGCTGGCCGCAGCAAGGGCCGCGTCCACCAAGCAGGCCGACGACATTTTGATCCTCGAAGTTGGCCCGATCATAGGGATCACCGATTACTTCGTTATCTGCTCAGGCAACAACGAGCGCCAGGTATCCACTATCACTGAGGAGATTGAAGAGCAGCTGCGTGCCGATGGGGCCAAACCCTATCGACGCGAAGGGGAAAGCGAAGCCCGCTGGGTCCTGCTCGACTACCTCGATGTGGTGGTCCATGTCTTCCATAAAGAAGAGCGTGAGTTCTATGAGCTGGAGCGGCTATGGAAGGATGCAGGGGTGGTTGCATTCGAAAACGGCGTCAAGCAGGAGGGAGCCTAGGTGCCTAGGGGTGGCAGAAGGCGAAGAGGCCGCGGCGGAAAGGGCCGCCAGAACGCTGATCGCAAGCCGGCAGCACAAGGGGCCCAGCCGGTAAAGCAGGACGGTCAGACTCAGCCACCGGGCGGAACAGGACGACGCAAACGCAGGCGGCGCAGGGGGCCTCCAAGAGAGACGGGCGTTGCTTCGATGATCAACCGTCCGAAGACGCTCAACATGCTGCCTTCGGATGGAGTCGAACTGGAGGAGCTCATCTCGAATCTTCAGGAGGAATATGGAACTCCTGCTACCCCTCAGCCCTTCCGACTGACGATCAAGTTGATCCCTGCGGAGGAATCCACCGCCGTCTCTTCTCGAGAGGACTCGGGCGGAGTGAGGACGCGCCGGCGCCGGAGACGGCCGGGTGGGGGAACTGCAGCCGAGGTCACGGAGATCACCGCCGAGCCGGAAGACCCGGCAGACCCCCAGGAGATCCCACCCGCTTAGTGGGCACCGCCGATCAGAAACCTATCGGCAGCGCGCGAAGTCCTCTTAGGACGATGTTCTCTTTGTATTCCGGACGATCGGTCTCGAGTTCCATGTCTGGAAGTCGGCGTGCGAGAGATGACAGAGCGATCTGTCCTTCGACGCGGGCAAGGGGGGCCCCTATGCAGAAATGGATCCCCATGCCGAATGCCAGATGAGGATTTTTGGTTCGAGTGATATCGAAAATCGACGGCCGGTCGAACACATCGGGATCCCGGTTGGCTGCGCCGAGCAGAAGAATGGCCTGCTCGCCTTTGGCGATCGTGACTCCCTCGACGTCGATGTCGGTCATCGCAACCCGCGCGGTGAAGAGAACCGGGGGGTCGTAGCGAAGCGTCTCTTCCACTGCCGATTTGGAGAGAGATGGGTCGTGCTTCAACCGCTCGAACTCCCGTCGGTTTCTAAGAAGGGCTAGAACTCCGTTTCCGATCAGGTTGACGGTGGTTTCATGGCCGGCAATGAGCAGGAGAATGCAAGTCGATAGCAGTTCGTCCTTGGTGAGTTTGTCTCCGGACTCTTCTGCCTCGATCAGAGCGCTCAATAGGTCGTGGCCGGGAGCCTTCCTTCTTTCGTCGATGAGATTACTGAAGTACTCGCGGAAGGCGTCCCCGGCTGCCTCTCTCTTCTTGATGAGGTCTTTGGGGACGAAGGGCTCGGGATCGAGACTCCTGGCCAGTTCTCTCGACCAATCCTTGAATACCTCATGATCCTCGGGAGGGACTCCGAGCATCTCGGAGATGATTCTCACCGGAAGGGGGTAAGCGAGATCCGTTATCAGCTCCAAGTGGCCCTTTTCTAAGGCTGAGTCAATGAGCTCGTCGGTGATCTCCTGAACTCTAGCCCGCAGTCTCTCCACGGTCCTCGCAGTAAACGCCTTGGTCACCAAACCTCGCAGCCTGGTGTGGTCTGGAGGATCCATGAACAAGAATGAACGCCTTCGCTGCCACTGCTCATCGACGTCGGAGGTTCCCGCCATCATCATCTGGAAGACCTCAGAGTTCATGGGGTCGTGGCTGGTCTCGGGATGCTGGAGGATCTTCATGCAGTCTGCGTGCTTGGTGAGCACCCAACTGCCGAACGGAGTTTTATGCCTCGGCTCTTCGCGCATCAGCCGTTCGTACGAGGGGACCGGGTTCTCGCGGAAGCCGGGCTCGAATGGGTTGAAGTACAGATCCTCAGCCGCTTGCGCCATCTATTTGCTAAATCTATACCGCCCGGCGGAGATCCGGTCAGGGAGAGACGCGCTCCCCCTGCAGTGTGGAAATGGGACCGGTTTCTTCGAATGAGAGATCGATGGTCCGGCGTCTGGCGCGTAGCCGCATCCCTGCTCCGAGAGCTACGGCGGCGAAGGCGGCGGCACCTCCAACAAGAAGACCCGTGCGGGCCCCGAATCGCTCGGCTATCCACCCGATGAGTGGCCCTCCTATGGGGGTGCTTCCGAGGAAAACCACCGTGTAAAGAGCCATCACGCGCCCGCGCATTGCGTCGCTGCAATTCAGCTGGAGAGTGGCGTTGGCAGTTGCAATGAAGATGATGCTTGCCGCTCCGACAAATCCCAATGAGACAAGAACAGTTGGAAGATTGGGGGAGGCTGCAGCGGCCACTAAGAACGCCCCGGTCGCGAGAGACGATCCCAGGATCAGGCGTCTTGTTGGTCTGTTCCGTGCTGCCGCAAAGAGCGCTCCGATGACTGCTCCAACCCCAAGCACCGAGCCCATCAGCCCATAAGTTCCTGCATCTCCGCCAAAGTCGTGCTTAGCGAGAACCGGCAAGAGCACCTGGAAGTTGAAGGCGAAAGTCCCTACCAGGGCCATCATCAGCAAAGTGAACTTGAGATCGTGAGTTCGCCAGACATAGCGAAGACCCTCTCTTAGCTGCCCTCTTGCTTTGGCAACCGGAGCCTTCCTTATCAGTTCATCAGGTCTCATCGCCACGAGAGCTGCGATCACGGCGAGATAGCTGGCCCCATTGATGATGAAGGCCGGCGCGATTCCAGCCACCTTGATCAGCAGCCCGGCGATGGCAGGACCTACAACACGAGCAGAGGTAAATATCGCGCCGTTCAGCCCAATAGCGTTGGAGAGATCTTTCGGACCAACCATCTCGACAACGAAGGCTTGACGGGTGGGCATGTCGACAACCGTTACGAGCCCGAGCAGGAATGAAAGAAGGTAGACCATCCACAGCTGCACGACCCCGGTTAGCGTGAGAACTCCGAGCACGATCGCAAGCAGTGCCGCTACGGCTTGCGTAAATATCAATCCGCGTCTTTTGTCCAGCCTGTCTGCGACGACCCCGCCCCACGCCCCGAACAGGAGAAGTGGGAGGAACTGCAGGGCTGCATTGGTGCCAAGAGCAACACCGCTGTCGGTGAGCTTCAGCACCAGCCATCCCTGCGCAACAAGTTGCATCCAGGTACCGCTCATCGACACGATCTGGCTGAAGAAGTACAGCCGGTAGTTTCGGATGTTGAGTGAACTGAACGTTCTTGAGGTAAGTGCCTTGATCAAATTCATTCGGTTCCCTCGAGAAGCTTCTCCAGAATCGGTATCGCTTTCTCCACTCTTGCGAGTTCGTGGTCGCTCAACTCCGCGAGCGCTCGGGCGAGATAGGCGTCCTTGCGGGAGCGGTGGCTCCCTAGGAACTTCTTTCCTTCACCGCTTATCGAGATCCGCGTGATGCGGCGGTCAGACGGGTCAACATCCTTTTTGATGAGCCCCTGATCTGCCAGGCGATTCACTATCAAGGTCATCGTCGGCGGCTGGATCTTCTCGACTTGAGCCAGCTCTCCTAGCGGAACGGGGCCAAGAGACTCAACACTGTGAAGCGCAGAGATCATCGATGGCGTGATGTCACCGGTAGCCTGCTGTCTGAGTCTGCGAGCGAGGCGCATCACCGACAGCCGCAGCCCGGAGACCAGCTTGGGATCGACTTTGGTTTGGGTCGGCACGGCGCCCTCCCTCGTAAACGAGATAGTTAGTATCGCTAATTAGTTTAACAAACTATCTCTTGGAGGGGGGCCCTCCAAGGTGCTCCATGCCGGCTTCCTCAACTGCGGCGAGCATCCTTCTTAGATCGTCATATGAGGAGTCTTCGATCCGTTCGAATCTGCTCACCCCGGCACGTTCGAGTGGGGGCCCAGCTTCTGGATCATCGTGCAGGGACAGGATGGCCTCCCGTAGTTTGGCCCGAAGAGGCTCGGGGAGCTTGCGGGAAACCAACACTGGCTGAATGGAAGAGGGACCGAGGGCTTCTATTACTCTTAAGCGGGTTCTAAGCTCGGGGCGAGACGCGAATTCGATTTCGAGAACTTGGGTGTCGATGGCTGCCCCGTCCACCTGACCATTAGTCACCATCTCGATGGAGTTGAGGTGAAAGCCAGCCTCTATGACTTTCCCGAAGAAGCCGGCCGTCTCGCCGATCGAAACGAGATGATGGCGGACGACTCCATAGCCTGAGTGGGACAACCTTTCGTTGAATGCCCAGCTCCCGCCTTTCAAGTCGCGGAACGTCTGGAAGGCTGAATCGCGGCGAACGATCACATCCGAGAAATAAACCGGCCTATCTCCATACCGTTGGCCCCGAAGAACCGGGGCGGCCAGCAGCTCCATCGGTGGCTCGGCATTCCTGGTCATCAGTATGTAAGGAAGGCCGCATACGAATATCCCATCGAATGAGCCAGAGAAGAACGCGGAATAGGAGTTCCCCTTCACTAGATCGATGTTCAAGCCCGTATGTCTGCTCATCTTTGCCACGGCAGCCTGGTACACGGGATACGCGTTGGGGGAGAGCAGCGTGGCAAATACGAGCGGTCTATCCATCGACATGAAGGCTACTCCTACGGCATGTGACCGTAGTAGAGTCGAACTTCGGGAACGACTAGGGGGATCAATGCAAGAACTCGTTGCACTGGATGCGACCGCCCAAGCCGAGCTGGTCCAAAGTCGCCAGATCAAACCTCGTGAGCTGGTCGAAGCTGCCATCGAGAGAGTAGAGCGCCTCAACCCGAAGCTGAATGCCGTCGTGACCCCGATGTTCGACGAAGCGATCGAAGCCGTTGAGGCAAGTGTTCCCAAAGGTCCCTTTCAGGGAGTCCCGTTCCTTTTGAAGGATCTCACTGCCGAGTATGCGGGTGTCCGCTTCACGGAGGGCTCTCAGTTCCTCGGAGATTATGTGCCGGCGGAAGACGACGAGATCGTTACCCGCTTCAAGAGGGCGGGGTTCATAGCTGTGGGCAAGACCAACACCCCTGAATTCGGTCTCCTCCCGACGACCGAACCCCACCGCTTTGGTGCGACCCGCAACCCATGGGACACCGAGAGGAGTCCTGGCGGCTCGAGCGGAGGTTCAGCGTCCGCGGTCGCGGCTCGGCTGGTGCCTCTCGCCCACGCAAACGACGGTGGAGGTTCCATCAGGACACCTTCGTCTTGCTGCGGGCTCTTCGGTCTCAAGCCAACCAGGGCCAGGAACCCACTCGGTCCGAAATATGGGGATCAGATTTCGGGCCTCGTGGCCCAACACGTGCTTACGCGTTCGGTACGAGACAGCGCAGCAGTGCTGGACGCCATCTCCGGCCCTGCCATCGGAGACCCGTACTGGGCGCCGCCCAACGAGAGGCCCTTCCTCGAAGAGGTGGGTGCCGATCCCGGTAAATTTAAGATCGCTTTCACGACCCAGACTCCGACCGATGCATCAGTTCACGAGGATTGCGCGCGGGCGGTTAGAGATGCCGTGGAGCTTTGCAGCTCTTTGGGGCATGAGGTCGAAGAGTTCATCCCAGAGGTGGGGCTCGAGCCCGATGCTCTCACCCAAGCATTTACCCTTCTGTTTGCGGCAGACGCTGCCAACCTGATCGACGATTGGTCTCGGCAGTTGAACAGGAAGCCCGAGGAGGAGCATTTCGAGCCACTAACGTGGGCTGCCGCGGATCTGGGCCGGTCATTCAACTCGGGGCAGTACCTCCGGGCACTGCAGGATCTGCAGTTCTCGGCTCGCCGGGTCCAGATGTCTCTTAGCCCTTACGACCTCTTCCTCACACCAACATTGGCCGAGCCGCCCCCTGAACTCGGCTCGTTCGAAATGGAGGGGAATCCGCTCTATGGATGGCTGCGAGCAGCGGTCATGATCCCGTTTGTGGTTTTGGCCAACTACAGTGGCCAGCCTGCGGCTTCCGTACCCCTGCATTGGAACGACGATGGTCTTCCGATAGGCGTCCAGTTCACGGCCAGGTTCGGGGAAGAGGCAACCATCTTCAGGCTCGCCTCCCAGCTCGAGGAAGCTCGGCCGTGGGCCGAAAGATTGCCTCGGGTTTGTGCCTAAGTGCCCGGTGAGCATGATTCGTCCGCTTTGTCCCCCGTAACGAATGGCTCCTTGCTTCGTTGAATAGATTGCCCAATCCCGATAGGAGACCCGACCGATGAGATTGCTCCGAGCCCTTTCCGTAACATTGATTCTGGCGGTTGTGATGACCCTCCCGTTCGTGGGATGGACGGGCAACAAGGATAGAACCGAGACCGAGCCTTACACCGCCGGCCTCGATGGAGTGGTCCATTGCGAGACGAACACGGGTGGAGCATGTTTCGACTTGGCGGGAAACGAGAGGTCGGTGGAGATTGCCATAGCCGACATGACCGAGATGCTGGTTGCGGGGGTCTATGAGTTCGGTGACGATTCCGGGGCGGTTCTTGCTCAAGGGATGTTTTGTCAAAGCATTGCTCTTCCCGTCCCATCAAGGGCCACCGGTCTGGTGATCTACGTTGCCGGACCAGCTTTCGGTCTGCTCTCCTGCGGTGCGCAAGGCAGCGTTGGAGCCGGCACGACGGGAACCATCACGGTGGACTATGAGGTCAAGGGAGGAACTCGGGAGCCCGGTCCCCGTCCCATCGATACCGAACGTGAATGCTTGGAGCCTGCGCCGGAATCGGTGGGAGTTCAGGGAGTAACGGACGAAGGGCAGAACGTGTCCCTGGATGTCTTTGTCCTCCTCGATGGGGTAGCGAGTGACCAAGCGAATGCAGTCTTCACAACTGCTGCTGAGTCCTATGCTCCTCTTGGTATCACGCTCACATGGGTAACTCAGACGGTTTCATTCACCGGCGACGACGTCTTCGGCATGCTGACCCAGGCCAAGGACCTTTTCCGGGGCCAGCGGCCAAAGGGCTATGACGTGGTTTTCACGCTCACCACCAAGGATCTGACACTCCTGGGCCAGACCGCGGTAGCGGGGGCTGCAGACTGCATAGGTGGTGTTCGATTCCCGGAGAGGGCATTTGCCGTCGGTGAGGTCATTGAATTCGAAAACACGGCATTCGGCCCGCTCACTTTCTACAAGCATGCAACCGCTGAAACGGCCGCTCACGAGATCGGCCACCTGATGGGAGGCCATCACCAGTACGCCAACTGCGCCGAAGGTGCTCCAACCGCGGTGGAGGAGAACGAGCCCGCCCCATGCACGCTCATGTTCAACTCACTCGATTTCATGTCCCGCAACTTCGGCCTTCCCAACGGGGCAGTGGTCCGGGGGCATGCAGTGAATTACGCCTCGCCGTAACCATCATCACTTGGTGGACCGGACAGGTCGCTATTCGAACCGATCCGAGCTCCTCAACTTCCTGCGAGGCGATTGGTGAGTCTGTTGAAGTGTTCGGTACAAATAGATTCTCTAAGACCGAACAACTTAGAGTTTGTACGGTACATATATGTCTCGGCCTTATCACGCGCAGATTCCGGAGATGCCGGCTTGTTGGGTGAGCTCATCGCGCGGGCTGTTCTAGATAACCTCTACTGATTCATCGTCCCGGCGGTTGCGGGTCCAGCAAGACTGATTCCCCTTAGGGCGTTGGCCACCAAAAAAGTAAACGCTGAGGCTCTACGTATTGCGGCTATACGTGGCCGCCTAAAAGCGCAAAAGGGGGCGGACGGTCAGTGGCGAAGCACCAAAAAGTGGGGTCACTATTCGAACTCGTGGAGCGAACCCACCATAACGCGAACCAATTGGATCTCGGCTCCCATCAGGTCGAATCTCGGCCACGCGGTGGGAAGATACTGCGACGATACCCGGTGTGCCCAAACCACAACGTCCCGCCTGGCTCCGTCCTGTTAGCCTTGCGGCAACCTGGGAGCGACATGCGGGAACTTGGGTCTACTGAACGCGGCTGTCTGTTACTGGCCGACATCACCGGCTACACCGAGTACATCGGACAGACCGAGATCACCCATGCTCAGGACGTCATCGCCGATCTCATCGAGACCATCGTCGACGTGATCACGCCGACATTCGAGATATCGAGGATCGAAGGCGATGCCGCGTTCGCGTTCGCCGAAGCCGGCACCGTGAACCCCACCATTCTCATGGACACCGTCGATTCCACCTACTTCGCCTTCAGGAGACGGGTTCGCGACGTCGCCAACGCCACCTCATGCCCCTGCCAGGCGTGCATCCGGATCCCGGCCCTCGACCTCAAGTTCTTCCTCCACGAGGGCGAGTACGCCGTCCGTCGGGTCGCCGGCTTCAAGGAGCTGAGCAGCATCGACGTGATCGTCCTGTTTCGGTTGGCCAAGGGAACCGCATCCCCGGTCGTCAACAACCACGGCTACGCCGTCTACACCCGGGCCCTCCTCGACGCGATGGGGTTC
>Ga0299913_10002629_pt1 | contig 14288 bp, 12 predicted proteins | sample RVTome_9_FD_201360 | JGI IMG/M metagenome (GOLD analysis project Ga0299913, IMG submission 201360) | Soil microbial communities from uranium-contaminated site in the Upper Colorado River Basin, Wyoming, United States - RVT155D38 (version 2) ... | reverse complement strand
GCCGCCGACGGCCGCTTCACTCCAGGCCTCACCGCCGGCGACGAGGAGCTGCTCACCATCGCCGAGGCCATGGGCGAGGTGGGCCTGGGCGTCATCCAGGCCAACTCCGACTACAACGAGCCGGCTGAGCTGGCCCTCCTGCGGCGCATGGGCGAGGTCTCGGGCCGGCCGGTGTCGTTCTCCCTCCTGCAGGTCGACCACGCCCCCGGTCGGTGGAAGGACCTCCTGGCCGGCGTGCATGAGGCGGTCGCCGCCGGCGTGGAGATACGGGGCCAGGTGGGCGCCCGCCCCATCGGCATCCTCATGGGACTGGAGGCGTCGCTCCACCCCTTCGCCGGCCACCGCACGCTCAAGGAGCTCGGACCCCTGCCCCGCGAGGAGCTGGTGGCCGCCCTGCGCCGGCCCGAGGTCAAGGCCCGCATCCTGGGCGAGGAGCAGCAGGGCGGCTTCGCGGACTGGATGGCGCACGCTCTGACCCAGACCTTCGAGCTGGGGGATCCGCCCGACTACGAGCCCGACCCCGACAAGAGCGTCGCCGCCCGGGCCTCCCGTGACGGCCGGACCGCCCTCGACCTCGCCTACGACCTCCTCCTGGGCAACCAAGGGGAGGCGCTCCTCTACTACCCCTTCGAGAACTACAGCGACGGCGACCTCGAAGCCGTTCGCACGATGCTGGTGGACGAGCACACCGTGTCGGGGCTCTCGGACGGCGGCGCCCACGTGGCGACGATCTGCGACGCCAGCTTCCCCACCTTCCTGCTCACCCACTGGGGCCGCGACCGCCGCCGCGGGGACCGCATCCCGATCGAGCTGCTGGTGCGCAAGCAGACCAGCGACACCGCCCGCGCCGTCGGCCTCCATGACCGCGGCGTCGTCGCCCCTGGGATGCGGGCCGACCTCAACGTCGTCGACCTCGACCGGCTGCAGCTGCGACCGCCGGAGATGGTGCACGACCTGCCGGCCGGCGGCCGCCGCCTCGTCCAGCGGGCGGTCGGCTACCGGCACACCTTCGTGGCCGGCGCCGAGACCTACGTCGACGGCGAGTGGACGGGCGCCACCCCCGGTCGGCTGGTGCGGGGCGCGCAGGCGGCCGCCGGTGCCTGAGGTCACCAAGCTGTTCGCCGACGTCGTCGCCTCCGACCGCGTGCTGGCCGGCGAGGCGGCCAGCGACGACTACGGCCACGACGAGGCGCTCGGCGCCGAGCCGGTCGTGCCCGCCGCGGTGGTCATCCCGGAGACGACCGATGAGGTGGCCGCCATCCTGCGGGTGGCCAACGAGCACGGGATCCCGGTGACGGCGAGGGGCAGCGGCACCGGGCTGTCGGGGGCGGCCATCCCCCGGCCCGACGGCATCGTCGTCAGCTTCGAGCGCATGAAGCGGGTGGAGATCGACGTCGAGAACCAGATCGCGACCGTGCAGCCCGGCATCACGCTGGCCGAGCTCGACGAGATCACCGCCGCCCAGGGCCTCGTCTATCCCGTCTACCCGGGCGAGTACAGCGCCAGCCTGGGCGGCAACGTCGCCACCAACGCGGGCGGCATGCGAGCGGTGAAGTACGGCGTCACCCGCCACCAAGTGCTCGGACTCGAGGCGGTGCTGGCCACCGGCGAGGTCATCCGCACCGGGGGCAAGTTCGTGAAGGGCTCGACCGGCTACGACCTCACCCAGCTCATCGTCGGGTCGGAGGGGACGCTGGCGGTGGTGACCGAGGCACTGCTGCGCCTGTATCCCCGGCCGGCCCACCAGGCCACCGTGATGGCGCCGTTCCGCACCCTCGACGAGGTGATGCGGGCGGTGCCGCTGGTGGTGGCCAGCGGGATCGGGCCGCTCATCCTCGAGTACATCGACATGCTGACGATGGCCGGGATGCAGAAGAACTTCGGTCTCGACCTCGGCGTGCCGGAGGAAGTGAAGAGCGCGACGCTCGCCTACCTGGTCGTGATGCTGGAGGACGCACGCGAGGAGCGGGTCGAGCAGGACACCCAGGCGCTGGCCGAACAGCTCAGCGACCTGGGCGCCATCGACGTCTACGTGCTGCCGCCCAACTCGGCCGTCAAGCTCATCGAGGCGAGAGAGAAGGCGTTCTGGCTGGCGAAGGGCAGCGGCGCCGACGACATCGTCGACGTGGTCGTGCCGCGCGCATCGATCGTCGACTTCATGAACGGCGTGCAGGAGCTGGCCGCCCGCACCGGCACGTTCGTGGCCGGCTGCGGCCACGCCGGCGACGGGAACGTCCACATGTCGGTCTTCAACGCCGATCCCGAGAAGCGCTCCGAGGTCATGCGGGAGCTGTTCCAGCTCGGGATGGGCGTGGGCGGTGCCATCTCCGGCGAGCACGGGATCGGCAAGACCAAGAAGAAGTACTTCCTCGAGCTCGAGGACCCCACCAAGGTCGAGCTGATGCGCCGCATCAAGGCAGCCTTCGACCCCAACGACATCCTGAACCCCGGCACGCTCCTGTGAGGAGGCCGACATGAACGGCGCCCAGGCCATGATCCGGACGCTGGTGGACGCCGGCGTCGACACCTGCTTCACCAACCCCGGCACGTCGGAGATGCACTTCGTGGCCGCCCTCGACACCGTCGAGGGGGTGCGCTCGATTCTCGGCCTGTTCGAGGGAGTGGTGACGGGCGCGGCCGACGGCTACGCCCGCATGGCCGACAAGCCGGCCGCCACGCTGCTCCATCTCGGCCCCGGCCTGGGCAACGGCCTCGCCAACCTCCACAACGCGCGGCGGGCGCGATCGCCGATGGTCAACATCGTCGGCGATCACGCCACCTACCACCACGGCTTCGACGCGCCGCTGGAGTCCGACATCGAGACGGTGGCGGCCAACGTCTCGCCGTGGATCCGCGCGTCCAAGGCGCCGGGCGACATCGGGCGCGACACGGCCGAGGCGGTGGCGGCTGCCTTCGGTCCTCCGGGGCAGGTGGCCACGCTCATCCTGCCGGCCGACGTGTCGTGGGAGGAGGGGGGCGAGCCGGCGCCACCGCTGCCCCGCGCCGGGCGGCGCCCGGTCGACGACGACGTGGTGGGCGCGGTGGCCAAGACGATGGTCTCGGGTGAGCCGTGCGTGCTGCTGCTGGGCGGCACGGCGGTGCGGGCCGACGCGCTCACCGCCGCCAGCCGGGTGGCGAGGGCCACCGGCGCCCGCCTGTTCTGTGAGACGTTCCCGACGCGGCAGGAGCGGGGAGCGGGGGTGCCGAACGTCGACCGGCTGGCCTACCTGGCCGAGTTCACCCAGGCCCAGCTGGCGGGAGCGAGCCATCTGGTGCTGGTCGACGCCAAGTCGCCGGTGTCGTTCTTCGCCTACCCGGGCAAGGCCAGCGACCTGGTGCCGGACGAGTGCGAGGTCCACGTGCTGGCCGCGCCGGGCGACGACGCCGCCACCGCGCTGGCCCACCTGGCCGACCTGGTGGCCGACGGCGTTGAGCCCGAGCTGCAGCCCGCGTCCCGGCCCGACCTCCCGACCGGGCCGACCACTGGCGAAGCGGTCGCCAACGTCGTCGGGGCGTTGCTGCCCGAAGGCGCCGTGGTGGTCGACGAGGCCAACACGTCCGGCATCTGGATCCCGGGCGCCACCGCCGGGGCGCCGCGCCACGACTGGCTCACCCTCACCGGCGGCGCCATCGGCTACGGCCTGCCCGCCGCCACCGGCGCGGCCGTCGCCTGTCCCGACCGCAAGGTGGTCTGCCTCGAGGCCGACGGCAGCGCCATGTACACCATCCAGGCGCTGTGGACCCAGGCCCGTGAGGGGCTCGACGTCACCACCGTCATCTTCAACAACCGCTCCTACGCCATCTTGAACATGGAGCTGACCCGGGTGGGTGCCGGCGAGCCCGGTCCCAAAGCGCTCGACATGCTCGACCTGTCGCGTCCCGACCTCGACTTCGTGGCCCTGGCCCAGGGCATGGGCGTCGATGCGGTGCGTCCGTCGACGGCCGAGGAGCTGGCCGACGCCTTCCGCCGCGCCGTGGACGAGCCCGGCCCTCACCTCATCGACGTCCTCCTCGCATAGCTGGGACGGAACCCCGCGTCATGCCGCGGGATACCGTCCCAGCTATGAGTGTTTGCGAGGGACGGGTGGCGGTGGTGACCGGGGCGGGCCGGGGCATCGGCCGCGAGGAGGCGCTGCTGCTGGCGGCCGAGGGCGCGAAGGTGGTGGTGAACGACCTCGGGGCCGAGGTCGACGGCAGCGGCGGACGGCACAGCGACGTCGCCGAGAAGGTTGCGGCCGAGATCCGCGCCGCCGGCGGCGAGGCCGTCGCCAACGCCGACGACATCGCCGACTGGGAGGGCGCCCAGCGCCTGATCAACGCCGCGGTCGAGACCTTCGGCGGCCTCGACGTGGTGGTCAACAACGCCGGCATCCTCCGCGACCGGATGCTTTTCAACATGACCGAGGAGGAGTGGGACTCGGTCGTGCGGGTGCACCTCAAGGGCACGTTTTGCACGTCGCGCTGGGCGGCCGCCTACTGGCGGGAACGGGCCAAGGCGGGCGAGACCAACGACGCACGCATCGTCAACACCAGCTCGAGTTCGGGCATCTACTGCAACCCGGGCCAGACCAACTACGGCGCGGCCAAAGCCGGCATCGCCGCTTTGACCGTCATCGCCGCGCGCGAGCTCGAGCGGTACGGCGTCACCGTGAACGCCATCGCGCCCGGGGCTCGCACCCGCATGACCCAGCCGCTGATGGCCGGCCGCGACGTGCCCGAGCCGGAGCCGGGCGAGTTCGACCGGCGCGATCCGGCCAACGTGGCGCCGCTCGTCGCGTGGCTAGCCGGCTCCGAGTCGAGCGGCATCACCGGCCAGGTTTTCAACGTCATGGGCGGCGTGGTCGGCGTGGCGGAGGGGTGGCGCTACGGCCCGTCCACCGACAAGGGCGACCGCTGGCAGGTCGCCGAGCTGGGCTCCGTCGTCCACGACCTCGTGGCCAAGGCCGAGCCCCCGACGTGGCCGGGAGGCCGGCCGCGCTGAGCTTCGCGGAGGCGGTGGCGGCCGCCTTCGAGCTGGGCCGGCCGGTGTCGGAGCCCGCCTTCGCGGCGAGGGGTGAGCTGGGACGGGTGTGGCGGCTGGAGACTGACGAGGGCGTCTGGGCCGTCAAGGAGCTGTTCGAGACCTCGGACGCCGACACGGCCGCGGCGACGGCCGACGTGGCGTTCCAACTGGCCGCCCGGGCCGCTGGCGTCCTGGCCCCGCGGCCGGTCCTCGGGGTCGGCGAGTCGCCCGTCCACGACGTCGACGGCCGGCAGGTGCGGGTGTACGAGTGGCACGACCTCCGCCCCGATCTCGGCCCACCGCCGCTCGAGGAGGCGGCGACCGCGCTGGCGGCGATCCACGGCCTGCGGTGGCCGGTCGACGGTCCGCCCCACCCCTGGTTCTCCGAGCCGGTGGGCGAGCTCGCGTGGCAGACACTGCTGAAGGACGCCCGTCGGGCCGACGCGCGGTGGGCCGACGCGGTGGCAGACCTGCTGCCCGACCTGCTGAGGAACGAGGAGCACATCGCCGCGCCCCCGCCGGCCGCGTTGCAGCGCTGCCACCTCGACTTCAACCTCGACAACCTGGTGCTCGACGGGCAGCGCCGGCTGGTCGTCATCGACTGGGAGAACTCCGGTCCCGCCGACCCCGCGCAGGAGGTGGCGTCGGTGCTGGTCGAGCTGTGCGGCGAAGGCGAGGGCGACGCCGTCCGCCGGTTCCTCGAGGCGTACGGCCCATTCGAGCCGTTCGGCCCCGAGGTGTTCTCCCTCGCTTTCGCCGTCCAGGGCCACCTGCTCGAGTTCTACGCCCGGCGCTGGCTCCGCCCCGACACCACCGACGAGGACCGGGCCCGGTCGGTGTGGCGCATCGAGGAGATCGTGCGGGCGCCGTTGACGGTCAGTCGGGCCGAGCGCCTCCTGGCAGCAGTGCCCTGACCGCGTCGATGTTGTCGGCCTCGGCCGGCGATTTGTCGGGTCGGTAGCGGCGCACGCGGGCGAAGCGCAGGGCGACCCCGCCGCGGTAGCGGGTCGAGGACTGCACGCCGTCGAGCGCCACCTCCACCACCAGCTCCGGTCGCACCTCGACCACGATCCCCTTCCGGTCCGTCTCCAGCTCCTGGAAGCGCTCTGTCTGCCAGGCCAGGAGCTCGTCGGTGAGGCCCTTGAACGTCTTGCCCACCATCACGAACCCGCCCTCGGGGTCGCGGGCGCCGAGGTGGAGGTTCGAGAGCCACCCCTGGCGCCGGCCGTGGCCCCACTCGGCCGCCAGCACCACCAGGTCGAGGGTGATGACCGGCTTGACCTTGCGCCACGCCTTGCCCCGCCGCCCCGCCTCGTAGAGCGACGACGCCGTCTTCACCATGACGCCCTCGTGGCCGGCAGCCAGCACCTGCTGCAGGAACGACTCCGCCTCGGCCGGGTCGTCGGTCACGACCGACGGCACCCGCCACCGCCCCGCCACCCGGTCGAGCTCCGCCGCCCTGGCGGTGAGGGGCTCGTCGATGAGATCGGTGCCGTCGACGTGGAGGCAGTCGAAGAACGAGACGACCAGGTCGGCGCCGGCGCCGGCCGCCTCGTGGCGACCGAAGCGGCTCATCGTCTCCTGGAAGACGTCGGGCCGGTCGTCGTCGCCGACGCCCATCACCTCGCCGTCCAGCACCAGCTGGTCAGCCGGCAGCGACCGCACCAGCTCCACCACACCGGGCAGCCGCTCGGTGACGTCGTTCAGGTTGCGCGTGAAGAGACGGACCTGGTCGCCCCGGCGGTGGGCCTGGATGCGGGCCCCGTCGAGCTTGGCCTCCACCGACGACAGGCCACAGGCAGCCACCGCCTCGGCCACGTCGGTCGCGGTGGACGCCAGCATCGGCTGCACCGGGCGGAGCACCTCCAGCCCGACCGCGGTGAGACCGTCGACGCCGGACGACAGCGCCACCGCTGCGATCCGGGGCAGGTCGCCGGCCAGCATGGCCGCCCGCCGCACCGCGGCCAGCGGCACGCCGGCCGCCTTGGCCACCGCGTCGGCCATGACGCCCTCCAGCGCGCCCTGACGCAGCTCGCCGAGGAGGAGGCGGCGGATGGTCTCCGCCTCGGCCTCGGAGGCCCGCTCGAGCAGCCCCACGAGCACCGCCCGCCTCGCCGCGGTGGAGCCGGCGCCGGTGATCGACTGGACCTCGTCGATGGCGGCGTCGAGCTCGGCTACCGTGATCGTCGGCTCGACCGCGTGGGCCGCGTCGATGCCGGACAGCGTCGCCCACCCGATGCCGACCCGCCCCTGCCGCACGTCGCCGGACAGGAAGGCAACGGCCACCTCGACCTCGTCCGCCTCGAGCTCGCCCAGCGTCTCGGCCAGCGCCGCGATCTTGGCGGAGCGGGCCGGCGTGGCCCGCACCGCGTCGATCGTCTCCACCAAACGCGCGAACAGCATCAGCCCGCTAGGCGACGCAGAACTCGTTGCCCTCGGGGTCGGCCATGGTCACCCACGTCTGCGGCCCCTGGCTCCCGTCCCACAGCCGGGTGGCGCCCAGGCTCTCCAGCCGCTCGACCTCCGCCTGGCGGCGCTCGTCGCCCACCCGCAGGTCGAGGTGCACGCGGTTCTTGACCGTCTTCTCCTCCGGCACCTGCTGGAAGAGCAGCCGCGGCCGCGTCCCGCCCGGATCGCTGGCCGCGGCTGCCGTGCGCCACACGAGGTGTCCGCCGTGCTCCATCACGTCGTCTTCGCTGGCGAACCCGGCCTCGATGATCGAGCGGATGCGGTCGTCGTGATGCTCGATCTCGTAGCCGACGGCGGCGGCCCAGAACTCGGCCAGCCGGTGGGGGTCGGCGCAGTCGATGGCGATCTGGAACCCCGTGCTCATGGGGGAGCTATAGCACTCAGGCGGCAGCCAGCTCTCCGAAGAAGCCGGTGATGGTCTGGAGCCGGCCATCGGGGCCGACCTGGGCGACGTCGATGCCGGCCACCGCCACCGTGCCGTCGTCGGCGGCCAGCTCCCAGGCGAACCGCACGCGGTCGTGGTGGACGTCGACGTCGCTGGTGCGGCGGAACCGGTGGCCCGGGAAGTGGCCGTGGACGCCCGCCACCATCTCGCTCAGGGCCGCGTGACCCTCGGCCTCGAGGGCCGGATCGAGGTAGCGGCCGTCGGGCGCCCAGGCCCGCTCGATGAGCTCGGCCCGCTTGTCGGGGTCGGTCTCGTTCCACATGTCGAAGTAAGTGTCGATGGTCGTGTTGATGTCGGTCATGGTGCCGACACTGACGGAGCGCGGGAAGCGGAGCGATTACCTGACACGTAAGCGCCGGGCCGCGCCCCCGCCGTTATGGTCGGCCCATGAGCGTCGTGTCGCCGCCCCGAGGCGTGGGCGGGCTGTTGCGAGACTGGCGGCTGCGCCGGCGGATGAGCCAGCTCGACCTGGCGGCCGAGGCCGAGGTGTCGCCCCGCCACCTCAGCTTCGTCGAGACCGGCCGCTCCAAGCCCAGCCGCGAGCTGGTGCTCCACCTGGCCGAGCACCTCGACGTGCCGCTGCGGGAGCGCAACGCACTGCTCCTGGCGGCGGGGTACGCACCGGTCTACGCCGAGCGACCGCTCGACGACGACGCCATGGCGCCGGTGCGCGGTGCGCTCGAGAAGATCCTGGCCAGCCACGAGCCGTTCCCCGCCGTCATCGTCGACCGCCGCTGGGACCTGGTGTCGACCAACGGCGCCGCGCTGGCGCTGCTGACCGAGGGGGTGGCGCCGTGGCTGCTCGAGCCCCCGGTGAACGCCCTTCGGGTGAGCCTGCACCCCGACGGGTTGGCGCCCCGCATCGCCAACCTGGAGGAGTACAGCGCCCACCTCATCACCCGGCTCCAGCGCGAGGCGGTGCTGGCGCAGGATCCCGAGCTGTCGGAGCTGGCCGAGGAGCTCCGCGGCTATCCCGGGGTGGCCGACGTGGCGACGACCGCGGTGGACCCGGCCGCGCTGCTGTTCGTGCCGCTGCGCCTGCGCACCGGGGAGGGCGAGCTCACGTTCTTCAGCACGCTGGCCACCTTCGGCACCGCCCTCGACGTCACCCTCGCCGAGCTGTCAATCGAGGCGTTCTTCCCAGCCGACCGTGAAACGGAGGCCGCTCTCCGCTCTTGACACGGAACGTGTCATGATGACACTGTTCGTGTCGTGAGTGACCTGCGGGCGGTCAACCGGGCGGCCACGTCGGAACGGATCCTCGCCGCCGTCCAGCACGTGCTGGCCGAGGAGCACCCCGCCACCCTCTCGATGCCGCAGGTCGCGGCCCGGGCCGGCGTCAGCCTGCGCACCCTCTACCGGTACTTCCCCACCAAGGAGTCGCTGGTCGACGCGGCCAGCAACAGCTTCTCCATCGAGCCCGCCGCCGCGGTGGGCGGGGCGCCGACGCTGGAGACCCTGGAGGAGTACCTGCGCGTGGCGTGGCGGGGATTCACCGACGGCCTGCCGGCGGTTCGGGCCCAGCACATGACGCCGGCCGGCCGCGAGCTCCGCGCCGCACGACTGCCCCGCAGCCGGGCCCAGGTGCGCGCCGGCCTGACCGACCAGGGCCTCGACCTCTCCGACGACGACCTCGACCGGCTCGTCGACCTGATCGTCATGCTCACCTCGTCGACGACCTATCTCGAGCTCGTCGACCGACTCGGCCACCGCGAGGACGACGCGGCCCGGCTCGCCGCTTGGGCGACCGAGGCCGTCATCGACCGCGCCAGACGCGAAGGAGGCGTCGCCCGATGACCACTCCGATGAACAACCCGACATGGGAGAAGCCCGGTCCGGGCACCTGGGAGCACGACGCATCGCACAGCGGCGCCGCCCCAGGGCCGATCCTGCGCGACCTCTTCGAGCAGGGCCTGGAGCAGGGCATGGCCGACGGGTTCGCCATGTTCGGCGCGCCGCTCAAGACCATGCAGATGCGCTGGGTCAACGGGCAGTTCTACCGGCGCCTCGTCCCCCTCATCGGCGGTAACCGCGACATGAAGGCGCCGCCCGCGCCGGTCCTGTGGCTGGCGACCCGCCTGCACCCCGCCTTCCGGCGTCAGGAGAAGCGGGCCCGGGAGAGCTTCGAGACGCGGCGCTGGCGCGACGAACTGCGGCGGTGGGAAGAGGAGTGGAAGCCCCGCCTAGTCAAGGAGAACCTCGCCTTCACCGACGTCGACGTCGCGTCCATCTCCGACTCGGAGCTCGCGGGCCACCTCGACGATCTGCACGCCCACCTACGGGAGACCGTCCCCCTCCACTTCCGGCTGCACGTGTCGGACATGGGGCCGCTGGGCGACCTCATGGTCCACCTCGAGGACTGGGGCCTCGGCCGCGACGACGCCTTCCGAGCCCTGGTGGCGGCCTCGCCCGCCACCCGCGCCCCCGCCGCCCAGCTGCGCCGGGTGGCCGAGGCGGTGCGCGACGCGGGCGTCGACCCCGCCACCATCGCCAGCCTCGACGAGGTGCGGGCCGCGTCGCCCGAGGCCGCCAACCGGCTCGACGAATACCTCCGCTTCCACGGCGCCCGCCTCACCACCGGGTACGACCTCGAGGACCGCACCCTGAGCGAGCTGCCCCAGGTCGTGGTGGCGTCGATCCGGGCCGCCGCCGCGTCGGCCGTCTACGAGCCCTCGGCCGACGACGCGCTGGCCGCGCTGCGGGAGGAGGTGCCGGCCGAGCACCGCGCCACCTTCGACGAGGTCGCCGAGGACGCCCGCCTCTCCTACGGCCTGCGCGACGAGAACGGCCCGATCACGTTCGAGTGGCCGGCCGGATTGCTCCGCCGCGCGCTCTTGGAGACGGGTCGGCGCCTCGCGGTCCGAGGGCGGCTGGCGGACGGCGGCGACATCTTCGAGCTGACCGTCGACGAGGTAACCGGGATGCTGGTGTCCGACGCCGGTCCCGATCTCGGGGAGATCGCGGCCCGGGCCGAGGAGCGACGCCAGTGGTCGGCGCTCGAGGCGCCCCCGCTGCTCGGCCCCGAGGAGGCGCCGCCGCCGGTGTCGGTCATGCCGCCCAACCTGGGCCGCATCACCCGCATCGTCCTCACCGTCGTCAGCGCGCTGGAGGCGGACAAGGCGGCCGAGCCGCTGACCGGGACCGGCATCGGATCCGAGCCCTACGTCGGGACCGCCCGGGTGGTGCACGACGCGGGCGAGGCTCTGGCCAGCGTCGAGCCGGGGGACGTCATCGTGGCGCCGTACACCGCGCCGACCTACAACGCGGTGCTGGCCGTGGCCGGCGCGGTGGTGACCGAGGAAGGCGGGCTGCTGTGCCACGCGGCCGTCCTCGCGCGCGAGCTGGGTCTGGCCGCGGTCATCGGCGCGGCCGACGCCATGGACCGCATCCCCGACGGCGCCACCGTGGAGGTCGACCCGGTGGCGGGACGCGTGCGCGTCCTAGCGTGACGCGGGTGCCGACCGGGCGAAGAAGAAGATGGTGATCGCGGCCACGGCCGCGAACACCGCGACGCCGTAGGCGAAGGGGCGGATGGTGCCGTCGAAGGCGCCGTCGATCTGTGACCCGAGCAGCGCCCCGCCCGCGGTGGAGATGGTGCCGAGCACGGCCGACGCCATGCCGGCCACGTGCGGCACGGGCGCCATGGCGGCCGAGTTGCTGTTCGGGAGCAGCACCGACATGCCCGGCAGCAACGCGGCCAGCAGGATGCAGAAGAGCCACAGCGGTGGCCGCCCGTCGGTGACGAGGGCGACGGCCGCGAGCGCGCAGGCCACGACCACGAGGTAGGCGGCCGTCCGGCGGATGAACGGGTACAGCCCCACCCGCAGCACCAGCCGGGCGTTGAAAAGCGCGCCGGCGCCGAGCGTGCAGGCCAGCGCCCCGAAGATGACCGTGAACAGGCGCTCCTGGTCGAAGACGTCCGACACGATGATCTCGAAGCTGCCGATGAACGACGTCATGATCCCGAACAGACAGGTGATCACCAGGGCGAACGCCGCCGTCTGGGGGTTGCGGACCACCGCGCCGACCGCTTGGAGCAGGGCCGCGGGCGCCACCGACCGCCGCCGCTCGGGCGGCAGCGTCTCGGGCAGGCGGGTGGCCCAGAGCGCGAGGCCGACGGCGGCCGCCACCGGCACCAGGAACAGCACCCGCCACGGGACCACCGCCAGGGCCACCGCGCCGAGGCCGGGGGCGAACACGGGGACGAGCATGAAGATCGCCATCACCATCGACATGGTGCGGGCCATGCGCTCGCCGCCGTAGGCGTCGCGCACCATCGCCAGCGCCAGCGACCGGGGCGCAGCCGCGCCGAGTCCCCAGAACACGCGGCAGATGACGAGGCCGGTGAGGTTCGGCATGAGGGCGGCGGCCGCACCGCTGACGACGTACACGACCAGCCCCGCGTACAGGAGCGGCTTGCGGCCGAAGCGGTCAGAGAGCGGGCCGTAGACGACCTGGCCGGCGGCCAACCCGAGGAAGAAAGCGGTCAGCACCCGCGACACCTCGGTGGAGTCGGGGGCGAGTCCGAAGTCGGACCGCATATCGGCGAAGGCGGGCAGCATCAGGTCGATCGCCAAGGCCGCCATGCCCATGCACGTGGCGACCAGAGCCACGAACTCGCGGCTCTCGACCAAGGCCTGGGGCCGCTCGCGGGGCAGAGTGCGCAAGCGCTCAGGCTAAGGGTGTCTCAGCCCGCTCCCGCAGGGCCTCGTTCATGGCCGCGAACCCGGCGTCGGTGTCGCGGAGGATGCCGCCGACCAGCGGGACGAGGACGCCCCGGACGGTCTCCCTGTGGACGAACCGGCTTGTCCCACCGTCCCGGGGCTCCACTCGCAGCTCGTGGACCCCGTCGAAGAGGCCGGGCATCAGGAGGCGCCCCTTCCACACCAGCGCCCGCCCCGGCTCCAGCTCGAGGACCGTCGGCCTGAACCGGTTCTCCCGCTTGCCCGCCTTGACGGTGACCGACAGCTGGTCGCCCACCCGTTCGGGGAAGCGCTCGATGCGCAGGAGTGGGTTCCACTCGGGATAGCGGTCGACGTCGCTGAGCACGCCCCACACCACCTCCGGTGAGGAGGCGATGTCGGTGACGTGCTCGATCGTCTTCATCGGGGCGAGCGTGGCACACCGCTCGCCGTTCTGGCGGGCTCAGCCGGTGACGACGAGCGTGCCGGTCATGTTGCGGTGAAGGCTGCAGTAGAAGCCGTACTCGCCCGCCTCGAGCGCCTCGACCCCGACGATGGGCGTGCTCCCCACCGAGATCAGCTCGCTGCGGAACGAGCCGTCGTCGGCGACGACGTCGTGGCTGATCGGGTCGGCGTTGGCGAACGTGGCCGACGATCCCTTGGCCATGGTCACGATCGGGGTGGCGTAGTTGGTGGCGAAGGCCCCCGGACCGGCGATGACCGTGGCGCCGCCTCCGCCTGGGGCCTCGGGCACGCCGGGCAGCTCCGGACCGCCGCCGCCTCCGCCACCGCCGCCGCCGTCGCCGCCCCCGGGGCGGAAGGCGACGATGAAGCCGTCGGGCAGGCCGCTGATCCCGCTGGTGGCGTAGACCGTGTCGCGAGCCACGCTGACACCGCCCCACGACAGCACGGGCCCGACGCCGGCATCAGACCCGGCGATCAGGGGCCGGTGCAGCAGGGGGGCGCCGGTGGCCGCGTCGTATGCATCGAGGAAGCCCTTGAAGTCGACCGTGTAGATGACGCCGTTCGCCTCGGCGACCGGGTTGCCCCAGTGCACGCCATCGGCCGTCGGCGACACCCACCGCACGCCGCCGTCGGCACCGTTGACCGACCACAGGTGGCCGGGCACGGTGACCGGGCCGAAGACGCTCTGACCGTCGAAGGCGGTCGAGCCGACGATTCCCCCGACCGGCGTGGGCGGGCCCACCACCGCCGTCCACACCGGCTCCATGGTGGTGGCGTCGAACACGTGGTAGACGCCCGACTTCTGCCCGGTGCCGACGACCCGCCGACCGTCGATCTCGAAGATGTTGGGCGAGGCGCCGAAGTCGAGGTCGATGTCACCGCACGACCCGACGCCCTGCGGATAGGTGGGCTGTCCCCCCGGCCACTTGAAGCACGGCAGGTCGCTGTAGCCCGGGAGGTACTCGTCGATGTTGCCCTTGTAGGACCCGACGATGTCGCCGAAGGTGGGGCTGGCCCGGTCGAGGTCGAACTTCACGACCGCGTTGGCGTGGTCGTGCTCCTTCTCGGGCTGGAACGGGTTGCCGGTGCCGACGTAGCCGACCTTCGCCTCGGGATCGACCGCCGGCGTCGACCACACCGCCGCCCCTGCGAACCCGTCGTCGGGCTCATCGGGCGAGTGGATGGTCCACGTCTTCTTCAGCACCTCGCCGGTCGCCGCGTCCTG
>Ga0299913_10002628_pt1 | contig 14289 bp, 12 predicted proteins | sample RVTome_9_FD_201360 | JGI IMG/M metagenome (GOLD analysis project Ga0299913, IMG submission 201360) | Soil microbial communities from uranium-contaminated site in the Upper Colorado River Basin, Wyoming, United States - RVT155D38 (version 2) ... | reverse complement strand
GACGACCCTCAGGTCGAGGTGCTCGCCGCCGACTGGTCGACGTTGAAGGACAAGGGGCCGTACTCGCTGCTCTTCCTCGACCCCTCCTCCCCCGAGGACGCCGGCGTCGACGCCGTCGCCGACCTCGTGGAGCCGGGCGGCCTGGTCGTGCTCGACGACTTCGTGCCGTGCGCGATGTGGCCGCCGGTCACCGACGGCCGGGTCGACACCCTGCGCGAGCAGTGGCTGACCGACGAGCGCTTCACCGCCGGCGAGGTGATGGTGGCCGCCGACGCCTCCGCGATCGTGGCCACCCGCCGCTGACCGTCCGGGGTCACTCCAGCTCGACGAGGCCCCAGGGCAGGAAGAACTGCGTGAGCGGTCCGACGCCCAGCGCGTAGAGCAGCGTCCCCAGCCCGACCACGCCGCCGAGGAGCACGCCGAGCAGCACCACGGTGACCTCCAGGCCGGTGCGCACGAGCCGCAGGCTCAGGCCCGTCCGGCGCGCGAGCCCCGTCATCAGCCCGTCTCGTGGACCGCGCCCGAGCTGGGCGCCGATGTACAGCGCTCCGCCGACCCCGTTGAGCAGGATCCCGCCGAGCATCAGCAGCACCCGCGGCAGAAGTCCCTCGGGCCCGGCGACCAGCGCCAGCGTCGCGTCCGCCGAGAGCCCGACCAGCACCGCGTTGGCGACCGTCCCGAGACCGGGCCGCTCGCGCAGCGGGATCCACAGCAGCAGCACCACGAAGCTGGCCAGCACGACCATCTGCCCCAGCGTCATCGGTGCGTAGCGGACCAGGCCCAGGTGCAGCACGTCCCACGGGGCCAGGCCCAGCGCCGCACGCACCATGAGCGCCAGCGAGGCGCCGAAGAGCACGAGGCCGACGACCAGCTGCGGCAGCCGACGTCCGAGCCGGCCCGCGCGGAGCTGCGCCAAGGGGCCGAGGTCGAGCAGCTCGGCACGGGGAGCGCTGGTCGGGGCCATGCCTTGAGTCTCGCCCAGATTGGCATTGTCACAAATGGCCAATCGTGGAAAGGTGGACTGCATGACCGCCGTCGTCACCGCTGCCCGAGTGGCCGGCCTCGTCGGCGACTTCAACCGATCCCCTGCGTACGCCGGTCTCTCCGCCGCCCTGCGCGTGCTCATCGGTGAGGGCCGGATCCCGCACGGAGCCAGGCTGCCCAGCGAGCGGGACCTCACCGTCGCGCTCGGCGTCAGCCGCACCACCGTCACCCGCGCGTACGCCGACCTGCGCGACCGCGGCTTCTCCGAGGCCCGGGTCGGCGCGGGCACGTTCACCTCCCTTCCGGGCGGGCGGAGATCGCTTGCGGACCGCGCCTTCGCGCCGCGGGACGACGCCCCCGACGCGATCGACCTCAACTGCGCCGCCGCCAGCGCCGTCGCCGGTCTGGCCGGCTTCTACGCCGAGGCCGCCGCCGAGATGCCGGCGTACCTGTCCGGCCACGGCTACCACCCCACAGGCCTGCCCGAGTTGCAGGAGGCCATCGCGGCGTCGTACGCCGACCGCGGGCTGCCCACCTCACCGGAGCAGGTGCTGGTCACGTCGGGAGCGCTGTCCGCCACTGCAGTCGTCGCGCACGCGTTCACCCGGCCCGGCGACCGGGTGCTGCTCGAGGACCCGGTCTACCCCAACGCCACCGACGCGCTGGCCCACCGGGGCGCCCGACTCGTCCCCGCCCCGGTGGACCGGGTCGCGGGATGGGACGTGGAGGGCATCGCCGCCTCGGCCCGGCAGGCGGCCCCGCGGCTGGCATACTTGGTGCCGGACTTCCAGAACCCGACCGGCCACGTCATGTCCGCCGCAGACCGCGAGCGGCTCGCGGCCGCGCTCCAGCGGACGCGCACGGTCGCCGTGGTCGACGAGGCCCACGCGGCATTGGCCCTCGACGGGCAGGACCTGCCTGCGCCCTTCGCAGCCTGCTCCCCCGACGCGATCACCATCGGGAGCGCGAGCAAGGCGCTGTGGGGCGGGCTGCGCCTGGGCTGGATCCGCGCGCCTCGCCAGCAGGTCGACGCGCTCACCCGGGCCCGGCTGGGGATCGACCTCGGCGCACCGGTCCTGGAGCAGCTGGTGCTGGCCCGTGCCCTCGACGACGACGGCGCGGTCCTCGACGGCAACCGCAGGCGTCTGCAGGCCAGGCGCGACCGGCTGGTGGCGGCGCTCCGCAGCCGGCTGCCCGAGTGGCGTTTCCGGGTGCCCTCCGGGGGCCTCAGCCTGTGGGTCGAGCTGCCCGAGGCCCTCGCGACTGCGGTCGCCGCCGAGGCCGAGAAGCGCGGTGTCATCGTTGCTCCCGGGCCGGTCTTCGCGGTGCAGGGCGGCCTCGACCGCTACCTGAGGATCCCGTGGACCCTGCCACCGGACGAGCTCGAGCGCGCCGTCGACCTACTCGTCGGGGCCTGGGCCGCCCGGGACAGCAGCGCTCCCGAGCCCACTCGCGTGCGCGTCACCTGAGGCTCGTCAGGGGCGACCTGTCGGCGCCCGGTCGGCGCCGCCCGTCGTCGGAGCCGTCGTCGGTGTGGGGGCATCGGTGGGCTTCGCTCCCGACGAAGCCGGCTGGTCCGGAGCGGGAGCCGGAGCAGGAGAGGGCGCGGGCGCAGGAGTGGGCGCGGGCGCAGGAGCCGGCGTGGGGGCGCTCGCCGGAGCCGGGGCAGACTCCGGAGCGGGTGTACCGGCGGGGTCCGTCGCGCCGGGCTCCGTGGAAACGTCACCACCAGTCACGGGAGCGCCGTCGGGCGAGACCGTTGTCGTCGGCCGAGGAGTGGCCGGACGACGGGGCGGCTCGCGTTCCGCCTCCTCGTCATCGACCTCGTCCACCTTCTCCACGGCCTCGGCGCCCAGTGGTGCGTCCGCCGGCGAGGCGAAGGTGATCGCCGCGGCGATCAGGACCGCACCTGCTGCGGCCGGCCACACCATCACGCGCCGGACGGCAACGGGTCCCGTCCAGGACCGCAGCCCGACCAGCAGGCGCGGACGGTCCGACTCGTCGACGGAACGGATCGCCGCCCAGCTGTTTGCCGGAGCAGCGAGGTAGCCCAGGGCCTGTAGGAGAAGCAGGAGTCCCATCGCCGCGCCGATCGGCGACCACGTCCAGAACAGTGCCGTCGCCACCACCGCGCACACGACTCCGACCACCGTCTCGAGTCGGTTGCCGCGCAGCGCGTCCCTCCAGCCCAGGTCAGGGCGGTCCTTGGGCGTGCGCAGGAACTCGCCCTTGCGGGCGAACGAGCCACGGAACGCACCTTGGGCGACCGCCCAGGTCAGGCCGAGCCACAGACCGAAGGCACCGATGGTCTCCCCCCAGCTGGCGCCACGCATCCGCCGGAGCACGGCGAGCGCACGAACCGCGCCGAGGACCACCAGCACAACGAGCGCCAGCAAGAGGAAGCCCGACAGGCGACGCACCACCACCCCGTCGCCGAAGAGCAGCGACCCGGCGCCGACCATGAGGAACCCCAGGAAGGCCAGCGCCGCCAGGTCGCCGTACCACTGGAGGCCGCCGACGAAGTAGGCCCATCGCTGGCGAAGGGTCAGGCGGTTCCCCGGGTCCCGGCTCCAGGGCATGAGGGAGTGCCCGTGCATCCGCAGGATCTGGATACCGCCGAAGCACCAGCGGAAGCGCTGTCGCTTGAGGGCCTCGAAGGTGAGTGGCATGAGCCCGTGACCGAACGACTCGTGGACGTGCTGCCCTGCCCAGCAGGCGCAGCGACAGCTCGGCGTCCTCGGTGATGCACCACTCGTCCCAGCCGCCCACCGCTTGGAGGGCCTCGCGGCGGATCAGCCCCATGGTGCCGCCGAAGATCGCGCCGTTGCCCTCATTGCGTGAGCGCTGCGAGACGTCGAAGAAGTAGGCGTAGGAGTGGTAGAGCCGCCGCGCGTACGGCGTGGACTCCCAGTCCCGGTAGTCCTGCGGCGTCTGGACGAAGGCGAGGTCGGGCTGGAGGAAGAGCGGTGCGACGCGCGCCAGCCAGTCGGGACTGACCTGGTAGTCCGCGTCGACGATGCCGACCAGCTCGGCCCGGGGGTCGGTCACCGTGAGGGCGTAGTTGAGGGCGCCGGACTTGTAGCCCGGCCAGTTCTCCAGGTGCACGAAGGTGATCCGCGGATGCCGTGCGCAGAACGCCTCCACCGGCCGCCACAGGGACTCATCCTCGGTGTTGTCGTCGACCATGACGATCTCGTAGTCGTCGTAGTCGAGTGCCAGCAGCGACTGCAGGGTCTCGATCACCATGTCCGGCGGCTCGTTGTGGGCCGGCACGTGCAGGCTCACGAAGGGCCGGTGCGTCGGGTCAGCGGCATCGAGGTCGGGAGCCCGGTCCCAACGCCGGCGAGCAAGCACGTCGACGAGCTCCCAGACGTATCCGAGCGCGAGCAGGAAGACGAGGGCCTCGAGCAGCCAGAGCGCCGCGCTGGCGAGCACCTCGTACCACTGCAGGTCTGCGGTGGTGATCCACCAGAGCACGAAGCAGAGGTACGTCGACCCCGCCGCGATCGTCATGGACCAGGCGAGCACGCCCCGCGTCGCCCAGCCGACCCCGGGGCGACCCCAGATGAGCAGCCAGGCAGCGAGCGCCAGGGCCACACCCGTGGAGGTACCCCTCCCGGCACCCGCGAGTGTGGCCCCGGTCCCCACCAGTACGGCGACCCCTCCCGCCGCCGCGAGCAGTCGTCCGCGCGAGGTCGGTCGAGTCCGCTCGGTGATCGTGAACAACAGGATCGTCGACACCACCGCCAGCGCGGTTGCAGCGACGAAGGCTGTTCCGAGTACGTGCTCGATCTGCTCCACGTACCCCCACATCGCTACAGCAGCCCCGTGGGTTACGGCAGGTTCACGCCCGGCTCCGACAGCACCAGGTTCCCCTACTGGCCCTCGGAGCCCAGGCCGCTGCGAGGACCCGCTCCGGAACGGTCATGGGCCGAGTCCCGCACGGGCGCCTCGTCCGGTGCCACCTGGCCGTGGGGAGCCACCGGCGGCCCGCCGTCGACACCCCCGGGTGGGGGCTCCTGCGGGGGGCCGGACGGGCCATCCGAGGGTGCGGCCGGCGACGGCGTCGAGGTTGCCGTACCCATGGGTGCACCGTCCCTGGGCCCGGTCGGAGCCATCGGCGCGGGGGCGGTAGACGGGGTGCCCTGCCTTCCGGACCGCGGCGTGCTGCCAGGTTCGCCCGGCTGCGGGACGAGCGTGGTCCTCGGCGCCACGGACGGGGTCGCCGGGGCCGGCGCGGGTGATCGGTCCTCCGACTCCTGCGGCGCCGTCGGCGGTCGCTCAGTGCTGTCGTCCTCAGGATGCGGGAACCCGAACGGGAGGAAGGCATCCGAGAAGTCCGCGACCACCTCCTGGAGCGGAGGCGGCAGGACCTTGGCCGCCGCCGCGGTGGAGGCCCCGGCCACGCCGAGGACGACGCTGCCCAGGACGATCGCCGCTCGCCGTCGCCGACGGGTCACCGGCCCACCTGCGAGCAGCGCGGCCACCTCGTCGGACGGAACGAGGGGCGGGAGCGGCGTCTCGCGCAGCGCGCCGAGCAGCTCCTGCACCTCCTGGAACTCGTCGGCAGGAAGTCCGACCTCGCTGAGCATGCGGCTGGTCTCATCAGGCACGGGGATTCTCCCCTTCCTCGACCAGCTCTCGGAGGGCCAGCAGCCCTCGGCGCTGGAGCTGCTTGACCGCGCCCACGCTGCGGCCCATGGCCTGGGCGGTGTTCTCGAGCGAGAGGTCCCCCAGCACGCGCATGGCCACGACGGCGCGCTGGTCCTCGCTCAGGCGGGCGAGCATGCGCAGAGCGCCCTCGAGCCCGGCGGCCTCGAGTGCCGTGACCTCGGCCGCCGGCGCCACCCGGTCGTCGTGCTCGGTCTCGTAGGGCAGCTGCAGGGGTCGACGGACGCGGCACCTGACCTCGTCGACGTACCGTGCGTGGGCGACGGAGAAGACGAAGCGCACGAGGCCCTGCTCCCCTCCGTGGATACGCGGCAGGCGCTGCAGTACGGTCACGAACACCTCGTTGGTCAGTCCTTCGGCGTCCTCGGCGCCCCGTGCCCACAGGTAGCGGCGTACCCGTGGTGCGAGCGACTCGTAGACCTTCGTCAGGGCACGGCTGTCACCACCGCTGGCCGCCTCGACGTCGGCGTCCGTCAGCTCCATCCGCTCGCTTCCACCCAGCACCAGGTCTCAACCGGGTGATCGTCTCCCGGCACGACAGGTTACGCGGAGCGCCGCCACCCGTTCATGACCACGCCTTCACGTAGTCGACCGCCATCGTGGCAGGGAAGCCTGTGACGCGCTCCGGCGAGTTGACGGGCGCAGGGGCGACCGTCGTACAGGAAGCGCATCCCGATAACTCACCGCGGCGTGATGCGAGTCATGACCGGCGGTCTGCGACCCGCATCACCGGCTCGCCTGCCCTCGGTAGGCGGCGGTCCCCGAGGGGGCGGGGCCGACCTGTCCTACGAGAGGGACAGGTGGACAGCGGGCAGGAAGTGAAGCGGGTGTCGTCTGGCGCTCGCATGGGTCGCGCCAGTCATGCTCGCCGCGGTGGGGCTCTTCCGGCTGGCGCCGAGCTCCTCGGCCAAGGAAGGCGTGCTGGGCGGGCTGCTCGGCGGTGACTGCGGCTCGCGCGTGGCCAAGCGGGGCGGCGACTTCACCACCCGGCACAGCGGCATGAGCGTCTCAACGTCGGTCAGTCGGAGAGGTCGACCGCGCGAACGCTTTCGGCCTTGATCTGCGCCTCGATCTCGCTGAGCGTCTCGGCGGGGATCAGCGAGTCGACCGACAGCGCGACCAGCGCCTGGCCGCCCGCGGTGTCGCGCGCGACCTGCATGCCGGCGATGTTGACGCCGGCATCGCCGAGGATGGTGCCGACGGTGCCGACCATGCCCGGGCGGTCCTCGTAGCGGAAGAACGCCAGGTGCTCGGTGGGCTCGATGTCGAGGTCGAAGCCGTTGACCTCGACCAGTCGCTGGCTCTGGTGGATGCCCACCAGGGTGCCCGAGACCGAGACCTGCGAGCCGTCGGCGAGGGTGCCGCGGATCGTGATCAGGTTGCGGTGGTCGGGACTCTCGGCCTCGGCCAGGAGACGCACCTCGGTGCCGCGCTCGGCGGCGAGGAGCGGAGCGTTCACGTAGGACACCTGGTCCTCGACGACGTCCGCGAAGACTCCCTTGAGGGCGGCCAGCTCGAGCACCTTGACGTCGTACTCGGTGATCTCGCCGCGGACCTCGACGTCGATCTGCTGGGCGACCTCGCCGGCCAGCGCCGTGAACACACGGCCGAGCTTCTCGGTCAGCGGGATGCCGGGACGCACGTCCTCGGCGATCACGCCGCCCTGGACGTTGACCGCGTCCGGCACGAGCTCGCCGGACAGCGCGAGGCGCACGGACCTGGCCACGGCGACGCCGGCCTTCTCCTGGGCCTCGTCCGTCGACGCGCCCAGGTGCGGAGTCGCGACGACGCTCTCCAGCCCGAAGAGCGGGCTGTCAGTGCAGGGCTCCTTGGCGAAGACGTCGAGCCCCGCGCCCGCGATGCGGCCCTCCTTGAGGGCGTCGAAGAGCGCGGCCTCGTCGACGATGCCACCACGGGCCGCGTTGACGAGCACCAGCGACGGCTTGGCCCTGGCGAGCTCCTCAGCGCCGATGAGCCCCACGGTCTCCGGGGTCTTCGGCAGGTGCACGCTCATGAAGTCGGACTCGGCGAGCAGGGTGTCGAGGTCGACGAGGCGGACGCCCATCTGCGCGGCGCGGCCGGCCTGGACGTACGGGTCGTAGGCGACGACCTTCATGCCGAACGCGGAGAGACGCTGCGCGACGAGGACGCCGATGCGGCCGAGGCCGACGATGCCGACGGTCTTCTCGTAGAGCTCGATGCCGGTGTACTTCGAGCGCTTCCACTCGCCGTTCTTCAGCGCGGCGTGGGCCGGCGAGATGTGGCGAGCGGCCGCCAGCATCAGGGCGACGGCGAGCTCCGCGGCGGAGACGATGTTGGAGGTCGGGGCGTTCACGACCATGACGCCGCTCTGGGTGGCGGCCTTGACGTCGACGTTGTCGAGACCGACACCGGCGCGAGCGATGACCTTCAGCCTCGTGGCGGCGGCCAGTGCCTCGGCGTCCACCTTCGTTGCGGAGCGGACCAGGATCGCGTCGACGTCGGCGATGGCGGGCAGCAGCTCGGCGCGGTCGGCACCGTTGCAGCTGCGGATCTCGAAGTCGGGGCCGAGTGCCTCGACAGTGGCGGGGCTGAGCTCTTCGGCGATGAGAACGACGGGCTTGCTCACAGCGGATTCCTCGATGGTTGTTCGTGGGTGGAGAGCCCACTCGGTGCGCGGTCCGCGCGGAGTGGTCGATGCACGACGCTGTGCCCGCGCGCAACTCTACCGGACCGGCACACGGCGACCACCAGATGAGCGAGTGCTCATCCGGGCCTCACGAGCCCCTCATCCGCGGTGTCCACGCTCGTCGGCATGACCGAGACGATCACCGCACGCGGACACCACCGCCCAGGAGCCGACATGACGATGCTGGAGGCACGACCCGACGAGACCGTCCTCGACCCGCAGCGGCTCCGCCGGGTCCGGAAGTCCTACACCACCCGACACGCCGCCGCCGAGCTCGACCGGGCACCCGAGGGCTACCACCTGAGGGCCGGCGACGGGGTGGTCCCCCGCCCGGGCGACCTGGTCGTCGCCCGCGTCCTCGAGATCGGCAAGCACACCCGGCTCGAGGGACCGGGTTCGCGCCGGCAGCTGCTCTTCCCGGGGCAGGAGGTGCTGCTGGCGTACGGCGACCGCTACGCACCCGACCAGTTCCTGGCCCGGGTGCCGCCGGACCTGCGACCCTGCCACCTGGTCGCCGCCGGCGGGCTGGCCGGCACGGTCCTCGAGAAGCACGACCACATCGACGACCCGACGACGATCCAGCCCCTCGGGCTCCTCGCCGACGCCGACGGCGTGGTCACCCTGGCCCGGCACGCGCCGCACTCCCCCGCTCCTGCGCGGCCGCGAGTGCACACCCCGACCGTCGTCGCCGTGCTCGGCACGTCGATGAACTCGGGCAAGTCGACGACCCTCGCCTGCCTGGTCAACGGCCTGACCAACGCCGGGCTGGTCGTCTCCGCCGGCAAGGTGACGGGCACGGGCGCCGGCAACGACACCCACCTCTTCCGTGACGCGGGGGCGACCCGGGCGCTCGACTTCACCGACTTCGGGCTGCCGAGCACCTTCGGCCTGGCGCCGGACCGGGTCCGGGAGCTCTGGTCGTCCCTGCTCGCCACGCTGGCGATGGACGCGCCCGACGTCGTGGTCGTGGAGATCGCCGACGGCGTCCTCCAGCGCGAGACCTCACGACTCCTGGCCGCGATCGGACGCGACGTCGACACGGTGGTGTTCGCCGCCCAGGACGCGCTCGGCGCGACCGCCGGTGCCGCCGAGCTGCAGCGGCACGGCCTCGACGTGGCGGCCGTGTCCGGGGTCCTCACGGCCAGCCCGCTGGCGGCCCGCGAGGCGCGCGCGGCGCTGCCCGTGCCGCTGGTGGACACCCACGACCTGTGCGTGCCGGGGACAGCCCTCCGGACGACCGGCCTCGACGGACGGGGCACCGGGTGACCGCGCTCCCGCCGCTCGCCACCGGTCGTCGGCGCCCCCTCCTTGCCTCCCTGCTCGGCGTGGCCGTGCTGCACGCAGGCCTGGCGGTCGCGACGGCGGTGCTCGCCGGCCGGCTCGTCGCCACCGGACCCGGCGTGCCGCACCTGCTGCTGGTCGCCGCCGGCGGGTGCGTCCTCGGCATCGGCGTGACCAGGTACGCCGAGCGGGTGCTCGCGGAGCGGCTCGGCCAGGACTACGTCCACGAGCTGCGGGTCCTGCTGGTGCGCGGAGCGCTCACCGACGACGGCTCGCCCTCGCTGGGCATCACGATCGCCCGCACCACCAACGACCTCACCGCGGTCAGGACCTGGGTCGCGCAGGGCATCGCCCCGATCGTGGCGGGTGTCCCGCTGGTGGCCGGGTCCGTGCTGATGCTGGGCCTTCTCCACTGGAGCCTCGCGGTCGCGACGCTGGTGCCCCTCCTGCTGCTGGGGGCCACGCTCCTCGTCGCCGGCCGGATCGCCTACCGGCGCGCCCGGCTGCTCCGCCGCCGACGGGGACGACTGGCCGCCCGTGTCTCCGACACGCTGCACGCCAGGCACGCCATCCGGACGGCCGGCGGTGAGCACCGGGAGCTGGGCCGCCTCGACGAGGAGAGCCGACGCGTGGTCTCCGCGGCCGTCGCCCGGGCGCGGGTGGCGGCCGTCATGCAGGCCGCCTCGATGACCACCGCGGCGGCCATCGCCGTGCTCGTGGCGGTCGCCGGACGGCTCGGCGCGGTCAGCCCGGGCGCCGTGGCCACCGGCCTCACGGTCGCCGGCGTACTCGCGTCCCCGCTCGCGGAGGCCGGGCGGATCGTCCAGTTCCGGCAGAACTTCCGCGCCGCCCGACGCATCCTCGCGCCCCGCATCGCGGCCACGAGCGCTGCGTCGCAGGCCGGGGACCCAGGACGCCCGCGCTACCACGCCCGCTCCGGCGCGGGCGCGCTCCACGTCGAGGCCTCGGGGCTCGCCCTCCACGCGCGACCGGGCGACCGCGTGCGACTGGTCGGCCGGGAGGCCTCCCGGGTCTCCGGCCTGCTGCGCCGCATCGCCTCGCCGGAGGGACGGGACCAGCACGTGGTCGTGGACGGCTGGGACGCGTGCGACCTCGCGCCGACCGACCGGAGGGAGCTCGTGGGCCTGGCCAGTCGGGGCACGCCCGTGGAGCGCGGCACGGTGGCCCGCGCGGTGCGCTACCGCCGGCCCGACCTTCCGTCCGAGGAGGGCACGGCCGCGCTCCGGCAGGTCGGGCTGCACGCCGTGGTGGCGCGCCTGCCGCGAGGCGAGCGCACGGAGCTGCGTCGTGGCGGTGAGCCGCTCGGGGCCCCGGACCTGGCGCGCCTGCAGGTCGCGCGGGCGGCGCTCGGCACCCCGCCGGTGCTGCTGCTCGACCACGTCGACGCCGACCTCGACCCCACGGGCGTCGAGATGCTCCGTGGCGTCGTGTCCGACTACCCGGGGGTGGTGGTCTTCGCCTCCGACCGGCCCGACCGGGTCAGCAAGGACCACCGCACCGTCCACCTGCCCTGACGCGGGCCCGCACACGGACCCCATGGCAGGGTCTAGCCTGCGTTCATGGGGACGTCCTCCCGGACCCTGGCCGCACCGGCCCTCACCGCGCTGGGCACGATCGTGCTCGGCGCGGCGGCGCTCGTCTCGGGCACGTTCGGCGGCCTCACCCGTCCCGGAAGCGGCACGGAGCCGGACGGCTCCGGCGGAGGATCGGGCGACCGGGGAGACGGCCGCCCCTCACCCGGCCCCGAGCAGGCCCCCACCGACCCGCCCGGTCCGGGCGTCCCGGCGACCGAGGGGTCGCCCTGGGTGCTGTCCCTGCTGCTGCTCCTGGTCGCCACGGCGCTGGCCGTGGTCGTGGTCGCGCTGGTGGTGGCCGCCAGCCTGCGCATCGTCCGCCGCCGCCCGCTGGCACGCCCGGCCCGCCCACGCGCCGGGACGACGCCGGCCCGCGACGAGGAGCCCGACCCGGACGAGCCGGAGTCCGTCGCGGCCGCCCTGCACGACGGTCTCGCCGCGGTCGCCGAGGGCCCGCCCCGCAACGCCATCGTGGCGACCTGGCTGCGCCTCGAGGAGGCCGTCACCGGCGAGCGTCTCCCCCACCACCCGGCCGACACACCCACGGAGTTCATGGAGCGGGCGCTGTCGGCGTACGGGCTCGACGAGGATGCGATCCGGCGGCTCGCGGTGCTCTACGAGGAGGCCCGCTTCTCGCTGCACCCGCTGACCGAGGCACACCGGCACGAGGCCCGCGACTGCCTGCAGCGGCTGCTCGCCCGGCTCCCGGAGGTGGGACGGTGACGCTGCTCTGGCTGGTGCTCGTCGCGAGCGTGCTCGGGATCCTCTGGTACGCCGGATGGCTCGCGGACGACGTCGTCGCGGTCGCCTGGCCCGAGGAGACGCCCCTGCACAGCCGCGAGGAGCGGGCCCGCGACCAGCGGCTGACGAAGCTGGTGCGGCTGGTCGGGGCGCCGGACGTCCGCGAGGTGCACCGGGTCGTGGTCTCGGTCGCGGAGCAGCTCGCCCACGACCAGCCCCTCGACCCCGTCGTACGACGGTTCCTCGAGGCGCCGCCGCTGTCCGACCCCGACCGCTACCGCCGCGACCTGGCGACCGTGCTCACGCGCCTGGAGGCCCCATGACGACAGCGACAGTGACCGTGACCGAGACGTCCCGCCGGGCGCGCGAGGTGCTCGACTCCGTCGAGACCGCGGTGGTCGGCAAGCGTGGCCCGCTGACGCTCGTGCTGAGCGCCGTGCTCGCCGGCGGGCACGTGCTGCTCGAGGACTTCCCCGGTCTCGGCAAGACACTGGCCGCACGCTCCTTCGCGCAGGCCCTGGGGCTGGACTTCACCCGTGCGCAGTTCACCCCCGACCTGCTGCCGGCGGACCTGACCGGGTCCTTCATCTACGACCAGCGCACCGCGGAGTTCCACTTCCGGGCCGGTCCGCTCTTCACCGGCCTGCTGCTCGCCGACGAGATCAACCGCACGCCCCCGAAGACCCAGGCCGCGCTGCTCGAGGCGATGCAGGAGCGGCAGGTCACGGTCGAGGGCGAGACGTTCGTGCTCCCGGCGCCCTTCCACGTGCTCGCCACCGCGAACCCGATCGAGTACGAGGGCACCTACCCGCTGCCCGAGGCGCAGCTCGACCGGTTCCTCCTGCGCGTGGGCTTCGGCTACCCCACCGGCGACGAGGAGTGGGAGGTGCTGCGTCGGCGGCTCGAGCGGCAGCGCGAGGAGCAGCAGGTCCCGCAGGTGACCACGCCGGAGGAGCTGCTGGCCATGCAGGGAGCGGTGGAGACGGTGACCGTCGACCCCGACATCGGCCGCTACTGCGTCGCGCTGGCCACCGCCACCCGGGGCCACCACCACACGCTGGTCGGCTCCTCGCCGCGCGGCGGGCTCGCGCTGATGCTCGTCGCCCGGGCCCACGCGGTGGTGGCGGGACGTGACTTCGTCACGCCCGAGGACGTCAAGGCGGTGGCCGTGCCGGCGCTCGCCCACCGGGTCACGATCCGGCCCGAGCTCTGGATGAGCGACGTCTCCGGGGAGTCCGTCGTGCAGTCGGTGGTCGGCACCGTGCCGGCACCCTCCGCCCGGGGACGCGGGTCGTGACCGGCTGGCACCCCACCCACGCCCACCTGCGCGCCACGGTGGCCGGGCTCGTGCTGCTCGTGGTCGGGGTGGCGCTCGGTCGGCCGGACGTCGTCACGATCGCGACGCCGCTGGTCGTGGTGGCGCTCTGGGCCGCCGCGCGCCGGCCCCACGACGAGCCCACCGCGGCGCCCTCCTCGGGCCGGCTCACCGTGCACGAGGACGAGGAGCTGGCCTGGGAGGCCACGGTCACCGGGCTGCCGCGCGACGGCTGCCTCGTCGCCGTACACCCGGGACAGCGGTGGCTGGAGGTCGACCCGCCCGACGGCCGGGTGCTCGCCGTCGCCGACGGCACGGCCACCGCGCAGCTCGCGCTGCGGGCCACCCGCTGGGGCCGTCGCACCCTCGGCGAGCCCGCGCTGGCGGCGTACGACGGCTGGTGCGCGTGGCGCTGGGGCCCCGTGCCGGTGCCACCCCTGCAGCTCACCGTGCTGCCGGTGACCCCGCCCTTCGACTCGGCCGCGCCGGCGCCGCACCCGCGCGGGCTCGTGGGCATGGAGCGGGCCGCCCGCACGGGTGAGGGCACCGAGTTCGCCAAGGTCCGTCCCTTCCAGGTCGGCGACCGGCTCCGACGGGTGCACTGGCCGGTCTCGGCCCGCACCGGCCGCCTCCACGTCACCGCGACGTACGCCGACGAGGACACGCAGGTCGTCGTGCTCGTCGACGCCGTGAACGACGTGGGCGCGCACACCGGTGCCGTGGAGCACAGCAGCATGGACCTCGCCGTGCGGGCCGCGGCGGCGCTCTCCGAGCACTTCCTGCGGCGCGGCGACCGGGTGGGGCTGCGCGTCTTCGGCGCCTGGGGCGTGAGCCGGGTGCCCTCCGCCTCGGGGCGGCTGCAGCTGCGGCGGATCCTCGACACGCTCTGCCTCATCGAGCCCGGGTCGGCCCGCGGCGAGGCCGCGCTCGCCGCTCGCCAGGGGCTCACCGGCGGCACCCTCGCGCTGATGCTCTCGCCGCTCATCGACCCGGCCGCGACGCAGCAGGTGGCGATCCTGGCGCGGGCCGGCATC
>Ga0299913_10002627_pt1 | contig 14302 bp, 14 predicted proteins | sample RVTome_9_FD_201360 | JGI IMG/M metagenome (GOLD analysis project Ga0299913, IMG submission 201360) | Soil microbial communities from uranium-contaminated site in the Upper Colorado River Basin, Wyoming, United States - RVT155D38 (version 2) ... | reverse complement strand
GTCTGCGACCGGATGCTCCCGTACGAAGGGGACCCCGACTACGCGCCGTCGTCGGCGACGAGGTACGAGCGGGGCCGGGAGCTGCTCGCCGGGTCGCCGCCCCACTCGCTCACGATGGACCGGATGCGCGAGCTCCTCGCCGACCACGCGACGGAGCCCTCGGTCTGCCGGCACCCGCGCGACGGCGGCTCACAGACGAAGACGGTCTTCTGGTGCGTCGCCGACGTCACCGAGGGCAGGATCGTCTATGGCCGAGGCAACCCGTGCGATTCCCTGCCACAGGAGTGGCCCGGCCGCGAAGCGGCTGCGTGAGCGCGGATCGGGATCTCGCGTGGGTCCCCGGGCTCCGCTGGCGTCACCCGCTCGCCTGAGCCTCACCGCGCCTCGTCCACGAGAGCGATCGTCGCGGGGTCGTCGCTCTCCTCTGCGAACGCGAGCGTGTCCTTCCCCTCGTCGTTCGTGAGGGACGGATCGGCGCCCGCGTCGAGCAGCGCTCGCACGATCGCCGCGTCGCCGTTGTGGGCCGCGCCGTGCAGCGGCGTGTACCCGCCCTGCTGGCCCGCGTCGACCTCGGCGTCGGCGTCCAGCAAGGTGCGCACCGCGTCGGCATCGCGCGCGCTCACGGCGCTGTGGAGCGCGGAACCGGTCATCCACCCGGTGCCGTGGGCGTCGACGTCGGCGCCGCGCGCGAGCAGCAGCCGCACGGCGTCGGCGCCCGCGAAGAACGCCGCGAGGTGCAGCAACGTGAACCCGTCGGGCGTCCGCGCCTCCACGAGCGAGGGATCCGCGTCGAGCAGCACCGCGAGCCGGTCGAGCTCGCCCAGGGCCGCGGCCTCGGGCGCATCGAGCGCGTCGAGGCGCTGTCGGATCGCGGCCACGAGCGCCCGGTCGAGCCGGTAGCGCGCCCGCAGCAGCGCCGACACTCCGGCATCGTCGCGCGCCGCCGCCAGCGAAGGGTCCTCGGCGAGCAGCGCCCGCACCCGATCCACATCCCCTCCGTCGATCGCGTCGAACAGGTCCGCCGAGGTGCTTGCCATCGCGCTCGCCTCCACATAGGTTCGTATTTGCTTAGGCTAAGCAAATATCGACCAGCTGGCAAGAGCGGGCCGCGGTGAGCGGGACGAGGCGAACTTCCCCAACGCGACAGGGCAGCGACGTCGAGGTGGTGGCCGACCGCCTCCACTCGGCGGCGCTGCACCTGTTGCGTCGCCTCCGAGAGCAGGACGATGCGCTCGGCATCTCCCCTCCCCGGCTCTCGGCGCTCTCGGTCGTCGTCTACGCGGGTCCGATCGGGATCGGCGCCCTGGCGGCGGCCGAGGGTGTCGCCGCGCCCACGATGTCGCGGCTCGTGGACGGCCTCGAAGGCGACGGTCTGGTCCGGCGGGGGTCCGATCCGGGCGACGCGCGCGGCGTCCTCGTCACCGCCACCGCGAAGGGGGCGCGCGTGCTCCGACGCGGACGCGCCCGCCGCGTCGAGACGCTCGCGGCCGGCCTACGATCGCTCGGCGACGACGAGCTCCGGGACGTCGCACGCGGCGCCGAGCTGATCGAGCGGGTGACCCGGACGACCCGCTAGATGCCGGAGCCCTCGGTCGGTGGTTCCGCTTCGGCCTGCGGTGCTCCCACGACCGGGTGCTCCCACGACCGCGTGCAAACACGTGTCAGCTGACGAGACACGTGTTCACAGCACCTCTCGCGGCCCCCCGAGGCGTGGCCCGGCCGACCCCGCGGCCCGCTGTCCGCGCGCCCGCTACCGCCAGACGTCGGGACGCGTCGGCACCGGTCGACCCCCGCGACCGCGCAGCGCGAGCAGCGCGAACAGGAACCCGAACGCGAACCCGCCGACGTGCGCCCAGTACGCGACGCCGCTGTTCACCTCGACGCCCAGGCCGACGACGCCCTCGAACAGCTGCAACACGAACCACAGCCCCAGCACGACGGTCGCCGGCAGCTCGATCACGGTCCAGATGAACACGAGCGCCACGCCCGTGAGCACCCGCGCCCGCGGATACAGGTACAGGTACGCGCCGAGCACCGCCGCCACCGCCCCCGACGCGCCGACGTTGGGGATCGTCGAGTCGGGCGCGAACACGAACTGCAAGGCGCCTGCCGCGACGCCGCCCGCGAGGTAGAAGAGCAGGAAGCCGATCTTCCCGAGCCGGTCCTCCACGTTGTCGCCGAACACCCAGAGGAACAGCATGTTGCCGATGATGTGCAGCCATCCGCCGTGCAGGAACATCGACGTGAGCACCGAGAGCCACGGGCTCTTGTCCGGGCATTCCTCGGCGAGGTATCCCTGGAGCTCCTCCCCCGGGAACGAGCGACCGTAGTCCTCCTCGATCGCCGCGGCGCCATCCGGCCCGCTGTTCGCGAGCGACACGCCGTTCGCGACCTCGAACGGGATCAGCCCCTGGCACCAGAAGAAGGTCTGCTGCGCGAACTCCGGATCCTCTCCGCCGCGGAGCGTCGGCTGCCAGAACAGGAACGCGACCGCGTTCAACCCGATCAGGGCGAGCGTGACGACCGGAACCTTCAGGCGCGGGTTCGCGTCACGCAGCGGGAGCATCGCGTCATCCTTCCCCGCTCACACCGCGCCACACGGCGCGTGGCGCGAGGACCGCACGGATGTCCTCGACCGGGTTCGCGTCGTAGAGAACGAGGTCGGCGAGCTTGCCCTGGTCGACGGTTCCGATGTCGGGGACCCGGAGCACCTCGGCGCCGTGCGCCGTCGCCGCGATCATCGCGTCGAGGGGCTCCATCCCCCACTCGACCATCGTGACGAGCTCGTTCGGTGCGTTGCCGTGCGGGTTGAACGGCGTGCCGGCGTCGGTTCCGCAGACGTGCCGGACCCCCGCGCGGAGCGCGCGCTTCTGCGCCGCCTCGGCGTCGCCCAACAGCGAGGACGCCTTCTCGACCGCGTAGCTCGGAACCTGATCGGCGTTCCCGGCGATCCCGAGCAGGGCCGACAACGTCGGTGACCGGAAGGTCCCCCGCTCCTTCATCTCCTTCGCCGTCGCGACCGTCACCTGCACGCAGTGCTCGATCGAGTCGCAGCCCGCGCGCACGGCCATCGTCACGCCCTCGGCGCCGATCGCGTGGGCCGCGACGCCCCTGCCCCACGAGTGCGCCTCGTCGACGGCGGCCGCGAGCTCGTCGGGGGTGAACGCCGTGAACGTCGCGCCGATCCCGGGCGTGAGGACCCCGCCGGTCGCGATGAGCTTGATCGCGCCGGCGCCGCCGCGGATCTCTTCGCGCACCGCCTGACGGAGCGCCTCGGCGCCGTCGACCTCACGCGCGAACCCGATCCCGTGCCCGTGCCCGCCGGTGACGGTGAGCGCGCGTCCGGCGGCGACGATCCGCGGACCCGCGAGCAGGCCGCGCTCGACCGCGTGCGCGAGCTGGGTGATCCCCATCCCTCCGAGGTCGCGCACCGTCGTCACGCCCGCGGCGAGGTGCTTCTGGGCGTTCACCGTGCCTTTGATCGCGCCAAGCGACGCGTCGAGCTCACGGCCTTCCGCGGCGAAGTCGGGGCCTCCGTCGAAGCACAGGTGCACGTGGCAGTCGATCAGCCCGGGCGTCAGCGTTCGCCCCGTACCGTCGACGTCGTCGTCGGCGGCCTTCGCGTCGCGCGACGCCCGCGCGTGGGCGCCGACCCACGCGATCCGATCGCCGTCGACGAGCACCCCCTGCTTCGCGCGGACGCGTGCGCCGTCGAACAGCGTCACGTTCGCGATGTAGGTGGACGGCACGACTCAGCTCACCCAGGGCGGCACCGTCTCGGAGCCGTCCTCACGGATCAGCTTCGTGCCGGCGAGCATCGTGGCGACGATCGAGGCGCCGTTCTCGCCGGCCACGAAGTGGTGCCACGCGCCGGTGGGCACGACGACCGAATCGCCGAGCGAGATCATCGTGGGCTCGTCGTCGATGTGGATCGTGCCCGAGCCGCGCTCGACGGTGAACACGTCGAGGTGGTCGTGGTGGTGCCTCGGCAGGCCGCCGTGCGGCGGCACGTCGATCCGGAACAGGACCGACTCCTCGGCCCCGCGGGAGGGCCCCGCGATGCTCGTGATCGTGTTGCCCCCGAGCTCGAACGTCGGATGGTCGTCGGCGCGCTCCACCGGCATCTGGCTGGTCCCTCCTGGTCTCGATGTTGGCCCGCGTAGCTTGCCATGCCGGCGATCGAGGGCGACACGTGGCCGATAGGATGCGCGCCGTGCTCGACATCGCGCAGCAGGCCGTCGAGGCCGCCCGACGGGCCGGCGCCGACGTCGCCGACGCCCGCGTAAGCACCGACGAGAGCGAGTCCATCACCGTCAGGGACGACGCGATGGAAGGTGTCGATCGTTCCGTCTCGACCGGGGTGGGGATCCGGGTGCTCGCGGGCGGCCGTTGGGGCTTCGCCGCCACGGCTCGCCTCGACGAGGGCGAGATCGCGGCGACCGCCGAGCTCGCCGTGCGGATCGCCCGCGCCGCCTCGCGGCTGCCCGGCGAGCCCGTCGTCCTCGCCGAGGTGGAGCCCGCCCGCGCCACGTGGGCGACGCCGATCGAGCGCGATCCGTTCGAGGTTCCGCTGGACGAGAAGGTGGCGCTGCTGCTGCGCGCGACCGGCATCGCCGCCTCGCAGCCCGGCGTCACCTACAGCGAGGCGTTCCTCGACCTGTTCCGGCGCACGACGTCCTTCGCCAGCTCCGACGGCGCCGCGATCGAGCAGACGATCACGAACGCCGGCGCCGGCCTGGCCGCCACGGCGGTCGGCGATGACGACGTGCAGCGCCGGTCCTACCCGGACTCGTTCCGCGGGCACCACCGCGCCGCCGGGTGGGAGCACGTCGTGGCGCTCGACCTGTCCGGCCACGCCGAGCGGGTCGGACGCGAAGCGGTCGAGCTCCTCGACGCGCCGGTGTGCCCGAGCGAGGTCACCACGCTCGTCCTCGACGCGAACCAGATGGAGCTCCAGATCCACGAGTCGGTGGGCCACCCGACCGAGCTCGACCGCGTGCTGGGGATGGAGCTCGCGTTCGCCGGCGGCTCGTTCGTGAAGCCCGACGACATCGGCCGCCTGCGCTACGGGAGCCCGCTCGTCACGATCGTGGCCGACGCGACGCTCCCGGGCGGTCTCGGCACGTTCGGCTACGACGACGAAGGTGTGCCGGCGCAGCGGACGCCGCTGATCCAGGACGGGCTCCTCGTCGGCCTGCTGACGAACCGGGAGACCGCGCCGGCGATCGGCGCCACCTCGAACGGCACCGCGCGCGCCGACGGATGGATGCACCTCCCGCTGATCCGCATGACGAACATCTCGATCGAGCCGCGCGAAGGCTCGCTCGAGGAGATCCTCGGCGACACCGCCGACGGCATCTTCATGTCGACGAACACGTCGTGGTCAATCGACGACCACCGGATCAACTTCCAGTTCGGCTGCGAGTACGCGCGCCGGATCGAGGGCGGGAAGCTGACGCAGCTGTACAAGAACCCGAACTACACGGGGATCACGCCGGAGTTCTGGGGCTCGTGCGACGCGGTCGGCGGCGCGGGGTCGTTCGTCGTCTACGGCACGCCGAACTGCGGCAAGGGCCAGCCGGGGCAGACCGGACGCGTCGGCCACGGCGCGGCGCCGGCGCGGTTCCGCAACGTCCAGGTGGGGGTCGGCGGCTGATGCCGGGGCTGATCGGGGAGGATCGGTTCCGCGAGGTCGCCGACGCGGCGCTGAACCTCGAGGGCGTCGACGGCGTCGAGGTGCTAGGGATCCACGAGTGGAGCGGCCTCACGCGGTTCGCGAACAGCGAGATCCATCAGTCGACGGCGAGCGAGGACACGGGCATCCGGGTGCGCGTCGTCACCGACGGGCGCGTCGGCGTCGTCGCGACGAACGCGTTCACGCCCGAAGGCGCCGCGGCCGCCGCCGGCAGCGCGAAGGAGCTCGCCGAGGTCGCGGGTCCGGACCCGATGTGGCCGGGCTTGGCGCCGGCGGCCGACCACCCGCGGGTCGACCGGTTCGACGAGGCGACGGCGTCGGCCGATCCTGAGACGCGCGCCGAAGCGGTCGCCTCGCTCGTCGGACGGTGCCCACCCGACGCGGTGGCGGCGGGCGCCTACGAGACCCGCGCCGCCGAGGTCGCGATCGCGAACACCGCAGGACAGCGGTGCTGGGCCCCGTGGACGCAGGCGACGCTGACCACCGTGATGAGCGGCGCCGGCGGCGACGGCTTCGCCGAGCTCACGGTCGGCTCGATCGGCGAGATCGACGGTGAGGAGATCGGCGACCGCGCTGCCGACAAGGCGCTCCGCTCGCGGAACCCCTCCCCGATCGATCCGGGCTCCTACACGGTCGTGCTCGAGCCGTCGGCGACCGCGACGATCGTCGGGTTCCTCGCATGGATCGGCTTCGCGGGACGCGAGTACATCGAGGGGCGGTCGTGCTTCAGCGGCAAGGCCGGCGAGCAGGTCGCGGCCCCGACGGTGTCGATCTGGGACGACGCGACGGATCCCGGCACGATCGGCGTCGGCTTCGACTTCGAGGGGACGCCGCGCCGGAAGGTCGACCTGATCCGCGACGGCGTGTTCCTCGACGCGGTGTACGACCGCCGGACGGCCCGCCAACGCGGCAGCGCGAGCGGCTCGACGGGCCACGGTCTCCCTCCTCCGAACCCGGAAGGTCCGTTCCCGCTGAACCTGTGCATGGCGACGGGCGACGCGTCGCTCGAGGAGATGATCGCGAGCACCGAGCGCGGGCTGCTCGTCACGCGCTTCCACTACGCGAACGTCGTGAACCCGATCGAGTCGACGCTCACGGGGATGACGCGCGACGGCCTGTTCCTGATCGAAGGCGGCGAGGTCACGACGCCCGTGCGGAACCTGCGGTTCACCCAGTCGACGATCGGCGCGCTGAAGGCCGTGACGATGGTCGGACGCGACGCGGAGCTCTGCAGCGAGTTCTTCTTCAGCGCCTCGTTAGTGCCCGCGCTGAAGATCGACGAGTTCCACTTCTCGGGCGCCAGCGATCACTGAACGAGAGCGGCATCCGGCGCGACGGCAAGTCTACGAGCTCTGCACCATGTAGTACACGGCGCCCGCGATCGCCCCGAACATCGCGATCGAGGCGATCACCCCGACGATCTTCATCCAGAGGGCCGGCTCGACCTCGCGTTCCGCCGGCAATTCGGCCTTGGCGGCCTTGCGCGCCTGCGTGGATGGGAGCGCCGGCCTCGGCGTGGGCGTCGCCGCGGCCGGAGGTACGCCCGTCGTCCAGTCGAGCGCGCTCCTCGGCGCCACGGCCGGCGGATGCGGGAGCGCGACGACCGGCTCGGGGGCAGGTCGAGGCGAGCTGCTGGTCGCCGCCGAACGGTCCGCGGTCTCGGCCATCGCCGCGGCGGCGGCGACGTGGCGCTCCGGCTCGGCAGGGGCCGGCGCATCCGACCGTCGATCGGGGGATCGGTCGTCGACGTCTGTGGCATCCGGAGCGACCACGACCGTCGGCGGCTCCGGTTCGGGTTCCGGCTCCTTCTGCGGCCCCGACACCTCCGATGGGCGGCGGGCCTCCTCCGCGGCCCCGGCCTCCTGCCGTGCGAGCTGCCGGCGGAGCTCTTCGGCTTCGGCGTGCTTCCGGCGCTCGTGCTCGAGTCGCCGTGCCTCCAGGTGGGCGGTGCGCCGCCTCTCCGCCTCGGCCCGCGCGTCGGCCTCGGCGCGTGCCCGTTCCTTGGCCCAACCTTGCGCGGCCTCGACGCGCTCGCGCTCCTGATGACGTTCCACCTCGAGCGGAAGCTCACGCTCTTCGTCGCGTGCGGCGGCAGGGTCGAACTCGGGCTCGAGCTCGGGCTCCGGCTCCGGCTCGAGCTCGGCCTCCGGCGCGGCGGCCTCCGGCTCGAGCTCCGGCTCGACGACCGAGGCAGCCGTGACCTCCGACCCCGACGCACCTGCCTCGCGCAGCAGCGTCACGAGCTCGTCGAGCGAGGGCTCGGCTCCGGTGGCGAGCGCCCCGCGCACCTCGAGCGGCACCGCGACCGACGAGAGCAGATCGGTCACGAGCCGGGCGAGGGCGACCACGTCCTCGCGCCGACGTTCGCCGTCGGCGAATACGCCGTTGCCGCGCGCGTTCCACCAGGATCCGACGATCGCGTCGATCAAGCGGACATCCCCGTCGTCGGAGACGAGCACCGACGTCGGCGACACCGACCCGTGTGCCACGCCGGCCGCGTGCAGCGCGCCGAGCGCCTCACCGACCTTCGCGGCGATCGCGCAGACCGCCGCCGGTGAGAGGTCGCCGAACGCGGCGCGATGGTCGAGCGTCGAGCCGTCGAACGGCTCCAGGACGAGCAGCCACTGGAGCTCCTCGGCGCGCCGAGCGCGGGCGTGCGTCGCGGCGCGCGATCCGACGGCGAGCTTGCCCGGCGGCTCGGGTGCGTGGATCGACCGGACCCGCAGCAGCGCCGGATGCGTCGGGAGGTCCTGGGTCGCCGCCATCCGATCTCGCAGGACCTTCGCGTCCTCCGGATCGAACGGTGGCGCCGATCGGATGACCTCCACGAGGACGGCCTCGCCGGTCGTCGTGTCCTCGCCCTTCCAGAGGCTCGCGAAGCGGCTCGCGCCGACCGGCCGGAGTAGCCGATAACGGCCTCTGCGCCCAGCTGCGCGCCGGATGTCGTCGTCGAGAGCTCTGGTCTTCATCACGCCCTGGGCGGTCGAACGTCAACGGTGCGATGTGGTGGGTCTCGCGATCCCCGGCGCCGCGAAACGGGACCGTCAGCACCCTTAGGGTCGCACGCCGATGGGCCTCCCGTCGAGCAGGGCTCCCCCGTCGGATCGTCGGCGGGGTGCGTCTCGCAGACCCATGGGGGTAGGCTTCGGCTCCCGAGCACGCCCAACGGCCAGAGAGGGAGGCCTCCGATGCAGGTCGCGGACATCATGCACACCGACGTGAAGACGGCCGACGCAGAGGACACGTTCGCCGATGTCGCGAAGGTGATGCGGTCCAACGGCATCTCGTCGGTGGTGGTCCTGGACGGCGACGGCACGCTCGCCGGCATCGTGACCGAGCGCGACATCGTGAACCTCGTGGCTGCGGGCGGCGATCCGCAGAGCGTGCAGGTCGCGCACGGCATGACGCGCCGGCACCTCGAGACCTGTGAGCCGAAGGTCGACATCGTCGAGGCCGCCGACCGGATGGTGTCGCTGAACATCCGCCACCTGCCGGTCGTCGAGCGCGGCAAGGTCGTCGGGATCGTCTCGATCCGCGACCTCACGCGCTGGGCCTCCGAGGAGCTCTCGGGCGGGCACGAGATGCCCGACATCGAACGGAGCACCAAGGCGCTCCGGGCGGCCAGCGAGCTTCAGAAGCAGCGCCGCATGAGCAGCTAGAGGCCACGCGGCTCACTCGAACGACCGCTCGAACGGTTCCTTCGGACGTTCCAACGATCCGAGCTGCGCGATGTCGCGTGGGAACAGCAGCGCCACGGTCCAGTCCATCGCGATCCGGACGCGACGACTCCACGTCGGCATGTACAAGAGATGGTACGTCCGGTGGAGGAACCACGCCGGGAACCCGCGGATCCTGACGCCGAGCGGGTTCGCGACACCCTTGTAGTGGCCGAGCGACGCGACGCTCCCCTTGTGCTTCCAGCGGAACGGCGTCATCAGCTCGGGCCCGCCGCCGCCGACCGCCGTCGCGAGGTTGTCCCCGAGCCGTCGGGCCTGGCGGAGCGCATGTTGCGCGGTGGGCGGCGCGATGCCGCCGGTGCTTTCATCGGGGACCGCAGCCACGTCACCGGCCCCCCACACGCCCGGCGTGTCGACGACGCGCAGGAACGGGTCGACGCGGAGCCGCCCCGCCTCGTCGACCGGGAGCCCCGAGATCCGCGGCAGCGGCGACGGCTTCACGCCGGCCGTCCACACGATCGTCTCCGCCGGGAACTCCTGCCCGTCGGACAGCCGTACGACGCCTTTCTCGATCGACTCGAGGCGCGTGGCGGTGCGGATCTCGATCCCACGTTCCTCGAGCCGCTCGCGCGCGTACCGCGCGAGGTTGGAACCGAGCTCCGGCAGGATCGCGTCGCGCGCCTCGACCATGATCCATCGCGTGTCGTGCTCGGTGAGCGTGGGGTACAGCTCGAGCGCCTCGCGCGCGAGATCCTCGAGCTCGCCGAGCGCCTCGATGCCGGCGTACCCGGCGCCCACGAAGACGAACGTCAGCGCGGCGAACCGCGCCTCGGGGTCGCGCAGCTCGTCGGCCTTGTCCATCTGCGAGAGGACGCGGTTGCGCAGGTAGATCGCTTCGGAGACGGTCTTGAACCCGACGGCGTGTTCCGCGAGCCCAGGGATCGGCAGCACCCGGGACCACGACCCAGGGCCGATCACGACGTGATCGTAGGCGATCTCGCGCCGCTCGTCGCCCACCAGGCGCACGTGCGCCACCTTGCGCTCGTGGTCGATGCGCTCGACCTCCCCGATCGTGAGGTCGGTCCTCTTCAGAACCCGGCGGAGCGGGACAACGACGGCGCGCGGGTCGATCGTGCCGCCCGCCACCTCGGGCAGGAACGGCTGGTAGAGCATGAAGTTCTCGGGAGTGACGAGGGTGATCGTGTGCTCGCGCCCGAGCCGCTTCTCGAGGCGGAGCGCCGTGTACATACCGACGTAGCCCCCGCCGACGATCAGGATCCGTGCGCCCATCGGTGCACCTCCTACCCTCGTCAACGTGGGCCGATGCCCGTTAGCTTCCCGGTTAGGTCCGGGCGCCGAGCGTTCCAAGCGCCAGCGGGAGCTCCGCCAGGTCGTGGATCGACACGTCAGGCTCGGCGAGCTGTTCCTGAGTGGGGTCGTCCGGCGCCTCGCCGCGCAGCAGCCAGACGGTGTGCATCCCCGCCTCGTTCGCGGGACGGATGTCGTAGTCGAGCCGGTCCCCCACCATCGCCGCGGCGTGCGGCTCGACCCGCGCGACCCGGAGCGCCTCGACGAACAGCGCCGGATCGGGCTTGTGCAGGCCGAGGTCGTCCGAGATCGCCCAGGTGTCGAAGTACGCGCCGAGGCCGTCGCGGCGGAGCGCGTTCCTGACGTCGGAAGGCTGGTTCGCGATCAGACCGAGCCGGTACCCGGCGTCGCGGAGCTGCTCCAGCGTCGGGGCCGCGTCCGCCTGCACGGAGCTCGGCGGGTAGTCCCAGTAACGAGCCGCGACCTTCGCGAGCTGGTCGACGTCGGTATCGGGACCGACGAACCTGTCGGCGAGACGCCGTCGGAACGATCCGTCCTGCGCGGCTCGGCAGGCCACGTACTCGGCGTCGAACTCGTCGTCGGAGAAGTCCGCGCCCGCCTCACGGAGGGCCTTCCGCCACGCACGCGCGTAGACGCGGTCGTCGTAGAGGACGCCACCGATGTCGAGGAAGACCATCCGGATCGCGCTCACGACGAGGCGCATCGTAGCCGGTGCTGGGGGGTTGACGAACCGCGAACCGGAGTCGACTGTGGAGCGCAGCCGATGGGTCCGAGAGGCGCCGTCGGCATCACGACCGAGCCGATGCCCGCGGGGAGGTATGCCGGGATGGCTCACGCACACCGTTGGCGCCGTCGCATCGTGTCGGGGATGGCGGCCCTCGCGACCCTCTCGCTCGTCGCACCGCCGGCATCGGCGGCTCCCCCACCGAACGACAAGCTCCGGCACGCGATCGAGATCCCGGCGATCCCGTACCTGAACGAGCAGAGCACGCTGGAGGCGGGATCCGACGGCCCGCGGTTCTGCTCGAACAACGGATCGGTCTTCTACCGGTTCACTGCCACCGAGACGCGTCGCCTGCAAGCCGACACGCTCGGGAGCGACTACGACACGGTCCTCGGGGTGTTCACCGGCGGACGCTTCGACGCGGCCGAGGTCGCGTGCAACGACGACCGCTACGGGCTCGATTCGGCGGTGCGGTTCCGCGCCGAGGCGGGGCAGACGTACAGCTTCATGGTCGGGTACTGCTGCGGGAACGGCGGCGACGACGTCGACCAGAACGGCAACCTCGTGTTCACGCTCGACCGTGCCCGCAAGGACGCGCCGCTCTCGGTGGATGTCACGGTCGACGCCGATGCAACGCTGCATGCGGACGGCACGATCGACGTGACCGGCAGTGCCTCCTGCACCGCGCGCTCCGGCATCGCGATCGACGGCGCCCTACGGCAACACCAGGGTGACGTGTCGGTCCGCGGCGGGTTCTTCACGACGATCGCGTGCGATCCGTCGGGGCCGACGGAGTGGACCGCGACCGTCACGCCTCGTTCCGGACAGACGTTCGGGCCCGACGACGCCAAGGTTCGCTACTCGGTGTCGGCCGACAGCTGGGACCGATCGCTGTTCATCCGGGGGCTCGCGTCGACCGTGACCGTCGGTGAAGCGTAGGCGCGGTCAGTCGATCGGACGCAGCCCGTAGAGCGCGACGGCTGCGGCCGCCGCGACGTTCAGGGAGTCGACGCCCTCCCGCATCGGGATGCGCGCGAGCACGTCGGCGGAACGCAGGTAGTGCCCGGACAGACCGTCGCCCTCGTTCCCAAGAAGCAACGCGAGCGGCCCGATCGCACCGACGTCGATCTCAGCCAGCGGGGTCGTCTCCGAGGCTGGTGTGAGCGCGACGAGCGAGAACCCAGCTTCCTTCAACAGTCGTGGCCCGCCGTGCCAGTCGATCCGGGTCCACGGCACAGCGAACACCGCGCCCATCGACGTCCTGATCGCCCGCCGGTAAAGGGGATCGGCGCTGCGAGGCGTGAGCACCACTGCATCGACCGAGAGCGCCGCCGCACTCCGGAAGATCGCCCCCAGGTTCGTGTGGTCCTGTACGTCCTCGAGGACGACGACACGTCGAGCGGTCTCGAGTACCTCGTCCAACGACGGCAGGTCGCGCCGGCGGAACGACGCGATCGCCCCTCGGTGCACCGGGAACCCGGTCGTGTGCGCGAGCACCTCGTCGTCGACGACGTAGGCCGTGGCCTCCCGCTCGGCGATCAGCGCCTCGAGCGCGGGGAGCCAGCGCTCCGTGCACAGGACTCCGCGCAGCTCGTAGCCCGCCCCGAGCGCGCGACGCATCGTCTTCTCGCCCTCGGCGAGGAACATCCCTTCCTCAGGTTCTCGGACGCTCCGCAGCGCGACGTCGCGCAAGCCGGTGAAGTCCCGTAGTCGCGGATCCGTGGCGTCCTCGACGTGTTCAACCTGCACCGGCGCAGTATCGCGCTCCTCGCCGAGGCAGTCGCGTCACGTTCGGCGAGCGCGGATCCGGAGCTCATCCACGAGCTCAGCGGCCGTGGTCTCGCATCCCATGCGGAAGTCGTACCTGGCCCCGTGGCAGTCGCTGGATCCCGTGGGGACGAGGTCGAGGCGCTCGGCGAGCTTCGCGTAGTGCCCGCGCTGGACCTCGTCGTGATCGGGGTGATCCACCTCGAGACCGCCCATGCCGCCTTCGGCCATCGCCTCGATCAGCTCGTCCGGGACGGCTCCCTCGCCTTTCCACATCCCGGGATGGGCGAGGACGCACACGCCGCCCGCTGCCCCGATCAGGCGCAACGCGTCCAACGGGTGCAGGGCGTGCTTCGGCACGTACGCGACCCCTCCATCGGAGATGAAGCGGTCGAACGCTTCCTTCTCCGTCGTCACGATCCCGGCCTCCACCATCGCCTCGGCAACGTGCGGGCGAGCGATCAGGTCGTCGCCGGCGATCGCACGCACGCGCTCGAAGGAGAGGTCGTAGCCGAGCTGCTGCAGCTTCTCCACCATCAGCTCGCCTCGGCGGAACCGAGTGTCGGTCAGCCGCTGCAGCTCTTGACGGAGCGGTCGGTCGTCGGGGTTCACCCAGTAGGCGAGCACGTGGAGCGATGCACCCTCGTACTCTGCCGAGAACTCGATCCCCGGGACGATCTCGAGACCCGTTCCGTTCGCGGCAGCCGCGGCCTCGGCCAACCCGTCGGTCGTGTCGTGATCCGTGACGCCGATGCCCTCGAGCCCGCGTTCCAGGGCCATGCGGACGTTCTCGGTCGGCGTCTGTGTCCCGTCGGAGTAGGTCGAGTGCGTGTGGAGGTCGTAGCCAAGCATGCGGAAGATGCTCCCAGCGCGGCACGGGGACGTCACGGCGACGCGAGCCGGCGCGCCCCCATGTCGCGCGACAGGCCACGGGCGACGTCTTTCACAGCGAGCACGATCGCTTCGGTGCGGGGCTCGGCGAGCAACCGTTCCGCCGGTCCCGCGACACCGATCGCGCCGACGGGATGCCCGCGGTGGTCGACGATCGCGGCGGCGATCTCGCCCTCCCCCACGATCGCTTCCTGATCCTCGAGGGCGACGCCGCGTTCG
>Ga0299913_10002626_pt1 | contig 14304 bp, 12 predicted proteins | sample RVTome_9_FD_201360 | JGI IMG/M metagenome (GOLD analysis project Ga0299913, IMG submission 201360) | Soil microbial communities from uranium-contaminated site in the Upper Colorado River Basin, Wyoming, United States - RVT155D38 (version 2) ... | reverse complement strand
GCTGACGCCGCAATCCCCGCGTCTGAAGCTTTGAGCCGCCGGGATGGGCGAGGCGATCGTCCGACTGCGGAATGTCCGCTTCCGCTGGCGCCGCCATGACCTGGTGATCCTCGACATCGCCGCCTTCGAGGTCGCCCGGGGCGAGCACATCTTCATCAAGGGGCCGAGCGGCAGCGGCAAGACCACGCTGCTCAATCTGCTCGCCGGCATCGTGACGCCGGAGAGCGGCAGCGTCGCAGTCCTGGACACCGACATCGCGGCGCTGGGCGGCGCCCGGCGCGACGCCTTCCGCGCGCAGCATATCGGCTTCATCTTCCAGATGTTCAATCTCGTGCCCTATCTGTCGCTGATCGAGAATGTGGCTTTGCCCTGCCGCTTTTCCGCCGCGCGCCGCCAGCGCGCGCTGGCGCGGTCGGCGACCTTGGCGGCGGAGGCGCGGCGCATCCTCGGCCATATGGAGCTGGACGTCGACGCGCTCGCCGGACGGCCGGTGACGCAGCTCAGCATGGGCCAGCAGCAGCGGGTCGCGGCGGCGCGCGCCCTGATCGGCGCGCCGGACCTGGTGGTCGCGGACGAGCCGACCTCGTCGCTCGACGTTGATGTCCGCCGGTCCTTTCTCGACCTGCTGTTCCGCGAGATGAAGGAGGCCGGGGCGACATTGCTGTTCGTCAGCCACGACCCGTCGCTCGAGCCCCACTTCGACCGCACGGTCGCGCTGGCGGACATCAACCGCGCCCGCGGCGCAGGCTGAGGCGCGCGATGCCCATTCTCTATCTTTCGGTCAAGAGCTTGCTGAACCGGCGCGCGACCGCGCTGCTCACGGTTTTCACGATCGCCGTCAGCATCGTGCTGGTGCTCGGCGTCGAAAAGGTGCGGACCGAGGCGCGCGCGAGCTTCACCAACACGATCTCCGGCACCGACCTGATCGTCGGCGCGCGCAGCGGCGCGATCCAGCTACTCCTTTATTCGGTGTTCCGGATCGGCAACGCGACCAGCAACATCTCCTGGGAGAGCTATCGGGAGATCGCGCAAAGGCCCGAGGTCGCCTGGACGATCCCGCTGTCGCTCGGCGATTCGCACCGCGGCTTCCGTGTGCTGGGGACGAGCGCGGACTATTTTCGCCATTACCGATTCGGGAACAAGCGCCAACTCGCCTTCGAGGCGGGCGGCCCGTTCGCCGACCTGTTCGACGCCGTGTTGGGGGCCGAGGTCGCCGAGACCCTCGGCTACCGACTCGGCGCCAGCATCGTCGTCGACCACGGCCTCGGCGCCGGCGGCTTCACCCAGCACAAGGACCGGCCGTTCCGCGTCGCCGGCATCCTCGCCAGGACGGGCACGCCGGTCGACCGTACGGTGCATGTCAGCCTCGAGGCGATCGAGGCGATCCATGTGGACTGGCAGGGCGGCACGCGGACGCCCGGCATGGCGATCGGTCCCGACGAGCTGCGCAGGATGGACCTCCGGCCGCGCGCCATCACGGCCGTCATGGTCGGCCTCAAGTCCCGGCTCGCCGCTTTCGCGCTGCAGCGCCGTATCAACGAGTACCGCGCTGAGCCGCTGCTCGCCATCTTTCCCGGCGTCGCGCTGCAGGAGCTGTGGAACCTGATGGGCACGGCGGAGGCGGCGCTCGCCGTCGTTTCCGCCGTCGTCGTGGTGACCGGGCTGCTGGGCATGCTGACCATGCTGCTCGCCGGCATCAACGAGCGGCGGCGCGAGATGGCGATTCTGCGCTCCGTCGGAGCGCGGCCGCTGCACGTCTTCTCCCTGCTGGTGGCGGAGGCGGTGGTGCTCACCGGGCTTGGTGTGCTGCTCGGCCTGGCGCTGCTCTACCTTCTGCTGCTGGTCGCGCAGCCCGTCGTCGAGACGCGCTTCGGGCTGTTCCTTCCGATCGGCCTGCCGACGGCGCGGGACCTGGCGATCGTCGGCGCGGTGATGGTCGCCGGCATCGTCGCCGGTCTCGTGCCCGCCGTCCGCGCCTACCGACAGTCTCTGGCGGACGGCATGATGGTGCGGATTTAGGAGCCTACGGCCCCTCGACGCGGACCGTGCCGGCGCCGTCCACCACCACCGTCTGGAAGTGCAGCGGCACCACGACCTGGCTCTCGGGCGACGCGGCCTGGACTTCCTCGACAAAGGCCTTGGTCTGCGCGAGGCCCTTGTCCTGGGGCGCGCCGAAAGGCAGGCCCTGATCGTCCCAGTGGGTGGCGACCACGATCGGCGGCAGGCCGAGACAGCGCATCAGCCGCGCCGTGTAGTCGTGGATCTCGAGCCGCGGCGGCGCGGAGGCGATCAGCGCGATGTCCGGCCGCAGTCCGTCGACCTCGCGCTCGATATAGTTCATCGACCCGAACAGCAGGATCTCGCGTCCGGCGACGCGCAGCAGGTAGGCCAGCGTCCCGCCCTCCACGTAATTGTCCAGGCTGAGCGGCCGGCCGGTGTTGGGGATGGTGCCGAAGTCGCGATAGAGCTTGCACGACAGCGCGGAATGCAGGCTCGGCACGACACGCAGCGAGAAGCGATCGAAGGCGTAGTCCTCGCCGCCTTTGACGATGAGCGTCTGCTCCATCGGCACGCCGCCATTCAGCGCCACGTTCGCCGTGCTCTCGGTGCCGATGACGACGGCGCCGGTCTTCTTCGCGATGTAGGGCACGTCCATGCAATGGTTGAAATGCGAGTGCGACAGCATGATGTAGTCGGCGCGCGGCACATGGGCGTCGATGGTCTCTGTGTCGAACTGCGGCACGCCGTTGATCCGGACGATCGGCCGCGGATCGTTCGGCACCTCCGTGGCGTCGGCCGGTCCAAAGCGCCGGCCCTGGAAGCGGATGCGCGACAGGTAGGGGTCGAGCAGGAAGACCGTCTCGCCGTCCGTGATCGACCACCCCGCCGCGCCGAAATGCGTCATCCGCAGCGTCGGCCGGTTGCCGGCTGACCGTTTGCGGTTTCGGTCGGTCATTTTGGGTGCTTCCCTCGTTCAGGTCGTGTTCGCGCAGGGGTCGATTGACGAGTTGTCGCCGATGTTGGCACAGTCTAATGGATTCCCCCAATTGAAAGTGCCCGCCATGTCCGCTACGCCAAAAGCCCACGATCCCGTCTACGAGCACGCCCGCCAAGTGCTGCCCGGCGGCACTTTCGGCAATACTGGGGCGGACCTGATCATCCGCGAGGGGCGGGGAAGCCGGGTCTGGGACGAGGATGGCAACGAGTATGTCGACTACCTGATCGGCTCGGGGCCGATGCTGGTCGGCCACAACCACCCGGAGGTGACGGCCGCGGTTGCCGCGCAGCTGCAGCTCGGCACCACCTTCTTCGCCAACAACCGCCAGGGCGTCGAGCTGGCGCAGGCGATCATCGACGCGGTGCCCTGCGCCGAGAAGGTGCGCTACGCCAGCACCGGCTCGGAAGCCGACGCCTTCGCCATGCGCCTCGCGCGCGCCTACACCGGCCGCGACAAGATCCTCAAGTTCGAGGGCGGCTATCACGGCTACAGCGACTACGGCCTGATGAGCCTCGCGCCGAAGAAGCCGGGCAACATGGTGCACGCCATTCCGGACTCCGCCGGCATCCCGCGCAATGTCGCGGAGAACATGGTGATCGCGCCCTACAACGACAGCGCCGCCGTCGAGAGCCTGATCCGCGAGCACAAGGGCGAGATCGCCGCCGTCTTCATGGAGCCGTTCCAGCGCATCATCCCGCCGCGGCCCGGCTTCCTGGAAGACATGCGCGAGATCACCCGCAAGAACGACATCCTGCTGGTGTTCGACGAGGTGGTGACCGGCTTCCGCTTCGGCTACAGCGGCGCCCAGGGCTATTACGGCGTCACGCCGGACATCTGCACGCTCGGCAAGACGATCGGCGGCGGCTTCCCGCTGTCGGCGATCGCCGGACGGGACGACATCATGGCGATGTTCGACCGCGAGCGGGCCGCGCCCGAGCGTTTCGTGCCCCAGGTCGGCACGCTTTCGGGCAACCCGATCGCCGCGGCCGCGGGCATCGCAACGTTGAATATCCTCAAGCGGCCCGAGAGCTTCGAGAAGATCTTTGCGACCGGCCGCAAGCTCATGGAAGGATTGGCCGAACGCCTCGCGCGCCATGGCGTCCAGGCGCAGGTGGTCGGCGTGCCGCCGCTGTTCGATCTGGTCTTCGCCGCCGGCGAAATCCGTAACTACCGCGATACCTTACGCGGCGATAAGGAGAAAATGGCTCGGCTGAACGCGCTGCTGCGCGAGCGCGGCATCCTCAAGGGCGAAAGCAAGTATTACGTGTCGCTGACGCTCACTGATGCCGACGTCCGCCAGACCTTCGACGCGTGGGACGACGCGCTCGCCGTGCTGGCGCGGGAGTAGGCGGCTACAGCCCCACGACGTGGCGCGGCCGGCCCCAATTCCGCGCTTCCTGGGCGGCGCGGGGCATGTCCTCTTCCAGCATCAGCCGCTCGGCGACCAGCCGCTTTGCCGCCGCGACGATCGCGTCCACATAGCCCTGCGGCGAGCCATAGCGCTCCAGCACCGACTTGCGCGGATCCTCCGTGAACTGCCGCTCCTCGGCTGAGTCCGGGAAGGGGATGTAGCTGCCGCTGAACTCGTAGCCGGCCCGGGTGCCGTAGCCGCGCGCCCGGAGGCTCCAGCCGGTATAGGTGCCGAGCGGCGCCTGCACCATCGGCGCGCGGACGCCCGCGATGTCGTTGCCGTCGGCGTCGGTTGCCGGGATCTGCACGGCATAGCCGTTCGGGTTCAGCACGTCGGGCGGCTCCTTCGACAGGATGCCGCGCTCGACGTCGGGTCCGTGGTCAAGCAGCGGCAGCGCGGCCGGCCCGGCCGACAGCATCTCGCCGGGGATGCGCGGGAATCGCTCGCGCCACTCCTGGTAGGTCGCCAGCGAGCCGTCCTTGCGCAGCGGAATGCGCGAGTCCGGCGGCGGCGTGCCGTCGGTCACCCAGGCGTCCATCGCATCGAGCAGCGCGCGGAACAGCATCGAGGTGCTGACGATATTGTTGAAGTTCTGGCAGATGCCCTTGTCCGGAACGACCGGCAGCGGGCTCGAGATATGCTGCGAGCTGGACCACAGATAGCAGCGCACGTTGGCCGGCTGCGGCAGGTCGTTGCCTTTCGTGTCGGTGTGCACCAGCGAGCCGCGCCGCTGCCAGTACTCGGTCGCGGTCTGGCTGTGCATGACGTGGGGATCGGACTCCGGCCGCTTCAGGATGGCATCGGTCTTGCCGGTCAGGTGGTCGGTCGACTGCGCGTAGGAGAAGGGGAAGCGGTCGGCCAGGATGTAATGGTCTTCGTATTGCTGCCCCGCCATCGAGACCGCGTTGGCGAAGCGGTGGTTGAGCCACATGCGCCCGGCGCCGGCGACATGCGGCAGCACGCCGTCGAACACCTTCCGCCCGTTCGCATCCGCATTGAAGCCGAGATAGACGAAGTCGCGGATGCAGCGCCCGGTCTGCGAGCGGCCCCAGCCGTATGCCTTCTCGACGCCGCGCAGCGGGTTGGCGGCGCCGGCCGAATCCTTGTCGCCGTATTTGAGGAAGCCGACGAGGTCGCGCACCGCGACATGGCCGAGGCCCATCACCAGCGGGTCGCGCGCTTCGTAGACCAGCTCATAGATCCAGCCCGGCTGGAAGCCGGCCGGCATGTAGATGAACCGGTCGGACGGCAGGATCGCGGTCTCGTCGGCGCCGCGGTTGTGGCTCTCGCCGGCGACCGACGCGCCGCTCAGCACATGCGCGAACTGCCATTCGTCCGGCGCAATCGGAATGCGCTCGTTGTGCGGATAGCGCCGCTTGGTCAGCCGCGCCTTCGACGTGTCGAGCGAGACCGCGGGGTGGCTTCGCGTCCCGGCGCGTCCCGACAGCGCGAAGCAGAGCGTCGGCGCGACCGGCGTGAACTCCTGGCGCACCGGTCCGGCGATCGGCTTGCCGTTGTCGGTCGCAACGGGAAGGCGCATGGTGACCCGGTCGTCGCCCGGCAGCAGGTCGCCCTGCCAGGCGCCCCAGACGAAGCTGTAGCCGCGGCGAAAGAGAAATCCGTTGCCCGCATGCGCCGACGTCCGCGGGTCGTTGGAATGGCGCGCGTCGTTGAAGAACTGCAGCGCCCGCAGGTTGCCGCGGTTGCCGTAGTCGAAGAAGATCCGCCGGTTGCCTTTCGCTGTGTCCGCCGGCCGCAGGATGAGAAAGTCGGCGGAGAACTCGACAAGGCCGTCCTTGTTGACCAGCGCCTTGTCGATGTCGGTCACGACCGCCTGGGCCGCGCCCTTCGGGTCGACGGCGTAATGGGCCCGGCCGCGCAGCCGCTCGTAGGGGCCGGTGGCGCCAAATTCCTGCCCGTCGGCGAAGACGCTCTGTTGGTCGATTTCGAGCGTGATCCTGTTTTTCACGGCGATGGCCCTCCGCGACTGCGACTGCGATATCGGGCAGTATGACACATTCCCCTTTACCGCTATCATGGCAGCGAAACCGGCGAGGAGTATGCCCGTGCCGACCCTGTTGCAGAAGCTCCGCGACGCCATCCGCGGCCGCCTGCGCCTCGAAGCGGAGGAGCAGGCGCTGGCCCGCCTGCAAGCGAGCCATGTCATCGACGCCGGCCGGCAACGGCATCTCCTGCGTATCCGCGACGAGACGCTCGCCCGCGTCACCTTCGGCCAGGGCTGAGGGCGGCCATGGTCACCGGGAAAGATATCCTCGGGTCGTGGATCATGGTCGACCGCGGCACCGACAGCGAGGCGGACCGCGCGCTGGCGCGGGCGCGCTACGGCGACAATCCGCAGGGCTTCATGATCTTCGCGCCGGACGGCTGGATGAACGCCATCGTCTGCTGGGGCGGCCGGCCCCGCCTGCCGGGCGATCCGGCCTGGCATTCCGACGCGCCCGACGACGAAAAGGCGCGGGCGTTCGACACCTATCTGTCCTACGGCGGCCGCTGGACGGTCGAGGACAGCACGCTCACGACCCAGGTGGAATACGCGCTCAATCCCGGCTGGGTCGGCGGCGAGCAGGTGCGGAAGCTCGAGATGACGAAGGACGGCCATCTCATCCTCAAGCTGTCGCGCGCTTGGCCGGACGGCCGGGTGATGACAGGCTGGGTCCGCTGGAAGCGGGCGCCGGGCGCGGCGTAGGGCGCGGCACCCCCCACCCGCTCGCTGACGCTCGCGACCTCCCCCGCAAGGGGGGAGGTTAGGGTTGGTCACGCTCCCAAAAATGACCTCCCCCTCGACGGGGGAGGTCGGCGCGCAGCGCCGGGTGGGGGTGATGCGCTGGGTGGCAATGATAGCGGACCATCGGTTTTCCTCTCCGCACGGCCGTCATGCGATACTGACCTGTAACGAAAAACAGGGAGAGTTCCATGACCGTTGCGCGCGAGCTGGCCGCGTTCCTGGCCGAGACCAAGTATGCCGATCTGCCCGCCCAGGCCGTCGATCATGCGGCGATCGTGATCGCCAGCACGCTCGCCAGCGCTGCCTGCGGCAAGAGCATCGAGTCCGCGAAGATCATCGGCGACCTCGCGCGCGAGCGCGGCGGCAAGCCGGAGGCGTCGGTCTGGTTCGATTCGGGCCCCAAGCTTCCCGCGATCTATGCGGCGCGGGCCAACGCGCTGATGAGCGACGCGGCGGCCTCCGACGACAGCGACCTGCGCAACATCGTCCACAAGGGCACGCCGCTGACCGCGACCGCGCTGGCGCTGGCGGAGCGCACGGGGGCGAGCGGCAAGGACGTGCTGGCGGCAATCGTCCTCGGCTATGAGGCGGCGGGGCGGATCGGCGAGTCGATCACGCCGGGCTATCTGCGCCAGGGCTTCCACGGCTGTCTGGTCGCGATCTTCGCTGCCACGGGCGCGGCGGCGCGGCTGCTGCGGCTCGACGCGGAGAAGACGGCGCACGCGATCGCGCTCGCCGCCACCTCAATGGGCGGGCTGCACGCCGCGGCGAACACCAGCGTCTCGCGCGAGTACCACGCCGGGCAGGCGACCCAGTCGGGCATCGACGCGGCGCTGGCGGCGGCGCGCGGCTACACCGGCGAGCTGTCGATCCTCGAAGCGCCGCATGGCTTCTGCGCCGTCTACGGCGGGACCGACGGCGCCAGTATCACACGAGATATGGGGAAAGACTGGGACATCGTCACCGACATGGCGGTCAAGCTGGTCCCGGGCGGCCACCCGCACCATGCGTCGGCGGAGGCCGCAGCCAACGCGTCCCGCGAAGCGAACGTCGCGCCGGAAAAGATCGCGGCGATCGTCCTCTCGCGGCCCGCCATGACCGCACTCTCCGGGCCGCGCCATCCCAAGGACCTGATCGACATGGCGCACAGCCCGGCCTATTTCGTCGCTGCCGCCGTGGCGGACCGTGCGTTCGGCTGGGCGCATGCGGGCGCGGAGAAGATCGCCGACCCGGTCATCCACGACCTGATCGACAAGGTCCGCGTCGGCCCGCCGCCAACGGAGAACGTCGCCGCCTACCGCCAGGGCGCGACGGTGACCATCGAGACCACGGACGGCCGACGCATCACCAACACGGTCTTCGTGCCGAAGGGGGCGGGCTGCCGCGGCATCGACTGGGCCGACATCGACGCCAAGTACCGGACGCTGGCCCCGAACGCGCTCGACGCCCGCCAGGTCGAGGCGAGCCTGGAGGTGATCCACGGCTTCCGCGACGTGAAAAACGTTTCGGCGCTGATCGAGCTGCTACGGTAGGCGCCTACCCGAACCGGCTTTCCGGCATCGCCAGCCCGTAATGGTCACGCAGCGTCGCGCCTTCGTAGGCGGTGCGGAACAGGCCGCGGCGCTGCAGCAGCGGGACGACCTCGTCGACGAAGACGTCGAGCATCTTTGGCAGCAGCGGCGGCATGACGTTGAAGCCGTCGGCCGCGCCGTCGGTGAACCAGTCCTCGATCAGGTCGGCGACCTGCTCCGGTGTGCCGGCGAAGGTGAAATGCCCGCGCGCGCCGGCCAGCTTCGACAGCAGCTGCCGCAGCGTCAGGCCCTCCTGCCGCACCACGTTGACGATCAGCTCGGTGCGGCTGCGCGCCGCCTCGACCGTCGACGGGTCGGGGAAATCCTCCGGCTTGAGCGGCGTGTCGAGCGGCAGGTGCGTGAAGTCGTGCCCGCCGAACCGGCCAGACAGCCGCTTCCGCCCGATCTCCGGGTCGGCGAGGTCGTTCAGTTCCTGCGACAGGCGCTCCGCCTCCGCCTCGGTCGAGCCGATCATCGCGCTCAGCCCCGGCAGGATGTGGATCTGGTCCACCGACCGCCCGACCTCGACGGTGAGCTTCTTGAGGTCGGCGTAGAAGGCCTGCGCCGTCGCCTTCTCCATATGCGCGGTGAAGACCGCTTCCGCATGGCGCGCGGCGAAGCGCCTGCCGGTGTCCGACGAGCCCGCCTGCACCAGCACCGGCCGGCCTTGCGGGCAGCGCGGCATGTTGAGCGGCCCGGCGACGTTGTAGTAGTCGCCCTTGTGGTCGATCGGCCGGATGCGCTCGGGCCGTGCGTACGCGCCGCTCGTCCGGTCGTCCAACACTGCGTCTGGCGCCCAGCTGTCCCAAAGGTCCTTTGTGACCTTCATGAACTCCTCGGCCCGCGTGTAGCGCTCGGCATGGCTGACCTGGCTCTCGTCGCCGAAGTTGCGCGCCGCCCGCGCCGACCAGGAGGTGACGATGTTCCAGCCGGCGCGGCCGCCGCTGATGTGGTCGATCGAGGCGAACTGCCGGGCCAAGTTGAACGGCTCGGAATAGGTGGTCGACGCGGTGGCGATCAGGCCGATCCGGCTGGTCGTGGCGGCGAGCGCGCCGAGCGCGGTGATCGGTTCGAGCCAGACCCGGCCGGCCTTGCCCACGTCGTCGTTCAGCGCGAGCTGGTCGGCGAGGAAGATCGAGTCGAACAGTCCGGCCTCCGCGCGCTGCGCGAGCCCCTGGTAGTAGCGGATTTCGGTCAGCGCCAGCGGCGAGGCCTCCGGATGCCGCCAGGAGGCTTCGTGATGACCGCGGCTGTTGATGAAAAGGTTGAGGTGAAGCTGGCGTGTCATGGGTCCAGTTTATGCCGCGGTGCAACACGCGTCCACTTCGGCAACGAAATCCTCGAACCCAAATGATGATTGCCCGCTGCCCGCTCAGCGGCGTTTGATGCGAACGCCGCCTCCCGTTGGGCGCTCGACCAGGAACTTGCCGGTTTTTTCGACGACTGTGACCAGCTTGTCGCAGTTGTACGTCCGGGGGTCGAAGTCGGGTGCCAGGTGATTGAGGCGGTGACCGACCATCGCCAGGTCGACCCAGTCCTCATCGTCCCACGCTTGCTCCATCGCCTTGCGGATCAGCGGGACGGCCTTTGAGGCGGGTTCCTTCTTCGCGGCCGCTCGTTGGCCGACACCGGTCTTCGCCTCGACCGGCACGTCCATCAGGTTCTCGATATAGATGAAGCGCGAACAGGCGTTGCGGAACGCTTCAGGCGTCTTCATGGCGCCGAAGCCATAGACCACAGCGCCCCCTTCGCGAAGCCGTTGTGCAAGCCGCGTGAAATCGCTGTCGGAGCTGACCAGGCAAAAGCCGTCGAGCCCGCCGCGATGCATCAGGTCCATGGCGTCGATCACCAGGGTGATGTCCGCGGCGTTTTTTCCCGTGGTATAATTGAACTGCTGTTGCGGCACGATAGCCAACGATTGGATGACGTCGCGCCAGCCCTTCAGCCGATCGCCGGCAAAATCGCCGTAAATCCGACGGACGTTTGCCTCACCCAGTTTCGCGATTTCCTCGAAAATTGCGCGCGCAAAGCGCACGCTGGTGTTATCGGCATCGATCAGGATGGCCAAGCTGAGTGAGTTTCCGCTGGCCGATATTTCTCGACGGGGCATATAATCCATTCCTATTAAAACAACCTATAATTACATTACACCATCCCGTTGGGTGCTTCGAGCACTCCATTCGGGCGGGCGGTGAGGGGTGACGGCGTGGTCGCGCCCACGAACGGGCGCCGCCTATTTTCATAATTCCCCCATCCGTGGCACTATCCCGGTGCGCAAGCCTGCGCGTCCCGTGCAACCCCGTCCCGACCAAACCCTTCAGGAGCGACCGTGTCACACCCGTCTTCGACCCCGGACCGATGGGACCTGGAAGCCGATGTCGTGGTCGTCGGCTTCGGCGCCGCCGGCTTCGCCGCCGCCGTCACCGCGCATGAGCTGGGGGCCGACGTGCTGATCCTGGAGAAGGCGCCCGAGGGCGAGGAGGGCGGCAACACGCGCGTCGCGGGGCAGGGCTATCTCAACACCTCCGATGCCGACAAGGCCGTAGCCTATCTCACCGCGCTCTGCGGCCCCTACACCGTGGCGGAGACGATGATCCGCACTTGGGCGGAGGAGATGTGCCGCAACAACGACTGGCTGGCCTCGCTCGGCGGTGACCCGCAGGAGCACCAGCATCCGCCGGTCGGCATCGAGTTCCCCGACCTGCCGGGCGCGGACTGCGTCCACAAGTTCCACGACGGGCCGACCTACGGCTATTCCTTCACCTGGAAGCTGTTCGAGCGGCTGACCAAGGAGCGCCCGATCCGCATCCGCTACGAGACGCCCGGCCGGTCGCTGGTCCAGGACGGCGCGACCGGCGCGATCGTCGGCGTGCGGGCGGAGCGCAAGGGCGAGGCGCTCGCGGTGAAGGCGCGCAAGGGCGTCGTGCTGACCTGCGGCGGCTTCGAGAACAACCAGGAGATGATCCGCAACTACCTGCCGGGCCTGCCCTACTGCTACACCTCGGGCAGCCCCTACAACGAGGGCGACGGGATCGCGATGGCGATGGCCGCGGGCGCCGACCTCTGGCACATGAACAACTTCGCCGGCCCGTCGATGGCGCTCAAGCTGCCGGAGTTCCCGACCACCTTCTCGATGCAGGCGCTGCATTTCAGCAAGCAGGTGCCGGGCGGCATGGTCGTCGTCGGGCCGGACGGGCGGCGCTTCACCGACGAGAAGTTCAAGACCCGCCACGGCAAGATCCCGATGAACGGAAGCTGGCGGCCGCTGGTGACGCCCTGCCCGATGTTCATGGTGTTCGATCACCGGATGATGGCGGGGGGGCCGATCTACGACGGCCATCCCAGCCATGGCTGGACGCAGATCATGGTCCGCTACGAATGGAGCAAGGACAACCGCGCGGAGCTGGAGAAGGGCTGGATCAAGTCGGCCGCCAGCATCCCGGGTCTCGCGCGCACGCTCGGCCTCGACGCCGACACGCTGGCCGACACCGTCGCGCAATGGAACGCCGCCTGCGCGGCGGGCAAGGACGCGGCGTTCGGCCGGACGATGATGCTGGCGCCGGTCGCCGAGGGGCCGTTCTACGCCGTCGAGCTGTCGCCCTCGATGCTCAACACCCAGGGCGGACCGCGGCGCAACGAGAAGGCGCAGATCGTCCGGCCGGACGGCACGCCGATCCCCCGGCTCTACAGCGCGGGTGAGCTCGGCTCGATCTACAGCTACCTCTATCAGGGCACCGGCAACATCGGCGAATGCCTTGCCTTCGGCCGCATCGCCGCACGCAACGCGGTCGCGGAGACGCCCTGGGGCTAAGCCCGCCGGGCGAACAGGAAGGCGATGGCGAATCCCAGCGTGATCGCGGCGACGAACAGGAAGCCGGCGGCGCTGTTGCCGGTCAGCGCGTGCAGCGCGCTGAACAGGCCCGGCCCGATCAGGGCGCAGAGGAAGGTGATCGACATGCTGCCGGCGGTCGCGTCGGCGACGCGCTCCTTCGGCGCATGGCGCGCGACCTCGGCGAGGTAGACGCCCTGCCACGCCGTCGCCGTCGAGCCGAAGGCGACGGACAGCGCGACGACGCCGGCGTAAGGCCAGCCGGGCCCGAGCGCGGCCGCGCTCAGCGCCGAGCCCGACATGCCGATGCCGAGCCCCGCCAGCACGTAGGACGGCGGGAAGCGGTCCGCGGCCCAGCCCCACAGCATGCGGGCGAAGATGCTGACGACGAGGCCGCTCGAGAAGGCGGAGCCGATGGCGACGAGGCTGAGGCCTGTGCGCTCGACCGCGAAGGTCACGAACAGCGACAGGAAGCAGAACTGCATCGCCGCGAACGCTCCGGACGCGGCGGCGAGGCGGCGCAGGGTGCGATCGCCGAGGACGAGGCGGAGCGCCGTGACCATGCCGCCGCGGAACAGCGGCGCGCGCGGCGAGCGGTCGGCGTCCATCGCCCGGCGCATCGGCTGGAGGGCAAGCGCCAGCAGCAGGCAGACGCCCGCTGCGGCCAGCGCCGCGCCCCGCCAGCCGAAGCGCGCCTCCAGCAGCGGCAGCGCGAAGCCGCCGAGCGCGGCGCCGACCGGGATGCTCGTCTGCTTGATCGAGAAGATGCGCCCGCGCAGCGTGTCGGGCGTGACGCGCGCCAGCAGGTGCGAGCTCGCCGGGTTCGCCGGGCCGTAGGCGAGGCCCATCAGCACGGCGCTCGCGACCAGCAGGACCAGCGCCGCCGGCCCGGCGACGGCGAGCGGCATCGCCAGCAGGCCGAGCCCTGCGAAGACGACCGTCGCCTGGCTCACCCGCAGCGCGCCGTAGCGCCGGACGAAGCCGCCCGTGATCGCCGTCGACGCCATCGCGCCGACCAGCATGACCGTCGTGTAGTAGCCGACCAGCGCCGCCGGCACGCCGAGCGACGCGGCCGCCGCCGGCGCCACGACCGGCAGCGTGAACGCCGCCAGCGCAACGCTCGCCTGGCAGGCAAGCATGGCAAACAGGACCCGGTACATGGGGCGGGAGATTAGAGGAAAATACGTAAGGGGTAGTGGCCAATCCAAAGATTCGTGGATGCGCGCGTCAAGCGCGCGTATGACGATTTTATTCTAGAATCAATGGCTTGCCGGACATGATCCGGCCACCCACGAAAAGGCGGGCGCGACCGAGTAGACACCAAGACGGGAGCGCCTTTCAGCGCCCCCGCCTGGTCGCCCCTTGGGGCACGGCGCTCCGGTCTTGTGCCGGACTCAGTGTGGAGCTCAGTCGTCGCCGGCCGCGGCCGCCTTCACCTTCTCGGCCGGCTGGTAGATCTCGCCGCCTTCCGCCTTGAACTTCTCGGACATCTGGCTCATGCCCTTCTCGGCGTATTCGCGGATCTCCTGGGTGATCTGCATGGAGCAGAACTTGGGCCCGCACATCGAGCAGAAATGCGCGACCTTGGCGCCCTCGGCGGGCAGCGTCTGGTCGTGGAAGTCTTCCGCCGTCTCCGGGTCCATCGCCAGCTTGAACTGGTCGCGCCAGCGGAAGTCGAAGCGCGCCCGGCTGAGCGCGTCGTCCCACAGGCGCGCGCCGGGATGCCCTTTGGCGAGGTCGGCGGCGTGC
>Ga0299913_10002625_pt1 | contig 14304 bp, 16 predicted proteins | sample RVTome_9_FD_201360 | JGI IMG/M metagenome (GOLD analysis project Ga0299913, IMG submission 201360) | Soil microbial communities from uranium-contaminated site in the Upper Colorado River Basin, Wyoming, United States - RVT155D38 (version 2) ... | reverse complement strand
GTGGCTGAGCGGCGATCGTCGGTGGGCGAGGCCGCACGCGCGTACGTCGTGAACGTGAGCGCGATGGAGGGGCAGTTCTCCCGGCGCTACAAGGGCCCCGGCCACCCGCACACGAACATGAGCAAGGCCGCGCTCAACATGCTCACGAGGACCAGCGCGGGCGAGCTGTTCGAGAGCGACCGGATCCTCATGACCGCCGTCGACACCGGCTGGATCACCGACGAGCGGCCGCACCACGAGAAGCTGCGGATCGCCGCCGAGGGGTGGCACGCGCCGCTGGACCTGGTGGACGGCGCGGCACGGGTGTACGACCCGATCGTGCGCGGCGAGGCCGGCGAGGACGTGTTCGGCTGCTTCCTGAAGGACTACGCGCCCTCACCCTGGTGACCCCGGGCTCAGGGGACGTCGACCAGCCCTCGCTCGATGATCGGGCCGAGGTCCAGGCCGGGCGGCAGGGTGCCCAGCGCACCGCCCCAGTCCCGGTCCAGCCGGCTGGCGACGAACGCGTCGGCCACCGCAGAAGGGGCGTACCGCATCAGCTGGGCGCCCTGGAAGACCAGCGCCATCTGCTCGACGATCCGGCGCGCGCGCAGCTCGAGGTCGTCGAACGTGGTGAGCTCCTTCTTCAGCGTCGCGAGCGCCTCGTCGTACCGCAGGTCGACGCCGGCCGCCTGCTCCACCTCGCCGAAGAAGGCGTCGAGGGTGTGGGGCTCCCGACCGAGCGCCCGCAGCGCGTCGAGCGCCGCCACGTTGCCCGAACCCTCCCAGATCGAGAGCAGCGGCAGCTCGCGGTAGATGCGCGGCATGCCGGAGTCCTCGATGTAGCCGTTGCCTCCCAGGCACTCCAGCGCCTCGGCGGCGTGCATCGGCCCCCGCTTGCAGACGTAGTACTTCGTGACCGCGAGCGCGATCCGCCGCAGCGCCGCCTCGCCCTCGTCACCGCGGATCGCGCGGTCGTTGGCGCCGGCCAGCCGCACCATGGCGGTGGTCGCGGCCTCGGACTCCACCGCCAGGTCGGCCAGCACGTTGCGCATCAGCGGCTGCTCGATGAGCGGCTTGCCGAACGCACGCCGGTGCCGGGCGTGGTGCGCGGCCTGCACCAGGCCGGTCCGCATGCCGGCCGCCGTGCCGATCACGCAGTCGAGCCGGGTCATGTTGACCATCTCGACGATGGTGCGGACGCCGCGTCCCTCCTCGCCGACCAGCCAGCCGCGCGCGCCGTCGTACTCGACCTCGGAGGAGGCGTTGGAGCGGTTCCCGAGCTTGTCCTTGAGCCGCACCAGCGACATCGCGTTGTGCTCCCCGCCGGGCAGCACCCGCGGCACCAGGAAGCAGGAGAGGCCACCCGGCGCCTGCGCCAGCGTCAGGAACATGTCGCTCATCGGGGCGCTGGTGAACCACTTGTGGCCGACCAGCTCGTACTCCCCGTCTGCACCTGCGCCGTCGGACTCTGCCGATCTCTGGGGGGTGGCGGTCGTGGTGTTCGCACGGACGTCGGAACCGCCCTGCTTCTCGGTCATCGACATGCCGGCGATCAGCCCGCGCTTGGTCGCGGGGTCGCGCAGGCCGGGGTCGTACTCCCGGTTGGTCAGCAGCGGCTCGAACCGCGCGGAGAGCCCAGGGTTGGCGCGCAGCGCCGGCACCACCGCATAGGTCATGGAGATCGGGCAGCCGTGGCCGGCGTCGACCGACCAGACCAGGAACTTCGCGGCGCGGGCGACGTGGGCGCCGGGTCGGTCGTCGGCCCACGGCGCCGCGTGCAGGCCGTGGCCGACCGCGACCTTCATCAGCTCGTGGTACGCCGGGACGTACTCCACCTCGTCGATGCGGTGGCCGTAGCGGTCGTGGGTCTGCAGGCGAGGCGGGACCCGCTCCGCGAGCCGTCCCCACTCCTGCGCCTCCTCGCTGCCGGCGAGCCGGCCGAGCTCGCGAACCTCGGGGATCGCCCAGCCGGCGCCCTCCCGCTCGAGCCCCTCGAGGAGGGCCGGGTCCTGGGCGGTGTCGTGCCCGACGAGCGGCGGGACCTGGTTGAGCACCTCGTGTGTCGCGGCCATGGTTCGATGTTACGGTTTAGGATTCAGTTGTGTCCATTTCCGTAGCACGCGGTCGAGGGTCCGGAGCCCGGTCCGGGGCGGCTGACCGGCCGCTCACCGCGCGGTCCGTGGCGCTCAGCCTGCTGCTCGGCTCCCACCCCGACCGGATGTCCCCGGCCGCCCTGATCCGCGCGGGAGAGCACTTCGGGGTGCCGGCCTCCACGATGCGGGTGGCGCTCACCCGCGCGGTCGCGGCCGGCGAGCTGCGGCGTACGCCGGCGGCGGGGGCGTCGGCAGGTGGGTCAGCGGCGGCCGTGGGGCCCGGGGCGCCGGACGACTACGCGCTCGGGGACCGGCTGCTGGCCCGCCAGCGCCGCCAGGACGAGGCGGTCGAGGACGCCGAGACCGCCTGGGACGGCGACTGGGAGATGGCCGTGGTGGTGGTCAGCGGGCGGCCCGGCGCCGACCGGGCGGCCCTGCGCGACCTGCTTCAGCGGCACCGGCTCGCGGAGCTGCGGGAGGGCGTGTGGACGCGCCCGGCGAACCTGCGCCGACCCGCGGCGTACGCCGACGACCCGGTGCTCGCGTGCTTCACCGCGCGGCTCGCCGGGGAGCCGGGTGGCCCGGACGCGGTGGGGCGGGACTCGGTTGGGCTGGCCGCGTCGCTGTGGGATCTCGACGGGTGGGCCCGGGAGGGGCGCGGGCTGCTCCACGACCTGGGCACGACCGCCGATCCGGCCCGGCGACTCGCGGTGGCCGCCCGGTTGGTGCGCCACCTGACCCAGGATCCGCTGCTCCCGCCGCCGCTGCGGCCGGCGGGCTGGCCCGGGGAGGAGCTCCGGCGTGCGTACGCCGACTACCAGGCGGAGCTGCGCGTTCTCACGGCCGGCTGAGCGACCCGTGGAGGGTGGTCGCCAGAGGGGGGTTCCCGGGATCCGGGCCTCCGACCGGTTACGTTGAGGCGTCACATCCCCGGAGAAGGAGAAACCATGGGCATCATCGGCTTCCTGGTGTTCGGCCTGGTCGTCGGCGCGGTGGCGCGCCTGATCAAGCCCGGCAAGCAGAACCTCAGCATCCTGATGACGCTGCTGCTCGGCGTGGCCGGCTCGCTGATCGGCGGACTGGTGGCCAGCGCCCTGGGCACCGGCGACATCTGGGAGCTGAACATCCTCGGGGCGATCGTCGCGATCATCGCGGCGGTGCTGCTGATCGGGGTCGCGGAGGGCATGTCCGGTCGCAACAAGACCGCGGCCTGACGGTCCGGCCTGACCGACGCAGCCTGACCAACCCAGCACCACACCTCGCCGCCGGGGCCGCTCAGCTCCGGGTCACTCCGACCCGGGCCAGCGCCTCGGCGGCGACGTGTTCGGCGATGGCGAGTGCCGAGGTGGCGCCAGGCGAGGGCGCGTTGCGGACGTGCAGCACCCGGTCGTCGCCCGAGAACGCGAAGTCGTCCACCAGCGCACCGGCGGGCGTCATCGCCTGGGCCCGGATGCCCCGCGGTCCCGGCGTCACCCCGGCCGGGTCCACCTCCGGCACGTAGCGCCGCGCCTCGGCGACGAACGCCCGGGCGCCCCGCGACTGACCACCCAGCGCGGTCCGCAGCTCGCGCCCTGCGGCGGGAAGGTTCGCGGCGGCGAACCGCCAGAGTCCGGGATGGCGGGCGGCGTCCGTGAGGTCGCGGGCCGCCGTCCTCCAGCCCGGACCACCCTCGCGGTAGGCGGCCCGGGACGAGGCCAGAAACGCGTTCGGCCCGAGCATCACCCGGCCGTCCACCCGGCGGGTGAGGTGGACACCGAGGAACGGGTAGCGGGGATCCGGCACCGGATAGACCAGGCCGCGCACCAGCGAGGTCTGCCGGTCGGCGAGGAACCAGTAGTCCCCGGCGAACGGCACGATCCGTGGCTCACGCTCGCCTCCCGACGCGCGGGCCAGCCGGTCCGACTGCAACCCGGCACAGGTGACGACCAGGTCGTACGCCGCCAGCCCGCCCGACTCGACCAGCGCCTCGTCCCCTCGCCGACGCACGGCGGTGACGGGGCTGCCCAGCCGCAGCTCGCCCCCGGCGTCGGCCAGCTCGGCGGCCAGTGCCTCGGTGACGGCGGCGAAGTCGATGATCGCGGTGTGGGGTGAGTGGAGGGCGCGTACGCCGACCGCATGGGGCTCGACGTCCCGCAGCCCGTCGGCGTCGAGCATCCGCAGCCCGGGCACCCCGTTGGCCTGCGCGCGCCGGTGGATCTCGTCGAGGCGCCCGGCGTCGGTCGCGTCCAGCGCCACCACGACCTTTCCGCACTCCTCGCGGGCGATGGCGTGCCGCTCGGCGAACGCGGTGAGCAGGTCCACGCCCCGCCGGCACAGCCGGGCCTTCAGGCTCCCGGGCGGGTAGTAGAGGCCGGCATGCACCACCCCGCTGTTGTGACCGGTCTGGTGCGCGCCGAGCCGCTGCTCGGCCTCGAACAGCGTGACCCGTGCCCCCGCCTGCTGGGCGAGGTGGCGGGCGGTCGCCGTACCGATGATGCCGCCGCCGACGACGGCGACCCGGAGTCGACTCACGCGGCCGGCCCCGGCAAGTCGGGCACGGCGTCGTCGGGCACGGCGTCGTCGATCAGCCGGTCGTAGAGCGCGTTGTCCTCGAAGCCGGCGGCGGTCACGGCCGCGCCCCGCTCCTGGCCGGCGAGGGTGAACCCGGCCGCCTCGGCGGTGCGCCGGGAGGCGGTGTTGCCGACCGCGATCAGCAGGTAGAGCCGGCGCAGCCCGAACCCGTCGGCCGCCAACGCCCAGCCGGCCGCCCGCCGCAGAGCCGCGCTCCCCACTCCCCGGCGGCGGGCGCCGGGCAGCACCCAGTAGCCCAGCTCGGACTGCTGCTGGCCCTCCGGCCCGTTGAGGTCGAACAGCGACACACCGCCGAGCGCCACGTCGGTCTCGGGATCGGTGACGGCCCATGCGACCAGCTCACGGTCCGCGACCGCGGTCCCGATCCGGGCGAGGTACGCCGGCACCGACGCGAGGTCGCGGGGCAGCCGGTTCTGCGGACCGTAGTGGCGGATCCCCTCGTCGTTGCCCGCCTCCACGAGTTGTGGCGCGTCCGCCTCGCGCCAGGGCCGGAGCCGGACACCGTCGCCGACCAGGACCGGGGCCTCGCCCCAGGAGGACGCAGGCCGGCGTGGCCCGTCGGTGTGCAGCCATCCGGTCCAGCCGTCGCGGCGCTCGCCGCGGTGGTCGAGCAGCCGTGGGATGGTCGGCCCGAACGTGAACCCGGCCGCCCATGCCACCCGGCGCGAGGCCCAGTTGCCGACGTTCGCCCGCCAGTGCACCACCGCCACGCCGCGCTCGGCGGCCGCCCAGTCGATCAGCAGGTTCATCGCCCGCAGCATCACGCCCCGGCCGCGGGCGTCGGGGTGCAGGCCGAAGCCGACCTCCGCCTCGCCGGACGCCCACGGGCGCAGGCTCACCGACCCGGCGAACACCCCCCGCTCCTCGATCGCGAAGGTGAGGTCCGCTCCGCGCTCCCAGCCCGCGGGGACCACCTCGGTGATCCAGGTGCGCGCCTCGGCTTCGTCGTACGGCTGCGGCACCGTGGTCCACTCGACCGAGTCCGGATCCGTGCACTGCTCGACCACGCGCGGCACGTCGGCGAGCCCGAGCGGCCGCAGGGTCACGGCGTCTCCGGCGTCACCTGCTGCACCGTTGTCGGTCAGCACGGGTACGTCGTCGGGGTAGCGCATCGCGCCACTATCGAGCGACTGACCATGTGGCGGCAACTCGAATATCCACCCCCACCGACGCGGCGCGGCCGCGGACCGGTGTGGACCACCACTTGCGGCAGTGCCGACGCAGGCGGACAGTGGAGTGGTCGAGAGGAGCGGGGGATGCGCGCATGGGTGGCACCGGCGCTGGCGGGCGCGGTCGTGGTGGCCGGGCTGGGCGGCGTGGCGCTCGCGAGCGCTCCCGACGACGAGCAGTCCCGCGACCACCCCGTGCACGAAGGCTTCACGCCGCCGGGCCTGACCAAGGACAAGAGCGACGGGGACGAGGGCGACCGGGCGGACGACCCGGGGCCGCCGATCCTGGTGCGGCGCGGCGGGCCGCCCTTCGAGGTGCCGCCCGGTCATGCCCGCGCCCACGGGAAGGGACACCACAAGGACCACGGTCCCGGCCGGGGCCGTGGGCACGTGGAGTCGCAGGACTGATCCACACGTCATCAGGCCCGTGGCCATGCCCCACGTGACCGCGACGGGGGTCGCCTCGTTGTGTTGCACATGCCCTCCGTGACGACGTACCACCGTCTGCCCGACCCGGCAGCCAGCCCGACAGCCCGCCGGATCACCGGCCTGGTCGCCGGTCTGGCCGCCCTGCTCGCGCTGCTTCCGGCGGCCGGTGCGGTGGCGGGTGAGGACGAGAAGTACCCGGTGCCCTACAACTTCCTCGGGTCCGCCCTGATCGCCCTCTCCCAGGTCGACGCGGACCCGCCCGGCGCCAACGACTGGGACTGCCGGCCCTCCCGGCGCAATCCGAGGCCGGTCCTGCTGGTGCACGGCCTCGGCGGCAACAAGAACACGAACTGGCAGACCTATGCGCCGCTGCTCGCCAACCACGGCTACTGCGTCTTCGCGCTGACCTACGGGGTGGCCGACGCACCCACGCCGCTCGACCAGTTCGGCGGGATGACCCGGATCCAGCGCAACGGCCGGGAGCTGAAGCGGTTCGTGCGGAAGGTGCGGCGCGCGACCGGCGCCCGGAACGTCGACCTGCTCGGCCACTCGGAGGGAACCGTGGTCTCCGGCTACTACCTGAAGTTCCTGCGCGGCAACCGCCACGTCAAGCGCCTCGTCTCGCTCGCCCCCGTGTGGCACGGCACGGACCCGGCCGCGCTCGGCACGATCAGCGACCTGGGCCGGCCGTTCGGCATGACCGGCGCCATCGAGGAGGCGCTCGCGCCCCACTTCGCGTCCGGCCCCCAGCTGCTCAAGGGCAGCCGGTTCATGCGCAAGATGCGCCGCGGCGGCACGGTGCTGGTCCGGGGTGTGGAATACACGAACCTGGTGACGAAGTACGACCAGCTGGTCGTCCCCTACACCTCGGGGATCGAGCCGGGCGCCCGCAACATCGTGATCCAGAACCGCTGTGCCAAGGACTACGCCGAGCACTTCGAGATCGCGGCGGACCCCGTGACCGCCCGGATCGTCCTCAACCGGCTGGCGCCGCGGCGTGCCAGGCAAGTGCCGTGCCGGCTGGTGCTTCCCTACGTGGGGGGTTGACCGCGGGTCCGGGAGGCACCTCGGTGAGGAACCTCCCGGACCGCGCGACTCTCCGTCGGGCTCGGGCGTCAGCCCATGACCGCCCGCACGAGCGGGACGAAGCCGTCGCGGTGGCCGGCCTTGGTCGGGTGGTAGACGTCCCGGGCGGCCCAGGCCCACTTGCCGACCAGCCACGGCTCGTCGGCGCAGACGTCGTGGCCGGTGAACGCCTCGATCACGCCGATGTACGTGAGACCGTTCGCGGCGGCACGTTCCCCGATCACCCGGTCGAGGTTGTCCGAGACGCCGTTGAGCGCGTCGGCCTCAGTCCGGTTGACACCGTCGGCCTGGGCGCAGCCGACGTCGTCACCGAAGGCGCGCGGGTAGCCGACCTGCATCACCAGCGCATGGGGGGCGGCTGCGGTGATCGCGGCGTGCGTCTGGTCGAGCTTCGCGGGCAGTTCGTTCTCGATCCGGTCGTTGACCTCGTCCACGGTCTCCAGGCACTGGGCCTGGTCGAAGTGGCCCCAGCAGTTGAGGATCAGGTCGACGAACCCGACGTCGTTGCCGCCGATGCTGATCGTGACGTAGTCGGTGGCCGAGGAGAGGTCGTCGACCTGGCCGGCGAGCACGTCCTCGGTGGTGGCACCGCCGCAGGCGTTGAAGACCAGTGAGGTCTTCTTGCGCTGGTCGTCGATGATCGGGCCGTAGGCGTCGCTGCTGCGATAGCACCAGTAGTCGAGGTCCGGGTTGCCGGTGCCGTTGCCCGACGCGTAGGAGTCACCCATCGCGACGTACTCATCGGAGGGTGGTGCGGCGGACGCCGTACTGCCGAGGAGGCCCGCGAGCACCGCAGGGCCGGCGAGCAGCGTGGCGCAGCACAGGGCAGCGACACGACGGGAACCAGGGATCACGGACAACACTTTCGTCTCCTCACCCGAGCGGATCCCCCGGCTCCGGATGAGCGCGGCGTCGAGCCCGCTCGGCGGGCTCACTGTGGCAGGCGGCACGCCGTTCGTGAATGCGGAGAAGTCCCAACATCGCCCGGCCCGAGTTGTGACAGGTCACGACGACCTTGCCCTTGTGGCGATCGCCCGCGTGCGGGAGCATGCCGGTCGTGTTCACTGCGCGACGTCCGCCGCACAGCCTGCGACGACGCTTCGCGAGGACACTTCCGGGGTTGCTCGAACACACGGTCGCCCACGTCGCACGAGAGGTGCCGTACTACGGCAGGCTCTCACCCCAGCAGCTGCGGACCGAGATCTCCCACACGACGCTGAGGAACCTCCAGCTGTTCTCCCGGCTGCTGGAGGAGGGACGGTCGCCGCGCCCCGAGGAGGTGGCCGACCTCCTGCGCTCGGTGGCCCGCCGGGCGGAGGAGCGGATCCCGCTGCCCGACGTCCTGGCGGCCTACTACGCCGGGTTCCGGAGTGGGTGGCAGTCGATGGCCGAGGTCGCGCGGCCGGCCGACCTCGAGGAGGTGATCGAAGTCGGGATCCAGGTTCTGCGCTACCTGGAGTTCATCACCGCCAGGGTCACCGAGACCTACGTGGAGACCACCACCGCGCTGAGCAGCAAGGAGAGCGCGGCGCGCTCGGAGCTCCTGCACGCGGTCCTCGCCGGCCGGGACCGGCCGTTGCACTGGGAGCGCGCCGGGCTGGTGCCGTGGACCGAGCTGACGGTGATCACGCTGCTGCACGGGCCGCCTCGAGGTTCCGGTGACCTCGACGCCGCCGTGGTCTCGCGCCGGCGGGCGCGGGGTCTGCGCGATGCGCTGGCGGACCTGACCGACGCGGTCGTGCTCGACTCGTTCGGCCCGACCGGGGTCTATCGGCTCTCGGAGCTGCTCTTCCAGGTGCAGGTCACGCGGCCCGGACCTGCCCGAGCGGGGCTGCTGGAGGTCATCGAGCCGCTGGCCGGACAGCCCGACCTGCTGGAGACGCTCCGCGTGTACGCCGCTGCGAGCGGTCGCCGCGGACAGGCAGCCGAGCGACTGCACGTCCACCCCAACACGCTCGACTACCGGCTGCGCAGGATCCGCGACCTCGTCGGCATCGACCCGACGGACATCGCGGGATGGACGCTGCTGCGCTCGGCGCTCCTGGCACACACCCATGTCAACGCACACGCCCTTGCCAACGCGAACGGCCGACGACCGGTGGCGACCGCCGTCCGCGAGGGCTAGGTTGCGAAGGGCACTCGTCCCCTCGCCCAGGAGCCGGCCATGGCATCGCGCCTCAACCCGTATCTCAGCTTCCGCGACACCGCCCGCGCGGCGATGGAGTTCTACCAGTCCGTGTTCGGCGGCACGCTCGAGCTCAACACGTTCGGGGACTTCGGCGACCCGACCGCTGCCGGGGCGGACCGGATCATGCACGGCATGCTGGAGACGACCAGTGGCTTCACCCTGATGGGCGCCGACACCCCGGACGAGATGACGCTGGAAGCCGGCAACAACTTCGCGGTCAGCCTCTCGGGGGACGACGGGGACGAGCTGCGCGGCTACTGGGAGAAGCTCTCCGAGGGCGGCGAGGTCACGATGCCGCTGGAGCGCCAGATGTGGGGCGACGAGTTCGGAATGGTCACCGACCGGTTCGGCGTCAGCTGGATGGTGAACATCGCGGGCGACGCCGCGTGAGGCTGCGCCGGCAGCCGAGCGCGGCCGGCGCGACAGGGTTCCGGAAGTGACGCGCACCGCACTGGTCCTCGGAGGCGGAGGCGTGACCGGCATCGCCTGGGAGCTCGGCATCCTGGAGGGCCTGTCCGAGGCCGGACTCGACCTCACCAGCGCCGACACGGTCATCGGCACCTCCGCCGGCGCCGTGGTCGGCGTCCAGATCACGAGCGGTCGCCCGATCGGCGAGGTTTACGGCGACCAGCTCCTGCCCGCCGACCGGGAGATCGGGGCGCACGTCAGCCGGATGACCATGGCGCGGCTGGTCCCTCCGATGGTCCTCCCGGGTTCCCTCCAGCGGAAGCTCCGCCGGGTCGGACGGATGTCCATGCGCGCCCATCCACCGGGGGGACGCGAGCGGATCGAGGTGATCCGGTCCCGCATCGACACGGACCGCTGGCCCGAACGCGACCTGCGGATCACCTCCGTCGAGGCCGAGACCGGGCGGTTCGCCGTCTTCGACCGCGACAGCGGAGTTGACCTCCTGCACGCGGTGGCCGCGAGCTGCGCCGTACCCCTCGTCTGGCCGGCGGTCACGATCGCCGGTCACCACTACGTCGACGGCGGCATGCGCTCGACCGCGAACGTCGACCTCGCCGCCGGAGCCGATCACGTCGTCGTGCTCGCTCCCCTGCCCCAGACCTTCAGCAAGGCCACCTCGATCCGCACCCAGCTCCGCGCGACCGGCGCCACCCACACGGCGGTGGTCACCCCCGACAGGCGGGCGCTCGCCGACATCGGGCGCAACGTGCTCGACCCTGCCAAGCGAGCCGATGCCGCCCGGACCGGCCGGCGCCAGGCCGCCGACGTCGCGGACCGGATCGCCGCCGCCTGGCCGAGCCGTTGAGGGGTATCTCGGCACCGCCCCTGCCCTCATCATTGACGAGGAGGCAAACATGAACGACGTCCTGCGACACGCCGGCCGACCCGCTCGCCGACTCCGGGAGGCGCTGATCCACCGGCTCGTACCACCGGTGCTGCACCCGGGTCACGAATCCTGTCCGATCGGCTGGCAGCCCTCGGTGTTCACGCCCGTGTTCTACGGCTACCAGGACCTCGAGGTGTTCCTGCCCGACGAGCCCGTGGTGGTGGCCGGCGCCGCGGCGAAGGTGCACCACGAGCTGCCTCCGCACGGCCCCGGGAAGGAGGCCCGGCTCCGGGTGTTCTACCCCAGCCTCGACGGCTCGCCCCAGGACGCGCCCATCCTGGCCGGCTGCTCGCCGTACCCGGTCGTGGTCTTCGCCCACGGCCACTGCTCGGCCGACGACGAGCACTGGAAGAAGTGGTTCGAGCTGCCCGCCACGCTCGCGCGCTGTGGATACGTCGTCCTGGTGCCGGAGCTGCCCGCGACGGGCGGCGGCACACCGCCGGCGAGCAACGAGGCCGAGCAGGACCTGATCGACGACCTCGCCGACTGGGCGCGCAGCGGCTGGGAGCACGGCGACCTGGTGATGCCGGCTCCCGCCACCGCTCTGGTGGGGCACTCGTTCGGCGGCGGGCTCACCGCACGTGTCGCGGCCCGCAGTCCCGGGCGGTACGCCGCCCACGCCGGCCTCAGCGCCGTGGAGTACACCGGCGATCTGGTCCGTTCCGGGCTGCCGAAGCTGCTCTTCTGGGGCGACGACCTGACCCTCGAAGTGCTCACGGTGCCGATGAGCTCCTGGGAGGACCAGTTCACCGCTCCGACCCACGTGGTGGAGGTCCTGGGTGGCGGCCACTGGGACTACCTTCCGCCGGGGCGCTCCGCCTGCGAGCACGGTGCGAACGACGGCCGCGGCCCGTGCGGGCTGGTGCCGTTCCTCGCCGCGGACATCGTGGCCTGCTTCCTGACCCGCTACCTCCCGCCGCCCGACCTCCCCGAGATCTCCCTGCCGTGGCCGTTCGGCTCGATCCCCTTCCTGTTCACGATCCATCCGAGCCTGCGCCCGCCGGTCCTGATCCTGAGCGACGAGCAGAAGTTCTTCGCCGGTGGTCACCTGTCGGCCTGGCAACTCGTCGAGGGGCGCGAGGAGTGCGGGCTCCGGCTGGGCTGGAAGACCGCGAGCTCCTCGGGGAGCCTCACGCACGACTAGCCGTGACGCGACACCGGTGGACCGTCAGACGAGCTCCGAGACCAGCGCCTCCACCCGGCGCCGGATCTCGTCCCGGATCGGACGCACCGCCTCGAGGCCCTGCCCGGCCGGGTCGTCGAGCACCCAGTCCTCGTAGCGCTTGCCGGGGAAGAACGGGCACTCGTCGCCGCAGCCCATCGTGATCACCACGTCGGAGGCCTGAACCGCCTCGGGTGTGAGCACCTTGGGCCGACCGGCGGTGATGTCGACGCCGTCCTCGGCCATCGCCGCGACGGCGGCCGGGTTGATCTCCTCAGCCGGCTGCGATCCGGCCGAGCGCACCTCGATCCGGTCGCCCGCGAGGTGCTGCAGGTAGCCGGCCGCCATCTGCGAGCGGCCCGCGTTGTGCACGCAGACGAACAGCACGCTGGGCTTGTCCATGAGGTACTCCTCGGGTGTCGCTGGATCGGTGTCGTCGGATCGGGCGTCTCAGATGCCGAGCTCGCGCAGCAGGCTCGTGACGCGTGCCTGAACGTCGTCCCGGATGTCGCGCACGACCTCGAGGGGCTGGCCCGCAGGGTCGGCGACCTGCCAGTCCTCGTACCGCTTCCCGGGGTGGACCGGGCAGGCGTCGCCGCAGCCCATGGTGACGATCACGTCGGCAGCCATGACCACGCTGTCGGAGAGCGGCTTCGGGTACGCCTCGGACAGGTCGATGCCCCGCTCGGCCAGCACGGTCACCACGTCGGGATTGATCTCGTCGGCCGGCTGCGAGCCCGCGGTCCGGACGTGCACGCGCCCGGCCGCCAGATGCTGGGCCAGGGCCGCCGCCATCTGGGAGCGACCGGCGTTGTGCACGCACACGAACAGCAGCTCGGGCACCTCCTTGACGAGCTTGCCCTCCACCTGGGCGGCGGCTGTCAGTCGCTCCCGGGCGAACCGGTGCACGAGCACCGGTAGGTAGTCGGTCACCGCGGCTGTCGACTCCAGCTCGGCACGCGAGCGGGCCACGGCGTCCGCGACCGACTCGACGGAGAAGATCCCGTCGAACTTGTAGCCGAGCTCCTCGACGATCCGCTCGTACAGCAGGTCAGTGGCGTCTGTCTTCATCGGATGCTCCTTGGGGAAGGTAGTCGGCCGCCTCGGTGGCCAGCCGCGGATAGAGGAACCGGACGAGGAGGAGGGCGAGCGCCCCCCCGACCAGCTGCATGAGCAGGAACCCCGGGGCCGAGGACGGCGCGATCCCGGCGAACGTGTCGGAGAACATCCGGCCGATCGTGACGGCCGGGTTGGCGAAGCTGGTGGAGGAGGTGAACCAGTACGCCGCCGTGATGTACCCGCCGACGGCGTACGCGACCGTCGAGGTCCGGCCGGAGCGGATGGCGCCGAAGATCACCAGCACCAGCCCGAGCGTGGCCACCACCTCGGCGAGCCAGACGTTGCCGCCGCTGCGCTCGGTGCCCGCCCACGACACCGGGTCGAGGTCGAACATCAGGTTCGCCACCACCGCCCCCACCACGCCGCCCACGACCTGCGCCACGATGACTACGCCGGCCGCGCCCGCCGGCACCAGCCCCAGCGCCGCCTCGACCAGGCTCACCACCGGGTTGAACGCCGCGGAGACCGGCTGCAGCGTGAGGATCAGGGCAACGAGTACGGCGCCCGTGGCGATGCTGTTCTGCAGCAGCTGCAGACCCACGTCGTTGGGGGAGAGTCGACTGGCCGCGATGCCCGAGCCGACCACGGCCGCCACGAGGAAGGCGGTCCCGATCAGCTCGGCGGTGGCCTTGCGGATCAGGTCGGGACTCATCCGGCGGCCTCGCCGAGCAGGCGGGCGAGATCCGCGACCGCTCGACGGTCGACCCGGTAGTAGACCCACACGCCCCGCTTGCTCCGGTCGATCAGACCCGCATCGTGGAGCACCTTGAGGTGGTGGCTGATCGTCGGCTGGCTGAGGTCGAACGCGTCATTGAGGTCGCAGACGCAGGCCTCGCCGTCGGCGTGGGCGGCGATCAGCGACAGCAGCCGGAGCCGCACCGGATCGGCGAGCGCCTTGAGCATCGGGGCGATGCCGGCCGCCCGCTCCGCCGACAGCGGCTCGGCCAGCAGGGGAGAGCAGCAGGCCACGACGTCCTGGGGCGACGGCTCGACGAGAGACTTCGACATGTGTCTATGTTGACACACGTCGATGTCCGGCCGGCAACCGGCGTCAGCCGGACCGCTCAGCGGGCCCGCTCAGCCGGTCCGTGGGGAGTACATGATGATCGCCACGCCCACCAGGCAGACGAGCGCGCCGGCGACGTCGTACC
>Ga0299913_10002624_pt1 | contig 14304 bp, 13 predicted proteins | sample RVTome_9_FD_201360 | JGI IMG/M metagenome (GOLD analysis project Ga0299913, IMG submission 201360) | Soil microbial communities from uranium-contaminated site in the Upper Colorado River Basin, Wyoming, United States - RVT155D38 (version 2) ... | reverse complement strand
TGGCAGGCCCTTCCGAAGGTTGTGTTCTCGAAAACGCTCACAAACGTCGTGGGCAACACCCGCCTGGCGCGCGGTGGCATCGCTGATGAGGCCGCTGCACTGATGAAGCGCACCGGAAAAGACATAGGGATCGGCGGAGCCGAGCTGGCGGGAGCGGCGACGAAACTGGGACTCGTCGACGAGTTTTGCCTGTTCGTCAATCCGATCCTTGCGGGGGGAGGAAAGCCTCTCTTCCCCGACCTCGACCAAACCATCCCCCTCACGCTAGAGGAGACGCGGACGTTCGGCGGTCGCGTTGTGTACCTACGCTACGAACGCGCGGTCGATCCCTAGCGAAAGGGGATATCTATCAGGATTGGCTTCCGCACAGCGACCTTCCGGATGTCAGAGGGGATCCTCTCCTGGATTGTCGTGACCGCAGCAAGTCTGCAAGTTCTCTCGCATTCCGCTGTGCGTAATCGGCGTGGCAGTTGTTCATCAGGACGTGAGTCTCCTCCGCTTCCGAGGCCAGCTTCTCGATCTTGGGCACCCAGGCCTTCAGTTCCTTCTCGGAGTACAGATACGCGAAGCGGCGCTGGACACTCCCCGACTCCCATTCCTCATCGTTGTGTCCATGGAAGCGCACCAGAGCGATGTCGCTCGTCGCGGCGAGGATAGGAGGTATCGAGCTCTTGAAACCCTGCGGCATGTCGACACAAACATAGGGAAGGTCGTGGCCCTCGAGGAAGTCGAGGGTCTCCGAAACGTTGCGCTCCTCCATCCACGTCTTGTTTCGGAACTCGACGCCGATGCGCATGGGGGCCGCGCGCTTCGCGCACTCGAGGACGTAGGCCTTGTTCTTCTTCGAGATCGTGAACCACGGTGGGAACTGGAACAAGAGCACACCGAGCTTGCCGGCTTCGTAAAGTGGCTCGAGCGCGGAGAGGAACCTCTCCCACACTTCGTCGACGATCTTCGGGTCGAGATCGTTCGGGTAGACGTTCTTCTTGTCAGGCCTCGGCATATCTTTGTATAGAGCGTCGGCCTTCGTGGGATGTTGCGTGAGGAGAGAGAACGCCTTGATGTTGAAGGTGAAGTCCTTGGGGGTCCGCTCGACCCACAGCGCGGAGTTCTTCTCGGACGGTGGGAAGTAGTAGGTGGAGTCGACCTCGACCAGTGGGAAGTTCGTGGCGTAGAACTTCAACCTCTCCTCGGCGGAGTCGACCCCTTTCGGGTACCACCCGGAGCCAAGAAGGGACTTGTCGGTCCACGAGGCCGTCCCGATCGATATCTCGCCCATCGCCCCAGCCTAGAACCAGACAGGCTCGCCCATCACGGACATGTCGGGCAGGTCTCGACCAGCGAATCCCCTACCGGAGCGGAACAACTGCCTTTAGCGTTCAGTTGTTGTCTAGCGGAACCAAGAACGAAAGACTGGGAGGTCTCACTTGCTCGAACGACTTGCTCACTGGAGCTACCGCCGTCGGTGGCGGATGCTATTGATCTGGATCGTCGCTTTCGCAACAGCTATCGCCCTCGGGTCCACCCTCGGTGGCGACTACAAGGAAGACTTCTCGCTCCCGGGGGCGGAGTCCCAGGAAGCTCTCGATCTATTGCGCGAACGGTTCCCCGCGTTCGCGGGTGACACCGCACAGATCGTCTTCGAGGCCGAAGAAGGGGTCGCCGACCCGGCCGTGCAAGCCGAGATCGAAGGCCTGTTCCAGGAGATCTCCCAGGTTGAGCATGTCGTTTCGATCGAGTCGCCCTACTCGGAGCAGGGGCAGGGCCAGATCTCCCAGGACGGGACGATCGCGTTCGCCACGATCCGGTTCGAGAACCTCGGCAACCAAGCGATCCCGATCGAGATCGGCAAGGAGATCTCGGGGCTCGCCGGCGACTCCGAGCTGGATGGTCTGACCGTGGAAGCCGGCGGCAACGTGATCGCCTTCTCGGAGTTCCAGAACCCTGAAGGTGCGGAAGGCATCGGGATGTTGCTGGCCCTCGTCATCCTGCTGATCACCTTCGGGTCGTTGCTGGCCGCGGGCCTCCCGATCCTGATCGCGCTGTTCGGGATCGGCATCGGGCTGTCCCTGGTGTTCCTCTTCGCCAACTTCCTCAACGTCCCCGAGTTCACGCCTCAACTGGCATCGATGATCGGGATCGGCGTCGGTATCGACTACGCCCTCTTCATCGTCACGCGCTTCCGTCAGTTCCTGCACCAGGGTTGGGATCCCGAACGATCCGTCGTTGCAGCGATCACCACCTCAGGAAAGGCCGTGCTGTTCGCCGGCACCACGGTCGTCATCGGGCTGTTGGGGATGCTCCTGATGGGCTTCGCGTTCGTCGAGGGCGTCGGGGTAGGAGCGGCGGCCGCGGTCGCGGTGACGATGATCGCTTCGGTCACACTTCTTCCCGCCGTCCTTGGGTTCGTCGGGGCCAACATCGACCGTTGGCACATCCCGATGTTCCATCGCTCTGAAACGGGCCACGAGAAGACGTTCTGGTACCGGTGGAGCCGAGTGGTCCAGCGGTGGCCGTGGCCTGCCCTTCTCGTCGGTCTCGTGGTCCTGGTGACTCTCGCGATCCCGGTCTTCTCCTTGCGTCTCGGCTTCGCCGACGCCGGCACGTCGTCCCCCGAGAGGAGCAGTCGGCGCGCCTACGACATGTTGACGCGAGGCTTCGGACCGGGTTTCAACGGCCCATTGATGCTGGTGACCGAGGTCAACGCCCAGCACGACCTCGACGCCCTCACGCAGGTGGGCGAGACGCTCTCCGAAACCGACGGCATCGCGGCGGTAAGCCCTCCGATCCCCAACGAGGAGGGCAACGCGGCGATCATGACCGCCTTCCCTGCCACCTCGCCACAGTCCGAGAAGACCACAGAGCTGGTGAAACGTCTGCGAGCCGACGTGATCCCGAACGCGACCGAAGGTCTCGACACCGAGGTTCTCGTGGGTGGGCTGACCGCAGCGATCGTGGACTTCTCCGATGCCAACGCCGAGCGTCTGCCGCTGCTGCTAACGGTCGTCATCGGGCTGTCGTTCCTGATCCTCGTCGTCGTCTTCCGTTCACTCCTCGTGCCGCTGAAGGCAGCGATCATGAACCTCCTATCGATCGCCGCGGCCTACGGGGTGCTGGTGGCAGTTTTCCAGTGGGGATGGGGCATGGAGCTGATCGGCGTAGAAGGAACCGCTCCGATCGAGGCATGGGCACCGATGATGCTCTTCACGGTTCTCTTCGGGTTATCGATGGACTACGAGATCTTCCTGCTGTCTAGGATCCGTGAGGAATACGTGCGCACCGGTGACAACGCCACGGCCGTAGCGAACGGCCTCGCCAACACGGCACGCGTCATCACCGCCGCGGCGGCCATCATGGTGACGTTGTTCCTCGCGTTCGTCTTCGGCTTCGAGGAGCGCGCCATCAAGCTCTTCGGTATGGGCCTCGCGGTCGCCATCTTCGTCGACGCCACGATCGTGCGGATGGTGCTCGTGCCGGCGACGATGGAGCTGTTGGGCAACGCCAACTGGTGGCTTCCCAAGTGGCTCGGTCGTCTCGTTCCTGAGGTCCACATCGAAGGCAAGCTAGAACAGCTGGCGGTACCGGAGGCGGCCGAGGAACCCGCTGTGGTGTAAAGAAACCTAGAGCTCGGGCAAGCCCTCGTCGGGGGTCGACGCCTCCGCGTATAGACGCCTCGGGATCCGTCCGGCCACGCGGGCAAGGCGCCCTGCCTCGACGGCTTTGCGCATCGCCATCGCCATCGTCGCGGGTTGCTGAGCACGCGTCACCGCGCTCGCCAGCAACACGCCATCGCAACCGAGCTCCATCGCGATCGCAGCATCCGATGCGGTCCCGACTCCCGCGTCCAGGATCACCGGGACGGATGTCTGCTCGACGATCAGCGTGAGGTTGTACGTATTGCGGATCCCCATCCCGCTGCCGATCGGAGAACCGAGCGGCATGACCGCAGCGCACCCCAAACCTTCGAGCCGTTTCGCCAGGATCGGGTCGTCGTTCGTGTATGCGAGGACGATGAAACCGTCATCCACGAGCTCTTCTGCCGCGTCGAGGAGGCCCACCGGATCGGGCAACAGGGTCTTGTCGTCGCCGATGACTTCGAGCTTCACCCAGTCGGTCTCGAACGCGTCGCGCGCGAGCTTGGCGGTCGTCACGGCATCGGCGGCCGTGTAACACCCGGCGGTATTCGGCAACAACCTGCAGCCCGCGCGCTCGAGCACGTCGATGATCGACCCCTTCGCGGTGGGATCCACCCTCCGCAACGCGACGGTGGCCAGCTCGGCCCCCGACGCGATCAGGGCTTGCTCGAGAGCTTCTAGGCTGCGCGCTCCACCGGTCCCCATGATGAGCCGGGACGACATCTCTTCTCCCGCGATGACGAGTGGGCTGTCCATCAAGCAGCCATCAACCCCCCTGCGCCGCGACCAGGACCTCGATCTGGTCGCCTTCGCTCAAGTGCGCACCCGTCCACGTCGAGCGAGGGACGACCTCGCCGTTCAGAGCCACCGCAACGCCGAACGCGGCCCCCTCGTGTCCCGCCCTCTTCACCGCGTCTGCGACGCTCAGCCCTTCAGCCACCTCTTCTGTGGTCCCGTTGATCGTCACCTTCACGCGACCGCTCCCTTCACGAACCGGTCGGGCGAGAACGCTTCGAGTCCTTCGGCCGCGCCGGTGGCGACGAGCTCGGCGATCCGGTCTCCGGTTATCGGTGCCAGGAGCACTCCGTTGCGGTAGTGGCCGGTGGCCATGATCAGCCCTTCGATGCTGCTATCCCCCAGGAGCGGTGCGTTGTCCGGCGTGCCGGGCCGCAGCGCGGCGAGCGAACGGACGAACCTGAGCTCGGTGATCCCGGGAAGGATCTCGTAGGCCCGGCGCAACAGCTCGTGCACCGCACCGGCCGTCACGGTCGTGTCCCAACCCATCTCTTCGACCGTTGCACCCACGATGATGCGGCCGTTCGTGCGGGAGACGACGTAGACCTCGAGGCCCCTGATGTTGCGATCTCCGACGCCGAACATGCCGGTAGCGGCAAGGTGAAGCAGCTGCCCCTTGACGGGTCTTACCGGCGGAAGGACCTCGGGCGGGAGCCCCTCGATGCGTCCCGACGCGGCGCCGCCGGCCAGGACCACCTTGTTCGCGGGCGCGATCCCCGACACCGTCTCCACCCCGGTCACCCGATCGTCATCCAGCTCGATCCTGGTGACCCGTTCGTCCGTCAACGTAACGCGCGCACTCACGCACGCCATGCGCAGGGCAGCCAACATCTCGCGCGGGTCCACCTGATGATCGTTCGGAGCGAGGATGGCGCCGCGGATCGAGGGCGCGAGCCCGGGCTCGAGCTCGCGCGCCTGTCTGGAACGCAGACGCTCGACCTCGAGGCCGAGCGTCTGCTGGAACGCGAATACCTCGGCAAGCTCCGCGTTGTCGTCGGAGTCACGCGCCACCATGAGCGTGCCACAGCGCCGGTAACGGACGTCGACGCCGGTGTGAGCTTCCAGTTCGCCGATGAAGCTCGGATACCGCTTGGCCGATGCGATGTTCAACCGGAGCAACGGTTCCTCGCCGTACTGGACCTCGGTGACCGGGGCCAACATGCCTGCCGCGACCTCGGACGCGCCGCGCTCACGAGGATCGTCGAAGACGGACACGACCAGGCCACGCTGCGCGCACTGCCATGCGATCGAGAGGCCGATGAGGCCCCCACCGACTATCGCTACGTCCGGGATCTTCGCTCCTCCCTTCGCCGGCATTAACCGGATCAGGTCATGACGGTCGGCGTCCCGGGAAGGAACACCCTCTCAGCCCGGCTCGGGCTCCCGTGTCTAGATAGAGATATTAGTTGGTGGCCCGCGCTAGGCGTTCGAGTATCGAGCCGTCCTTCAACTCAAGGCTCTTCTCGAGAAGGACGATCGTGCCGTCCTCCGGACGCGAGATGAACCTCACGTTGTCCACCAGGGCGCGGATCAGTTGGATCCCTCGTCCGTTCTCGGCGCCGGCGAGAGCCTCCTCTCGACCCTTCGCGGCGTGGTCGAAGCCCGTACCAGTGTCGATCACCCGGATCGTGCAAACCGAGTCGTCGATCTCTATCTTTACCTCGTAGTCATCCTCGGGCCCGTGCGCGTGCTTGAGGACGTTCGTGCACGCCTCGGTCACGGCCAGCTCGATGTCGGACACACATCCCGACTCGACGCCTAGGTCCTCCAGTGCGTTCTTGCACAGGCGCCGGATGACGGGGACGCTGGCCTCGTCGCGCGGTAAGCAAAGGGCAAAGGTGATAACCACTCTATGTATCTGCCCAGGTCAGCAGGCATGAAACGGAAGCAAGCAGGGTCAGCCCAGGACCTTCCGGAGCGCGTCGAGAGCCTGCCTCGCTTGATCGGTCGAAACGTCTCTGTGGGTCACGAGACGCATCGAGTATCCGGGCATACCGAGGGTAAGGACCCCCTCTTTCATCAGCGCCTCGGAGACCTCCGGTGCCCCCACATTGAAGGGCTCGAGGTTCAGATAGACCATGTTGGTCTCGACCGCGGCCAGATCGACCGCATCCTCGTGGAGCTCGGCCAGGCCTTCGGCCAGCAAGCGAGCGTTGGCATGATCCTCGACCAACCGGTCGGGACCTGTCTCCAGGGCCACGCGCGCGGCGGCCGCGATCACTCCGACCTGACGCATCCCGCCTCCCAGACGCTTCCGTAGCCGTCGGCCGGCGACGATGTTGTCGGCGGTCGACACCACCATCGAACCGATCGGAGCTCCGAGACCCTTGGAGAAGCAGAACGTGACCGTGTCGGCGCAGTCGGCCCACTCACGGACCGGGGTGCCGGTAGCGGCCTGCGCGTTAAAGATGCGGGCTCCGTCGATGTGCATCGCGATCCCGCGGTCCCGGCAGATCTTCGAGATCGCCCGAGCTTCCTCCAGTGGGAAGATCTTGCCGCCGTGAGCGTTGTGGGTATTCTCGATCGCGATCACCGCAGAGCGCGGGTTGTGGTCATTGCCCTCCCTGATGAGCGGTTCGACCTGGTCGGCAGTGATGACACCTCGGTCGCCTGACACCGGCCGTGCAACGAGTCCGAGGTTCGCGGCGACCGAACCGCCCTCGTAGTGGAGGAAGTGGGCTCCGGAGTCGCAGATGACCTCGTCGGCGGGCTTGGCGAGGACACCGAGACACACCTGGTTGCCCATAGATCCGGTGGGGACGAACAGACCGGCTTCCTTCCCAAGAAGGTCCGCTGCGAACTCCTGCAGTGAGTTGACGGTGGGATCGTCCCCGAAAACGTCGTCGCCCACCGGCGCCTCGGCCATCGCCTTGCGCATCTCGGGGGTGGGACGAGTGACGGTGTCGGACCGTAGATCGATCGGATCAGCCAAAGAAAACCTCCGCCGTTTCGTATAGGGACGGGTCGACCGTCTTCAGGGTGCCCACCGCGTCACCGATCGGAACCCGGACGATGTCGGTCCCCTGAAGGGACACCATCTTGCCGTAATCCCCGTCGTTAGCCGCATCGATCGCCGCGATCCCGAAGCGGGTCGCCAGCACGCGGTCGAAGGCCGTAGGGGTGCCACCCCTCTGGATGTGGCCCAGGATCGTCACCCGGGTCTCGTATCCGGTGCGTTCCTCGATCTCTCGCTCGAGCAGAACGCCGATCCCGCCCAGCCGCGCATGACCGAACGCGTCGGTGTTCCCGCTCTGCACGGCCTCCCCATCCTCGGGGGTCGCTCCCTCTGCGACCACGACGATCGAGAACGTCGAACCTTTCTGATGACGGTGTCTGATGTGCTCACACACGTCGTCGATGTCGAACGGACGCTCGGGGATCAGGATCGCATCCGCTCCCCCGGCGATCCCGGAATATGTCGCTATCCAACCTGCGTGACGGCCCATCACCTCGAGGACTATGACGCGGTTGTGCGATTCGGCGGTCGTGTGCAGCCGGTCGATCGCGTCCGTGCAGATCTGGACCGCCGTGTTGAACCCGAAGGTGTAGTCGGTCGCGTTCAGGTCGTTGTCGATGGTCTTCGGAACGCCGACCACATTGACACCCTCGGCCGTGAGCTTGTCGGCCACGCCCAGGGTGTCCTCTCCTCCCACCGCGATCAGGCCGTCGATCCGCTCGGACTCCAGGCTCTCCTTCACCCGCTCGACCCCTTCTTCCTCCTTGAACGGATTCGTGCGCGACGACCCGAGGATCGTGCCTCCCCGGTGGAGGATGCCGGACGTGTTCTCCGGGCTCAGCTGAACGACCTTGTTGTCCAGCACCCCGCGCCACCCGTCCCGGTAGCCGACGATGGCGTGGCCGTACTGGTTCACTCCCTTGCGGACGACCGCCCTGATCACGGCGTTGAGCCCGGGGCAGTCCCCGCCGCCCGTCAATATCCCGATCCTGGCCACTGGTCCTCCTCGAGGGTCACTTGCGGCTCGTCAGGGGGACATCTTCCCGCTATCCGGACCACTCACTCAATCCGGCCATCCGACGGGCCGACAACTACTGGGATGAAGGGGCACCGTATCCCGGCGCGGGTCGTGGTGGTCATCGTGGCCACCTTGCTCGCCGCGTCCTTGATCCAGCCCGCGGCCGTCGCAACGGACCTCAACGAGTTGAGGAGACAGGCCCAGGCGACCGCCGACGAGGTCAGCGATCTCGAGCACCAGCGAGCCACGCTGGTCAAGCGATCCAAGCGCCTACAAGCACGCGTCACGCGGGTGTCGGCCGAGATCGGAGTACTGGAAGCCGAGATCCACGACGCGAACGCGGCCGTCTCCGAAGCGCGCGACCGCTACATCGACCGCGCCGTCGAGGCCTACAAGACCGGGTCGGTCACGAGGCTCGCGCTGCTGCTGTCGGCCGACAGCCTCGGCGAGCTGATGTCGATGGCCGAGGCGACGCTCAACGCGGGTCAGATCGAGGGAGAGGCCCTCGAGGAGTTGGAAGCGGCCCGGGCGAAGGTCGAGTCCGCGCAAGCACGGTTGGACCTTCGCAAGCAGACCCTCCTCGTCGCGCAGAATGCCGCGCTCGTGCTCACCGGGCAGATCGACGACACGATCGAAGCTCGCCGCTCGCGGCTGGTCGAGATGACGGAACGGATCGCCGAGCTCGAAGCGCAAGCCCGCCAGGCAGCCCTGGTCGCGTCCGCGGCGCAGAACATCGATGTCGGTGCCGAGCTGCTGAGGATCCTGCAACCGTCCGGGCCCTCGCGCGGCATCCCCGAAGGGTTCGCCTCGACCGGGGTCACGTTCGAAGGCATCGCGTCGTGGTACGGGCCCGGATTCGAGGGCAACCCCACGGCCAGCGGTCAGATCTTCGACTCGAGCCTCTACACCGCCGCCTCCAAGGAGCTTCCTCTCGGCACCTGGCTGCACGTGTCGCACCAAGGTCGAGGGGTCGTGGTTCTCGTCAACGACCGGGGCCCCTACGTCGACGACCGCATCCTCGATCTCTCCCATGCGGCCGCTCAGGCGATCGGTATCACCGGGCTGGGCTGGGTGAAGGCGACGATCCTGATCAAGTCGTAACAGTTAGTTTCTCGCCATGCCCGAACTCGTCATGGCGATAGATGCAGGCACGACCGGCATCACCGTGCTCGTGATCGACCCCGAGACCAACGTGAGGGGCCGCGCCTACTCCGAGTTCACCCAGCACTTCCCGCAACCTGGGTGGGTCGAGCACGACGCCACCGAGATCTGGGACGTGACCCGATCGGTGATGGAAGCCGCTCTGGCCGATGCAGGGTCGTCCCCCGCCGATCTCGCCGCCATCGGGATCACGAACCAGCGAGAGACGACCGTGTTGTGGGACAGGGCCTCGGGAGCTCCCGTGGCCCCGGCGATCGTGTGGCAATGCCGTCGCTCGACCGCGATCTGCGAGCGTCTGAGGTCGGAGGGCCTCGAGAGCGAGCTGAGGGCCCGGACGGGGCTCGTCTTGGACCCGTATTTCTCCTCGACCAAGATCATCTGGTACCTCGAAGAGATCGAGGGCCTGAGAGCCCGGGCGGAAGCCGGCGAGATCGCCTTCGGGACGATCGATTCCTGGCTGGTCTGGAACCTCACCCGAGGCGAGGTCCATGCGACCGAAGCTTCGAACGCGTCGCGCACGATGCTGTTCTCGCTGCGCGACGGGAACTGGGATAAGTGGATCCTCGAACAGCTCTCGATCCCTTCGGGGTTGCTGCCCGAGGTGCGCCCATCGAGTGGCTCGTTCGGTACCACCGAGCTGGACGGGACGACGATCCCAGTAGCGGGCATCGGTGGAGACCAGCAAGCCGCGTTGTTCGGTCAGGCCTGCTTCACCGAGGGCATGGCGAAGAACACCTACGGCACGGGGTCGTTCGTGTTGATGAACTCGGGCTCGAAGGTGCCGCTATCGGCCCACGGCCTGCTGTCCACCGCGGCATGGGACATCGGCGACGGTCTGACCTACGCGGCCGAAGGAGCCATCTTCGTCACGGGGGCAGCCATCCAGTGGCTGCGCGATGGGCTCGAAGTCATAGGGGCGGCGGCGGAAGCCGGCCCCCTGGCCGACAGCGTTCCGGATAACGGAGGCACCTATCTGGTTCCGGCCTTCGTCGGCCTCGGGGCCCCGCACTGGGATCCCTACGCGCGCGGGGCCTACGTCGGCATCACGCGTGGGACGACCAAGGCGCATCTGACCAGAGCCGCGATCGAGGCGATGGCATACCAGACGCGCGACGTGGTGGATGCGATGACGGCCGACACCGGGCTGCCTCTGGAGGAGCTAAGGGTAGATGGGGGCGCGAGCGTGATGGACCTGCTGTGTCAGTTCCAGGCGGACCAGTTGGGAGTCGTCGTCAGGCGCCCGGCGATGCTGGAGACGACCGCCTTGGGCGCCGCGTACCTCGCGGGGCTCGCCGGAGGTGTGTGGGCTTCGACCGACGACATCGCTCACAGGTGGCGGGCCGCGGCAGAGTTCGAGCCCAACCCCGATCGGACCAAGGCCGACGAGCTATACGCCGGCTGGCAGCGAGCCGTGGATCGCGTCCGGAGTTGAGGGCTAGGAAGCGATGATCTCCTCGCTGAGGTTGATGTCGTCGTCGATACGAACGGATTCGGGCAGCGGGACGGTGGACTTCTTCGACGCGTACTCGTCCTTGTACTCCTGGCCGGACAGGCGCATGATCTCGTAGACGATCTCGTCGGTTACCGAGCGCAGAGCGAAGCGGTCGTCCTCTTGGCCCGCGAAGCGCGAGAAATCGAGCGGCTTGCCGATCTTGACGGTCACTTTCACGCGGCCCGTGAGGCGAGGCAGCTTCCGGTCGATCGGCATGACGTCCTCGGTTCCGACCAGGCCGACGGGGATCACGGGAGCACCCGATTGAAGCGCCAAGCGGGCGACGCCGGTCCGGCCCCTATAGAGGTAGCCGTCGGGAGAGCGGGTGCCCTCCGGGTAGATGCCCAGGAGGTGGCCCTCCTTGAGGACGTCGAGAGCGATCTCGAGCGACTGCTGAGACTTCTTGCCACCCTCCCGCTCGCACGAGATCTGGCCCACCGACTTGAAGAACCACGAGGTCTTCCACGACTTGAAGTAGTCGGCTTTGGCCAGATAGGTCATCCTCCGGCGCTTGATCACCAGAGGGATGAAGAACGAATCCAGGAAGGAGAGGTGGTTGGCCGCGATTATGGCCGCGCCCTTCTTGGGCACGTTCTCCAATCCTTCGACCTTGATCCGGTACAGGCCGAGCATGATCGGTTTGACGATCGCTTTGATCAGCCAATAAGCCACTTAAAGAAACACGACCCTTCCTCAGTCCCCCGCGAACCACCATGGTAGAGAATGCCCGCACCGTCAAGGCGCCCACCCGGGTAACGTTTGGGTGAATTCTCGCCCCCGTCCAGAAACACCGACGCCACCGGCCCGACCGAGTTACAAGGAGACCAAGTGAATATCAAGATCCTGGAAGGGGCCGAAGGGTACTCCCTCGGACAGGGCAAGGTGGGGGCCTTGTTCTGCCACGGCTTCAGCTCGAGCCCCCAGAACATGCGCTTCCTGGCCGACTATCTGGCCGAGAGGGGCATCGCCGTCAGGGCTCCCCTGCTCCCCGGCCACGGGACCACGTGGGAGGACCTCAACACGAAGACGAACGAGGACTGGTACTCGACGATCGAGTCTGCCTTCCACGACCTGGCGGCAGAATGTGACGAGGTCTTCCTCGTAGCGCTGAGCTTCGGAGCCGCCCTCGCCCTTGACCTTGCCGCAAGGTATCCGGACCGGATCGCCGGCATCGTGACCATGGCAGGGTTCGTCGGATCTAAGGACCCTCGTCGCTTCGTGGCGCCGGTGATCCGCAGACTGACCAAGTCCCTTCCCGGGATCGGCAACGACATCGCCGACCCCGAGCACAAGGAGATCGTTTACGACCGGCTCGCCACCAACGCGGCTCATTTCGTGCTGAAACAGTTGAAGCGGGCTCGGCTCGGCTTGCCGTCGGTCACGGCGCCGATCCTCGTCATGCACGGACGTAACGACCACACCGTGCCCGCGTTCAACGCGCATCTGATCTACGACACCGTGGGCTCGACGGACAAGGAGCTCGTGTGGCTCGAGCGGAGCTACCACGTCGTTACCCTCGATCACGACCGGGAAGAAGTGTTCGACCGGACGTACCGGTTCATCGCAGAGCACTCCAAAGCGCTGAGGAGCTGACATGCCGTCCGAGACGATCACGATCGAAGGCCACATCATCGATTCGCTGACCCTCCCGAAGGTGATGGACGAGATCGTGGAGCTCGGGGCGACCTACGAGATCACCGAGTTGCAGCTCGGGGTCAAGCATGAAGACCCGTCCTTCGCGCGGATCAAAGTCACTCACGACGACGACGAGGCGCTCGCCGCACTCCTCGAGCGATTGCGACAGCATGGTGCGAACCCCGAGACGGTCGAGGATGCGCAACTGACCACGGCCGACGTCGAGGGAGCGTTCCCGCCCGGCTTCTATTCGTCGACGAACCTCGAGACCGAGGTGCGCGTCGACGGCAAATGGTTGCGCGTCGTCCGTCCCGAGATGGACTGCGGGATCACGATCTCCGACGGCGTGGCCCGCACGATCCCGATGGGCGAAGTCACGAAGGGCATGACGATCGTGATGCGGGGGCTTGGCATCAGGGTCCTGCCGCTAGACAAGCCGCGCGGCCCGGGCGCCAACGCCTTCGAGTTCATGTCCTCGGACGTGTCTTCGGAGAAGCCCAAGGCGCTGCTGGTCGAGCAGGTCGCGAACCAGATGAGGGCGGTCAAGGACAGCGGCAAACGCATCCTGTGGGTCGCCGGTCCAGCCGTGGTGCATACGGGCTCGGGCCCGGATCTCTCCGCCTTGATCAGGGCCGGCTACGTCGACGGCTTCTTCGCCGGCAACGGCGTCGCGGCCCACGACATCGAGTCCAACATGTTCGGGACCTCCCTCGGCGTCTACCTAGAGCACGGGATCCCTGCGGAGCACGGCCACGAACACCACATCCGCGCGATCAACGAGCTCCGCCGGCAGGGGTCCTTCGAGAAGGCGATCGATGCCGGCATCTTCGACGACGGCATCGTCTACAACCTCGTGAAGGCGGGCTCGTCGTATCTCTTCGGAGGCAGCGTCCGGGACGATGGTCCCCTGCCGGACGTGGTCACCGACATGCTCGAGGTCCAAAGGCGGCTGCGCGACATCATCTGGGGCGAGGGCGGAGACGACCTCATCGGCTTCTGCATCGTGGTCGGGACCATGCTGCACGGCATCGCAACAGGCAACTGCCTGCCAGCGTCGGTCCCGCTCGTCTGCGTCGACATCAATCAGGCGACGGTCACGAAGCTGATGGACCGCGGCTCGTGGCAATCGATGGGCATCATCACCGACGTCGGGTTGTTCATCCGCGAGCTCGCCGAGGACCTGGCCCCCCACGAGATCCACAGGCCTAGCGAAGAGGCCAGGGCCCGCGCAGCGGGAGCGCACACACGGAGATAAGCGCCTCGCGTCCTGCGCGGGGGGCTCGCCGCGCGCTGTTCCTGCTGGCCGTGACCCTGGTGTTGTCGATGTCCACCTGGCTGTCGGCGACCGCCGTGATCGCCCAACTGCGATCGGAATGGGGACTCTCGGACGCCCAAGGGTCGTGGCTGACGATCGCCGTTCAACTCGGGTTCGTCGCCGGCGCGCTGACTTCGAGCTTCGTCAACCTCCCCGATCTCTTGCCCCCCAACCGCGTCATCGCGTGTGGAGCGGTCGGGGCGGCCCTCGTTAACGCCCTGCTCATATCCGTGCGCTCGGCCGGCCCGGCGATCACCCTTCGATTCCTGACGGGCTTCTTCGTCGCAGGGGTCTACC
>Ga0299913_10002623_pt1 | contig 14306 bp, 13 predicted proteins | sample RVTome_9_FD_201360 | JGI IMG/M metagenome (GOLD analysis project Ga0299913, IMG submission 201360) | Soil microbial communities from uranium-contaminated site in the Upper Colorado River Basin, Wyoming, United States - RVT155D38 (version 2) ... | reverse complement strand
CCGCGGCATCACGCGGCGATGAAGCACGTCGTCCCCGTGCGCAAGGAGCTTGCGGTGCGCACGATCTTCAACTTCCTCGGCCCGCTCACCAACCCGGCCGGCGCCGCTCGCCAGCTGCTCGGGGTCTCCGACCGCCGCTACCAGGAGACGATCGCCGAGGCCCTCGTGGGGCTGGGCTGCGAGCGGGCGCTGGTGGTCTGCGCGGAGGACGGGCTGGACGAGCTGAGCATCGCCGGCCCGACGCGCGTGGTCGAGGTCGCGGGCGGCGGTACCGAGGAGTGGTTCGTGAGCCCCGAGGATGTCGGGGTGGAGGCCGCCTCGCTCGACGCGATCACGGGCGCGAGCCCGCAGGAGAACGCCGCCGTCGTCCGGGGCGTACTCGGGGGCGAGGCGGGCCCGGCGCGCGAGGTGGTGGCGCTCAACGCCGGCGCCGCGATCCTCGTCGGCGGCCGCGCTGACGACCTCGCGTCCGGGGTCGAGCGCGCGCGCGAGGTGATCGACTCGGGGTCGGCGCGGGAGGTTCTCGACCGTCTGGTCGAGACCACGGGTACCCTCTCGGCCGGATGAGCAAGCTCGAAGAGTTGGTCGCCGCCGCGAGGGAGGACGTCGAGGACCGCAAGCGCGCCGTCCCGATCTCGCAGCTCCACGACCAGATCGGCACCACCGGCGGCGCCCGCCCGTTCAACGAGGCCCTGGCGAGGCCGGGGCTCTCGCTGGTCGCCGAGTTCAAGCGCCGCTCACCCAGCGCCGGCGCGATCGCCGATGCCTCGAGCGTGGACGATGTCGTTCGCGCCTACGAGCGGGGAGGCGCCGCGGCCCTCTCCATCCTCACCGATGGGCCCAACTTCGGTGGCAGCCTCGACGACCTGCGGGTCGCCCGGGCCGCCTCCAGCCTGCCGATTCTGCGCAAGGACTTCATCGTCGACCCCTATCAGCTCGCCGAGGCGGCCGTGAACGGTGCCGACGCCGTGCTGCTGATCGTCGCCGCCCTCGACGACGCGACCCTCGGGCTGCTGCACGAGGAGGCGCGGACGCTGGACCTGGACTGCTTGGTCGAGGTCCACAACTCCGACGAGCTGGAGCGGGCCCTGGCGGTGGGCGCGGATGTCCTCGGGATCAACAACCGCGACCTGCGCGACATGAGCGTCGACAGCGCACGCACGAACGAGCTGATGCCCGACATCCCGGCCGGCAAGACGGTCGTCTCCGAGTCGGGCTACCAGCGCCGCGATCAGCTCGAGGAGCTGGAGCGCATCGGCGTCGATGCGGTGCTGGTGGGTGAGGCCCTGATGCGCTCCGAGAGCCCGGAGGACTCGGTACGCGAGCTGACCTCGGACGAGGAGGCGACCCGGGAGCACTACCTCGGGCGAGCGGCCGAGGAGTAGAGGCGCGAACGGGCTCTTACCGACGCTTTAGGCCCGCTTACCCGCGCCTTCATCGGGGGGCCCCACGATCGGCGCGATGGACACGATCAAGCGCTATGCGCGTACCCCCTTTGCCTCTGCCCTCCTCGGCGCCCTGGTCGTCGCAATCGCCGGCCTGGTCGCGATCGATCGGGGTTGGATCGACGTCGACGACGACGCGGCCCCGCTGGCGGCTGCGCCCCTGACCAAGCCCGCCGCGGACGACGGTGAGAGCGGCCTCACCGTGAACCAGATCTACAACCGAAGCGCCTCGGGCGTCGGCTTCGTCCGGGCCAATCCCGAGTCGGGACCGTCGGAGCCGTTTGGCCCCTTCGGTCCGCGGCCCCGTCGCGGGGGGATCGCCACCGGCTCCGCCTTCGTCATCGACGAGGACGGGCACCTGCTGACGAACGCGCACGTCGTCGAGGGCGCCGATGACGTCCAGGTGACCCTGGGCGGCGATGACGCGGAGACCCTGGACGCCGAGGTCCTGGGCACGGACCCCTCGACGGATGTCGCCCTGCTCGAGGTCGAGCCACCGGAGGGGGGGCTCGGGGCGCTGCCGCTGGCCGACTCGAGCGAGGTCAGGGTGGGCGACCCGGCGGTTGCCATCGGCAACCCGTTCGGGCTCGACAACACCGCCACGTCCGGGATCGTCTCGGCGATCCATCGCGAGATCCGGGCGCCCAACGGATTCACCATCTCCGACGCGATCCAGACCGACGCTCCGATCAACCCGGGCAACTCGGGAGGCCCGCTGCTTGACGCGGCCGGGCGCGTGATCGGGATCAACTCGCAGATCGAGTCGGCCGGTGGCCGCGGGAACGTCGGCATCGGCTTCGCGGTGCCGATCAACACCGCGCGCGACGTCGCCGACCAGCTCTTGGAGAGCGGCGAGGTGCAGCATGCCTTCCTGGGCATCACGGGCGCCGACGTCACCCAAGAGATCGCCGACGTCCTTAACCTCGACCGTGACACCGGTGCCCTGGTTCAGGCGGTCGTGTCCGGCGGCCCCGCCGATGAGGCCGGGGTCGAGGCAGGGACCGCCGAGGTCACGATCGCGGGCCAGCCCCTGCGGGCTGGAGGCGACGTGATCGTCGCCGTCGATGGCGATGAGGTTCACGGCATGGACGACGTGATCGCGGTGGTGAACCGCAAGCAGCCCGGCGACGAGGTCGAGTTGACGCTGCTCAGCAAGGGCGAGGAGCGCACGGTCACGGTCGAGCTGGGCGACCGCCCGGCGAACGCCAGCCCTTAGACACTCCAGCCCGAGAGGGGCGGTGGGGGTGGTGCCAAAAGGGGCATCCGCAGCATGGATTGCGAGGACTCGGCGAAGCCGGCGATGCAGGATGCGGAGCTGCCCCGCAGGGTGCCACCCCCGCCGCCCCCAAGGCGTCTGCCACCCTTCAGGGCGCGCATGCGGGTGAAGTTCTGTGGCATCACTAGGCTCGAGGACGCGCGGGAGGCCGCGCGTCTCGGCGCCTGGGCGATCGGCCTGATCCACCACGACGCGAGCCCGCGACGCGTCGACCCGGCCGTGGCGGCGGAGATCGGGGCTGAGCTGCGCCGCCGGCTGGAGGTCGTCGGCGTCTTCGTCAATCCCACCCTGGACCAGGTCACGGCCGCCGCCGAGGACGAGGCTCTGACGATGCTCCAGCTCCACGGAGAGGAGGGGCCGGCCTTCTGCCAGGAGGTTGCGCGTCGCACCGGCTGCAAGGTGATCAAGGCGTTTCGGGTGCGAAGCTCGGCCGAGATCGCCGGGGCCGAGGCATTTCGCACCGACCTCCACCTTTTCGACGCCCACCACCCCGGGCTTCAAGGGGGAACCGGCGAGAGCTTCGAATGGGAGCTGCTGGCCGGCAGAAGCTCCTCGGTTCCGTTCCTGCTGTCGGGCGGGCTCGATCCTGACAATGTCGCGGAGGCGGTCTCCGCCGTCCGCCCATTCGCCGTGGATGTCGCGAGCGGCGTCGAGGCCGAGCCGGGCCTGAAGGATCATGCGGCCATGGCGGCGTTCTTCGCCCGCGCCCAGCCTGCGGCGGTCGCCGGCGGGGGGGATTCGTGACCGCGGCTGGACCGGCCGGCGCCGCGGCCGGCGTAGAGGAGCGCTTCGGCCCCTACGGCGGACGCTTCGTCCCCGAGGTCCTGATGGCCGCGCTCGACGAACTGAGCGCCGCCTGGGCCGAGGCGCGCGCGGACGCCGAGTTCGAGGAGAGGCTCGAGGCGCTCCTGCGCGACTTCGTCGGCCGTCCCACCCCGCTTTACCTGGCCGAGCGGCTGTCGGAGCGGGCCGGTCGGCGCGTCTACCTCAAGCGCGAGGACCTGGCCCACACCGGCGCGCACAAGATCAACAACGCCGTCGGTCAGGCGCTGCTGGCAAAGCGCATGGACAAGCGGCGCGTGATCGCGGAGACGGGCGCCGGCCAGCACGGTGTCGCCGCCGCAACCGCGTGCGCCCTGCTCGGCCTCGACTGCCTCGTCTACATGGGCACCGAGGACATGCGCCGCCAGGCGCCCAACGTCGATCGGATGCGCCTGCTGGGGGCGGAGGTCGCCCCGGTCGACGCGGGGGCGCGGACGCTCAAGGAGGCCGTGAGCGCGGCGATTCGCGACTGGGTCACGAACGTCGCCGACACCCACTACGTGATCGGCTCGGTGGTGGGCCCGGCGCCATATCCGGCGCTGGTGCGAGACCTCCAACGCGTGATCGGCGACGAGGCACGCGAGCAGGCGCTGGCGGCCGAGGGCGCGCTTCCGGCACGGGTCATCGCCTGCGTCGGCGGAGGCTCCAACGCGATCGGGGCGTTCTATGCCTTCCTCGACGACCCGGTCCAGCTGATCGGCGTCGAGGCCGGGGGGGAGGGGCTCGGCGGCAGTCGCCACGGCGCCTCGCTCGCCGCCGGGCGTACGGGCGTGCTTCACGGCGCGATGTCCTCCGTCCTCGCCGATGACGAGGGCCAGATCCTCGAGGCCCACTCGGTCTCGGCGGGGCTGGACTATCCCGGCGTCGGACCCGAGCACGCGTATCTCCGCGACTCGGGCCGGGCCCGTTATGAGGCGGTCACCGACGCCGACGCTCTGCGCGCCTTCCGTGAGCTGGCCCGGTTGGAGGGGATCGTCCCCGCGCTTGAGCCCGCGCACGCCCTGGCGTGGCTCCTCGCCGAGGACTCCCCGACCGAGGGTTTCGACGTCGTCTGCCTCAGCGGGCGCGGCGACAAGGACATGGCCGAGGTGACCGCGCTCCTGGACGGCCTCGATGGCTGAGACGCGGCTGGCGGGAACCGAGCTGCTCGGCGCCGCGTTCGCCCGGGCCCGCGAGGAGCGGCGGGCGGCGCTGATGCCCTACCTGATGGGCGGTTTCCCCGATCGGGCGACCTCCGCCGCCGTGCTCGACGCCTACGCCTCCGCCGGCGCCGACATCGTCGAGCTGGGCGTTCCCTTCTCCGACCCGCTGGCCGACGGGCCGGTTATCCACTCGGCCGCGACCGTCGCCCTGGGTTCAGGGGCGACGTTCGAGTCGGTGCTCGAGCTGGCGAGGGACGCTGCGGAGTCGGTGCCAGTCGTGCTCATGGTCTACGCGAACATGGTCCTGGCGCGGGGGGCGGGCGAGTTCGCCGGCGAGCTGGAGGCGAGCGGGATCGCGGGCGCGATCGTCCCCGACCTGCCGCCCGAGGAGGCCGGGGAGCTACGGGATCGGCTGGCGGCCCGTGGCCTGGCGCTGATCCCGCTGGTGGCGCCCACCACACCCCCCGCGCGACGGAGGCTCATCTGCGAACGGGCGCAGGGCTTCGTCTACGTCGTCTCCGACACGCGGACGACCGGCGAGCGGGAGGCGCTGCCGCCAGACCTCGCCGAGTTCGTCCGGGCGGTGAAGGCCGACGCGGATGTGCCCGCCGCGGTCGGCTTCGGCATCGGGACCCCCGAGCAGGCCGCCGAGGTGGGCTCGGTCGCGGACGGCGTCATCATCGGCAGTCGCCTGGTGCGCGCGGTCGCCGAGGCGGACGGCCCCGCAACCGCCGCCGTGGCCGTTGGCGAGTTCATCGCCTCCACCCGCGCCGCGCTCGGATAGGCTGCTTCGCCAATGCGGATGCTGATGTTCACCATCGCTGCGGCCGTCGCGTTCATGGTGGCCTACGCCTTCGGCCTCGGCGGCACCGTCAGCACGATCATCTTCCTGTTCGTGCTCTCCCAGGGGGTCCTCGACCGCTGGGCCCAGCCGATCCTCGAGCGCCTGCGCCCGGACGCCTAGCGCCTCAGACCAGCTCGGCGTCGGCCACCACCTCGACCAGCGCCGGGCCGTCGTGGTCGAGCGCGCGCCGGATCGCGTCGTCGAGCTGCGAGGACTCGGTCACCCGGATCCCCAGCGCCCCGCAGATCTCCGCGTACCTCGAGAAGTCGGGGTTGTGGAGCTGGGTCTGCCACACGTCCCAGGCGCCGGCGCGCTGCTCCTTGGAGATCTTCCCGAGCTGGCCGTTGTTGATCAGCACGTGGGTGATGTTCATGTCGTGCTTCACCGCGGTCAGCAGCTCGCCCATGTACTGGCCGAAGCCGCCGTCGCCGGTGATGGCGAGGATCGGCCGCTCGCCCTCGGTCGCGGCCCATGCGCCGATCGCCGCCGGGTACCCGAACCCGATCGAGCCGAGGTAGCCGGACATCAGCACCCGTTGCGCCCCGCGCGACTCGAAGTACCGGCCGAACGAGTAGGTGTTGTTGCCCACGTCGACGGCGATCACCGCGTCGTCGGGCACCAGCCGGCTGAGCGCAGCGAAGATCGCGGCCGAGGCCACCCCGCTGCCGCGGTCGTCCAGCTCGCGGCTTCGCTTCTCGTCGGCCCAGATCCGCTTGCGCTCGGCGACATCGGAGGCCTGGTCGGCGCCGGGCAGCTGCTCGCCGTCGAGCGCCTCGAGCAGCAGGCGCGTGGTGACGCCGATCTCGCCCCAGACGGGGACAGTCACCGGATGGAACTTCCCGAGCTGGGTCTGCTCGAAGTCGACCTGGATGATCGGGTGCCCGGGGTAGATGCCGGTGTGGTTCGCGAACGAGGCGCCGAGCACGACCAGCAGATCGGCCTCGTTCATCACCCAGCTCGCCACCGGCGTGCCGCTGCGCCCGAGGACGCCGCAGGCGAGCGGGTGGTCGTCGGGGATCTGGCCCTTGGCCTTGAAGGTGGTGATCACGGGCGCCCCGAGGCGCTCGGCGAGCCCGGTGACGCCGTCGGTGTGCTCGCGCGCGCCGTAGCCGGCGATGATCACCGGCCGCTTCGAGCCGCGGATCAGGCGCAGCGACTCCCCCAGCGACTCTGCCGGCGGCGCGATCTCCTGCGATCCGATCCTGCCCTCGGGCCCGGACGCCTCGGCGTCGCCGGCCGGGATCGTCTGCACGTCGTCGGGGAAGATCAGGTGCGAGACGTCGCGCCGGAGCTTCGCGTGCTTCACGGCGAGCGTCATCAGCTCCGCATGCTTTGAAGAGGGGAGCACCGTCTGGCCCCACGCGGCGACCGGCTCGAACGCGGCGGCGAGGTCGACCTCCTGGAACGCGCCCGGCCCCAGCACCTGCGCCTCCACCTGGCCGGTCAGCGCGAGCACGGGCGCTCGGTCCACCTTGGCGTCCCAGAGGCCGGTCAGGAGATTGGTGGCACCGGGCCCGGCGATCGTCAGGCAGGCAGCGGGCTCGCCGGTGAGCTTGCCGTAGGCGGATGCCGCGAACGCCGCGGCGCCCTCGTGGCGGATGCCGATGTAGGTCAGGTTGCCGGCCTCCTCCTGGCGCCGGATCGCGTCGGCCAGGCCGAGGTTGGAGTGGCCGACCATGCCGAAGACATGCCGCACGCCCCAGTTGACCATGGTCTCGGCCATCACGTCCGAGACCGTCGGCACGTGGGGCGTGGGCGCCTCGACGGCCACGTAGACCCCCCCGTCGCGGACCTCGAGCGGGAAGCAGGTGGCCGTATCGACGAACTCGCCGGGCGAGCCTCCCGTGAGCGGGTCGTAGTCGAAGCCGTGCCACGGGCAGCGCAGGAGCCCGTTCTCGATCGAGCCCTCGCCCAGCGGGCCTCCCTGGTGCGGGCAGCGGTTGTCGAGCGCTGCGAAGCGGCCTTCGTGGTGGACCAGCGCGATCTCCTTCAGGCCCGCGTGCGCCGTCGTCACCCGGCCCTCGGGCAGATCCTCCGTGTCCAGGACCCGATGCCACTCCAGGTCCCGTTGGCCGTTCGCGTCCTCCGCGGCCGGGCTCTCGTTCTTGCTGTCGTTCCCCTCGCTCATCGCTTCCTCTCCGTTCGCTCGCGTAACAATCCGCTCGGAGATCAGTCCCCGAAGACATGGAAGCGCTACACCCCAAGCTCCCGCCCACCCTCCCCTCGACTCGCGACGCTCTCCACCGAGTGGCCGAGCAGCTCGTCGCCCCGGCCCGCAAGCCGGACAACGAGATCGCCCTGCGCCAGACTCCTGGAGGGTTCGGAACGCCCCCGTTCGAGCTGGACGGCGAAACGGTTCAGGTGGCGGTGGCCGGCGCCGAGCTGGTGCTCACGCGAGGCGCGGCAACCGAGCGGATCGCGTTGACCAGCCTCGCCGAGGCCGGCAGGAAGCTCGGTCCGGAGCTGCTCCCACAGGGCCCACCCGCGGACACCACCCCCCTGGACATCGACCTCGACGCCGCCGAGCGGTTGGCGGACTTCTACGCGTTCGCCGACTCGGCCCTGCGTCGCTTTCGCGAGAGCCTGCCCGCGGACGCCGACGCCTCGGAGATCAACCTCTGGCCCGAGCACTTCGACCTGGCCTTCGAGGCTGGCGCCGAGGCCGCTTCGCAGCGCGCCAACTACGGGGCGTCGCCGGGCGACGGCGACCACGCCGAACCGTACCTCTACGTGGGCCCCTGGGTTTCGCAGCCGAGCGGAGAGCTGTGGGACGCGACGGGTTTTTCCGGCGCCGAGCTGCCCTACTCACGACTTGCGGCCGGGCCCGACCAGGGGGGCGCCGCGCTGGAGTTCTTCCTCGCGCGCTGGGACGCCCTCCGGCGCTGACCGCTGCGCCCCGCTTCGGTCAGCGCTCCGCGAGCACCCGGCGCAGGATCTTCCCCGAGGGCGACTTGGGGATCTCCTCGACCCGCTCGATCAGCCTGATCCGCTTCTGCGGCGAGACCTGCTCGGCGACGTACTCCATGATCTCCTCGTCGCCGACCTCGTCGGAGGCGACCACGAACGCCTTGGGCAGCTCGCCGGCCTCCTCGTCGGGCACGCCGATGACGGCGGCGTCCGAGACCTTCTCGTGGCCCAGCAGCACCGCCTCGAGCTCGGCAGGCGGCACTTGGAAGCCCTTGTACTTGATCAGCTCCTTCAGCCTGTCGACGATCTCGAACTGGCCGGCGTCGTCCACCTCCGCCACGTCGCCGGTGTGGAGCCAGCCGTCGTCGTCGATGGTCTCGGCCGTCGCCTCGGGGTTGTTCAGATAGCCCCTCATCACCTGCGGCCCCCTGATCCACAGCTCGCCGCGCCCGGCGTCCTCGCCGCTCTCGGGATCGACGATCCGTGCCTCGGTGTCGGGGAGGGGCATCCCGATCTTGCCGCCGCGTCCCTCGCTTTCCCCGGGTGGGACGAGGTGCGTCACCGGGCTGGTCTCGGTCAATCCGTAGCCCTGCATCACCGGGCAGCCAACCCGCTCGGCCACCTGGTCGGCCAGGGCGGCCCCGAGCGGCGCGGCCCCGGACATGATCAGGTCCAGCGAGGAGAGGTCGCGACCGTCAACCGCGGGGTGCTTCGCGAGCGCGAGCGCGATCGGGGGCACGACGTATGCCTTGGTGACCCGGTGGCGCTCGATCAGGCCGAGGAACTGGTCGAGGTCGAACCGCGGCATGGTCACGATCCGCGCGCCGGATCGCAGTCCCAGGTTCATGATCACCGTCTGCCCGTAGATATGGAAGAAGGGGAGGACGGCGATCAGCACGTCGTCGGGGCTGGTGGGGAGCGCAGCCTGGGTCTGGATCAGGTTCGCGACCAGGTTTCGGTGGGTGAGCATCACGCCTTTGGGAAGGCCGGTGGTGCCGCTGGAGTAGGGAAGGACGGCCAGGTCCTCGGCCGGATCGATCACGGGCGACGGGGCGTCCGCCGGGTCGCGGATCAGCTCCGTGAACGGAGTCGCACCCTCGGCCTCGCCGACGACGAAGACCTCATCCGCGTCGGCGCCGGCGGCCGCCTCGCGGGCGGCCTCCAGGAAGGGCGCCACGGTGATCAGGATACGCGCGCCCGAGTCGCTCAGCTGGTGCTCCAGCTCGCGGGCGGTGTAGAGCGGGTTCGCGGTGGTGTTGGTGGCGCCGGCGGCGCAGACCCCGTGGAAGGCGACCGCGTACTCGGGCAGGTTCGGCAGGTAGAGCGCGACGACGTCCCCGCGCCCGATCCCGCGCTCGGACAGGCCCGCGGCGAGGCCCTCGACCGCTCGCTTGAACTGGGCGCCGGTGATCTCGCGGCCGCTGGGGCCGTCAACGAGCACGGCCTTGTCGTCGGCGACGCCCCCGAGGACGTGGGAGGCGATGTCCTGGTTCGGGATCTCGACGCTCGCAAGTGGGCTGGTGTAGGTCAGGGCGGCTCCTCCGCGGTGGGCTGGGCGGCGAGACTAACGGCCACTGCGTATCGTCCGCGTCGTGCGACTCGGGATCCTCACCGGCGGTGGCGATTGCCCCGGGCTGAACGCGGTCATCCGCGCCGTGGTGCGCAAGGGCATCTCCGAGCACGGGCACGAGTTCGTCGGCTACCGCGACGGCTGGCGCGGTCCACTCGAGGGCGTCTCGGCCCCGCTCGCGATCGCCGACGTGCGGGGGATCCTGCCCCGCGGCGGCACGATCCTCGGCTCCTCGCGGACGAACCCCACCAAGGAGGAGGACGGGATCGAGCGCGTCCGGGCAACCCTCGAGCGCGACGGGGTCGAGGGCCTGATCGCGATCGGCGGCGAGGACACCCTCGGCGTCGCGACCCGCCTCCACGAGGAGGGTGTCCGGGTGGTCGGCGTGCCGAAGACGATCGACAACGACCTCGGCGCCACCGACTACACCTTCGGCTTCGACACGGCGGTCAACATCGCGATGGGCTCGATCGACCGCCTTCACACCACGGCCGAGAGCCACAAGCGGACGCTGATCGTGGAGGTGATGGGCCGCCACGCGGGCTGGATCGCCTTCCACGCCGGCCTCGCGGGCGGAGCCAACGTGATCCTGATCCCCGAGCAGCCGTTCGACCTCGAGCGGGTCTGCGCCTACATCGTGCGGCGCTTCGAGAGCCAGTACGCGCCGATCGTGGTCGTCTCCGAGGGCGCCGAGCCGAAGGGCGGGATGCCGATCACCGAGGAGGGCGCGACCGACGCCTTCGGTCACGCGCGGCTCGGCGGCATCGGCCAGTGGCTGGAGGCCGAGATCGAGGAGCGCACGGGCAACGAGGCCCGGGCCACAGTCCTCGGCCATGTCCAGCGCGGCGGCACGCCGACCGCGTTCGACCGGGTCCTGGCCACGCGTTTCGGGCTGCACGCGATCGACGCGGCTCAGGGGGGCCGCTGGGGCCAGATGACCGCCCTGCGGGGAACGGAGATCGAGCTGGTCGAGCTGGCCGAGGCGACCGCGGAGCTGAAGCTGGTGCCGCCCGAGCTTTACCGCGAGGCCGAGGTCTTCTTCGGCTGATGCGCGCGGCGCCGCTCGCCGTGGCGCTCCTGGCCGCGGTGCCCTGGGCTGCGGCCGGCTGCGGTGGCTCGGGCGACGCGCCCGCGGGCGCCAAGCTCATGGTCTACGTCAGCGTGCCGTTGAGCGGGCCGGAGGCAAGGCGTGGGCTGGCGGTTGCGAACGGGGCGGAGGAGGCGCTGCTCGAGGCCGGCGGCGCGGCCGCGGGCGCGCGCGTCGAAGCCGTCGTGCTCGACTCGGGGCCGGGGGTGAGCGCCTCAGGGGCGCCGCCGCCGGAGGCCGACCCGGCGCGCGCCGCCGCCAACGCTCGCGAGGCGAGCGAGGACTCGACCGCGATCGCCTACGTCGGCGAGCTCGACTCTCAGACGACGAAGACCTCGCTGCCGATCACCAACGACGCCCGCATGCTCCAGATCTCGCCGTCGGCCGGCGCGGTCGAGCTGGTGGCCCCGTTCGAGGGCTCGGACGAGATCCCGCCCGAGACCCAGCCCTCCGGCGCGCGGACCTTCGGCACGCTCGCGGCGCTCGACGGCGACCCGCGCGAGCTTGGCGCCGAGGCGATGGCCCTGGTGCTCGACTCGATCGAGCGCGCGAGCAATCCGCTCGACCGCGCCTCCGTGGTCGAGGCGTTCCTGGCAACCGGGGAGCGCGATTCCCCTCTGGGCGCCTACGCGATCGACGAGCTGGGGCGCGCCGAGCCGGCCGGTGCCCGCTACAACAGGTCGCGCAGCGCCGGCTCCAGTTCGGGGAAGCGGAACTCGTAGCCGAGGTCAAGGGCACGACGAGGGACGACGCGCAACGAGGTCGTTACCGCGTCGGCCAGCTCCCCCCCGCGCAGGAGCCGCACGGCGAGCTTCGGTGCGGGGACCACGGCCGGACGGCGGAGCACCCCGCCGAGCGCCTTCGAGAACTCGCGGTTCGTCACCGGATTCGGGGCGCAAGCGTTGACGATGCCGCTTGCCTCGGTGTTCTCGAGCGCCCACAGGAGCAGCCCGACCGCGTCATCGCGGTGAATCCAGGGCAGGTACCAGTCGCCGCCGGCGAGGGGACCGCCCACGCCGAGCTTGAACGGGAGCAGCAGCTCCTTCAGTAGGCCCGTCTCGGCGTCCAGCACCGGGGCGGTGCGCAGGATCGCGACCCTGAGCCCCGCGGCCTCAGCCCCACGCGCGGCCTCCTCCCACTCGACGACCAGGCGCGAGAGCCACTCCTCACCGGCGGGAGCCGACTCGTCGATTATCGCCTCGCCGCAGTCCCCGTAGTAGCCGACGGCCGACTGGCTCACGAGCACCTTCGGGCCGTTGCCGGCCGCGGCGAGCCCGTCAACGAGGTTCTTCGTCGCGCGGACGCGGCTGTCGCGGATTCGCTCCTTCGCCTCGGGCGTGAGGCGCTGGTTGATCTCCTCGCCGATCAGGTTGACCACCGCGTTCACGTCCTCGAACGCCTCCGCGGGCGGACGCTCGGTTGCCGGCTGCCACGCGTGCCAGGTGACCGTGGGGTTGGTGGCGCGCGCGCGCTCGGGATCGCGGCTGAGCCCGACGACCTCCTTGCCGCGGGCGAGCAGCGCGTCCGCCACCGCCGAGCCGATCGTCCCGCTCGCCCCGGTGATCAGGACCCTCATGTCGTCGTACCCGCCAAGATCGCTGCCCGCCTACGTCCGGGCGCCGGAAAACCTAACGAGTCGCGGCCCTCGGCCGCGGCCGCCTACTCGACCGCGGCGAAGGTGCCGGTCTCCTCAGAGACCCTCGCCAGCCCGGCCCGGCGCGACTCCTCCACCACCGCCTGCGCCACGGCAGGCGCCACGTCGCGGTCGAAGACCGAGGGGATGATGTAGTCCTCGGTGAGATCGTCCTCGGAAACCACCTGCGCGATTCCCTGCGCGGCGGCGAGCTTCATCTCCTCGGTGATCTGGGGGGCGCCGGCGTCCAGGGCACCGCGGAAGATGCCCGGGAAGCACAGCACGTTGTTGATCTGATTCGGGTAGTCCGAGCGGCCGGTGGCCATGATCCGCACGTAGGGCTCGGCTTCCTCGGGCATCACCTCGGGCGTCGGATTCGCCATCGCGAACACGATCGCGTCGTCCGCCATGCGATCGAGGGCGGACGCCTCGATCAACCCCGGCCCCGAGAGGCCGATGAATACGTCGCAGCCCTCGATCACCTCGGCCGGCGCGCCCTGGCGCCCGCCGGGGTTCGAGTTCTCGGCGTACCAGCGCTTGATCTCGCTCATCTCCCCGGACGCGTAGTCCTCGCGCTCGGTTGAGAGCGCGCCCCGCCGGTCGCAGCCGATCACGTCGGTGACGCCGGACGCCAGCATCATCTTGGTCACCGCGACGCCGGCCGCGCCGAGGCCCAGGACCAGGACCCGCAGCGAGGAGATCGGCTTGCCCACGATCTTCAGCGCGTTGAACAGGGCCGCCATGGTCACCACCGCGGTGCCGTGCTGATCGTCGTGAAACACCGGGATGTCCAGGTCCCGCTTGAGGGTCTCCTCGATGTAGAAGCAGCGGGGCGCCGAGATGTCCTCGAGGTTGATGCCGCCGAACGACGGCGCGATCAGCTTCACCGCCTGGATGATCTCGTCGGGATCGTTCGTATCGAGGCAGATCGGCCAGGCGTCGACCGCGGCGAACTCCTTGAACAGCATCGCCTTGCCCTCCATCACCGGCATCGCCGCCTCGGGGCCGATGTCGCCCAGGCCAAGCACGGCGGAGCCGTCGGAGACGACCGCGACCGTGTTCTTCTTGATCGTCAGGTCGAACGCCTTCGAGCGGTCGTTGGCGATCTCGGTGCAGACGCGCGCGACGCCGGGCGTGTATGCCATCGAGAGGTCGTCGCGCGTCTTCAGCGGGTACTTGTTGGTCTGCTCGATCTTGCCGCCGCGGTGCATCGCCAGCGTCCGGTCCACGTAGTCGAGGACACGGGCGCCACGCGTCGACCCGATCGCCCGGAGGATCTGCTCCCAGTGCTCCTGGTCGCGGGCGTCGATCGTGAACTCGCGAACCCGCTTGCCCTCGGCCCCGGCCCCGGGGACGAGGTCGACGCCCTGAAGCGCTCCGCCGGCCTCGGCGATCTGCGCGGTGAGCTTCCCCAGCGGCTCCTGGCGCGCGTCCAGCTCGACGCGCACCGTCACCGAGAACTGAGCGCTTACGGATGGGGCAGCCACGGGCGCGGATCATAGATGCGGCGTGGCCGGCCGACCGGTCATCGCTTAGCTGCAACGACGGGGACGCCGGGTCAGCCGCGCCTGTCGCATTAG
>Ga0299913_10002622_pt1 | contig 14307 bp, 13 predicted proteins | sample RVTome_9_FD_201360 | JGI IMG/M metagenome (GOLD analysis project Ga0299913, IMG submission 201360) | Soil microbial communities from uranium-contaminated site in the Upper Colorado River Basin, Wyoming, United States - RVT155D38 (version 2) ... | reverse complement strand
GCCAGCCAAGCAGGAGGACGCACGCGGCTGCGGCGGCTCGGACTGCAATCATTGTCGGCTCCCCCGTTACACCTGTCTGATAATACCGTCAGTTTAGTGAGTTCGGTGGAGGGCGACAACGGCCAAGGCGGCCTGCGGGCGCCGCTACATGCTTCCGATCACCAGGTCGTCGCGGTGCACGATTTCGGTGCGACCGGCAATCCCGAGGATCATCAGGATGTCGCCCGAAGGCCGCCCGCGGATCTTTTCGGCATCCTCGGCATCATAGGCCACCAGCCCGCGGCCGACTTCGACACCGTCCGGGCCGCGGATGATCACCGCGTCGCCGCGCGCGAAGTTGCCGTCGATACGGATGACGCCCGCCGGGAGCAGGCTGGTGCCGCGCCGTAGCGCCGCAACTGCGCCGGCGTCGATGGTCAGCGTGCCTTTCGGCTCAAGCGAACCGGCAATCCATCTCTTGCGCGCCGTCACCGGATTCGCGGGCGTCAGGAACCACGTGCAGGCGGAGCCGTCGGCGATCCGTCGAAGCGGGTGCTCGACGCGGCCCGAAGCGATCACCATGTGCACGCCCGCGCTGGTGGCGATCTTGCCCGCCTCGATCTTGGTACGCATGCCGCCGCGCGCCAGTTCCGACTCGGACGCGCCTGCCATCGCTTCGATCTCGGGCGTGATACGCGGCACAAGCGGTACGAGCTTGGCCCCCGCGCGGCCGGGCGGCGCGTCGTAGAGGCCGTCGACATCCGACAGGAGCACCAGCAGATCGGCGCTCGTCATGGTGGCGACACGGGCGGCGAGGCGATCGTTGTCGCCATAGCGGATTTCGTTGGTGGCCGTGGTGTCGTTTTCGTTGATCACCGGGACCGCGCGCCATTCCAGCAGCTTGCCGATGGTGGAGCGGGCATTGAGATAGCGGCGGCGCTCCTCGGTATCGCCCAGCGTCACGAGCACTTGGCCGGCGGTGATGCCGTGTCGGGACAGGGCCTCGGCCCAGGTGCGCGCCAGTTCGATTTGCCCAACGGCAGCGGCGGCCTGGCTGTCTTCGAGCTTCAGCACGCCCTTCGGCAGCTTCAGTAGGCTGCGGCCGAGCGCGATGGCGCCGGACGAAACCACCATCACGTCGCGCTTTTCGCGATGCAGAGAGGCCAGATCTTCCGCCAGCGCGCCGAGCCAAGCATCGCGCAGCCGGCCCGCCTCGACGTCGACGAGGAGCGCGGAGCCCACTTTGACGACAATGCGCCGGAAAGAGGCGAGCGACGGGGCGGACATTGGCCTTCCAAAGCCATGCGGGTGATGCAGTGCGGCCTGTCTAGAGCAGCCTCGCCCTGGCGACAATGGTGCCCTAATCTCGCATTTGGGCAGTTTTGCCCCGATGGTGAATAGTTCCGCGTGGGAGGCCGGCCATGGACGACAAGACCCGTCCCGATCAGCTGCGGGAAGCGAAGAATCCGCTGTTCAACGACCGCAAGCTGAAGCTCGGGACGTTCTGCTCCAATCTCAGCCACGGCTGCGCCATCTCCAGCGTCGAAGGCGTGCTGGAAGCCAATTGGCCGAGCACCCTCGCGCTGGCCCAGATGGGCGACGCGATGCAATTCGAGGCGCTGGTGCCGGTCGGCCGCTGGAAGGGCTTCGGCGGCACCACGAACTTCAATGGAGCGGGCTTTGAGTCGTTCTCCTGGGCCTCGGCGATAGGCGCCTCGACCAAGCATCCCAGCATCTTCGCGACATCGCACGTGCCGACCATCCATCCCGTGATGGCGGCGAAGCAAAGCACCACCATCGATCATGTGACCGGCGGCCGCTTCAGCCTCAACGTCGTCACCGGCTGGTACAAGCCGGAGATTGAGATGTTCGGCGAAGACCAGCTCGAGCACGACACGCGCTACGACCGCGCGATCGAATGGCTCGAGATCATCAAGCTGCTGTGGACGCGCGAGGACGAGTTCGACTACGACGGCAAGTTCTATAAGATCAAGAAAGGCTGGCTGCAGCCGAAGCCGATCCAGAAGCCGTATCCGGTGGTGATGAACGCCGGCGGCTCGGACAAGGGGCGCCACTACGCGGCAAAATACTGCGACGTCGCGTTCATCGTGCTGCAGTCGCACAAGTTCGAGGACGTGCGCGAGCACGTCTCCCGCTATCGCGACTTTGCCCGCAAGGAATACGGCCGCGAAATCCAGGTCTGGACCAACGCCTATATCGTGCAGGGCGAGACCGAGGCGGACGCCAAGAAGTTCTTCGACTACTACGTGCACGAGAAGGGCGACTGGGTCGCGGTCGACAATCTCACCCGGACGCTTGGCATCAATGCGCAGACCATGCCGCCCGATGTGGCGCTGGCGCTCAAGGCGCACTTCATCGCCGGCTGGGCCGGCTATCCGATCGTCGGCACCAAGGAGAAAGTGGTCGACGAACTGGCGACGCTCTCACGCGCAGGCTTCGACGGCGTAATCCTATCGTGGGCGAAGTACGTCGAGCAGATGCGCGAGTTCCAGGAGGTCACGTATCCGCTGGTGGTACAGGCGGGGTTGCGCTAGCCCAGCGGCCCCGGCTTCAATCGCGTCAGGTCGAAACGGTCCACCTCGCGCAGCATCTCGACAAATCCGCGTGCGCCATGGTCGAGCGAGGCCGCGCCTTTTTCGCCGGTCGCGAGGCTTGCATCGCCGACGCCGCCTGAAGGATGCAGGTCCTGCGTCATCCAGCCGAAGCCAATCGGCCGGTAAGTGTTGAGCCAGCGGAATTCCTGTTCCATGGCGAGGCTCGCCGGCGCGAAATTGCCGGCCTTGTCCATGCGCACCGTGTCCGGGCGCGCCGCGCGCATGATCGAAGTTTCGATGTCGCCGGCGTGGATGCCATGCCGCCGCTCGGGACCGCTGAACGCGCCCTCGGGATAGCCGAAGCGATGCCAAGCAGCGGTGATCACCAGCATATCGAGCCGCCTGCGCAGGTCACGGGCGACGATGTCCATGCCCGAGACATTGCCGCCGTGACTGGTCACCAGCACCAGCTTGCGGATGCCGGCGCGATGCACGCTTTCGCCGATCTCGGTCCAGGCGCGGATGACCGTCTCGGCTGAGAACGAGAGCGTTCCGGGAAAGCGCAGGTGTTCGTCGGACTGGCCGATCGCCTGCACCGGCAGGAAGGTCACCGGGATATCGTTTGGCATCTGTTCGGCGGCGCGCGTGAGATAGGCCTCGGCGATGTAGCGATCGACGCCGAGCGGCAGGTGCGGCCCGTGCTGCTCGGTGGCGGCCAGCGGCAGCACCGCGATCCAGCGCGCCGAATCGGCGGCGCCGAAATCCTCCCACGTCATTTCCGACCACTGGCGTTTGGGCAGCATGCGCCGTTACACCACGTTTGTTGCGGCCGCGAAAGCGGCGCGGCTGACCCAGGCGCGTATTTCGCAGCGAGCGGTTACCGATACGCGGCGCCGAGGTCGCGGAATGACAATTGAGAAGCCGTCCACTATTGTCCCGCCGCCGGACCCAGCCAGGGAGAAGACGATGTCGCCGCCAGCCCGTTTTCGACGAGTTGTCCAGGCCGCCGGCCTGGCCCTTGCCGCGGCCTTTGCGACGTCGCCGGCGCAATCTCTCGACAAGGTCCGGTTCGGCACCAACTGGGTCGCCGAGGCCGAACACGGTGGCTTCTACCAAGCCGTCGCCGACGGCACCTATCGCCAGCACGGGCTCGATGTGACGATCGTGCCCGGAGGGCCGAATGTGAACAACCGCATCCTGCTGCCGGTCGGCAAGCTCGATTTCTACATGAGCGCCAACTCGCTGCAGGCCTTCGATGCGGTGGAAAACAATATTCCGGTCGTCACCGTGGCGGCGGTCTTTCAGAAGGATCCGCAGGTGCTGCTCGCGCACCCGGGCATGGGCATCGAGAAGCTCACCGACCTGAAGAAGTTGACGCTTTTCATCTCCAAAGAGGGAATGACCACTTACTTCCAGTGGCTCAAGGCCGACTTCGGTTTCGATGAAAACAAGGTCAAGCCCTACACGTTCAATCCGCAGCCGTTCCTGGCCGACAAGAATTCTGCGATGCAGGGCTATGTCACCTCGGAGCCGTTTGCGCTCGAGACCATCGGCAAGATCAAGCCGAAGATCTTCCTGCTCGCCGACGACGGCTTCTCGCCGTATTCGACGCTGATCGAGACGCGCCGCGATCTGGTCGCCAACAAGCCCGATCTGGTAAAGCGTTTCGTCGATGCCTCGATGATCGGCTGGTACAAGTATCTCTATCACGACAACTCGGCGGCCAACGCCCTCATCAAGAAGCACAATCCGGAGATGAGCGACGCGCTGATCGGCTACTCGGTCGACAAGATGAAGCAATACGGCATTGTCGACTCCGGCGACACGTTGAAACTCGGCATCGGCGCCATGACCGAGTCGCGGATGATGGGCTTCTATGCCTCGATGCTGCGGGCCGGCGTGGTCAAGCCAGGTCTCGACGTCAAGCGCTCCTATACGCTGCAGTTTGTCAACAAAGGCGTCGGGCTCAGGCTGCGGCCGAAAAAATAGCTGCACCACGTGACAAGCGCATCGCTCGTCTCGCTCCGCAACGTCGGCAAGGCGTTCGCCAATGGAATTGTTGCCCTGGATGGTCTCGATCTTGACGTGCGCGAGGGTGAGTTCCTGTCGTTGCTTGGGCCGTCGGGCTGCGGCAAATCGACGGCGCTCCGCGTTATCGCAGGCTTGAGCGGGCCTTCCGCCGGTGAGGTGGATTGGCGGGACAACAGCTTGCGTCGGCAGATCGGCTTCGTGTTCCAAGAACCGACGCTGATGCCGTGGGCGACCGTTGCCGACAATGTGCGGCTGCCGTTGAAGCTGCATGGTGAGAGCGCCACAGCATCCGCACCGCGAGTACAAGAGGCGCTTGAGCGTGTGGGTCTGACCGCCTTCGCCGGCGCCTATCCGCGAGAACTCTCCGGCGGGATGAAGATGCGCGTGTCGATCGCACGGGCGCTGGTGACACAGCCGGCGCTGTTGTTGATGGACGAGCCGTTCGCCGCGCTCGACGAGATCAATCGATTCAAGCTCAACGACGATCTGTTGGCGCTTTGGCGCACGCTCGGCAAGACGATCGTGTTCGTGACACACTCGGTATTCGAGTCGGTCTATCTTTCGTCCCGCATCGTCGTGATGACCAGCCGACCGGGCCGCGTCTTCACCGAGCTTGCTGTCGATGCGCCGCGCCCGCGTGAGGCGGGCTTCCGCACGTCGGCGGAGTATGCGGCGCTGTGCCGGAAGGCGTCCGAGGCGCTAGCAGGCGCGATGGAGGAGGGCGCATGACCACCGGCTCCGGGATGCGCAACGATGCCGCGCGCCGCGAGACGCTGCGCCGCATCGTGCTGCCCATCATCGTGCTGGTGCTGGTCATCGTGATCTGGGACCTGATTGTATGGCTCAACGACATTCCGCCATTCGTGCTGCCAAGCCCAGGCTTGGTGTTCTCCACGCTGATCGCCGACCGGGACATCCTCTTCGCTTCGCTGCTCGTGACTCTGGAGACAACGGTTGAGGGCTTCTTGCTCGCCGCCGTCGGCGGTATTGGGCTTGCGGTGCTGTTTAATCAATCGCGGGCGCTTGAACACGCGCTTTACCCTTACGCGATCATCCTGCAAGTGACGCCGGTCGTGGCGATCGCGCCGCTGCTCCTGATCTACCTGCCGCAGCAGGGCGCGGTCTTGGCCTGTGCCTGGATCGTGGCGTTCTTCCCGGTGCTTGCCAACACCACGCTCGGCCTCAACTCGGTCGACCACAATCTCGTGTCGCTGTTCGACCTCTACGGAGCCAAGCGCCGGCAGATTCTCTGGTACCTGAAGCTGCCGGCCGCGCTGCCGCAGATTCTCGGCGGCCTGCGCATTGCCGGCGGGCTCGCGCTGATCGGCGCGGTGGTGGCGGAGATTGCGGCAGGCTCCGCCGGGGCAGGCTCGGGGCTTGCATACCGCATCGCCGAATCTGGCTACCGGCTCAACATTCCGCGCATGTTCGCGGCGCTGCTCCTGCTTTCGGTCGCCGGCATCGTCATCTATTTCGCGCTGGCGCTGGTGTCGCACCTGATGCTGCGCCGCTGGCACGAAAGCGCCGTGCGGCGGGAGGCGTAGTCACCCCAGCGCCAGCCGCACGGCGATCCCGAGCGCCGCCATCACCACGATCAGCTCGATCAAGCCGCGGTGCAGCACGAAGGCCAGCGCTGCCGCGATGGCGGCAAGCGCCGTCACCTTCAGGTCGAGCGCCAGGGGATCGAAGGCGAACCAGCGCAGCACGCCCGCGCGCTGCTCGCTCACCTGCCCGAACAGCACATGCAGCGCAAACCAGACCGAGAGGTTGAGTACCACGCCCACCACCGCGGCCGTGATGGCGGCGAGCGCGCCGGCGAGGCGGCGATCGGACCGCAGCCGCTCGATGTAGGGTGCGCCGACGAAGATCCACATCATTGACGGGACGAACGTCACCCATGTGGTCAGCGCCGCGGCGATCAGTCCGGCGGCGAGCGGCGTGAACGGGGCGGGATTGCCGTAAGCGGCAAGGAAGCCGACGAATTGCGTCACCAGGATCAGCGGTCCCGGCGTGGTCTCGGCGAGCCCAAGCCCGTCGACCATCTGCTCGGGCGTCATCCACCCGTGGGTCTCGACCGCGGCCTGCGCCATGTAGGCCAGCACCGCGTAGGCACCGCCGAACGTGACCACGGCGAGTTTGGAAAAGAACACGCCGACCGTCGTGAGCACGTGGCCGCCGCCGAGCGCGACTGCCGCCAGCCCGACCGGCGCCCACCAGGCGATGAGTCCGATCGAGACGGCGGTCGATGCCTGGCGCCAAGCGCCCGCAATGGGCGCGATGGCCGCATCGACCGGCTTGAGCGCCAGCAGTTGCGGGGCTTGTTGCCCCGCGACGAATCCGATCACGGCGGCGGTGAACAAGATCAACGGAAACGGCAATGCCAGGAAGAAGATGCCGATGAACGCGGCCGCCGCGAGTGCGATCAGGGTGGGTGTCTTGAGGGCGCGCTTGCCGATCCGGATCAGCGCCTCGACCACGATCACCAGCACGGCGGCCTTGATGCCGAACAGCGCGCCGTCGACCCAGCTCACGCCGCTTCCGAGCACGTAGATCAGGCTCAGGCCCAGCATCACGAATGCGCCGGGCAGCACGAACAGGATGCCGGCCGCAAGCCCGCCGCGCATGCCGTGCATCAGCCAGCCAATGTAGGTGGCAAGCTGCTGCGCCTCCGGGCCCGGCAGCAGCATGCAGAAGTTGAGCCCATGCAGGAAGCGCGGCTCGTCGATCCATTTTTTCTCGTCGACCAGCACGCGATGCATCATCGCGATCTGGCCGGTCGGGCCGCCGAACGACAGGCAGCCGATCTTGAACCAGACCTTGAGTGCTTCGGCGAAGGTCGGCTTCACGGCTGCTCCGCCGGTGTCCTCAATCGTGGCCATATCGTTCATGCCGCTTTCGCCGGCCAGTTGTGGCGTTCCTCGGCGGCGAAGCGCAGCCAGGCGAACAGCGCGTCGTAGACTGCGAAGCCTCTTGGCAACAGCGCGTGATCGTCGTCGCCGGCGAGCACGGACAGGCCGAGCGACACCGCGTGCAGGCCGGCCGCCTCCGGCGCGAGATCGGGACGGGCAGTGTCGGCGCCGCGCACGATCAGCGCAAGTCGCGCCAGCGACGGCTCCGCCTCCAGCCCGAACAGCTTGAGCATGGTGTCGAAGGTGCAGCGCGGACCCTCATGGCTCAGCTCGATGCCTTCGATATCGAATGGCACCGCGCCGCTCTCCCTGGCGACGGCCGGCACCTCCGGCGGATCGACGAACAAAATGCGTGCGTCCGGATCGATGAAGCGCTGGATCAGCCACGGGCAGGCGATGCGGTCGATCTTCGGCCGCCGCCTGGTGACCCAGAGGCTCGGCCGGTTCGGTGCGAAACGGTCGCGCGCGGCCTTGTCGACCAGCGGCAATCCGGCCTCGCTCCAGCCGGCATAGCCGCCGGCCAGCACCGACGCCGCAACGCCCTGCTGGCGCAGCGTCGCGGCGACCGTCTGGCTCAGTTCATGGCCAGCCTTGCAGGCGACCACGACCGGCTTGGTCCGGTCTAACGCTTGTATTGCGTCACGATGGCCGGCCGTATCGAGCCACGTCGAGCCGGGAATGATCCCCGCAGCAGCCTCGTAGATTTCGCGCCGGCGCACGTCGAGAATCTGCGGGACATCCGCAGTTCCGATCTGCGACCAGACGTCGGTGGGTACAACAAAAAAGGCCAAGCTCATGGTCTCCTCCACAACGGAAGGAGACGGTGCTTGGGCCCTCGGCCTTACGGGGCGACCGTCGTTGGCCCCGCTGTGGCTTTCCTACCCGATATTGCAGCCAGGTTCAATATGACGCCTGCAACGCCGCCTTGTGGCGAATGCCCTCGCCAGTCGCTGTGGCTTTCGCTATCCCCTCCCGATGAACGATCCCGCCATCCAACATCGGCAGCGGCTGATCGGCATCGCGCTGATGTGCGGGGCCGTGGCGGCGTTCTCGGGCCTCGATGCCACCGCCAAGTATCTCAACGGCCACATGGATACGATGCAGGTGGTGTGGGCGCGCTACACCGGCGCGTTTCTCCTCGCGTTCGCCGTCTCCAATCCGCTCACGCGCCCCGGCTTGATGCGGACGCGCCGGCCGATTCTGCAAATTGTGCGCTCGGCGCTGCTGCTCGGGTCGAGCATCTTCAATTTCCTGGCGTTCCGGTATCTGCAGCTCGATCAGGCGCTGTCGATCCTGTTTTCGGTTCCCTTCATGGTGGCGGCGCTCGCCGGGCCGATGCTTGGCGAATGGATCGGCTGGCGGCGGTGGACCGCCATCCTGGTCGGCTTCTCCGGCGTCCTGCTGGTGATGCGGCCGGGGCCAACGGGCTTCGATCCCGCCATGCTGTACTCGGTCGGTTCGGCCGTGTGCTACGCGTTCTACGGCATCGCAACGCGGTTCCTGGCACGCAGCGACTCCAACGATACGACGCTGTTCTACACCAACGTCGTCGGCACCGTGGTGATGCTGCCGGTTGTGCTGTTCGTCTGGACGACGCCGGCGAGCGTCCTGATTGTCATACTGATGTTCCTGATGGGCGGGCTCGGCAGCTTCGGCCACTATCTGCTGATTGCCGCGCACCGCCTCGCGCCCGCGTCGATCCTGTCGCCGTTCATGTATACCCAGTTGATCTGGGCGGTGACGCTTGGCTATCTCGTATTCGAGCAGCTTCCCGACCGCTGGACCTTGGCGGGCGCGGGCATTGTCATCGCATCCGGGCTCTACATCCTCAACCGCGAACGCAAGATGCACAGCGTCGAAGCCACACGGGCCACCACCGATGCCGCCGGTCCGCATTGAGTGCATCCAGTACGATGACTGATCTTGCGACGGCCCGCCGCCAGCGCCTGATGGGCATCGGCCTGATGTGCGTCGCGGTGGCGTGCCTCACCGGCATCGACGTCATCGCCAAGTATCTCAATCACTACATGGACACGATCGAGGTGGTGTGGGCGCGCTACACCAGTGCCTTTGTGCTGGCCCTGATGGTTTCCAATCCCATCACGCGCCCCGGGCTACTGATCACCCGCCGGCCGGGATTGCAGTTCGCCCGCGCGATGCTCATGGTGGCCGGCACCTCACTCAACGTGCTGGCGCTGCGCTATCTGCAGATCGACCAGACGCTGTCGATCCTGTTCTCCACGCCGTTCCTGGTCGCCGCCATGGCGGGGCCGATGCTGGGCGAATGGGTCGGCTGGCGGCAATGGGCGGCGATTGCGGTCGGCTTCCTCGGCGTGCTGCTGGTGATCCGCCCCGGCTTCGGCGGCCTGCATCCGGCGGCGTTCCTGTCGGTGGCGACCGCGTGCTGCTATGCACTCTATGGCATCGTTACGCGGCTGCTGACGCGGACCGATTCCAACGAGACGCAGCTCTTCTACGGCAACTTCATCGGCGCGCTGACCCTGTCGGCCGTGGTGTGGCTGGTGTGGACGCCGCCGCAGAGTTGGTTCATCGTGCTGCTGATGGTCATTACCGGCGCGATTGGCAGCGTCGGGCATTACCTCCTGATCGCCGCCCACAAGCTCGCTCCGCCGGCACTGATCACGCCGTTCATGTACACCCAGCTCGTCTGGGGCATCGCGCTCGGTTATCTGGTGTTCAATCAACTGCCCAGCGCCTGGACGCTCGCCGGCGCGGCGATCGTCATCGGCTCCGGCCTCTACATCTTCAACCGCGAGCGCAAGCATGGCGCGGAAGCCGCGCGGCCCGGTGGATCGCCAAAGTCCCATTGACTTGCGCGCGGTTGGCCTGAATCTGTCCGTCAGAAACGGGAGTGCGAACAATGGCCGATGCGAAGGCCGAAGTCCTGATGGTCGGCCCGGCGAAAAAGCTGATCGTCGATGGGCTCGATGCCGCGTTCAAGCTGCACGTCATGGCGCGCGCCAACGACGGCGAAGCGCTTGTCGCCGAGATCGCGCCGCGCGTGCGCGCGATCGCGTCGAGCGCGCCGTCCGCCAAGGTCGATCGCGCGCTGATCGAGCGGCTGCCGCATCTGGAAATCATCTCCAGTTTCGGCGTCGGCTACGACAATATCGACGTCAAGACCGCCGTCGAGCGCGAGATCGTTGTCTGCAATACGCCTGAGGTGTTGACCGAAGAGGTTGCCGATACCGCGCTCGGGCTCCTGCTCTGCACGGTGCGCGAATTTCCCCAGGCTGAGCGATATCTGCGGGCGGGAAAATGGACGTCCGGTGACTATCCGCTCAGCAAGGCGAGCCTGCGCAACCGCACGGCCGGCATCGTTGGGCTCGGCAACATCGGCAAGGCGATCGCGCGAAGGCTTGATGCGTTCGGCGTGCCGGTTGTCTACCACACGCGAAATCCCCGGAGTGACGTCGCTTACCGTTACTATCCGAAGCTTATCGACATGGCACGCGACGTCGATACGCTGATCGTAATCACGCCCGGGGGCGCGGCGACCCGGAACCTGATCGACGCCGAAGTGCTAAGGGCGCTGGGCCCAAGCGGAATCCTGATCAACATGTCGCGCGGTTCCGTGGTCGACGAGGCCGCTCTGATCAAGGCGCTGCAGGACCGCGCGATCCACTCCGCCGGCCTCGACGTGTTCGTGCATGAGCCGAACGTGCCGAAGGAGCTGATCGCGATGGAGCATGTGGTGCTGTTCCCGCATCTCGGCTCATCGTCGCAATTTACCCGGGCCAAGATGGAGCAGCTTGTGGTTGACAACCTGCTTGCCTGGCAGGCTGGTAAGCCGGTGCTGACGCCGGTGCCGGAAACGCGCTGGCCGGTGAAGGCAAGGTAGCGTAGCCGCTAGGCTCCGCCGTCAGCCGTCCGCGCCGCGCGCTGATGCGCCGGGCCTTGCTGCTGCACCAGATTGTGCGCGGTGTTGATCAGCCCCAGGTGCGAGAAGCCCTGCGGAAAGTTGCCGACCAGCCGCTTGCGCACGGGATCGTATTCTTCCGACAGCAGGCCGAGATGGTTGCGCAGCGACAGCAGCCGTTCGAACAACTCCACCGCTTCCTCGCGCCGTCCGCTCAGCACATAGGCGTCCGCAAGCCAGAAGCTGCAGGCGAGAAACGCGCCCTCCGTTCCGCCGACACCGTCGTCAGTGGTGTCGGTGGAATAGCGCAGCACGAAGCCGTCGCGCAGCAAGGTCTGCTCCACGGCCTTGACGGTGCCGGTGATGCGCGGGTCGTCGGGTGGGAGAAATCCGACCTGCGGCATCAGCAAGAGGCTCGCGTCGAGCGTCTTGCCGCCATAGTACTGGGTGAACGTGTTCCCCGCGGTATTGAATCCGTTCGAACAGACATCGGCATGGATCGTGTCGCGCACCTTGCGCCAATGATCCACCGGGCCCGGCACGCCATATTGCTCGGCCAGTTTCACGGCCCGGTCGAAGGCGACCCAGCACATCATCCGCGAGTGAGTGAAGGCGCGCGGCGGTCCGCGCACCTCCCAGATGCCATTGCCGAGGCTCTGCCAGATCGTCTCCAGATGATCGAGCACCACGGTCTGGAACTGGCCGCCTTTGTCGAGGGGCCCAAGTCCGGTCTGGCGCGCGGCATAAAGCGTTTCGGCGATCTCGCCGTAGACGTCGAGTTGGACCTGATCGACGGCGGCATTGCCGATCCGCACCGGGCGGCTGCCTTCATATCCGGCGAGCCACGGGACTTGTGTTTCCGGCAGCCAGCGCTCGCCCTCGATGCCGTACATAATGCGGAGCTGCTTCGGATGCCCCGCGGTCGCGCGGCGCATCCACTCTCGCCAGGCTTCGGCTTCCGAGCGGTAGCCGGAGTTGACCAGGGCATAGAGCGTCAGCGCCGAGTCGCGCAGCCAGCAATAGCGGTAGTCCCAGTTGCGCGGGCCGCCGATCGCTTCCGGCAGCGATGTCGTCGGCGCGGCGACGATGCCGCCGGTCGGCGCGAACGTCATCAGCTTGAGCGTGATCAGCGAGCGAACGACGGCATCGTGCCAATGCGTCTCGTCCTGCGGGAAGGTGCACCGCTGGGACCACTCAGACCACCAGGCGACCGTGCGCTCCAGGCTTTCGTGGCGGTCGGGGACGAATTGCGGCGCTTTGTGCGAGCGGTGATAGGACAGCGTGAACGGCGCGGCCTCGCCTTCGCGCACCGTGAACTCGGCGCAGGTCGCCATGTTGCGCCCTTCAAGCGGGACCAGCGTATGCAGTTCGATGGCGTCGGGACCTGCAACCGCACGCAAGCCGTAGTCGCGCCGCGTGACCCACGGGATGACCTGCCCGTAGTTGAACCGCAGCGTCAGCTCCATGCTCATGGCGACTTCGCCACGGTCGCCTCGCACGATCCGCACGAGGTCAACCTTCTCCTCGTCGTCCGACAGCGGCATGAAGTCGATAATCGTGACGGCGCCGGTTGCCGTCTCGAACTGCGTTTCCAGCACGGCGGTGGCGGGCACGTAGCGCTGGCTTGCGCGGATGGTCCTGTCCTTCGGAGCGATCAGCCAACGGCCGTTGTCCGGTGTTCCGAGCAATGCGGCAAAGCAGGCGGGCGAATCGAAGCGTGGCAGGCAGAGCCAGTCGATCGAGCCGTCGGTGCCCACCAGCGCGGCGGAGATCATGTTGCCGATCACGCCGTATTGTTCGAGAGGCCGTGCCATACTGCGCCGCCGCCTAGCCGCCGTGCATGAAGTCGGCGTAATCGGTGATGCCGCCGTCGACAAAGACCGTCGTCGCGGTTACGTAGCTGGCGACATCGGATGCAAGCACCACGGCCATGCCGGCGATATCCTCGGGCTTGCCGATGCGGCGCATCGGGATCTTGTCGAGCAGGTCCTTCAGGCCGGCCGGATCCTTCCAGACGCTGGCGTTGATCGGCGTCGCGATGGCGCCCGGCGCGATGCAGAGGACGCGGACGCCGTAGGGCCCGGCTTCCTGCGCCAGCGTTTTCGCCATCATCGAGAGGCCGGCCTTGCTCGCCACATAGGCGCTGTAGCCGCTCCAGGCGATCACTTCGTGCACGCTCGAAGTGTTGATGACGACGCCCGCCTTCTGGGCGACCATCCGCTTGAGCGCCTCGCGCGCGCACAGATAGGCGCCGCCGAGATTGATCTCGATCACCTTGCGCCAGGCGTCAACGTTGCTCTCCCACGACTCGGCCCGGGGCCCGTCGATGCCGGCGTTGTTGACCAGCACGTCGATGCCGCCCCAGGCCTTGTCGAGCGCGGCGAACATGCCGGCAACCGCATCCGGTGCACTCACATCGGCTTGCAGCGCAATCGCGTCCCCGTCCCCCTTCTTGAGGTCGGCGACCAACGCATCGGCAGTCTCCGGATGGGTGACGTAGTTGATGGCGACCTTGGCGCCGCTCGCGCCGAACGCCCGCACCATGGCGGCGCCGAGCCCGGAATTGCCGCCGGTTACCAGCACGCGCTTGCCGCGAAGGTCGATGTGCATGGTCCTCTCCTTCCGGTCGAGCCGCGCAGTCGATGCGCGGCGGCCCGGGGACTATGGAGAGTCCGCATGAAAAGATCATTAGTGCGCCGGCAAAAATGCAGCCGCTTCCCGCCGCGACCAGATGACGCTGCGGGGGCCCTTGCGGGGTCATCGCCATACCGCAAAGTCGGTTGGTTCGGCCGCAGAGGGGCAGGTGGTCGAGTGTGTCGACAGGAGGGATTGATGGCAGGCGCACCGGACACGCTGGTCGGCCGGAGCATCGAATGGACCGGCGTGCACCACTCCGAGCACGGCGATTTCACCGATATCTCTACTCACATCGTGACCTACGAGACGGCTGATA
>Ga0299913_10002621_pt1 | contig 14307 bp, 12 predicted proteins | sample RVTome_9_FD_201360 | JGI IMG/M metagenome (GOLD analysis project Ga0299913, IMG submission 201360) | Soil microbial communities from uranium-contaminated site in the Upper Colorado River Basin, Wyoming, United States - RVT155D38 (version 2) ... | reverse complement strand
CGCTCCAAACCACCGCCGCCACACCGAACCCAATCAGGTAGCCCCTGGTCAGCGTCCGGGACTCTGGCACGTGCCTGTAGGCACGCCAGTACATGATCAACAGCAGGAGCCGACTGATCGCATAGCCGAGAGCAAATGCGGTCGTCGAGTTCGCCTCGTCAAGCGACAGCGAGGACGCAATGACGACGACGGCGACCATCTGCCCCGCCGCCAGGAGGCGGTAGACGAGGTCGTCTGTGTCATAGCGATCGGCGTAGAAGGTGTGGCTGGCCCACAGCCACCACAAGAGGGTGAAGTACCCGAAGTAGGAAGCAACCCCTGACCAGGTGTCGTCGGCGAGCAACCTCCCGGCGAGAACCGCGACCGCGACCACGAAGGCAAGGTCGTAGAAGAGCTCCAGCCAGGTAGCGGTGCGATGCGCCTCCCCGGCCTGAGTGCGGAGCTTTGGATGGGTGATCTTGATGACGCTCATACCTCGACCGGCTCTGGACACCGGCCGCCGCACGATATATGCCCCGCGACGGAAGGTGTCATCGGGAAGAGAGTTCGGGACAGCCGGCGACGACGACGCTTTCCTGCCCTGTGGAGCAATATGATGGCGAAGGGAGACGGCGGGTGTTCCCCCGAACGATCAGATGGCCGATCAAACGTGTCAACACTTTCAAGAGCTGGAGAGGGCTGCAGATCCCTCATCGAAGGTGTGCGATCAGTGCGTGGCGATGGGAGATCGGTGGGTGCACCTTCGCTCCTGTCTAATCTGCGGCCAGGTCGGCTGCTGTGACAACTCCAAGAACAGGCACGCCCGCAACCATTACGAGTCCGAGGGACACCCCCTCATGCGCTCCATCGAGCCTCTCGAGTTCTGGCGGTACTGCTTCGCGGACCACCTGGTGGTTAAGTGATGGCAGACGGCGACCCGGTAATCCTCGCCATTGACGATGAGCCTGAAGTGCTTCGGGCGGTGCAACGGGATCTGCGACGCCGCTACGCGGACACGTATCGGGTCATCGGAGCCACCGGCGGTGAAGAGGCCATCGGGATCCTCGAGGAGTTGACGACCAGAGGGACGCCACTGGCCTTGATCCTCGCCGACCAGAGGATGCCCAAGGTGACGGGGATCGACGTCCTCAGGGCGTCTCTGAATCCGTTCCCGAACTCGAAGCGGGCCCTGCTCACCGCCTACGCCGACACGGATGCGGCGATAGCTGCGATCAACGACGTGGGGCTCGACCACTACATAATGAAGCCGTGGGATCCCCCGGAGGAACGACTCTACCCCATCCTCGACGACCTCTTGGACGACTGGAGAGCCGGATTCCGCCCCACGTTCGAAGGCATCCGCGTCGTGGCCAATGAGTGGTCGAAAGAAGCCTTCGAATTGAAGGCCTTCCTCGCGATGAACCAGGTTCCCTACAGGTCTCTCACCATCGGGCGAGACCAGGACGCGGAGACGGCCATGGAGGCAGCAGGTGCCGAGTTGGGCGATCTCCCGATGTTCCTGTTCCCGGAAGGAGAGCCGCTCCGGAAGCCGAGCAGAACCGATCTCGCCGAGCGTGTCGGACTCCAATCACACGCTCAATCGCCCGCCTACGACGTGGTGATCGTCGGCGGTGGACCTGCTGGCCTGGCGGCTGCGGTCTACGGGGCATCTGAGGGCCTCGATACCTTGCTGATCGAATCGTCTGCGCCCGGTGGCCAGGCGGGCCAATCGTCACTGATCGAGAACTACTTGGGTTTTCCGCGCGGCATCAGCGGAGCCGACCTCGCCCGTCGTGCGGCGGCGCAGGCAACGAGGTTCGGGGCGGAGATCCTGGTTCCGGCGCGCGTCGCGCGGGTCGAGCGCAAGGACCCCTACAGGATCGTCCACCTCGACGACGGCTCCGAGATCACGGCCAAGGCCCTAGTGGTGACCTCAGGGGTCGACTACCGGAAGTTGAAGGCCGAAGGTCTGGATGACCTCGTCGGCGCAGGCGTGTACTACGGCACTTCCCGGATCGAGGCGGAGAACCATCGCGGCGAAGACATCTATGTGGTCGGTGGCGGGAATTCCGCCGGACAAGCGTCACTCTTCCTCACCCGATTCACCGACTCAGTGACAATCGTGATCCGCAGCGAGGACCTGTCACAGACGATGTCGCAATACCTGATCGACAATCTCGAGGCCAACGAGGCAATCTCCGTGCTTCCCAGGACTGGGATCGTCTCAGCGAGCGGGGACACACACCTCCGGACACTGACCCTGCGCGATCTCGACACCGAGGAGGAGCGCGAGGTTGCCGCCGGTGCGCTCTTCATCTTCATCGGGCAGCGAGCGCACACCGAGTGGCTCGATGGAATGGTGCAACTGGATGACAGCGGCTTCATCCTCACAGGCACCGACCTCGGGAACCTGACCGACTGGAACGTCGATCGCGAGCCCCTCCCGCTCGAAGGGTCGGTCCCGGGGGTGTTCGCAGCCGGGGACGTCAGGCACGGGTCGATCCGGCGAGTCGCCGGCGCCACCGGCGAGGGTGCGACCGCCATCCGATTCGTCCACCAGCACCTCGCGTCACTTTGACATCGACCGCCGACATCCTCAGGGGGCTGCCGTACTTCTCCGATCTCTCCGACGACCTGTTGGATCGCGTCTGCGACCTGTCGGAACAGATCGATATCTCCGAAGGAAACGTGATCATCCATGAGGGCACAGATTCCGAGGAGATGTACGTGGTCGTCGACGGCGAGCTCGTGGTCACCAAGCAGTCGGGTGGGCGCGAGGTGGAGCTCGGCCGGATAGCCCCCGGCGATGTCGTCGGTGAGATCGCCTTGCTCGACGAGGCGCCGCGCACCGCCACGGTGAGCGCCCTTCGTGCCACCCGGGCGATCAGGGTCCCGGTCGCCGCATTCGAGGAGCTCCTCGGCGATCCAAGGGTCGTTCGGAGGATGTTCCGCACCGTGACCTCCCGACTTCGCGGCATCGAGGAGACCCTGCGCCATGAGGAGAGGATGGCTGCGCTGGGCAAGATGGCAGCTCAACTCATGCACGAGTTGAACAATCCCGCAGCTGCGGTAACCCGGACGGCACAAGAGCTCGCCCATCTCCAGGACGAGTTGGCCGCGGAGACCCGGGCCCTCGCCGGATCCCCTGCCGAAATCAGGCCGCGCAACGACAGGGGGGCCATCAAGTCTGCCTTGGAGCGGGGCGACGTCGAGGCGTCTGTGGCCGAATGGCTGACCGAGCTGGGTATCACCGACGCTTGGGAGCTAGCACCTGCCCTGATCGAGGACGGCTGGACTCGCGACGAGCTGGTTGACGCAGTGTCATCGGCGGATGAGGACCACAGACCCCATCTGGCCCGCTGGCTGGGTCTCAGCGCAGCCACCGAGCAGGTCGTCGGAGAGCTCGCCATCGGTGCCCGGCGAATCTCGGAACTCGTCCGGGTCGTGAAGGAGTATTCGTTTCTCGATCGCGCGCCGATTCAGGAGATCGATCCGATCGCCGGGATCAACGACACCCTGGTCTTGCTGAAACACAAACTCACCGACGTCGAAGTGACGACCGACTTCGCCGAAGACCTCCACAGGGTCGAGGCAGCGGGTCGTGACCTCAATCAGGTGTGGACCAACCTCATCGACAATGCGTCCGACGCCATGGGGGGCGAGGGAGCGCTTGCGATCACCGCTCGTAATGTCGGAGACGAGGTTGTGGTCGCGGTGACGGACACTGGTCACGGCATCCCCAAGGATCGGGTCGACAGGATCTTCGACCCGTTCTTCACTACCAAAGAACCGGGGAAGGGCACAGGCCTGGGGCTGCACACCGTCCACAACATCGTGAGCCGGACCGGCGGCACGATTCAGGTCGACACCTCACCATCCGGGACCACGTTCGAGGTGCGTCTGCCTGCCGTTACCTGAGCTTTCAGAGCCTCGTCATCCCGCCGTCACGCCGGGTGTCTGATGTGTAGTGTCGATTCGGAGATGATCTCGAGGGCTTGGGTGCGTCGACACCGCTGATGTGAGGACCGGTCCGGTCCGCTCGGATCGGATACTCGCCAGGGCAGGACGACTCACCGGGTCGCTGTTGGACGTGAGGAGGAGCCTTGAGAGTAAGCATCGAAGTCAATGGCCAGAGTCAGGAGCGCGAAGTCGAGCCGCGGATTACGTTGGTCGACTTCCTCCGCAACGAGCTCGGCCTCACCGGCACGAACGTGGGGTGTGACACGAGCCAATGCGGTGCATGCACTGTCCACATGGACGGCATGGCCGTGAAGTCGTGCACAGTCCTCGCGGTCCAGGCCGACGGTTCGAGAGTCACCACGATCGAAGGGCTCGCCAGCAACGGTCAACTGCACCCCATGCAGCAGGCCTTCTGGGACGAGCATGGCCTGCAGTGCGGCTTCTGCACTCCGGGCATGATCATGGCTTCGGTGAAGCTGGCTGAGGGCAACCCCGGCATCAGCGACGAAGACGTCCGGCACGGCCTGGAAGGCAACTTGTGCCGATGCACCGGCTATCAGAACATCGTCAAGGCAGTCAGGTCGGCTGCCGCACAGATGGCAGGTGCCTCATGAGCAAATACATGGGCACGGCCGTCAAGCGAGTCGAAGACCCGCGCTTCATCCAGGGACACGGAAAGTACGTCGCAAATCTCTCGCTGCCGGGAATGGTCCACGTCGCGGTGAAACGCAGCCCGCTCGCCCACGCCAAGATCACCGGGATCGACGCGTCAGAGGCAGAGGCGCTCGCAGGCGTCATCGCGGTATACACCGGCCAGGATTTGGTCGATGGTGGAGTCGGCTCGCTCCCGTGCGGGTTCACCCCCGAAGCCTGTTTGACACCGCCCCACCCGCCGGTGTGCGTCGACAAAGTCCGACACGTCGGAGATGCCGTCGCTGTGGTCGTCGCTGATACTCCACACGTCGCCGAGGACGCTCTCGACTTGATCGACGTCGACTACGACCCGCTCCCGGTTGTCGTCAATCCCCGCCAGCAGGCGGGCGACTGGCCGGTGCTCCACGACGATATGGAGTCGAATATCAGCTTTCACTGGCCGCTCGGCGACGAGGAGGCCACGAAAAAGGCACTGGGCGAGTCAGACCATGTGATCGAGCTGGACCTGGTCAACCAGCGCCTCATACCCAACGCTATCGAACCACGGGCGTGCGTGGCCCAATGGGACGCGTTCGACGAGCAGATGACCGTCTGGACCACCAGTCAGAATCCACACACCATCCGACTGCTCCTGGGAGCCTTCACCCTCGGCATTCCGGAGCACAAGCTTCGCGTCGTGTCTCCCGACGTCGGTGGAGGGTTCGGGAGCAAGATCTTCCACTACCCCGAAGAGGTCATCGTTCCTTGGGTATCGCGCCAAGTGAACCGCCCGGCGAAGTGGGTCTCGACCCGCGCCGAGTCGTACATCACCGATCGACACGGGCGGGATCATGTGAGCACTGCGAAGCTCGGAGTCAACGACGACGGGACTTTCACAGGGCTCCACGTCACGACCTGGGCCAACCTGGGTGCCTATCTCTCGACGTTCGCCCCGTTGATCCCAACCGCTCTCTACATCACGCTGCTGTCAGGGGTCTACAAGATCCCGGTGATCTTTGGGGAAGCGTACGGCACGCTGACCAACACGGTGCCCGTCGACGCCTATCGCGGCGCGGGACGGCCTGAAGCCAGCTACCTCCTCGAGACGATCGTGGACAAGGCGGCGCATGAGTTGGGCATGGACCCCGTCGAGCTGAGGCGAAAGAACCTGATCCAGCCCGACGAGTTCCCCTATCAGACACCGGTGGCCCTCGAATACGACAGCGGCAACTATCCGGCCCTGTTCGCGAAAATCGAGGAGCTGTCCGGATACAAGTCCTTGCGCGAGGAGCAGGAGAAGGCCAGAGGGGAAGGACGATTGGTTGGTGTCGGTTTCGCCAGTTGCATCGAAGCCAGCGGTCCGGCGCCGTCAGCGGTTGCTGTCGGTCTCGGAGCAGCCATCGGTCTGTTCGAGAGTGGCAGCATCCGGGTCCACCCGACCGGGAAGATCTCGGTATTCACGGGCTCGCATTCCCATGGGCAGGGCCATGAGACGACGTTCGCTCAGGTCGTCGCAGATGAGTTGGGCGTTCCGATCGAGGATGTGGAGATCATCCACGGAGACACGGACCGCATTCCTTATGGTGTCGGCACCTACGGGAGCCGGAGCGCCGCGATAGGTGGTAGCGCTCTGGTCAACAGCGCCGAGAAAGTTCGCACCAAGCTCAAGGAGCTGGGAGCACACCTGCTGGAGGCCTCGGTCGACGACATGGTCTACGACCAGGACGAAGGCGCGGTTTACGTCGCGGGCTCCCCCGGTTCCAAGAAGAGCTTTGCCGAGCTGGCTTTCGCCGTTACCACGGCGGACAACCTCCCTGAGGGCATGGAACCCGGGCTCGAGGAGACATCGTTCTACGATCCGGCGAACTTCACCTTCCCCTACTCGGCCCACGTCGCCCAAGTGGAGGTAGACAAGGAGACCGGAGAGGTGCAAGTGCAGAAGTACTTCGCGGTGGACGACGTCGGAAATGTCATCAATCCCCTGATCGTCGAGGGACAGATCGTGGGTGGCATCGCCCAGGGCGTTGGTCAGGCTCTCTGGGAGCACGGCGTCTACGACGACGACGGACAACTGCTGTCTGGCTCGATGCTGTCGTACGCCGTTCCCAGGGCCGACGGGTTCCCGACGATCGAGGTCGATCGCATCGAGACACCGTCGCCACACAATCCCCTGGGGGTGAAAGGCGCCGGGGAGATGGGGACGATCGCGGCGACAGTGACCATCGCCAACGCGGTTGCGGACGCTCTGGCCCCGCTCGGCGTCGGGCATCTGAACATGCCACTGACCGCCGAGAAGATCAGCAATGCGATCGTCGCCGCAAATGGCGGAGGTGAATGATGTATCCACGACCGTTTGAATACGTGCGGGCAGAGTCGATAGACCAGGCACTAGACCTGAAGTCCCAGACCGGGGGCCGTTTCATCGCCGGAGGGCACAGCATCCTCCCCATGATGAAGATCAGGGTGACCGCGCCCGACGCGCTGGTCGACATAGGTCGCATCGATGAGCTTCGGGGGATCTCCAGCAATGGCGGGTTCTCAGTCGGGGCTCTGACCACGCATGCGATGGTCGCCTCCGAGGGGGGTGCCGGCTTCCCGGCCGCCCTGAAGGAGTCGGCCTCGATGATTGGCGACCCGCAGGTCCGAAATCGCGGCACCGTCGGTGGCAATGTCGCCCACGCCGACCCGGCCTCCGACCTGCCCACCGTGTTCTCTGCGCTCGCAGCCACGATGAAGGCCCAGTCGAAGACCGGCACCCGGGACATCCGGGCCGTCGAATTCTTCACCGGCCTGTTCGAGTCGGCGCTGAGCGAGGACGAGATACTCACCGCGGTGGAGGTCGCAGCCGAGGAGGGCCGTACCGGCTCCGCGTACGCAAAGCTGTTCAACCCGGCATCGCGCTACGCAGTCGTGGGCGTCTGCGCCACGGTCGACCTCGGCGAAGACGGCGCATGTTCGGCTGCTCGCGTGGCAGTGGGAGGGCTGACCCCGACTGCGATGGTCCTCGAACACGCGTCCGAAGCCGTCGTCGGCGGGCCGATCACCGAGGAGAGGGCCAAGAGCGCTGGGGAAGCTGCGGTGGACGCCGTTGGCGACAACGTGATGGGTGATATCTACGCGGAAGCCGACTACCGCAAGCGGATGCTCCCGGTGTTCGTGCGTCGCGCACTGCTGGCGGCGGCGGGCAGGGCCGGCTGACGAAAACGGACGGCAGGACGATCATCGAACTCGTAGCTGGCGCGCGCCTGACAAGCCGACGATTTGGTCTTTGACCTGTCATGCTTGATATGTTCCAGGAACTGGTCAGCTAGCGAAGAGGCTCTAGATGGAAGTGTCGATGACTGTGAACGGGAGGGACGTGTCGGCGGACGTCGAGCCCCGCACGCTTCTCGTGCACTTCATACGTGAGCAACTTCGGCTCACTGGAACCCACGTCGGCTGTGAGACCGGCTACTGCGGAGCCTGCACGGTCCACCTAGACGGCAAAGCCGTCAAGTCGTGCACCATGTTCGCCGTCCAAGCGGAAGGCGCAGTCATCAAGACCATCGAGGGCGTGGCCGCGCCCGATGGTGAGCTGCATCCGGTTCAAGAGGGGTTCTGGGAGCGTCACGGGCTGCAATGCGGATACTGCACCCCGGGCATGATCATGTCCGCAGTCGCCCTCCTGGACGAGAACGACGACCCGACGGAAGACGAGATCCGCCACGGCATCGAGGGAAATCTGTGCCGGTGTACCGGCTATCACAACATCGTGCGGGCGGTCGAGTACGCGGGGGCCAAGATGCGAGGCGAGGAGCCGGCACCACCCGATTGGGAGTGGCACGAGGCCTGATCGGAAGACCATGTACCCCAGATCCTTCGACTACGTAGCCCCCACAACCATCGACCAAGCCTTGGAGGCTCTTGGAGACGACTCCAAGGTGCTGGCCGGCGGGATGAGCCTCATCCCCCTGATGAAGATGCGACTCTTCTCCCCCGGTCTGGTCGTCGACATCGGCCGAATCCCAGACCTCGACCAGGTGACCGACACCGGTGGACACATCGAGATCGGTGCCTTGGTCCGGCATTCCACCACGGCGACCAACGAGACGATCGGGACACACGCCGCTGCCCTCTCCAAGGCTGCGTCTCTGACCGGTGACGTTCAAGTGCGCAATCGGGGAACGACATGTGGTGCGCTTGCCCACGCCGATGTGGCGGCGGACCAACCCGCAGGTGCCATTGCCTGTGGTGCGGTCATGATCGCCCAATCAGCGTCGGGCACGAGAGAGATCCCGGCATCCGAGTTCTTCGTCGACTCATTGACGTCGGCGCTGAATCCCGACGAGATCCTGACTGCGATCCGCATCCCCAAGGCGGGCGCTGGCGAAGGATCCGCCTATGACAAGCTGGGACGCCGCGGCGGCCACTCCGACTATGCGGTCGCAGGCGTTGCCGCCTGGGTGAAGAAGTCGAATGGGTCGATCGAGGACGCCCGAGTCGCCGTCACCGGCGTCGGCACCAAGCCGACTCTCGCTGTCGGAGTCGGCGAGGCTCTGGTCGGCACCGACGGCTCCGAGGAGGCGATCAAGGTCGCCGCCGAGAAAGCGATCGACGAGGTGACCGTGCTCGAGGACCTCTACGGCTCCGAGGAGTACAAGGCCCATCTCGCCAAGGTCTACGTCGCCCGGGCCGTTCGTCAGGCTCTCGCCGCCACGTGACATCCGTCCTGTGCGGGTCCTAGTACGCGTCACGCGTGCCTAACCCGCAGAGAATGGTTCAAGGACGCCGGAAGTCGGACGGTGAGCGGGCGACCAGGACGTCGCAGGGGGCGTGTGTGATCAGACCCTCGGCCACGTTGCCGAGGAGGACCATCCGTGTCGCCGTCGCTCCCCTACTGCCGACGACCACGAGATCGGCACCTCGGCGGCGAACGGCCTCGTCGATGGTCTCGGCGGGCGGCCCGTCGGTGACCATCGTCTTGACCCGCCCGTTCCACGCCTGGGTGAACTCGAGCATGCGATCCTTGGCGGTCTCCAATCGCTCTCCACGGGAAGCGTCCATCTCCTCGCGAAAGAGCCCCGCGTCGGCCAGCAGCGAGTCGAAGCGGGCAGGGAGCGAGTAGAGAACGGTGACCTCGGCGTCCAGGCCCATCGCAAGGGCGCGCTCGACGGCCACGCGGGAGGGCTCTGAGAAGTCGACGGCGGCCAGGATCCGTCGATACGGGACGCGGGGTTGACGGCGAACCACGAGCACGTCGCTCAGGGCCATCTGGGCGACGCGGCGGGTGGTCGGCCCAGCAGTGAACGCGTCGACAGTCGAAGAGCCCAGGACGATCAAATCGGCCTTCTTTGCCCTAGAAGCCAATTCCCATGCCGGTGAGCCCTTGACCACATCGAGTAAGACCTCGGCGTCTGCTCTCTCGGCCACCCAGGCAGCGGTCTTGCGGGCCTCGGCAGTCTGGTGCTCCCTGATGAGACGTGCCAGCCCGGGTTCGATCATGGCCTCACCCACGGGCTCGAGGACGTGGACGAGCCGGACGGTCCCTCCGCCCTCATCGGCCAAGATCCGCGCACGGTCTGCGACTCGCCGTCCCATTGCTGTCAGATCCAGGCCGGCGACCAGCGTCCGCGTCATCCGTTCCCCAGATGCACGGCGGCGACTCTAACCATGAGGACGATCGAACGGTCCGGGCACGGCCAGGGCGACGGGCAGCCGTCTCAGATATTCATCACGTCCAATCACGACCGCACCCATCGACTCGAGATGCGAAGTCTGCCACTGCACGTCGAGGAGTGACCCGCCCTGATTCATGACGACCACGAGGTGCACCAACGCCACCTTGGACGCGTCCCGTGCCACATGGAACATCGACTCACCAGCGAACAGGCCACCGATGGCGACACCGTAGAGCCCGCCGACCAGGGCTCCGTCGCGGTCCCATACCTCGACGGAATGGGCCCAGCCGAGATGGTGAAGCTCGGTGTAGGCATCGACGAAATCGTCAGTGATCCAGCCGTGGGGGCGATCCGCATCGGCGCAGCCGGCAATGACGGACTCGAAGTCCTCGTCGACGGAGACCAGATATCGCCGCGTCGACTGCCGAAGGGATCGACTCACCCTGAGGCCCTTGAGAGGGATGATCGCTCGCTCGACCGGCGACCACCACCCGAGATGCCCATCGGGTGTGACCATCGGGAACATTCCTCTCCGGTATGCCTGCAGAATCGTGCCCGGCTCGAGGTCGCCACCCACGGCTACGACGTCGCCTTCGACCGATGTCGGGTGCGGGAGGTCGAAACGGGAGGGGATCGGCTCTACGGGCACACACCCGATTGTGTCAGATGCGTCTCGCGATGCGTTCGTCATAGTGTGAACACGATGCGAGCGCTCATCTGTGACGACTACGGCGGTATCGAGTCCCTGCGTGTCGGAGAGCTTCCCGATCCCCAACCCGATCCGGGAAGTGTGTTGGTGAAGGTCGAGGCCGTGACGGTCAACTTCGCCGACACACTGATGGTGAAGGGGGAATATCAGGTGCGACCCGACCCACCGGTTGCTCCCGGCTACGAGTTGGCGGGGACCGTGATCGTCTCCAACCAGGTCAAGGGTATCTCACCTGGAGACCGTGTCGCAGGCTTCGCATTCCACGGCGGGCTCGCCGAGAAGGCGGTGATCCTCGGACAGAATGCAGCGCGGATCCCCGACTCGATGTCTTCAGACCTCGCCAGCACACTGCCAGGTGGCTATGGGACGTCCTACCACGCCCTCGTCGACCGGGCGGCCCTGAAACCAGGCGAGACGCTGCTCGTGCTCGGGGCTTCTGGAGGTGTTGGCATGGCGGCCGTCCAGATCGGCCGGGCCCTCGGTGCCACTGTGATCGCCGCGGTCTCCTCGGAGGAGAAGGCAGACGCCGCGAACGCGGCCGGTGCTCATCAGGTCATTCGTTACGACCAGACACCCATCCGCGAAGCGATCGATCGCGTCACGGCCGGCGCCGGGGTCGATGTCGTCTATGACCCTGTCGGAGGAGAGGCCACAGAACAGGTCCTTCGCTCCACGAAGTGGAACGGCCGGGTCCTCGTCATCGGATTCGCCGCGGGTCAGATCCCGTCCATTCCGCTCAACCTGCCACTGCTCAAGGGCAACTCGATCGTCGGTGTGTTCTGGGGTCGCTTCACGCAGGAAGAGCCAGATCGGCATCGCGCCAACTTCGCACACATCATCGAATGGGCGCGTGACGGCACGATCGAGCCGATCATCCAGCGCACCTACAGTCTCGACGATGGGGCGGAGGCACTTCGCTGGGTGGCGGAGAGAAGAGCCGTCGGAAGGATCGTGGTCAACCCGTGACTCGGTTCTTGGTGATCGGCGGGGGCATCGCCGGCGTGTCGGCCGCCGCCCACCTGGCACCACACGGTTCAGTCACCCTCCTCGAGGGCGAGTCATCGCTGGCCTATCACACGAGCGGTCGCTCCGCGGCAATGCTCGTCGAGAACTACGGATCCGACGGCGCTCGCCCCCTCGTCAAGGCGGCGCGGCCCTTCCTCGAATCCCCACCATCGGGAGCGGTGGACAATCCCCTTCTCTCCGATCGAGCAGTTGTTTGGGTGTCCCGTGCGGGGGACCTTCCCATTCTCGAAGCGAGAGCAGCCGATGCGCAGGAGCGCGGCGCCCGCTGCGAGATATTGAGACGCGACGAGGTGGTTCGTCGCGTCCCGGCCATGCGACTGGACTGGCTCGACGGGGGTCTTCACGAGCCGTCCGGCGCTGATATCGACGTAGCCGGCCTGCATCAGGCTTTCGTCCGAATCGCCCGAAGCCACTCAGCGGAGATCATCACCGGCTCCCCCGTGACCGCCGTGGGCCGCAAGGGCAGCCAGTGGGTGGTGCGCACCGGCGTGCAGGAGTTCGCGGCCGACGCGGTGGTCAACGCCGCCGGAGCCTGGGGCGATCGCATCGCAGATCTCGCCGACGTCGAGCCTCTCGGGCTCCAACCGATGCGCCGCACGGCGTTCATGGTCCCCGGGAGCGAGGCATCGGCCAGGTGGCCGATGGTCGTCGAGGCCACGGAGCAGTTCTACTTCCGTCCAGACGGAGTGCAGTTCTTGTGCTCCCTGGCCGAGGAGGTGCCCTCGGAGCCGATGGACGCTCGTCCCCGCATGGAGGACGTCGCTTTGGCCATAGATCGGATCAACGAGGCGACCACCTTTGGGATCCGCTCGGTGAGCTCACAGTGGGCAGGGCTTCGTACCTTCTCCCCCGACCGAGACCTGGTGATCGGTGAGGATCCGACCGCACCCGGGTTCTACTGGCTCGTGGGTCAGGGCGGCATCGGGATCCAGACCTCCCCGGCCTACGGGAAGCTGCTGGCCTGTCTGGCAACTGGGGAGCCACTCCCCGAGCATTTCTCGGCTGTCGGGGTCGACCCCGAGCGGACGTCGCCGGCTCGATTCAGGTAGCCGGGACCAGGGGTCAGACGTTTGCTCCCTTGCGTTCCAGATAGTCGGCCAAAGGCGTGGGCATGGTGGCGGTTCGCGAGCCCCAGTCATAGACGACTGCGGTCTTCGCGAAGCGGTCGTGCCACGCCTGCCGTTGTGGGTTGAACACCACACCCAGCAACCCGATGCCGAGAATCGCGAAGCTCAGCGGATAGGTGATCACGCGGGTGAAGGTCTGACGGCCCTTCATGGTGGCGTGCCCGTCGGAGCTGACCACTCGCAGTCCAACCACCATCTTGCCGATGGTCTTTCCGAAGATGGTGAGGCTGACCCAGAGATAGAAGAAAGAAAAGACGAGAAGGGATATCCCGTAGGCGATCCCGGTCGACTCCGGTATCTCGAAGTCGGGAGAGATCAGCCCGATCACGAAGAAGAATCCGGCTACGAGGAGGGTGAATCCGAAGCTGACGACAGCGGTGTCGATGGCGACGGCGAGGAGACGTGTGAGTGGGCCCCCGTAACGCCCCGTCTTGATCCCCTCCTTGTCCTCACGGTGCTCCTCGACCCAGTCGATCAGATCACCTGGGCCATTCGGGTATGTCTCCGGGTCGCGCCGGATCGCTCGATTGGCTCCACGGAAGACGATCTCGTCAAGACCGACCAGGGGCCGCCGGAACAAGTCCAGTGCCGACCCCGTCAGATGGCTCGTGCTCTCCATCACGATGTCAGGGATGCCGGCCCTGTCCACCAGGTCCTCGACGTCGACCCGTGCCATCACGGCGTCGACGTCGACCCGATCCATGAGAGCGTTCACGTCGATGCGGTCGAGCAACTCGTTGACGTCGACCCGGCCAAGCAGTGCATTGATGTCGACCCGGTCGAGCAACTGGTTGATGTCGATGCGGTCGAGCAACGCCTCGACGTCGACATGGTCGAGAACGGTGTTGGGGTCGACGAAGTCGAGGACACGGTCGCTGGCTCCCGACGCCATGCGGCCGAGGAGACTCCGTCGTCCGTCTTTCATGGGTCGTGCCATGGGAGAACGCTACCCGGTGACCGCCCCCGTGGCTGCGGACCCCACCAACCGCGCATACTTTGCGAGGGCGCCACTGGTGTATCGGGCTTCCCTGGGCTCCCAGCTCTGACGTCGTCGCTCGAGTACGTGCTCGTCGACGAGGACGTCGAGCGTTCGCGCCGGAACGTCGACTCTGATGGTGTCTCCCTCCTCGACCAATCCGATGGGACCCCCAACCTCCGACTCGGGTGCGATGTGGCCTATGCACAGACCCGTTGTCCCTCCGGAGAACCGGCCGTC
>Ga0299913_10002620_pt1 | contig 14313 bp, 16 predicted proteins | sample RVTome_9_FD_201360 | JGI IMG/M metagenome (GOLD analysis project Ga0299913, IMG submission 201360) | Soil microbial communities from uranium-contaminated site in the Upper Colorado River Basin, Wyoming, United States - RVT155D38 (version 2) ... | reverse complement strand
AGGCGATCGAGGAGATCGAGTCCCTCGGACTGTCGGTCAGCGTTCAGGATCGCGAGACGTCCAACTTCCCGCCGGGCACCGTCGTCGATCAGAGCCCCGGCGGCGGCGACAGCGCGCCCCAGGGCTCGACCGTGACGATATTCGTCGCGGTCAGGGACGGCGAAGGCAACGGCCAGGACGACGAGGGAACCGCCAAGGTTCCGAACGTTGTCGGATACACGGAGAACGCGGCCGAGGCGAAGCTGCGCAATGCCGGCTTCGACGTCGAGGTCGTGCGCGAGGCGCAATCCGATCGCGGTCAGGCACGGCGCAACAGCGGCCGCGTCTGGAAGCAGTTCCCGTCGAGCGGTTCGAGAGCCGAGAAAGGCTCGACCGTGACCATCTGGGTGAACCCCTAACCGTTCTGTGCTAACTCCACTACACGTGACGGTGCCTTTTTCGACGGTTTTTCATACCGTGGTGTGTAGCTGAGTTAGCAGAAAACGGTTGCGGGGGCGGGAGGCGTGGGGGTGGCCCGGTACCACGAAGCGCCACGGGATGTCGTCGCCGCGGCCCGGGCCGAGTCCGATGCGGGTGGTCTGGGCGACCTCGCCGCCGCGGTAGGCGGTCGTGACCTCGTCCTCGTAACACCAGAACTCGCCGCCGCGTAGCAACGTGGCTCCGTTATGGAGCTTGCCGATGCCCATCGCCTGCGCTAGCCGGGCCGGGCCGCTGGCGAGGAGGCGGTCGTTCATCGGGCCGCGCCGAACGCGCATGACGTCGATGCCGTCGACGGGCTCACCGGCTCGCAGCAGAACGGCCTCACACCTGCCGGTGCGATCGCACACCACGTTGGCGCACCAGTGCATCCCGTAGGTGAAATAGACGTACAACCTTCCGGGCGGGCCGTACATCACCTCGGTCCTGGGCGTGACGCCGCGGTATCCGTGCGAGCCGGGATCCTGGGGGCCACGATAGGCCTCGGTCTCGACGAGCCTCACAGCGGTGAGGCCTTCGCGGGTGTCGTGCACGAACACGCATCCGATCAGGTCGCGTGCAACCTCGAGAGCGTCGCGGTCGTAGAAGGGTCTGGAGAGCCGCGTCAACCCAACAGCCAGGCAAGCAGAGCCTTCTGCGCGTGCAGACGGTTCTCTGCCTGATCCCACACGATCGCGCGGGGACCGTCCATGACGTCCGGCGATATCTCCTCGCCCCGATGGGCGGGCAGGCAGTGCATCACCACGACGTCGTCTTTGGCCAGGCCGATCAGGTCCTCGTTCACCTGGAACGGGGCGAGCGACGCTCGCCTGTCGTCCTCCTCACCCTCCTGGCCCATCGAGGTCCACACGTCCGTGTACAAGACGTCCGCTCCGGCCGCGGCCCCCAGTGGGTCGTTGGACACCGAGACGCGGCCCCCGGTCTCTCCGCCGATCTCCTGGCTCCGCTCGAGGACCTGGGGGAAGGGTTCGTATCCGCTCGGGCACGCCACCACAACCTCCATGCCGAGCTTCGCACCTCCGAACATCAGGGAGTGAGCGACGTTGTTTCCGTCGCCGAGATAGGCGAGCTTGACGCCGGTGAGCTCGCCGCGCTTCTCGCGGATCGTCAACAGGTCCGCGAGGCACTGGCAGGGATGCGAGAAATCGCTCAGCGCGTTCACGACCGGCACGTTCGCGGCATCCGCGAGCCGCTCTAAGCGATCCTGTCCAAAGGTACGAACCACGATCGCGTCCACGTAACGCGCCAGGACGCGGCCCGTGTCTTCGATCGTCTCCCCCCGGCCCAGTTGGAGCTCATCTCCCCGGAGCACGACCGCATGGCCACCCATCGAGGTCACGGCCACCTCGAACGACACCCTGGTACGCGTCGACGGCTTCTCGAAGATCAGGGCGACCTGCTTGCCACGGAGCCGTTCCGACCACGCGGCCCGGTCTGCCTTGCCCGCGGCGGCCTCGTCCAGCAGGTGCCTCAGCTCGTCGGGCGACAGATCGTCTATCGACAAGAGATCGCGTTTCCCGCTCATCTCACGCGCGCAGGCGCGCTCCCACCTCCTCCGCCAGAAGGGTCACGATGCGGTCTCGGGTCGCGACCGCTTCGTCATCGGTCATCGTTCTATCCGAGGCTCGCAGCTCCAGCGCGAAGGCCAGGCTCTTCTCCCCCTCGGGGACCTGGTCGCCGCGGTACACGTCGAAGAGCCTGACGGACGCGAGTTCGGGGGCGCCGGCGCTCTCGATCAATGCCTGGACGGCGGCGGCCGTAACGTCCTCGCGGACGATCAGGGCGAGGTCCAAGAAGACGCTCGGGAAGCGGGCAAGCTCCGCGACCTTCACTCGCTCGGGCAACGCGGCGAGCAAGGGAGCGAGCGCCAGCTCCATCGCGACCGTTCGCTCGGGCACGGAGAAGCGCTCGCACACGGCGGGATGGAGCTCGCCGAGGACGCCGAGCACGGTCCCATCGAGCGACACCGAGGCCGCGCGCGTCGGATGGAAGGGCGCGCCCGAAACCCTCTCGTAGGCCAACGGGGGGAAGCCGGAGGAACCGAGCACGGCGTCGACGACGCCCTTCGCCTCGAAGAACCCCCAGCGACGCTCGGGCTCGAGCCAGCCCGGCGACCGGCGGGCCCCCGTCATCGCGGCACCGAGGACGAGACCTTCCCTGGGGAGGGCTTCGTCGCTCGTCTCGTAGACGCGCGCCACCTCGAACAGGGCGACGCTGCGATTGCCGCGCGCGGAGTTCAGTGCAACGGAACGCAGTAGCCCGGGCAGCAGCGTGCTCCTCAGCACCGACTCGTCCTCGCTCATGGGGTTCTCGAGGGCGACGAGATGGGCGGCAGGGTGGTCGTCGCCGAGACCGAGCCGCACGAGATCCGCGCGCGACATGAACGACGAGGTCCAGGCTTCGCTGAGCCCGGTCCCCACCAGCGCGCGTCGCAGCGTCCTCTCGAAGACCTGGTCGGGCTCCAGCATCCCGGCGCGGCCCGAGGGCAGCGTGGAGGGCAACCGTTCGAACCCGGCCAGCCTCGCCACCTCTTCGATCAGGTCGGCCTCGCGGCGGAGATCCGGCCGGAAACCGGGGACCGATACCTCGATCACGTCGTCCTTCTCGGTCACGTCGAGGCCCAGCCGAGATAGGTAGTCGGTCTGCGTCTCGCGGGCGAGACCCGCCCCCAGGACGATGCCGGTTCGCTCCGGGCGCAGGGTGATGCGCGGCCGCTCGTAGGGCCGCGGGTAGACGTCGGCGGCGGCCGCGGCCGCGGTTCCTCCCGCCAGCTCGAGGATCAAGCCGGTAGCACGTGCCGCCGCATCGGCGACACCCTCCGGGTCCGCGCCGCGTTCGAATCGCGCCGAGGCCTCGCTCCGCAGGAGATGGCGGCGCGACGTGAACGCGATCGAGCTGCGTTCGAAGTGTGCCGATTCCAGGATGATGTCCGTCGAGTCCGCGGCGACCTCGGAGTCCTCGCCCCCCATCACGCCGGCCAGCGCGAGGACCCGCTTGGGATCGGTGATCAGCAGGTCGTCGGGATGGAGCTCCCGGTCGGCCCCATCCAGCGTGGTGAGACGCTCTCCAGGCCGCGCTCGGCGTACCACGACGTGGTGATCGGCTACCCGCCGCGCATCGAAAGCATGCAGAGGCTGGCCCATCTCGAGCAGCACGTAGTTCGTCGCGTCGACCACGTTCGAGACCGGCCTGATCCCGGCCGCGAGCAACCGGGCGCTCAACCACGTGGGAGAGGGGGCGATCGACACCCCCGATAAGTAGCGAGCCAGGTAGCGCGTGCAGCCGTCGGGATCGTCGATGTCGACACGCACCGGATTCGACAGGCCGTCGCTCCCTATCGCGCCGGGTTCCGGCAGGCGCAGCTCGTTGCCGAGAACGATCGCCACCTCGCGGGCGACGCCGATCATGCTCATGCAATCCGGGCGGTTCGGAGTGATCTCGAGCTCGAGGACAGTGTCGTCCAGACCCAGCAAACCGACTACGTCGGCTCCCAGCTCCGCGTCGGGTGGAAGCACCAGGATCCCGGAGTGGTCCTTCGAGATGCCCAGCTCGGCCGCGGAACACAGCATCCCGTGGCTCACCTCACCGCGGATCTTGCGCTCGGTGATGGCCATCTCGGGAAGCTCGGCCCCCACCTGCGCGAACGGCACCCTGTCCCCCACCGCGAAGTTGCGAGCACCGCATACGACGCGCGTGACGTCCTCGCGATCGGTGCGCACGTCGACGAGGGTCAGCTTGTCGGAGTTCGGATGATCGACGATCGTGACCGCCTCGCCCACCACGACACCCCTGATGTTCCCTTCGGGGCGATGTACGGCCTCGACCTTGGTGCCGGACAGATCGAGCAGCTCGGCCAGCCGCTCCGGCGGAACGTCGACGTCGACGAACTCGGCGAGCCACCGGAGGCTCACCCTCATGCGAGTCCTCCGAAATGCGCGAGGAAACGAAGGTCGTTCTCGTAGAAAGCACGGATGTCGTTCACACCGTGGGCGAGAGCGGCTATCCGCTCGAGGCCCATCCCGAAGGCGAACCCGGTGTAGCGCTCGGGGTCGTACCCCACCCATTCGAACAGGAACGGGTGCACCATCCCGCACCCGAGCACCTCGATCCATCTCTCGCCCTTGCAGACGCGGCAGTCGACGCCGGTCCCCTTGCACGCGAAACACTGCACGTCCAGCTCCGCGGACGGCTCGGTGAAGGGGAAGTGGTGGGGGCGGAGCCGCACGTCGAGGTCGTTGCCGAAGAGCTCGTGCGCGAAGGCCTCGAGAGACCCCTTGAGATCCCCCATCGTGATCCCCTCGTCGACGGCCAGGCCCTCGAGCTGCGCGAATTGAGCGAGGTGGGTGGGGTCGACGTCCTCGCGCCGGTAGGTCCTCCCCGGGACGATGACGTAGAGCGGCGGCCGATGGGTCTCCATGTATCGGATCTGCATCGGAGACGTCTGGGAGCGGAGGCAGACGGACTCGTCACTTCCCGCGACGTAGAAGGTGTCCTGAGGAGATCGAGCCGGATGCTCCGGCGGCATGTTGAGGGCATCGAACTCGTAGGTGCTGAGCTCGACCTCGGGGCCCTCCGCCACCGAGTATCCGAGCCCCACGAAGATGTCGACGATCTCCCACATCGTGCGGGTCAGAGGATGGAGACCGCCGATCTGAGGCTCGAGGCCCGGCAGCGTCACGTCGACGGCCTCGCTCTCCCACCTCCGTTCGAGCTCGACGCTCTCGATCGCCTCGCGCTTGGCGGCAAGGGCGTCCTCTATCGAACGCTGCACCTCGTTGACGAGCTGCCCTGCGACCTTGCGTTCGTCATCCGACAGATCGCGCAGCGCACCGCGGGCTCCGGAGATGGCCGACTTCCTTCCGAGGGCTCGTACGCGGGCTTCCTCGAGACCGGCTAGATCGGTCGCGGCCTCGATGGCGCCAAGTGCTTCGCTGCGCGCGCTGTCGAGCAGCGAGCGCACGTCACTCAACGACGCCGCCCTCCGGAAGCGTGATCGTGAACGTCGATCCTGCGCCCTGGGTGCTCTCGACGTCGACCGTCCCGCTGTGCGCCTCGATCAGCCGCCGGCTGAGGTAGAGGCCGAGACCGGTCCCGCTCGGGGTCGCCCGCTGCCCGCTCGGCCCGGGTCCCGAGAAGACCGACTCGAGTCGCTCCGCTTCGATGCCGACCCCCTCATCGCGGACCTTGATCAGAACCTTGCCGCTCGACCTCCCGGCCGAAACCGTGATGGGGCCGGTCTCGGAGAACTTGATGGCGTTCTCGATCAGGTTTCCGAGCACGTGACCCAGGCGTTCGGAATCCGCCATGACCGACAGCTCTGCGTCTATCTCGATCTGGACCCGGTCCGCTCCGGGAAGCGCGGCGTGATGGGTGGCCGCCTTACCCACGGCCTCGCTCACGTTGACCATCGTCGGATGCAGCTCGAGCCGGCCCGTCTCCAGACGGGCGAGGTCCAAGACCTCGGAGACGATGCGCGACATCCGCTCGGCGTCGGCGTGGATCGTCTCGACGAACTGGAAACGCTGCTCGTCGGTGAACCGATCCCAGCGCCTGATGAGGGTCGAGGAGAAGCCCTTGACGGAGGTCAGGGGCGAGCGCAGCTCGTGCGCGATCTTCGAGATCATCTCGGCGAACCGGGGAGCCTCATCCATGACGCCGAAGGATATGCCTCAGGACCGGCGGCGGACCGCTTCGAACAGCAGGATCGACCCGGCCACGGCGACGTTCAGGCTCTCGGTCGGGCCGGGCATGCGGATACCGACGGTGGCGTCCAAGAGGGCCGCGGCCCCGGCCGGAACGCCCCACGCCTCGTTGCCGAGGACGAAGGTGATGTGGCCGTCCAGGTCGATCTCGTCGACGAGGGTGGGAGAGGTCGCATCTGCGCCGATCACACTATGTCCGGCCTCCCGGAGCGCGGCCGCCGCGTCGGCGAGCGACAGGTCCCTTACGACCGGGAGCCGGAACAGCGAACCGGCCGCGGCGCGCACCGTCTTGGGCGAGTAGGGGTCGACCGAGCCATCGGTGAACACGATCCCCGCGGCTCCGGCGGCCTCGGCGGACCTGATCAAGGTCCCGGCGTTGCCGGGATCACGCACCTCGGCGAGCACCACGACGAGGTCCCCGGACGCGACGTCGAAGATCGAGGCCGACCTCATCTCGGCAACCGCCACCACCCCCTGCGGGGTGACTGCCTCGCTCATGACCTTGAGGACGCCGTCGGTCACGTCGAAGGACGGGACGCCGAGGTCGCCCGGCAGAGCCGCGCGCGCCTCTTCGGTGACGAAGACCTCCCGCAACGGGTAACCGGCGTCGAGGGCCTCTTGCAGCGCGACCGGACCTTCGATCAGGAAGGCCCCTTCGCGCTTTCGTCCCGCGCGCCGATGCAGCCGGCGAACCGACTGGACCCGCGGGTTGCTGGTGCTGGTTAAGACGGGCTAGGACGCTTTCTCGAGGGACTTGCGAGCCGCGTCCGCGAGGGCCGCGAACGCCTGGGGCTCGTTCACCGCGAGCTCGGCCAGGATCTTGCGATCCACCTCGATCTCGGCGACGCGCAGCCCCGCCATGAAGCGGCTGTACGACAGTCCGTTCTCCCGTGCGGCGGCGTTGATCCGAGCGATCCACAGGCGCCGGAACTCGCCCTTGCGCGCGCGCCGATCGCGGAACGCGTACGCGCCCGAGTGCAGGACCTGCTCGTGTGCGGCCTTGTAGTGCTTCCCTCGCGCGGAGTAGTAGCCCTTCGCCTGCTTGAGGACCTCACGCCTGCGCTTACGTCCGGGGACGCCTCTCTTGACCCTTGGCATCTCGTACCTCCTTGATCAGACGCCGAGCATCCGGCGGACGCGCTTCTCGTCGCTCTTGTCGACGACGTCGGGCGCGTTCAGGCGCCGCTTCCGCTTGGAGGTCTTCTTCTCCAAGATGTGGTTCATGTAGGCCCTACGTCGGCGGATCTTGCCGGTGGGTGTGACCTTGAAGCGCTTGGCCGCGCCCCGGTGCGTCTTCATCTTCGGCATCGATCAACCTCCTTCCGCTCTGGTCACCTTCGGCGGCTTCGGCTTCGCGGGCTCTTCGGGCTCCACCGGTTCCGGCGGCGGTTCCTTCGCCGCGGGTGATGGAGCCGGCTGAGGCCGGTCGCCTTTAGCTCGTGTCGGTGAGGTTGGCTGTTTGGGTGTCACCGCGTCTTTGTGAGGGCTGAGGACCATCGTCATGTTGCGGCCGTCCACCTTGGGCTCGACATCGATCTTCGCCAGTTCGGCGAGGTCGTCGGCGAGCCGGTCCAGGTGCCGGCGACCCAGCTCGGTGTGAGCCATCTCGCGCCCACGGAACATGATGGTCACCTTGACCTTCGCTCCCTGACGAAGGAACCGTTCGACGTGCCCCTTCTTGGTCGTGTAGTCGTGCTCGGAGATCTTCGGTCGCATCTTCATCTCTTTGACGACTATGAGGTTCTGCTTCTTACGAGCCTCTTTCTGCCGGACGGCCAGGTCGTATTTGTACTTGCCGTAATCCATGATCCGGCAGACCGGAGGATCGGCCTGCGGAGCGATCTCGACCAGATCCAGGTCTTGCTCTTGTGCAAGAGCCAGCGCCTCTTGTGTCTCGAGGATCCCGACCTGTTCTCCGTCGGGAGCGACGACGCGTACCCGCGGTACCCGGATACGGTCGTTGACCCTCAGCTCACTTATCGCGATGAACGTCCTCCTTTGGCTCGACAACAAACGAAAAAGCCGGCGACACCAAGAACGGCATCACCGGCCGCGACCGATACAACCATCGGTCGTTCCCGTCGATTCCGACCCCCGCGACTCCGACATCCGCCGGGAGGTGAGGGCCATCGTTACCGGCCCTTCTTGGCGACGTTGCGCGCCAGGAAGTATAACGGCGGGTCTATGAGCGACGAAGAGCGGGCCGCCGAGGAAGAGAAGGAGTCGCGCCGCCCTCGGGTCGTCGACAAGCGGATCTCGTCGCGGCCCCCGTCCGACGCTCCCCCGGTGGCGGCCCCGAGCGCGCCCGAAGCCCCTGCTCCCGAGGTCCCGCAGGAGGGGGCACCTGCCCCACCGACCGACGCACCGGCTCCACCCACCGACGCACCGCCGCCTCCGGCCCAGCCCGAGCCCGGCGAGCCTCCCGTGTGGACCCCTCAGCAAGAGGAGGAGGCCCGGCGCATAGCGGAGGAGATCGTCAGGACGCCCGGCCTGGAGTGGGTGGTCAACACCGCGGTGACCCTGGCCAACGTGTCGGCCACGAAGCTCGAGTTCGGCAGCCCTGCCGACGCGCAGGTGACGATCGACGCGCTGGCCGCGCTCCTCAACGGCGTCGGATCTCGGCTGGGGGATGCGGAAGCTCCACTCAAGCAGACCCTCGCGCAGCTTCAGCTCGCCTACACGCAACGGATCGGCGCGCCGCCCACCCAGGGCTGAACGCGCAGAGACCCCCGCCGTGAAGCGGGGGTCTCTATGGATTACCTCTTAGCTGGAGAGGCGCACGTTCGACGCCTGCTTGCCCTTGGGGCCCTCCGTCACCTCGAACTCGACCGCCTGACCCTCCTGAAGCGACTTGTAGCCCTCTTGTTCGATCGCCGAGAAGTGCACGAACACGTCCTCGCCATCCGACTGCGAGATGAAGCCGTAACCCTTCTCATTGCTGAACCACTTCACGGTGCCTTGCGCCAACGTACTCCACTTCCTTTCTACGCCGGAGGCCGGCAGAACATCACTGCCCATAACATCCCCCGTACTTCAGACGCAGCGAAAGCTAGCACAATCCAGGCGAGCCGCCACGGGTCTTTCCACGACCTTCCCGACAGGGCCCTAGTGGACGATCTTGGTCACCGGAAGCTCGACGATGTCCTCGGCCCCGCGCGCTTTGAGTTGCGGGATCAGGATGTTGATCGCGGACTTCGGCACGATGGTTTCGACGGCGAAGAACCCCTCCTCCGCGAGCTGCGAGACCGTGGGAGCGCGCATGGCGGGCAGCAGTTCGATGACCGCATCGAGCTGCTCGCGGGTCACGTTGAGCTTGACCATCACGCGACTACGCGCGTCGATGGTTCCCCGCAAGAGGATGGTCAACTCGTCGATCGCCCGGCGCTTGCCTTCGTCCTCGTAAGCGTCCGGATTCGCGATCAGCTGGGTGCGCGATTCGAGCAGGACGTCGATTATCTCCATCCCGTTCCGCCGTAAGGTCGAACCGGTCTCGGTGAGGTCCACGATCGCGTCGACGATCTCGGGCACCTTAGCCTCCGTAGCGCCGTAGGACAGGAAGACGCGCACGTCGATGCCGAGCTTCTCGAAGTACTCCTTCGTCAGGTTGGGGAACTCGGTCGAGATACGGGAGCCGGGGGCGATCTGCTCCGGAGAGGTGATGCCTGAGTCCCTCGGCACCGCCAGGACGAGCTTGACCGGGCGATCCGTCTGCTTCGAGTACTCCAGAGCGGTCACCTTGACGACCTTCGAGCCCGTCTCGGCAACCCAGTCCTCGCCGGTGACGCCCAGGTCGAAGAAACCGTCCTCGACGTAGACGGGGATCTCCTGCGGTCGCAGGACCGCGACGGACACGATGCGTGGATCCTCGATGCTCCCGCGGTAGTCGCGATCGGATCCACGGTAGACCTTGAGGTCGGCCGCCTCGAAGAGGTCGAACGTGGCGCGCTCCAGCGAGCCCTTAGGTAGGACGAGCTTCAGCATCAGATGTCCTGCTGTGGTTTGGGGAGCGACGCGAAGAGGTTGGCCATCTCGAGCGCGGCGAGCGCGGCCTCGAAGCCCTTGTTGCCCATCTTCCCGCCGGCTCGGTCGGTTGCCTGCGCGACGTTCTCGGTGGTGAGGATGCCGTTGGTGATCGGGATGCCGGTGTCCTCCGCGACCCGGCCGATGCCGTAACTGGCGTTGCCGGCGACGTAATCGAAGTGAGCCGTCTCGCCGCGCACCACCACGCCGAGACAGACGATGGCGTCGAACTCGCCTGCCTGCGCGAGGCGCCGGGCGGTGGCCGGGATCTCGAAAGCTCCCGGTACCCAGACGATCGAGACGTCCTCGTCTTTGACCGCGTGGCGATGCAGGCAGTCGAGGGCCCCGTCGAGGAGCTGCTTGGTGATGGTCTCGTTGAAGCGCGAGGCAACGACGGCGACGCGCAGGTTGCGTCCGTCGTACGAGCCGCTGTAGGTCTGCATCAGATCTTCTCCTCGGTCATGTCCCCTTCACCGGTCGCCGCGAGGTGGTCGAGGATGTGGCCCAGCTTCTCGCGCTTGGTCTGAAGGTAACGGAGGTTCTCGGTCGTGGGTTCGGTCTGCAGAGGGACGCTGTCGACGATCTCCAAGCCGTAGCCCTCGAGGCCGGCTCGCTTCGTCGGGTTGTTCGTGAGCAGACGCATCGTCGAGATGCCCAGGTCGACGAGGATCTGAGCGCCCACGCCGTAGTCGCGCGCGTCCGGTGAGAAGCCGAGCTCGAGGTTGGCCTCGACCGTGTCTAGTCCCCCGTCCTGCAGGGCGTAGGCCTCGAGCTTGTGGCGCAGCCCGATGCCGCGGCCCTCGTGTCCCCTGATGTAGACGACAACCCCTTCTCCCTCGTCGTCGATCTTGCGCATCGCCTCGGCGAGCTGGATCCCGCAGTCGCACCGGATGCTTCCCAGCACGTCTCCCGTGAAGCACTCCGAGTGCACCCGCACCAAGACGTTCTCTTTGCCTGCGGGATCGCCCTTGACCAGCGCGACGTGCGTGCGTCCGTCATGGGACTCGTAACCGACGGCACGGAACGACCCGTGAGCGGTGGGTATGCGCGCCTCGGTGACGCGGGTGATCAGTTTCTCGTAGCGCCGCCGATAGGCGATCAGGTCGGCGATCGTGATGATCTTGAGACCGTGGGTCTCAGCGAAGCCCTCCAGGTCGGCGAGCCTCGCCATCGAGCCGTCCTCGTTCACGACCTCGCACAGGACGCCCGCCGGATAGAGGCCGGCAAGACGCGCCAGGTCGACCGACGCCTCGGTGTGGCCCGCGCGCCTCAGAACGCCGCCCGGCGTGTAGCGCAGAGGGAAGATGTGGCCGGGCCGAGCGAGGTCCGAGGGCCGCGACCCGGGGTCGATCAACGCCTGGATCGTGCGCACGCGATCCTCCGCGGAGACGCCCGTCGTCACTCCCACCTTCCCGTCCACGCTGATCGTGAACGCCGTTCCCATCGACTCTGAGTTCTCGGGGATCATCAGCGGCAGGTTCAGGGCCTCGAGCCGGTCGGACTCCATCGGCACGCAGATGATCCCGGAGCAGTGCCGGACCATGAAGGTGATGTGCTCGTTCGTCACCTTCTCGGCCGCCACGATGATGTCGCCTTCGTTCTCGCGGTCCTCGTCGTCGACGACGACCACCATGCGACCCGCGGCGATATCGGCGAGGGCGTCTTCGATCTTTACTAGCGGCATAGCTTCTCTCCTAGCTACTGACGAATCTCTCTACGTACTTGGCGATCACATCGACTTCCACGTTGACCTTGACCCCGATCTCCAACCTGCCGAGCGTCGTGGCCGCGAGCGTGTGCGGGATCAGAGCCACCTGGAAGGTGGTCGCGCCGACGTCCACGAGCGTCAGCGACACGCCGTCGAGGGCGATCGATCCCTTCGCCACCATGTAACGCAGCAGGTCGTCGCCGGCGCGGAACCAGATCCGGAGCGCGGCCTCGTCCCCCTCGATCCGCACGACCTCCGCGAGGCCGTCGACATGACCCTGGACGAGATGCCCGCCGAGGCGATCGGCCAGGCGCGCGGGGAGCTCGAGGTTGACCGTCGCACCCCGCTTCAACCCCCCGAGCGTCGTATGTGCCAGCGTCTCCGACATCACCTCGGCGGAGAAGCGCCGTCGCCCGGTCGAGGTCGCGGTGAGGCACACACCGTTGACCGCGACGGAGTCGCCGGTGTCCAGCTCGCGAGCCAGCGCCGCCTCGACCTCGAGGTTGAGGATGCCCTTGCGCTCCCCGGCCTTGCGCACCTTGCCCGTCTCGATCACGATGCCGGTGAACATCAGCCGCGCCTCTCGTAGCGGGACACGACGTCGTCGCCGAGGACGAAGGACTCCAGAAGCGTCCAGCGCGCGGCGTCGCCGATCGTGGCCACGCCCAGATCGCCGAACACGGGCAGCCCGGAGGAGCCCAGGGCGACCGGGCCCTGATGGAGCTCGAGCCGATCGACCAGCCCGGCGCCGAGCAGACTCGTGGCCAGCGTCGGGCCTCCCTCGCAGAAGACCTCGACCACCTCGAGCCGTCCCAGCTCGCGAAGCAGGGCGCCGAGATCGACCCCCGCCGCGGTCGAGGGCAGGACGAGGACCTCGGCCCCCGCCTCCTTCCACTCGGTCCGGCGATCGTGAGCGCTCGCGTCGGTCGTGGCGACGACCACGCCGCCGGGCTCGGAGAACAGGCGCGCCGAAGGATCCACGCGGCCCCTCGCGTCGACCACCACGCGCAGCGGCTGCCGTGTGGTGTGCACGTCGCGCACGGTTAGAGCGGGGTCGTCGGCCAGCACGGTCCCGGCCCCCACCAGCACCGCGTCGGCAGCGCGGCGGAGCTCGTGCACCCGCCTGCGCGCCTGGGGCCCGGTGATCCACCGGGAGCTGCCGTCGGGGGCCGCGATCCGGCCGTCGATGCTCACGGCCAGTTTCAGCGACAAGAAGGAGCGCTTCTCGGTCCGGTGAAGGAGGAAGGGGGCGTTGAGCTCGCGCGCCTCGGTCTCGAGTAGGCCAATCTCCACCTTGACCCCGCGCTCGCGCAGTAGAGCCAGCCCGCGCCCCCGGACCCGCTCGTCGGGATCCTCGAGCGCGACCACGACCCTGGACACGCCGGCGTCGGCGACGGCCGGGGCGCAGGGCGGCGTCTTGCCGTGATGACTACAGGGCTCGAGCGTCACGTACATCGTCGCTCCGCTCGCGGCGATGCCGTTGAGAGCCTCGGTCTCGGCGTGTGGATGACCCGCTCCCCTGTGGAAGCCCTCGCCGATCACCTCGCCGTAGCGGACCACCACGGCACCCACCTTGGGGTTGGGGAAGGTCCGGACGGCGCGCGCGGCCAGCTCCAGGGCCCTGCGCATGAAGACCTCGTCGCTCACTCGCGCCTCTTTCATCCGTTCGGGGCGCGGGAACGTAGAACCGAGCCGCGGCGTGCGCGGTCGATCCCACCCCTTCTCCCATCCGGACTCGCCGCCGTGAGGCGACCTACCGTCGGCTCCGGGATTCCACCGGATCCTGCCGATCTCTCGGCTCGCGGGCTATACCGCCGGTCGGGCTTCGCACCCTGCCCCGAAGAGGTGACTACAACGAGGGAATCATACCGCCCGGACGTCACTTTTCTTGACCGCCCGGTCAAGGCTCTTGACGGCGGAGGGACCCGCTCCTAGCGTTCGTGGAGGCGGAAGGGCCGGTTGGGGAGAGCTTGATGAGCGCATGGCCGAAGGTCGTCGTCTTCTCCCTGCTGGTGTGGCTGGGGGCGTGCGGTGCAGACGGCGACCCGGGGGACGAGCAGGCTCGGCCCACGTCTTCGGCCGACACCTCCACCCCCTCTCCGGAAGAGCCGGGCTTCCTCGGCTACGAGTACAAGCCGGTCGATCCCGCGACGTGTGACGGGACGCTCCGCCTCGGTGGAAAGACCCGGATGGCGATCGAGGCACCGGACACCGTGGGCACGACCATCTTCAGGCCTGCCTGCGTGACCGACGTTTCCGCGGAAGAGGTGGTCATCACCCTGAACAACACCTCCACGAACCTGCACAACGTCATCGTCGAGGGCAACGACCACGAGCTTGTGGCGGGGGCGGGAGAGAGTTCGTCCGCGACCTTCGCGTTGGCGCCCGACGACGATCAGATCGGGT